>Ga0299914_10004216_pt1 | contig 10317 bp, 9 predicted proteins | sample RVTome_10_FD_201361 | JGI IMG/M metagenome (GOLD analysis project Ga0299914, IMG submission 201361) | Soil microbial communities from uranium-contaminated site in the Upper Colorado River Basin, Wyoming, United States - RVT153D57 (version 2) ... | reverse complement strand
GGGCGGGTCAAGCTGGTCGCATATGACGGGTTTCACCAGCCCGGAACCGGCCGGTGAAGTTGATCAGGGGCGCGAGTTGGCGTCGATGTAGCTGCGATACACCGCCAAGAGCGAGTCACGCTGCTGGTCGGTCAGGCGGTCGTCGCCCAGGATGGCGCGCTCGGTCTGGGGCAGGCGGTCGCGGTCGTCGTCCTGCGACAGCAGTCCGGCTCGTGCCAGCAGGGCGTCGACCGGGATGTTGAGCCCGCTCGAGATCGCCTTCAGCACCCTCATCGACGGCTCGTGCAGGCCCCGTTCGAGCTGGCTCAGGTACGGGTTGGAGACCTCGGTCCGCTCCGCCAGCTCACGCAGCGACAACTGCGCCTTCTCGCGCTGGGCCTTGATGAACTGACCCAAAGCGAGGAGGTGATCACGTAGCCCGTCGTCGTTCGTCACCACGAACAGCGTGGCACGTGGGTACGGGCTCAGATCGTCGCCTGCTCGGTCGCGGCGGCGTGGACGTCGGGCTCGATGAAGAGCTGCTGCGCGATGGGTACCGCGTCGCGGATGCGAGCCTCGACGTCATTGATGGCTCGACTCAGGTCCGGCACGGTCAGCTCGTGGTCGAACTCGATCTTGGCCGCGACCAACAGTTCTTCCGGCGCGATGTGCTCGGAGCGGAGATAGATGAGCCGAACCACGGTATCGGCCTCCTCGATCGCGCGTGTCATCGACGCCACATGCGCTTCGCTCGCCGATTCGCCGATGAGAAGGCTCTTCATCTCTCGAGCCAACACCGCGGCAATGACGATGAGCAACGTACCGATCGCGATGGTGCCCGCGGCGTCGAAGTTTGCGTTGCCCGTGACGACGGTGAGGACCACAGCGGCGAGGGCGATGACCAGACCGACCATTGCACCGAGGTCCTCGAGCAGCACCACGGGAAGCTCTGGGTTCTTCGTCTTGCGAACGAATGAGGCCCAGCTCTGCGTTCCCTTCAACGGCCGGGCTTCGACAATTGCGGTGCGAAACGAGAACGCTTCCATGACGATGGCGGCGATCAGGATGCCAATGGCCCACCCCGGCGACTCGATGTCGTGGGGGTGAAGAAGCTTCTGGATGCCTTCGTACAGGGCGAACACACCACCGAGCAGGAACAGCACGATGGCGACGACGAACGCCCAGAAGTAGCGCTCGCGTCCGTAGCCGAACTGATGTTGGTCATCGGCATCGCGTTTGGCTCGTCGACCTCCGAGCAGCAACAAGACCTGATTGGCGGCGTCGGCGACCGAGTGGATGCTCTCGGCCAGCATCGACGACGACCGAGTCACAGCGAAACCGATGAACTTCGCGATCGCGATGCCCGTGTTGGCGAGCAGCGCGGCGACGACGGCCTTGGTGCCGCCCGATGTGGCCATGACGCGGTTTTAGCCCTTCTCTCGGCAGCGTTGTCCGAGACGGGTCGCGATCCACCGTCCCAACGCAAGCGACGCTGTCGCGCCCGGCGACGGAGCGTTGAGCACGTGCACGCAGCGCGCCGTCTCGATCAGCTCGAAGTCGTCCAACAAGGTGCCGTCGGGTGCAACGGCCTGGGCGCGCACGCCGGAGCCGGCCGGTGCCAGGTCGCGTGCCTGGATGTCGGGCACGAGGCGTTGGATCTGCCTCACCATGAGCGGACGGCTCCACGAACGTGCCAGCTCGACGGCACCGGTTCGCCAGTAGCGGCGAGCCAGTCGCCAGACCCGACGGTCGCCCACGATCGCCGCCATCTCGCGTCCGTCGATCTGGCCCCACGAGTAGCCCTCGCGCCCGAGCGCCAGCACGGCGTTCGGACCGACGTGGACGTGACCGTCGATTCCTCGAGACAGGTGCACGCCCAAGAACGGAAATCGGGCATCGGGCACGGGATAGATGAGATGGCGGACGAGATGGCCGCGGGCCTCGGCGAGCGCGAGGTATTCACCGCGGAACGGCACGATGGCGACCTCGGGCCGAAGGCCCGCGGCCCGCGCCACGAGGTCGGCTTGAAGGCCCGCGCAGTTGACGAGCGCGTCCGCGTGCAGAGGTCCGTCGGTCGTGTCGATGCACACCTGGTCGGCCTGCTCTTCGATCCCGGTCACGCCACACCCGAGCAGCAACCGGCCGCCTCCGGCCACATGCTCGTCCCGCATCGACCGACACACCGCCCCGAAATCGACGACCCCCGTGGCCGCCACGAACAGGGCGGCCACGCCGTCGGCATGCGGCTCGTGGTCGGCGAGGCCATGGCGATCGAGGAGGTCGATCTCGAGCCCGTTTCGTCGGCCGCGCTCCCGCAGCTCGAGCAGGGCCGGGATCTCGGCGGTGGACGTCGCCACCACCACCTTTCCGCACCGTTCTGCCGGTAGGCCTCGCTCGGCGCAATAGGCCTCGAGCTCAGATCGACCCTCTGCACACAAGCGGGCCTTGGCCGACTCCGGCCGGTAGTACAGGCCGGCATGCAGGACGCCCGAGTTGTGACCCGATTGGTGTCGCCCGACCTGCGATTCCTTGTCGACGACCGTCACCACCCGGCCGGCCGCCCGCAGCGCCCGAGCCGTGGCCAGGCCGATGATGCCCGCCCCGATGACCACCACCGAGCCCTGCTCGTGGCTCGGCCGGGGTGATCCGGCGGCACGGGGCGAGGTCGTGGCGGCCATGGCGCAGCATTGTCGCGGAACTGCAACCGCCGACGGTTCCGATCGTCACATCGTCGGCCTACGGTGCCAGACACGGAGCTCGCGGGGGACGGGGGAGCGTGTCCCGGCGTGCTGGTCGTGGTCTGCTAGCGCCGAGCCACACGCTCCCCCCGCGGCTCTGCTGGCTTGGCTGCGCCGTAGGCGCAGCCGGCTTCGCCGATCCTCGTCCGGCCGGTTCTCGCGGCTCCGCCTGGCGGCTCCGCCGCGTTGCTGGCTTGGCTGCGCCGTAGGCGCAGCCGGCTTCGCCGATCCTCGTCCGGCCGGTTCTCGCGGCTCCGCCTGGCGGCTCCGCCGCGCTGCTGATTTGGCTGCGCCGTAGGCGCAGCCGGCTTCGCCGATCCTCGTCCGGCCGGTTCTCGCGGCTCCGCCTGGCGGCTCCGCCGCAGTCACAGCAAGGGCACCAACCTGTCGCGGAATCGAACGTCCTGGGGACCGTTCCCGCGACAGGTTCTGAATGGGGGCGGGCGAAAGCCAGCAGAGTCGGGCGAAGCCAACCGAGCCGGGCGAATGCCAGCAGATGCCAGAATGCGGCGTGCTCGTGGAGAAGCTGCGCACGGTCGACGCCTTCGTCGTCTTCGACCTCCAGGACGCCGCGTCTTCGGTGGGCGTGGTGCGCAGTGCTCCGAAGATCCTCATCGACGGGGCCACTTGGTTGGCGCGGTCGCAGACCTACCAACTGGCATCGTTCGAGCACCGGCTCGGGGGAGCATCCGCCGGCGTCAACGCGCCGGCAAGCGACAAGGCCGATGCCGTCGCGTCGTTCGTGGCCGAGGTCGAGCCTTGGGTCACCGCGCGTCGACTTGTGATCGATGCGGCCAAGGGTGTCGAGCCGGAGGACCTCGAGTCCCTGCGCAACGTCGATCCGCGTCCGCTCGAGTACTGGCAGAAGGCCGATCAGTTCGCCGCGGCCGGGATCGTGGCGGCGGCCGTCGCCGCGCTCGGCGGTCTGGACGGCCGTACCGTGGCGGTCGAGGGCTTCAACGATCTCGGACCGTCGCTCGCAACCGAGGTGGCCGACCGCGAGGGGCGGATCGTGGCCGTGAGCACCCCCGCCGGAACCGCCCGAAGAGCCGATGGCTTCGAACCCACCGCTCTGCACGATGCGTGGAGTGCGAGAGGTGCCGATCTGGTGCACGAGTTGCAGCCCGAGGCCGAGCCGCCCGGCAACGTGTTCGGTGCCTCCGTCGATGTGCTGGTCTGCGGATCGCGTGCTGGCATCGTGGACCACGGTGTGGCGGCTGGGTGCTCGGCCAAGGTGATCGTGCCCGGAGGTTCGCTTCCGGTTACCGCGAAGGGTCTGGCAGTGCTCCGGCGATCGGGCGTGTGCGTGTTGCCGGACTTCGTGACGACGGCCGGCCCAACACTCGGTGGTCTCGCCCCGGCCCTGAGCGAGACACCGCCCCCGTCGATCGACGATGTGCGCGAGAGCGTGGGCGCGGTGGTGACCGAGGTTCTCGATCACCAGGACGGTCCGCTTCTCGGCGCGTGTCACCGGGCCGAAGCCTTTTTGCGCACATGGCGGAGCGAACTTCCCTTCGGTCGGCCCCTCGCGTAGCGCGCGCTATGCGTCTGATCGCGCTATGCGTTTGATCGCGCTACGCGTCAGGGCGCCCCGCGTCAGGGCGCAGCAGCGCGCTGATGGTGCAGCGCATGGCGGCCCGCGCCTCGTCGATCGATCGACCACTGACGCGCAAGGTGTCCCAGAAGCTCCAGCCGCTCGCCGCGCCAAGGGCGGCGCGGACCGCTGGTCGCGCTTCGGCCGACACCAGCGCGAGCTCCTCGGCGAACAACCGCGCCGCGTGCTCCTCGCCGATCGTGAGGGCCGCATCACGAGCGCGCTGGAGCTCGTCGGAGAAAGGCTCCTGCAGCAGAGAGGCGCGGCGCACCGGCGTCATCCATTCGAGAATCTCGGCCCGTTGCTCCGCGAACAGGTCGAGCCGCTTGTCGAACGGCAGGTCCGAAGCGATCGGAGCGGTCATCAGGACGATCCGCTCCCCTTGACGCAGCGCCGCCGCGTGAAAGAGCGCTTCGAGATCGCCGAAGTGGTGGTAGATCAGTCGCAGCGAGATGCCGGCGCGATCGGCGATCCGATTCGCAGTTGGTTGCAAGTCACCTTCTTCGAGGAGCTCGAGCAAGGCGTCGACGATGGCGCCGCGCGTTCGCGCGGCCCGCGCCGCCCGGCCGTCGGTAGGCGCGTCGTCCAGGTTCGACTCCTGCAGCTGCCCTGTCGGCGGTCCCGTCGCTTCCATGCCTGCACCATCTTGCCAGTCGAGCGACTCGTACCCACCATGGAGCCCGCTCGCGGTCGCCGTTGCGCATCCCGCTCGGGTGTCGAGCCTCGTAGGCTGATGTGGTGACGGTCTTCCTGGTCGGTGCCGGTCCAGGTGATCCCGGATTGCTCACGGTCCGCGGTGCGGAGTTGCTTCGCGCCGCCGATGTCGTCGTCTACGACAGACTCTCGGTCGCCTCGTTGCTCGAGCTCGCGCCTCCGACGGCTGAGCTCGTGAACGTCGGGAAGCAGCCCGGCCGCGCCACGATGGAGCAAGCGGACATATCTGCGTTGCTGGTCGAGCGGGGGAAGGCGGGCCAGACCGTCGTGCGGCTCAAGGGTGGCGATCCCTTTGTTTTCGCTCGAGGCGGCGAGGAGGCGGCGGCCCTGTTCGACGCGGGTGTGCCGTTCGAGGTCGTTCCGGGAGTGACGTCGGCGGTGGCAGTACCCGCCTACGCAGGCATTCCGCTGACCATGCGGCACTCATCGACCCTCTTCACGGTCATAACCGGCCACGAGGATCCCGACAAGGGTGGTGAGCTGGACTGGGAGTCGGTGGCTCGGTTGGGAGGAACGATCGTGGTCCTCATGGGAATCGGCCGTCTTCCGAAGATTGTTAGTCGACTCATGGCAGGTGGTCTCGACCCGGAAACGCCCGCTGCGGCCATCCAGTGGGGAACCCGGCCACAGCAACGCACCGTGCGAGCGACGTTGGGAACGCTGACCGACCACGAGCTGTCTCCACCGTCGACGATCGTCATCGGCAAGGTCGCGGCCATGCGCCTCGAGTGGTTCGAGGCTCGGCCGTTGTTCGGCAAACGCGTTGTCGTCACGCGTCCGCGGCGTCAGACATCCGAGTTGAGCGCATCCCTTCGGTCGCTGGGCGCTGACGTGGTCGAGGTACCCGTGACCGACATCGTTGATCCCGAGGACGGGGGCAGCGCGTTGCGCGCCGCGATCGGGCAGCTCCAGGAGTACGACTGGATCGTCGTCACGTCGGCTAACGGAGCGCGTCGCCTGCTCGAGGTGGTGCCCGACTCGCGGGCACTCGGTGGAGTCGAGGTGGCGGCCATCGGTCCAGCTACCGCAGCCGTGCTTCGATCGGCCCGGCTCGTCCCCGACCTGGTGCCCGAGCGGTACGTCGCCGAAGACCTGCTCGAGGTGTTTCCAGCGCCCCCCGTCGGCCGTGAAGGGCGGGTCTTGCTGGTGCGAGCTCAAGATGCCCGCGATGTGCTGCCCGATGGGTTGCGCGACGCGGGGTGGACCGTGAATGTCGTTGACGCATATCGCTCCGTCGCGCTGGCCGTGAACGACGAGCAGCGAGCTGAGGTGGCTGCGGCCGACATCGTCATGTTCACCTCGTCGTCGGCCGTCGACCGGTTCGTCGGTTCTGTCGGTGTGGACGGGGTCCCCGCAACCGTCGCCTGTATCGGACCGATCTCTGCCACGACCGCACGCGAGCACGGATTGTCGGTTGACATCACGGCGACCATCCACACGGTGCCGGGATTGATCGACGAACTCATTCGCTTCGTCGAGGGTTGATGTGAGTGAATCGTGGCCGTGAGCGTTGAGGCGTTGGTCTTCGACTTCGACGGGCTGATTCTCGACACGGAATGGCCCGAGTTCTTCACGGTGCGCGAAGAGTTCGCCGTCCATGGTGTCGAGCTGGAGCTCGACGCGTGGCAGCAGATCGTCGGTCGTGCCGACCATCCTCACTGGTTCGACTGGCTCCAAGGGGAGGTCGACGTTCGGTTGGAGCGTGATGTGGTCGTCGAACGTCGTCGATCCAAGCACCACGCGCTGATCGCTGAGCAGCAGATCCGTCCGGGCGTGAACGCGATCCTCGACGAAGCGCGCGATGCGGGCATACCGGTCGCGGTCGCGTCGAGCTCCACGGTCGACTGGGTCGAAGGGCATCTGGATCGACTCGGTCTGCTCGATCGATTCGCCACGATCCGCTGTCGAGACCATGTCACGCAGGCGAAGCCGCACCCAGAGTTGTTCCGAGCAGCCATCGATCTCGTTGGGGCGAGTCCATCCCGCTCGATCGCGCTCGAGGACTCGCACCACGGTTGCGCCTCGGCCAAGGCGGCGGGGATGTTCTGTGTCGTGGTTCCGAACGACGTGACCCGGACACAACCGTTCGACCATGCCGACCTCGTCGTCGAGAGTCTGGTTGAGGTCTCGATCGCCCGTCTCTCGGCCCTCCTCCGGGCGAAATCGGCCGGGGAATGACCGATCCGGCGTGGCCTGCCGCAATTTCGACGACGCGACGGGCGGCGTAGGCTGAACCAGTGAGTTTTCCGCAGCGTCGGCTCCGTCGACTCAGACGAACACCTGCGTTACGCCGGCTCGTAGCCGAGACTCGCGTCAGCGTCGACGATCTCGTGGCACCACTGTTCGTGCGCGAAGGGATCGACGAACCTCGTCCGATCCCTTCGTTGCCTGGTGTGGTGCAGCACACCCGCGACTCGCTTCGCAAGGAGGTCCGAGAGCTCGCGGCGATGGGGGTGCCCGCCGTCATGTTGTTCGGCGTCCCGTCCAGCAAGGATGCCGAAGGCTCGGGAGCGTGGGATCCCGACGGCATCGTCCAGGTGGCGTTGCGCGATCTTCGCGATGAGATGGGCGACGAGCTCGTGCTCATGACCGATCTATGTTTGGACGAGTACACCGACCACGGCCACTGTGGCGTCCTCGACGACAACGGTGATGTCGACAACGACCTCACCATCGATCTCTACGCGCAGGTTGCGATCGCGCAGGCTGCCGCGGGTGCCGATGTCGTCGCGCCATCGGGGATGATGGACGGCCAGGTGCAGGCGATCCGCGACGCGCTCGACGACGAGCTCTTCGAGCAAACCGCGATCCTGGCCTACGCCGCCAAGTTCGCGTCCGCCCTGTACGGACCCTTCCGTGACGCCGTCGACGTGACCATCGCCGACGGTGGAGATCGCCGGTCGTACCAGCAGGACTTCCGGAACGGTCGGGAAGCGCTCGAGGAGATTCGTCTCGACGTCATCGAGGGCGCCGACATCGTGATGATCAAGCCGGCGCTCAGCTATCTCGACGTCATCGCGCGTGCCCGAGCGGAGCTCGACGGACCGATCGCGGCGTACCACGTGTCAGGTGAGTACGCCATGGTCAAAGCGGCGGCGCAGAACGGTTGGATCGACGGCGCGGCGGTCGGTCTAGAGCATCTGACTGCGATCAAGCGGGCTGGCGCCGACATCGTCCTCACCTATCTCGCCCGTGAAGTTGCCGAGCTGCTCGACCAGTGACGTGACCACCAACGACGAGATGTTCCAGCGGGCGGCGCGGGTGATCCCCGGTGGTGTCAACTCGCCGGTTCGAGCTTTCGGGTCGGTGGGCGGCACGCCGTACTTCGTAGCCAAGTCCGAGGGCCCGCATGTGTGGGACGTCGAGGGCCGGCGATACATCGATCTCGTTCAGTCCTATGGCGCCATCATCCTCGGTCACGCCCATCCCTCGGTGGTCGACGCCGTGCAATCAGCCGCCGCCGACGGGACGTCGTACGGCGCGCCGACGGAGCGCGAGGTACTGCTTGCCGAGGCCGTCTGCGAAGCGATGCCCTCGATCGAAAGAGTTCGTCTGGTCAGCAGCGGCACCGAGGCGGCCATGAGCGCGTTGCGGCTCGCACGGGGTTTCACAGGAAGGCGCAAGATCGTGAAGTTCGCCGGCAACTATCACGGGCACGCCGACGCGCTGCTCGTGGCGGGTGGCAGCGGCATCGCGACGCTCGGCCTGCCCGGTTCGGCGGGCGTGACCGATGCCCAGGTCGCCGACACGGTGATCGCTCCGTACAACCAGGTGCCCGAGCTCGACACCGAAACGGCGTGCGTCATAGTCGAACCGGCATCGGCCAACATGGGACTCGTCGCACCGCAGCCGGGTTTTCTCGAAGGATTGCGAGCCGAGTGCGATCGTGCCGGTGCTCTGCTCATCTTCGACGAGGTGATCACCGGCTTCCGTGTGGCCCGTGGTGGTGCACAGAGTCTTGTGGGTGTCCGGCCAGACCTCACGTGTCTCGGCAAGGTGATCGGCGGCGGCCTACCCGTCGGAGCGTTCGGCGGCCGAGCCGACGTCATGGATGCACTGGCGCCGCTCGGTCCCGTGTACCAGGCCGGCACCCTGAGCGGAAACCCGCTCGCCACCGCGGCCGGTCTCGCCGCGCTCGATCTCTTGGACGACCGCGCCTTCGTGACCCTCGGCGAGCGCGCCGAGGCACTCGCATCGGGCTTGGCCAAGGCGTCGGCCGACGCCGGGCTCGACATGCACGTCCCGCGCTTCGCGACCTTGGTCGGTGTCCACTTCGGCACCACCCTGCCTACCGACTTCGACAGCGCGTCTCTCACCGACGAGCGGATGTACAGCCAATGGTTCCACGGACTGCTCGACCGTGGCGTGGCCGTGGCGCCGGGGGCGTACGAAGTGATGTTCCCTGGTCTCGCTCACTCGGCCGACCTGGTCGACATGATCGTTGCCGCGGCCGCCGACGTCGCTTCAGAGTTGTCCGCAAGGTAGATGTCGACGATGGCTGTGGATGCGGTGGTGCTCTTCGGCGCCACAGGTGACCTCGCGCGGAAGAGGATCTTCCCGGCGATCTACAACCTCGAGCGGCGTGGGCTGTTCGACTCGATGCCGGTGGTCGGTGTCGCGGGATCGCCGTGGGACGATGAGGAGCTGCGCCGCGTCGCGCATGACGCAGTGACCGAGCAGCACGACATCGACGAACACGTCTGGGACACACTGGCCAAGCGTCTCTGTTACGTGAGCGGCGACTATCGGGAGCCGTCCACCTACGACGCGCTGAAGGAGCGGCTCAACGGGGTCGAGAGACCACTGTTCTATCTGGCCATCCCTCCCGCACTGTTCGACGACGTCGTGCACGGCCTGCGGCGCGTTGGCATCACTCAGAACGCCAAGGTCGTCGTCGAGAAGCCATTCGGCCGTGATCGACGCTCCGCGCAGGAACTGACCAAGGTGCTGGACTCTGCATTCCCCGAGTCATCGATCTTCCGCATCGACCACTTCTTGGGCAAGGACTCCATCGAGAACATCCTCGTGTTTCGATTCGCGAACTCGTTGCTCGAACCCATCTGGAACCGAAACTTCATCTCGAGCATCCAGGTCACGATGGCCGAGGACTTCGGTACCGCCGGCCGAGCCAAGTTCTATGACACCGCGGGCGCCATTCGTGACGTAATTCAGAATCACCTGCTCGAGATCGTGGCGTTGCTCGCAATGGAACCCCCAGTTGCCGCGGATGCCGACGCCTTGCGGGACGAGAAGGTGAAGGTGTTCCGTCAGATCGAGAGCTTCGATCCACGG
>Ga0299914_10004215_pt1 | contig 10318 bp, 5 predicted proteins | sample RVTome_10_FD_201361 | JGI IMG/M metagenome (GOLD analysis project Ga0299914, IMG submission 201361) | Soil microbial communities from uranium-contaminated site in the Upper Colorado River Basin, Wyoming, United States - RVT153D57 (version 2) ... | reverse complement strand
GGACGTCGCGTCGCGCTACCCCGAGATCGATGCGCGCATCAACGGCTACATGGACCCGAGGCGGAGCGTCCGCATCGACAACCTGTCGGACCGCTTCCTGTTCCAGGAGCGGCACTACGACCATGTCCGCTACCGCCTGACGACGCCGGCGATCGAGCGGATCGCCGCCGAGACGGGCGCCGCCGCGGACGACATCCGCAAGGACGTCGCCCTCGCCTTCATCGAGGCGCATCCGCTCGCCTTCGCCGAGGAGGTCGGGCTGCAGCTGTACGCGCTCTGGACGGTGGCCGAGCTGCGGACGGCCGCGGATAACCGGCGCTTCGAGGGGCTGCTGGCGTCGCTCTCCTTCGATCCGTTCAAGGATATGGCCACGCCGCATCGGACGCCGATGCCGTGGCCGGCGGTCTACGGCATCCGCGCCTTCGTGCTCGGCATTCTCGCGGTGACGCTGGTCGGCTTCGTTTACGGCGCGGTCGCGCTCGCGCGGCGGCGGCCGATCCCGCCCGCCTGGGCGGCGCTGATCCAGATCTCCTTCCTGCTGCATGCCTATATCGGACTGGTCGCGCTGCTGCAGGCCGGCCTGTTCCGCTATCTCATCGTGCTCTGGCCGGCCATCGTCGCGGCGGCGGCGCTGTTCGCGCATGCCGCCCTCGGCTATCTCAGGAGCGCGCAGCGACGCAATACGGCCGGCGCCTTCGGGCAGCGTCCGTAAAGGGCAGTACTTTTCCGTTAATTGACAAAATCTCCCGTCCATAACCATATCTCGGCTTCGCAAAACGACGGTTGACGGGAAGTGCTTCTAGATCCGCGGTTTACCTACCTCCGCCATGCACCGGTTATCCTGCTCGGCGGGCTGTACCTGTATGCGGTCGGCCTCAACGCCGCCCGGGTGCCGCTCTGGCATGACGAGATCGTGACCTACTATGTCGCGGCGCTCGACGGGCCCCGCGCCATCGTCGAGGCGCTCCTGGCGAAGGCGGACAATCACCCGCCGCTGGACTATCTCGTCCGTCATTTTTCCATGCGCGCCTTCGGGCCGTCGGAGCTCGCGTTCCGCCTGCCGTCGATCGTTGCCTTGCTGGCCGCCGCGATCTGCCTCTATGTCGCCGTCCTGCGCCGGGCGTCCCTGCCGGCCGCCATCGTCGCGTTCGCGCTGCCGCTGGGCACCCCGGCCATAGCCTTCGGATTCGAAGGCCGGCCCTATCCGCTCCTCGTCGCCTCGACGGCGCTCGCGTTGCTCGCCTGGCAGTTCGCCGCGGAGAAGCCGAGCTCGGTCCGCCTCGCGCTTCTCTTCCTGTCCCTGACCCTGGGCCCGTTCGCCCACTACTATGCCGTGCTCAATTTCATCCCGATCGCCGTCGGCGAGGCGTGGCGAAGCCGGGAGCGCCGGGAAATCTGCTGGCCGATCGTGGTCAGCGGCCTGCTGGCGTTCGTGCCGCTCGGGCTGCTCGTTCCGTTCGCGCTGAACGCGGCCGATTTCGCGGATCACTTCTGGTCGGGGTTGTCGCCGACCGTGCCGTTCAATGTCTATTTCTGGCTGGTCGGCACGACAATGCCGGCCTTCATAACGGCACTCATCCTGTATTCGGCCGCGTCGATCGTGCTGCCGGCCGCCCTTCGCGCCGACGCGGACGGGCGGCGCATCCCGTCCCACGAGATCGCGGCGGCGCTCGCCCTGGCGCTTCTCCCGTTCACGACCTATATCCTCGCGGTACTCGTCACACAGGCCTATACCTTCCGCTACATGCTGAGCACGACGGTCGGGCTGGCGCTGCTGCTCGCCTTCCTCGCATTCCGGATCGAGTATGCCCGGCGCCTCTATGGCGCAATCATCGCACTGTCCTTCGGTCTCTGGGCCGCCGGCTACATGCTTCACACCGCCGCCAAGGCGCCGGCCCGCCCGTATGCGGTCGCGAAAGATGTCCTGCAGACGATCGAGACGGCGACGCTGCCGGTGGTCGTGCCGAACTTCAACCTGTTCCTCAAGCTTCACCGGTACCTGCCGGAAAATCTCAAGGACAAGATCCACTATCCGATCCTTCGCCAGGGCGCGCGGGGGAACGTGGAAAGCCACACGATAAACAGGACATTCCTCAATCTCCGGCCCTTCGTGCCGATCAACGTGGCGGAGTATTGCGACTTTACGAAGCAGCACCCGCGCTTCCTCGTCCTGCCGGGCGGCCGGGGCTGGCTCTACGGAAAGCTGGCCGAGGACGCGGCGAAGTTGGACATCGTGTCGGGGGAATTTCCCGATGACGTCACGCTGCTGGTGACGCTTCACCGGGTCGGCGGATGCTGAGCGCGCTCGCCGTCGCCGCGCGGGCCTGCCGCACGGCCAGCACGGCACCGAGCTGCTGCGCGAGGACCTTCACGCGCGGCTCGGCGAGGATGTCGGTATGGCCGCCGGGTACTTCGCGGACCTCGAAGCGACCCTTGATCAGCGCGTCCCAGCCGTCATGCCGGCCCGGCCGATTGCCGGCGGCGCGGAACAGGACGACGTCGCCGTCGTAGCGCGCCGGTCGGAACGCGCGGTTGGCCATCGCATGCGCTTCCAGCGGCGCCAGGCGCAGCGCATGCGGCACCGCCTGTGTCGCGCCGCCGAACCGGCTGCGGAAGAGCGCGAATACCGGTTGCGGCAGGCGCATCGCCAGGACGCGGGTCACGTTGCGCAGCCGCGCCGCCATGTAACCCGGCAGAGATCGCAGCCGCACCCGCCGCAGCCCCTTGAGGCGCAGCAGCACCGCCGGCCAGAGACCGAGGAAGTCCTCGCCGGTCAGCGCGTAGGTATCCAGCATCGCCAGCAGCGCGACCGCCTCGCCCGCCGCGCGCAGCCGCTGCGCCATGACGTAGGCGACGCGCCCGCCGAAGGAAAAGCCGGCGATGTAGTACGGGCCGTGCGGCTGCACCGCGCGCAGCTCCGGCAGGTAGCGCTCGACGATGTCCTCGATCCGCGTCAGCGGCTGCTCGCGGCCATCGAGGCCGACGCACTGGAAGGCGTAGACCGGCTGATCGGGATCGAGGTAGCGCGCGAGGTTGCGGAAATAGACCGCGTTGCCGTCGCCGCCGTGGACGATGAACAGCGGCGGCCGGTCGCCGTCCGGCGCGACCCGCACGAGACAGGGCGAGCCGCTGTAATCGGCGATGCGTCGCGCCATCGTCTCCACCGTCGCGGCGTCGAACAGCACGCCGCTCGGCAGGCGGCAGCCGAGCGCCGCCTCGATCTGCAGGAACAGCTCTTCGGCCTTGAGCGAGTCGCCGCCGAGGTCGTAGAAATCCTCGTCCAGCCCGACCGCGTCGACGCCCAGCACGTCCGCCCAGATGTCCTGGAGCTGCGCCTCGAGCGCGGTCGCGAAGCGCTCCCGCCCGCTTGCGGTCCGCGCCGGCTGCGGCTTGTCCAGGCCCAGCCTGCCGGCCAGCTCGCGCCGCACGACGCGGCCGGTCGCGCTCTTCGGGATCGCGTCGACGAAGGCATAGCGGCGCGGGATCTTGAAGTCTGCCACGCTGCCGCGGAGCCAGGCCGATATGTCGCGCCCTTGCAGCTCGGCGCGCGGCGCAGCCACGATCGCGGCGGCGACCTCCTCGCCCAGCGTCGGGTGGGGCACGGGAAACACCACGGCGGCGGCGATGCCCGGATGCTCGAGCAGCGCGGTCTCGACCTCGAACGGTGCGATCTTCTCCCCGCCCCGGTTGATCAGCTCCTTGATCCGCCCGGTCAGGAACAGGTAGCCGTCGTCGTCGAGATAGCCGCGGTCGCCGGTGTGGTACCAGCCGTCGCGGAACGCCGCCGCATTGGCTTCCGGGTCGTCCTCGTAGCCGTCGAACACGAAGTCCCGGCGCACCGCCACTTCGCCGTTCACGCCCGTCGGCGCCGGCGCGCCCGCCTCGGTCACCACGCGCACGCCGGGATGGGCGGGCAGCCCGACGCTGCCCGGCTTGCGCAGGTGCGGCGGCTGCGGGTTCATCGCGATCAGGCCGGTTTCCGTCGATGCATAGCCCTGGATGATCGGCAGGTTCAGAGCCTTCCCGAGCTCGCCGGCAATACGCGCGTCGAGCGCGCCCGAGCCCGAGCGCCCGAAGCGCAGCCGCGATTGCGCCACCGCCTTGCGGATGCGCGCGCCATGCGCGTGGATCTGGTGATGGAAGGTATAGGCGCCGGTGTACCAGGTGGGGTCGAGGGTCAGGATGTAGCGCTCAAAGGTCGCGATGTCGAACGGCCGGAGGAAGATCGTGCTGGCGCCGGCATAGAGGCACAGCCCGAGGCCCGGAGTGATCCCGTGGCTGTGGAACAGCGGCATCAGGTTGAGGCAGCGGTCGTCGGGCGTGAGCGCGATGGCGCGGCTGTAATGCACGTAGTTGCCGAGCATCACCCGGTGATGAACCGGCACGATCTTGCTGCGCGAGGTGGTCCCCGAGGTCGTCAGGATCGTCGCGACGTCCTCGCGCTGCGCCGCGCCCGGCCGCGCCGCCGCCCCTTCCCGCCCGGCGCGCAACGCGACCGATCCGGCGACGCCGTCGTTGCGGGAGGCAATCTGCAGCACCGGGATACCGCAGCGCCCCGCGGCCGCGACCGCGGACGTGCCGGACGGCCGGTCGGTCAGGAGGGCGCCGATCCGCAGGCTGCGGAGCTGGACGGCCAGCTCGTCGGCCGTCAGGTCGGGGTTGAGCGGCACCGCCGTGGCGCCGCTCCAGACGCCGACGAGCGCGGCCGCCATGTCCGCGCCACCGGGATGGGCGATCGCGATCCGGTCGCCGCGGCCGAAGCCGGCGGCATTCAATGCGGCGCGGAAGTCGTCGGTCGCCGCCGCCAGCGCCGCATAGGACATCGGCCGCAGCCCCTCGGCGACGAAGGCGGGCGCATCCGGCTGCCGTTCCGCCCAGTCGCGCACGATGTCGTGCAAAGTGCGGTCGGTTTCCCGCTCCACGGCGCCCTGCAATTCGTTTCGATCCAGGAATTAAACCACTACGGGGAAACCGCCGCCATCCCTCGATCTAGGTAAGCCGCGCGCTTTCAGCCCGCCCGCCGGCGCGAGAAGAGCTGCGCCAGGACGCAGCCGGCGAAGGTCACCAGCACGCGCTGGCGCCAGATGCGGCTCGGCTCGCGCACGAGCCGGTAGAACCATTCGAGATTGAGCGCCAGGAACAGCGGCGGCGCGCGCTGCACCCGTCCGGCGATCACGTCGAAGGTGCCGCCGACGCCCTGCGCCACCTTGACCCGGAGCTGCGGCGCATTCGCGTGCATCCACGCTTCCTGCCGCGGGCTGCCGAGGGCAACGAACAGGATCTCCGCGCCGCTCGCATTGATCTGCTCGATCAGCGCCGGCACGTCGGCGTCCTCGACATAGCCGTGCTGCCGGCCGGCGATGCGGAGCCCGGGAAAGCGCCGCTGCAGCGCGTCGGCGGCTTCGTCGTTGACCTCGGGCCGCGCGCCGAACAGGAAGACGCCGTAACCGCGCCCGGCCGCCCGCGCGCACAGGTTCGGCATCAGCTCCGAGCCCGGCACGCGCCCGAACCGGCCGAGGCCGAGGAAGCGCGCGGCCAGCACTGCGCCGATGCCGTCCGGAATCAGCAGGGTCGCCGAGGCGAGCAGCGTGCGCAGCCCCGCGTCCCGCCGCGCCCGCATGATCTTCTCCGGATTGACCGCGAAGACCGTGGCGCAGCCGCTGCCGCGCGCGACATGGCCGATCAGGAAGTCGACCGCCTGCTCCATGTCGACCGCGTCGACGGGAACGCCGAGGATGTCAATACGCGCCGGCATCGCGCGCCCATTTCTGCCAGCGGACGATCGTCTCGCCCATCACCGCGTTGTCCGGTCCGGGTCCGCTCAGCGTGATGATGGTGTCGAAGCTGGCCGGCGGCCGGGTGCGGCTGACCCGGCGGATGACGGCGCAGGGCGTCTTGCGGCCGTAGATCGGCGAGCGCCAGCCGAGCGCCGGCCCCTCCGCGCCGGTGACGACCTGCGGCAGCCCGCCGCCGCCGCGCGCCCGCAGCAGCACGCTGCCCTCCTTGCCCTTCAATTCGAGGAAGCGGGACATATGCGTCGGCCGCGGCGTCACGCCGCAATGCCAGTGCTGCTCGACCTCGATCATCTCGCCGCCGTCGATCAGGTCCCAGACGAAGATCCATTCGTCCGGGCAATAGGCGACGCCCCGCATATGGCGGTACTGGCCGGGCTCGCCGCCGCCGACATAGCCCAGCATCCGCACCACGCCCTGTGCCACGTCGGCATTGATCAGCCGGCAGGGCAGCGGCGCCGACCACTGGAAGGCGGTCTCCTGCGCCGCCTGGTCGCGGCCGTTCACCGTCACCGTGTTGTGCGCCGCGGTCGAGCGGAAATAGCGCCGCCAGTCGGCCGGACCGGTATAGGTGAAGGTGCCCGGGTCGATCAGGATCGGCTCGCCATGACGGTAGAGCAGCAAGGACAGCGCATCCGCATGCGCATGGCCGTAGGACGGCGCCATGCCGTGCGGCCCGTGGTCGAACAGCGCCAGCGTCGACCGGCCGCCCTCGGCCCGCAGCACCGAATAGCCGGACTCCGGAAAATGCACCACGGTCTCCTCGGTCACCGCGTCCGGCCCGTTGAGCCGGAGGAAGCGCGACAGCGCGTAGCCGCCGTCGCCGTCGCCGACCGGCATAACGTCGCCGTTCGGCAGCGATACGGCGGCGAGGAAGCGGCGGCCGCGGTCGAGCGCCTGAGCAATCTCCTTCGGCGTCTCCGCGCCGGTATGCGCGAGCAGCCGGTCGACCAGGCCCAAGAGGTCGATGACGAAGCGGTGGTATTCGAACGCCCGCTCGATGCCGCCGCCGTCCGCCAGCACCTGGCGCGCCGCCTCGCGGGCCAGGATGTCGAGGCCGCGGCGCCGCCACTGCGCCGCCCGCGGATGCTCGGCGAACAGCGTGCCGGCATAGACCAGGCCCGCGCATTCGGCGATGGTGTGGTTGCCGCTCGACGAATAGAGCGAGAGCCGGCGCTCGATCAGCGGCGCATGGCTGTAGACGATCGCGAGCAGCCCGGACCAGCTCTCCTCGGCCCGGGTCAGGCGGCCGCGCACCAGTTCGAGCGCGTGACAGGCGGCGATCATGCGAAGCGCGCATTCCATCGCCGAGATGTAGTGGATGCCGAGATAGGGTGGGTTTTGCTTTACCCAGGACGCAAGCTGCGCCTCCAGCAGGGCGACCGCCTCCGCGCCGTTCTCCCGGCCCGCCAGCAGGGCCAGGGTCACGAGCTGCTGCATGCGCGCCGGCTCCCAGGCGAGCCGCACGTCGCCGAACGGATTGCCGGCGCGGTAGGCGATGTCGCCGAAGAATTCCATCGGCCACAGCTTTCCGGTGTCCGGCGCGCGCCGCCAGACGTCCGGCTCGTCCTGCCAGCGCCAGGCGAAGCCGAGCGCCGGCCAGGCGCCGCGCCGCCACGCCGCGCCGTCGTCGGCGGTCGGCTCGAAGCGCCAGGGAAGCGCCGGCAGCCGCGCCTCCCCGGTCGTGCAGAACGCGTGGCCGCGCCAGTCGCCGGCCGGCGGCGCGCCGGAGTGGCCGTCCAGCCGCTGGCGCGAGCGCAGCAGGCGCAGATGGATCTGCTCGACGATGCGGTGCGGAATCTCGCCACGCTGCATCACGGAAAGACGCTTGAGATACCAGGAAAGCCTGTCCATCGCGCAGCCTCGGACCGACCGGAATTAAGCGGTCAAACGCGTTTCGGCAGGCCGTCGGCCATGCTCTCGACCGCCCGCAGGCAGGCGCGCGTGACCGAGACGATGCCGTCGAAATCCATGCCCTCGGCATCCACATCGAGCAGCGAGCGGCAGAAGGCGGCCATCTGCGCATCGAAGCCCTTGTCGCGGCGGCGCGTCTTGAACACCGTCTGACGCCCGCGGGCATACAGCTCCGAGCGCGCGAAGTCGTCCATGACGACGCTCTTGCCGTCGCCGAAGACCTCGCAGCGCTCCTTGGCCAGCGCCGTGTCGCCGCCGGCGGCGTAGACGATCGTGCCGACGGAGCCTTCCGAGAACTTCAGCGAGACGACAGCCTGGTCCTGGACGATGCCGGTAGGGTGCTCGCCGATCGCGGCCGCCTGGACGGAAACGACATGGCCGCCGCACAGCGCCTGCAGGTAGTCGACGAAATGACAGCCCTCGCCGACGATCCGGCCGCCGCCGACCGCCGCGTCCTGGGTCCAGTGGTCGGGCGGCAGCGCGCCGGCGTTGACGCGGTAGAGCATGACCAGCGGATTGCGGCGACCCGCGAACAGCGCCTTCGCCTGCTCGCAATGCGGCGAGTAGCGCCGGTTGAAGCCGACCGCGAGGCGCAAGCCCGCCTTGCGCTTCTCGGCATAGAGCGCGGCGATCGCATCGAGCTCCGCCTCGGTCAGGCAGAGCGGCTTCTCGACGAAGACATGCTTGCCGGCCTCGAGCGCGGCCAGCACGATCTCCGCATGCAGGTTGTGGCGCGTGCCGACGATCACCGCGTTGACCGCGTCGTCCTTCAGCACGTCGCGATAGTCGGTGGTGCAGGCCGCCGCGCCGACGCGCGCCGCCAGCGACTTCGCATTGATGCCGCGCTGGGTACAGACCGAAACGATCTCGGCGTCGGCGACGCCCTTGAGCGCCGGCACCAGCATGTCCTTCACGTGACTGCCGGCGCCGATCAGCCCGAAACGGACGCGCGCGACCGCCGCCGGCCGTGCGAGCGCGATGGCGCTCGGCGGCGGCGCCGCGGCGTCCGCGTCGTAGGTCAGCAGCACGCCGAGCGGCGAATCGCTGGCGTCGAGGATGCGCGCATAGGCCTCCTCGGCGCGCGCGATCGGCATGCGGTGGTGGGTCAGCGCGCCGACATTGAGGCGCTTCTCGGCGATCAGCTGCAGGAACGCCGCCATGTTGCGATTTTCCGTCCAGCGCACGTAGCCGTAGGGATAGTCCCGGCCCTTCTCCTCGTATTCCGGGTCGTAGCGGCCGGGGCCGTAGGAGGTCGAGAGCCGCAGCTCCAGCTCCTTCAGGTAGTAGGGCTCGCGCGGCAGCGTCATGCCGACCGCGCCGACCACCACCACCCGCCCCTTCTTGCGGGCGATCTCGCCGGCCAGCTCGACGGGGCCGCTCTCCTTGGTGCTGGCGGCGATCAGCACGGCATCGACGCCGTGGCCTTCCGTTGCCGCGGCGGCCGCCGCTGCCAATGCATCGGGCGCGACCGCAGCCTCGGCGCCGAGCTCGCGCGCCATCGCCTGCTTCGCCGTGTCCGGATCGGCGGCGAGCACGCGGCAGCCGTTGGCGCGCAGGAGCTGGACGGTGAGCTGGCCGACCAGTCCGAGCCCGATCACGGCGACGATGTCGCCCAGCTTCGGGTCGGCCTGGCGCACGCCCTGCAGCGCGATCGCGCCGACCGTGACATAGGCGGCGTCGTCGAACGCCACCGCATCCGGCACCCGGACGCACAGGTTCTGCGGCACGAACACCACCTCGGCATGGGACGCGTAGTTCTGGCCGGCGCAGGCGACGCGGTCGCCGGCGGCGAAGCCGGTCACGCCCGCGCCGACCTCGATGACGACGCCGGCGCAGCTATAGCCGAGCGCGGCCGGCGCATCGAGCCGGGCCGAGACCATCTTCACGGTGTCGAGCAGCCCGTCCTTCTGCACCTTCTGCACGACCTTGCGCACCAGGTCGGGCCGGTCCATCGCCTTGCCCACCAGGCTCTTCTTGGCGACGCCGACGGTCGCGCGCTCGGTGCCGACGCTGATCAGCGACGCGCGCGTCGCGACCAGCAGCCCGCCCGGCTGAACCGTCGGGCTCGGCACGTCCTCGACCGAGAGCTTGCCGGTCCGCATGTGCTGGACGACCTGGCGCATCGCTCAGAGCCTCCAGACCGAGAGGCCCGCCTTGGCGAGCGCGTTGCGGTCGAAGCGGGACTGCACATCGATGAAGCAGCCGCCCGGCCGGACCTTGGCGACCAGCTCGGCCAGCGGACGCTCGACGAAGGCGCGATGCGCCGCGGCGACCACCAGCGCGTCGGCGACCGGCAGCGCGTCCCAGCCGCAGACGCGGACCCCGTTCAGCGCGCCGTCTTTGTCGGGCGCGACCAGCGGCTCGTGCGCGACCACCGCGACGCCGTAGCTTTCCAGCTCGGCGATCAGGTCGAAGACCTTCGAGTTGCGCAGGTCGGCGACGTTCTCCTTGAAGGTCAGGCCGAGCACGGCGACGGTGGCGCCCTTCACCGCGCTGCCCGACCGCGCCAGGCATTTCACCGTCTGCTGCGCCACGAAGGCGCCCATGCCGTCGTTGATGCGCCGGCCGGCGAGGATGACCTGCGGATGGTAGCCGAGCGCTTCGGCCGTGTA
>Ga0299914_10004214_pt1 | contig 10319 bp, 9 predicted proteins | sample RVTome_10_FD_201361 | JGI IMG/M metagenome (GOLD analysis project Ga0299914, IMG submission 201361) | Soil microbial communities from uranium-contaminated site in the Upper Colorado River Basin, Wyoming, United States - RVT153D57 (version 2) ... | reverse complement strand
CTTGGTACCGCAGAACATATTCAGGAGGATGAGGATAATGACATAATCTACCTTGAGGGTGGCAGAGGCAAAAACATGGTCACTCTGATGGTTTCTGGAACTACAAAGGAGACCTCACTTGAACGGTGGAGGGCTGCGATAGATGGTGTCAATGCCGCAGAAGCGGCTCTAAACAAAGGTGTTGTGCCAGGAGGAGGCGCTGCTGAATTGCACGTAATAGATAAGGTGAAGGGTCTTCGCCTTAAAGGGTTAGAACAGGTAGGACTTGAGGTGGTAGCTTCTGCGCTTGAAAGCATCATGCGGCAAATATTAGCCAACGCAGGTTTTAATGGTCTTGAAAAGGTAATGGCAGCCAAGGCCTCCCCTCCTTCTTATGGCATAGATATCAATACAGGCGAGGCTATTGATATGTGGAAGACGGGCATAATAGACCCGCTACTGGTCAAGACGATGGCACTGCGAGCATCCGGTGAAATTGCCAAGTCTGTTCTGAGGATCGACAGAAACCTTGCAGCAGAGGATCTCAGCCAGCAAGCCCTATCAGAGTCAAAAAGGTGATAACTGATTGATGATTAGACACTGTGTAGAAGAATCCAATGTAGATGGTGATATGAGTGTAATAGATCCGACTAAGATAAGACATGTGACAGTTGCCGGTGGCAGGATAGCACTGATCTCTGGCTTGATAGATCCAGCATCACACCTGAACCTTGACCTTCCTGATCATAGAGCTACTATCTGTATTATTGCAGAAAGATTTGCAGTTGGAGCCGAGGTAAAGATGGATAGTGACGGACTTGTCTTTGCCACTGTTCCAAGGTCTTTATACGGACATTATGGACATCTTGATTATACACAAAGGCTGGTAGATATGATAAATGCAGTTAGTACAAATCAAGGGAAAAGAAAACAAGCAAGCAAGCAAGAAAGGGAAGCTACAAGATCAAGAAAGAAAGCAAGCATACAGAGAGAAAACAAAAAATGATTACAATTAATTCGATAATTGGAAACTTGTATCACGACAGTAGTCTGAAAAAGCGATACGAAGAGATGTCATCCCAATCCTTATGTGAATCCATAAGGATAAACAGGATGGAAGCACAACGCGTCAGAATGCGCAAGAGATCAAGCAAGGGGACTGATATTGCCCTTACCACGACACCGGGCACAAGGCTGAGGCATGGAGATGTCCTCATGGCTGCAAATGACAAGATGATAACCATTGAGCTTGAACCAGAGAACCTTGCAGTAGTACAGGTCAAGGACAATATCCATGAACATGATGCTGTTCAAGTGCCAGTCACAATCGGGCACGCAATAGGGAATCTTCATAGACCAATTAAGCTTGAGGGAAGAAAGATCTATTTCCCAATACAAACAGATTCAGAAATCGAGATGTTCAAAAAGATATTTGGCCGGCTTTTGGATCATCTGGAGATAACCCAAGTTAAAATGGTCTTTGAGCCAGAAGAGGGGACAGATATACATGAGCACTGAAGACGACGGCATCCTCAACATGAATGGGGCAGACTTGAGCATGCTGCAGCTATCGGACTCTTTTTTTCCTACAGGCATGTATTCCATGTCAAATGGACTCGAAGCGATTTTTTATGGTGGAAAGAAAATGAAAGCAGAAGAGCTGCGGGAGCTCATCGCAACTTTGCTTCAATATCAGATAGGACCAGCAGACTGCATCGCACTTGGAAACGCCTACGAACAGGCGGCAAAATTCAATCTTCCAGAGTTGCTTGAAGTGGACAGAGCAATATTCTCAATGAAGCTTGTACAAGAGATCAGAGATGCATCCATCAGATCTGGCACGCAGCTTGTGCGCTGTATACGATCTTTCTCTGATAACAGAATCCTTTGCCAATATGAAGATGCAATAAGGAGTGGCTGGGCTTTTGGGCCGTATCCAGTTGCACTGGCAGTTGCTGCCAACGCTTTTCTAATTCCCAAGAGAAAGGCTGCGCTTATAATGCTCTACTCATTTTCTGTAAGCATAGTTGGTGCGGCCCTGAGGCTTGGGATGCTGCAGCATTTTGATGGCCAGAAGGTAATCGATCAGCTCAAGCCCCCAATACTCAAGGTGATAAAGGAAAATATCGACAGGCCGCTTGAAGGCATGTGGCAATTTGCGCCATCCATCGACATAATACAGATATCTCACGAAAGAATGAATTCTAAAATGTTTATTACATGATTTGGGTTCACACTCATATGATGATGAAAGCAAAGAGAATTCCAAGGCTCGGAATTGGAGGTCCCGTAGGCTCTGGCAAAACGATGCTGATTGAAAAGATCGTACCGCTACTGGCTGCCAAAGGCTACAAAGTGGGAATTATTTCAAATGATGTCGTTTCAAGAGAAGACGCCGATAGGATGCGCCAGAATTTGGCAAAGGAACAGGGCATTCTTTCAGAAGACTTGGTGATAGGTCTAGCAACGGGCGGCTGCCCTCACACTGCTGTACGTGAAGACCCGTCGATGAATATATCTGTCATTGAAGAAATGGAATCAAAATACGGCTACCTTGATTTGATAATAATTGAAAGCGGGGGTGATAACATCACCACTACCTTTAGCCCAGCACTGGCGGACTACTTTATTTACATAATTGACGTATCTGGAGGAGATAAGTACCCGCGAAAAAGGGGTTTGGGAATAGAGACATGTGATCTTTTGGTCATAAACAAGATCGATCTGGCCCCCCATGTTGGAGCCGACCTTGAAATTATGGAAAGGGATGCAAAAGAGGTCAGAGGAGATAAGCCACACGTTCTTGTAAACTGCAAGACAGGCCAAGGCATAGAGCAGGCAACAGAACATATCATAAGGGATATATTGTTTGAGGCCGCGCCAAAAACTCTTGCTAAGAATTGAAAAAAGGCATGGAAGGAACTGAGCTAGAGCACCACACCCCAAAGGCTGTTCCTCCAGAAGTACTTGCATACGACTCCCCCTTGGCCCAGCTCGGAGTGGGTAAGGCAGGCAAGCTTGGAGCGCTTGTTCTGAGGCTCGAACAGGACAAGAGTAACGGCAAGACTTCTGTAAAAGACCAGTACTCTCGTGTTCCGCTTTATACCCAGCGTGCCCTTTACCTTGAAGAGGCGCTGCCAAACATGGCGTATATGTATATCATCTCGCCCTCTGGAGGGATATTGCAAGGTGATAGATACAGGATGGACATAACTCTTCGAAATCATGCATTTGCCCATATCACAACCCAGGGAGCGACGAGAATATACAGAATGGAAGGGAACTATGCCACGCAGGTAATCAACATAGATGTTGGCGAAGACTGCTATTTTGAGTACATTCCAGACCAGGTAATCCCCTACCGCGACTCCCGATTTTACCAAGAAGCCAACCTACGTGTCCATGATAATGCAACATTGCTCTACTCTGAGATCATAACACCAGGGAGGGTTGCAAGCGGAGAACATTTTGATTATAATATCTGCTACATGAAGGCAATTGCAAAGGACCATAGCGGTGGTCTAAAGTTCACAGATGTGGCAATGCTGGAACCTAAAAAACGTGATATGAAGGTATTCGGAGTTCTATCAAATCATGATGTTGTAGGAAATATGTACATTATTACGAAAAACAAGCTGCAGGAGATCAACATTGGCGTTAATACCGCCCTTAAGGCCATACCAAACGTATATGCTGGAGCCACAATTCTGCCAAGTAATTCAGGTGTAGGGATAAGGATGCTTGCAAATACTGCAAGCGATGTGAGATCTGTGATTTATGAGGTTGTAAGGATCGTCAGAAGGATTATCTTGGATGCTCCCTTCAGCGGAATTAGGAAAGGGTAATCATCATAATTACTACTGATTACCTACTAATTATTTCCTGCCGGTTATCCAAAACTCTGTCACTTTAACTCTGTGGTTTTTTTCCTCTTGATGCTCGTTAGCATGCCATATAGTATCAAAAACACAATCGCAATCTTCGCACCAAGCAGTAACACTTTTCCTATGCTTGTCAAAGGCGTTCATGTCAAGGACTGTAGTTATTGTTTAAACTGGCCCTAATAAATATCATCTACCATAAATTGCAATTCAGCTGACAACAATTGCGGCGTGGATGACTTGGTTAGTAAAAGAAGATTGCTTTAGAAAATCAACCAGCTTCAAATAGCAATCAGGACCCTCAAATGTTTTCTTTGTAAGCACACCTTCAAACATTGAAGCATTTACAGTGATCGAATTTGCTGTCATCAGCAATTGAATATTTGGCTCTGCCATTGATGGTGTTTGCATAATCACAGTTTATTAGCTATTTGGACACAAATTATTCCAGACGGATCATGAGGCACTGCTGACAGTTGTGATCATGTTTGGATATCAATTGCCACTTCCTTTGCCTTTCTTCTTCCTATGGAACTCCACCTCAGCACTTGTCTATGCGCGGGTAAAAATCACTGTCAAAGAAAGTAAGATTCAAAGTAACCTGTCCTCACTCTGATAGCGATTGCAGTGAAACAATCTGTCTATGTGTGTCTGTCTGTATATGTGTCTGCCGTTTGCATCAATTCCAGTATCGTGATTTATATTGATAACATCCTTTGGAGTATTATATCGTCATCTTGTGCAGTCATGTACAGATATTTTGCATGCTAGAATTAGCCTTAGATGACACCACATTTGAGGCTGTAAGAAATCGTGAGTAGAAAAATTTATCTGCTGATAGATAATCCTAGAATCAATCATAGCATCACTTAAAAGGTATTTAGCAAGATATATACTAGCAAACTACCGTCCTATGAATATCCTCTAAACTTTGATCTGTTCTTTCAATAAGGAAAACATGTTTTTTCGATCAACATTAACTTCGCCGACTATGTGGACCCCCGAGACATTTTATAATAGATTGAGGAAACGAGCTGGACATGACGTAGACCGTAAGCAAAAAGTAAGAAAACGTTTGTTTAAGCTGACCGGAAGTGGGTTTAGTATCTTAATGTTATTGTCATCAGTTATAGCTTTCTCTCAAACCCCATTATTCTTTCCAACAATAGAGCGAGTAGCTGCTACAGAGAGCTCATGTCCCAGTCTGGCCATTAATAGTCTTGAGGCAAGTGGTGATGATGGGAACGTTCCTTCAAATACAATAGATGACAATCTTGGCACACGTTGGTCAGATTATGGCATTGGCCCTTGGTTAATAGGTGACTTGGGGGAGCAAAATGCTACTAGTACCACAACAATATGCTACCTCGATATTGCATGGTATAATGGAAATCAAAGATCAAACAACTTTGAAATATCTGTTTCAAATGACACCACTACCTATACGACTGTATATACAGGAAATAGCAGCGGAACAACCATATCTCCAGAAAGATATGACTTTGCGGACATCGAAGCTAGGTATGTGAAAATCACGATTAATGGTAATAATCAGAATGAGTGGGCCAGCATAACTGAAATTGAAATCAACGGTCAGGGGGACAGCAGCCCTGTCGGTCCCGACCCTGAACCTGATAGTGATACTACCCCACCTTCTGTTAAAATAACAAGCCCTGCTGCGGACTCTGCTGTCATTAATGCAAGCAGCAGCCGCCAGATCACAATACAGGGCACGGCATCAGACGACATAATGGGAAGCGGAATCAGGCTGATTGAAGTTGAGGTAGGCGGTAACGGTTCCTACATACCTGCCACACCAAAGGCTCCAGGAGACTGGACTTTTTGGACATCAACAATTGATGTAGCATCAGCGGGCAACCACAGAATAGTGTCAAGAGCTACAGATAATGTTGGCAACATGGCATGGAACTCAATATGTGTGACTGTAAATATACAAACTCCAGAAATCAATACAGAAACATTAGACAAATTTGGGATCAAAAAGATATATCCTACAAGAGAAGGGGGTGAGGAATGGTATTTGAGCGGCAGGCCTGCAGACGACTGCCGATTTGATCCAAAGACGACCATAATACAGAACCCAGACGGCTCTTACAAAGTCAAGTCAACCCAGGTTAGGATAAGCGTATTGACTTCAACCGGCTACGACCAAGACGATATCACTACTTACAACCAAAAAGAACTGGCTGAAAAAGGCTATATGCAATCATCAAATGATTGGAAAAATGTCGAGGTATCTGGGTATGTAAAACTTAACTCGGGCAATGATGACAGTGGCTTTACCTGGTACGGACGGGGTGGACAACATACAGATTTAGAAGAATGTGAAGGCACTGCATACCATGGGCAGATTCGATATGATGGTAAGTCAGACTTTTCGAAAGAACAATGGCATCCAGGTGGCTATTCATTTACAGAACCCCTCCAGGTTGTTGATCCTATAGAGGGCAGATGGATAGGGTACAAATTTGTAATGTATAACTTCGAGAAGAATGGGGAGATAGGGGTAAAACTTGAGAACTGGATTGACGAGAAAAATAATAACACTTGGGTTAAGGTAGATGAGCACATAGACGAAGGTGGTTGGGGAGATGAAGGCGACAAATGTGGAGGGTCTCCAGATCAGATATTATCGTGGGGAGGACCAATTGTTACATTCCGTTGGGATGGCGCAAAAGACGTAGACATAAAACACTTCAGCGTAAGGGAGATTCAATCTCCTTTCCAATCTTGATTGCTTTTTTTCCACCCTTCTACCCCGCCTCTAACATTGAACTGCTTGCAGACAACTACCATAACTGAAGCACCATTCCAACGGAGGACATAGAATGATCGGCGATTACTAGGAATAAAAACTACAATAGCAACCATCTTCGTTGTCGCCAAGGCATTACAAGCGCAAAATGATGCACTGTAGACGAACGAAGTAGTAGCCACTGCTCCTAAATAATGGTAGAAGGAATTTGAAGGTTTTTCATTATATGTCATAATTCTGAGAATATTCTTCTCCGCCTAACTAAATCTGTTCTGCCTAATCACATTCACAAGCTCATCTCTCAAGATCTTGAGGTTATTTTGTTCGTGTACAATAGAAAATTAAGAAATTGTGATACCGACAATAATGAACTACATAGAGAAAGGAAACTTTTGCCATGACATCAACAACCATACTGCCGCGCTTGAACGCACCTAGCCATCAGAAAATGCTGGCTTTCTTGCTAAATGAAGGGAGCCAGCGAGATAGGAGGGCTAGAAGCGCAGAAAAATAATATAATTGCTGACTCCTACAGCTACTGCTCCCTCATTTCAGGTGCAAGAATGATCCACTATGCTGACATGGTTATTGGTAACAGTCCTGTGTTTCCGGGTATTTTTCGATTAATGCTGAATACTAGAGAACCTGTGTTGGCCTGTCACACTGGTAATAATCTAACTTGATAGCCAAATCAGATGCATTGATACTGCACATAGAATCAAAGAACGCATGATAATTGGCAGTACCTTAAAAAAGGGCAAGATATACCCAAAATTGCAATGTTGGAAGGCACCAGGCCCTTATTCCGGGCCGGTTCTATTGAGTTTCAGACTAAACACCTGTTGGTGATCGCTGTTTTAGCTCTAGCTTTTAGTTGTGCCCTCATTATGAGATTTTACCCGATAAAGTATGGCTACTATCTCAACGAGTTTGATCCCTACTTCGACTATCGGGCGACCCAGTTCATCGTCGACAACGGCCTGAATGCGTACTGGCAATGGCATGATACAATGTCCTGGTATCCTGAAGGCAGGGATGTACCTGGAACATCACAATCGGTACTACACATAACAGCAGCATACCTGTACCAAGTCTTTGGGAGAGGCATGTCGCTCATGGACTTTACCATTGCATTTCCTGCAATTATGGGCGCACTGACAGTCATTGCGGTATTTGCCCTTGTAAGGGTGCTTGGAGGAACAACTGCAGGGATGTTCTCTGCACTGTTTTGGGCATTTAGCCCCGCCATTATTCAAAGAGGCAACCTTGGATGGTTCAAATCAGAGCCATTAGGCCTCTTCTTTGGAATATTGGCCACATACCTATTCATATCTGCAATGAAGCACAAGGAAGTCAAGTATGCTATCGCAAAGGCAATAGCAGGTGGATTGATACTTGGTCTTGCCAATGGCTCCTGGGGGGGCATTCAATACTTTAGCATTCCCATATCGCTATTCTTTATCGCACTTCCCTTCTTTAGAAGGGATTTAACCATACCCATGTATGTCGCAATTGCATTTACAGTATTAACACTGATAACCGCTGCAGCATTTCCACGACCTGGAATATCATTTGTACTAGGTCTACCTGGCCTAGCAATGATGGCTGGTACTGCCTTTTTGGTAATTGCATACTTTGTAAGGAAGATCAGCAGACCAATGGTGCAGACAAGAAACGTGGCCTTTGCGCTTATCGCATTTGTTGCAATAGGTATCGCGTTTGTTGCGGCTGGGCTCTACGTGTCTCCTAGTTTTAGATATCTCAATGCCATCAACCCGTTTATAGGTTCGATAGATCCACTTGTTGAATCAGTTGCAGAGCACTTTACACCTACCGTTGCTGACTACTTTATCGACTTTTCTGTGCTCTTGATGTTTGCAGGACTTGGCGGATGGCTTGCTTTCCGCCGCAGGAACGATACAGCGATATTTGCGCTACTGCTCGGTATAACCGGAGTCTACGTCAGCGCTACTTTCGCTAGGCTGCTGGTATTTGCATCCGTTGGCATAATCGTCCTTGCAGGATTTGGATTATACGAAGTTACGCGCAGTATCATGGCTTATAGAGAAACGGCCGCAACCCCAGCAACAGCACCAAGACTGACGGCAGCCACAAGAGAAGAAAGGAGAAAGATGGAATTTGCGAGTAGGGCACATTCTACCTCCGGACAGGTAGTGAAGATAAGTTATGTTATCGTCATGATAACGATGCTTTCAATTCCGCTTTTCTACCCTCCTAACTCAAATTGGGTAAGCTCTGCAGACGTCCCGACGGCGATCGCAAATGGCGGAACGGGCTACAGGCTACAGACTGAGGACTGGACAGATGCCATGGAGTGGCTTTCACAGAACACTGAGTCGGATGCCGTGATTGCATCATGGTGGGACTACGGCTATTGGATAACTACCCTTGGAAACCGGCCCAGCCTCGCAGACAATGCAACCCTCAACCATACGCGCATCCAATCAATAGCAAGGATGTTCGTTTCAGACGAAGAATCAGCAATGAAGATAGTTCAAGACTTGAAAGCTGACTATCTCTTGGTATACGTGGTTGGACAAGTACGATTCTATGGCCAAACCAATACTAACGGAACAGAAGCCGGCGAGGATGGTGAAAGACTTTCAATCTACACATTAGGCCAAGGCGGAGACGAAAGCAAAAAGCAATGGTTCATGAGGATTGGAGGCTTTGATGAGGCAAACTATATTGAGGAGGATGGATTCACACCCAAACCAGAATTCTGGAATAACACGCTCATTGGGAGGCTCTTCCCGTTTGAGCCTCTGTACTATGCAAGCTTTGGTGCGCAGGGCCCATCAGAAATACAGGAGACATGGCAGCCTGGACTCGTCGGACTGTATGCACAAAATGTAAAGTATCCAGCAGACGGAGGAAATGATCAGCCGCTACACCTTGTCTATACCTCTCCAAGCTTTGAGAACGAAGAAGGCCTTATGTTTGGAATATTGATTTACAAGGTAAACCATGACTATACTCCAAACCCATAAGGAGACCCATAGATCTTTAGCAGGAGCATTAACCAAGCCCAAGATTCACACATAAGACCATGTCCAAGCCAAAGTGATAAAATCACTCCGAGAACCATCGAGATGGAAGAAGAATTCTTATCCATATGCAGCTCTCAAAGCAGGTTGTTGAGAGTTTGTGATGTTCATTCATGGATTTGTTGCATCTAGCCTTGCGATAAAAGTACAAGTAGAGATAGGAGAAGAACCAAACAGCTCAGCGATAAGGCTGGACTAAGATATTTGTGGAGTGTTAGACAAGCTAAAAGTACAATTCCCATGCTTCTGATAGTAGCACCTGGGAAGAAGATGATGATGGTTGTTGTCCTTCTTTTTCATCCTCTCTATCAGCACTAGCCTGTTTCATTCTTTTTTTAAGGTATCTAGCCAAGTCCGTAGTACTAATTATCCCAATTACTACATTGCGGGCATCAGGATCCTCAACCAAAAGATGCCTCACTTTGTTTCTAATCATTAGAAGAGCTGCCTCTTCAATTGGCTGACCCTTTCTGATAGAAAGGATAGGAGAAGACATTATAGAGCCGGCGGTAATCCTACCACCACCACCACCATCAGGAGGTACCCCTTTTGCGATACTCTTGACAATATCGCGTTCTGTCAATATTCCAATGACTTTCTTATTATTATTATTAT
>Ga0299914_10004213_pt1 | contig 10322 bp, 5 predicted proteins | sample RVTome_10_FD_201361 | JGI IMG/M metagenome (GOLD analysis project Ga0299914, IMG submission 201361) | Soil microbial communities from uranium-contaminated site in the Upper Colorado River Basin, Wyoming, United States - RVT153D57 (version 2) ... | reverse complement strand
AAACGGCTTCCACCAACGGGCAGCGCGACACGCTGGTCTCGGTCTACTGCGACATCCGCGGGTGGAAGGGCCGGCCCGGTCTTTCGGTCGAGGCCAAACGTGCGCTCGCGGCCGCGCTCGCGAGTCAGCCGGCCGCTACGGTCGTGCTGTTCGGACATCCGCGGCTGGCCGCGGACCTCGCCGGCAATGCGGTGCTGAGTGCGTGGGGCGGTGAAGCGATCATGCAGGAGGCAGCCGCGCGATGGCTCGCCGTCGGCGGCGCGGCGTAACGCGCGCCTCGGCGCGGCCCGAGGCGAGCGGGCGCAGGACCACCAGGCGTCGCCCGAGAACGGCGGGCCGCGCCGCAGCCCGGCTGCTCCATCGGAACCCCGTCTGGGCCGCGGGGGCGCTGGTGCTGCTACACCTCGTGCTGGCCGCGCTCGCGTTCGTGCCCACGCCGCACACGGGCGGCGACAACGCAGCGTACATCGCGCTCGCCCGCTCGCTGCTCGAGCACCGTGCCTTCCTCAGCCTGTACGACCCGGCCACACCGCCGCACACGCAGTACCCGCCCGCCTTTCCGGGAATGCTGGCGTTGGCGACCGTGCTCGGCCTCGGTTCGTGGGTGAAGCTGAAGCTGGTGGTGCTGGCGTGCTCGGCGGCTGCCGTGGCTATGACCTTCCTCTGGATCCGGCGGCGAGGCCGCCCCGTCCTGGGCGCGGGTGTCGCGCTCCTGCTCGCCATCAGCCCGAGCGTCCTCGAGCAGAGCCACTGGGTCCTCTCCGACATCCCCTTCTGGTTCTTCACCGTGCTTGCGCTCTGGGGCTTCGAGCGGCTGCCGCCAGGACTGCGGATCCGGTTCGTCGTCGCCACCCTCGCCGGGGTGCTCGCGTACTTCACGCGCTCGGCCGGGCTGCCGCTCGTGCTCGCCATCATCGTGTGGCTGGGCCTGCGCCGCCGCTGGCAGCAGCTGGCCGTGTTCGCGGCCGTGCTCGTCCCGCTCGCCCTGCTGTGGTACGTTCGGGCGAGGACGCAGGGCGGCGTCGATTACGTGAGTCAGTTCTGGGCCGTCGATCCGTACACACCGCAGCTGGGCCGGATCGATGCGGGCGACTTCTTCCGCCGCATCGGAAGCAATGCCGGCAACTACGCGCGCATCCACCTGCCGATCCTCCTCGCCGGGACCGCGTCCGCCGCCGTCTTCCTCGTGGGGCTGGCGACGCTGCTGCTCGCAGCGGGCGGGTGGGCCCGGCGGATCCGCAGACCGTGTCTGCCGGAGCTGCTGCTACCGCTCTACCTGGGGCTGCTGCTCGTATGGCCCGCCGTCTGGTCGGGCGAGCGGTTCCTCCTGCCGGCCATGCCGCTGATCCTGTTCTACGCCGGTGACGCGCTCGTCGCCGGCGTACGGCTCATGCGGCCACGCGCGGGGTTCGTCGCGGGTGCGGCTGCCGTCGCGCTCGTCGGGTTGAACGCGGTGCCCGCCATCGTCAGCGAGCTTCGCACGGGCACGCTCTGTACGACGCGCTACCGCGCGGGCGATCCGTACCCCTGCCTCGGCCCGGAATGGCGCGACTTCTTCGACATGGCGGGGCTCGCGGAACGCGCGCTCCCCGACGATGCCGTCGTGCTGTCGCGCAAGCCACGGCTGTTCTGGGGGCTGTCCGGCGTGCGCGGGCGCAATTACCCGATGTCGCAGGAGGCGGTGGACTTCTTCGCGGCTGCTGCGGATGCTGGCGCGCGCTACGTCGTCTTCGACCGGCTCGGCCGGCAGGCACAGGTCTTCCTGGCGCCGGTCATCCTGCAACGGCCGGCGGCGTTCTGCCTGATCTCGAGCACGCCCGCGACGGCCACGACAATGCTCGGGATCCTGCCAGGCGCGGACACGATGCAGGATCGCACGGACCTGAGTGCTTCCCTCGACTTCGCTGTCTGTCCCGACGAGTACTGGAAGAGTCCGGCAGCACGCGATGCGGAGGCGCCGCCCGTCACCGCTTTGCCGGGACAGGGAGATCGCTGAATGGGCACCATCGACTGGGTGATCGTCCTGGCCTACATGGGCATCACGCTGGCAATCGGCGTGTACCTCGCCCGCCGAGCGTCGACCGGCCTCGTCGACTTCTTCGTGGGCGGCCGCACCATCCCGTGGTGGCTCGCGGGCACGTCGATGGCCGCGACGACGTTCTCGATCGATACGCCGCTCTACGTCGCCGGTGTCGTGGGTACGCGCGGCATTGCAGGCAACTGGGAGTGGTGGGCGTACGGCGTCGCGCACGTCATCCTCATCTACTTCTTCGCGCGACTCTGGCGGCGAGCCGAGATCGTCACCGACAACGAGCTGACCGAGCTACGCTACGGCGGCGGGCCGGCAGCGACGCTGCGGATGGTCAAGGGTTTCCTCTTCGCCGTCGTCATCGGCTCGATCGGAATCGGGTACGCGATGCTGGCGATGGTGAAGGTGGTGGATGCGCTCCAGATCTTTCCGAGTCTGGGGCTCGAAGTGGGAGACAACGGCAAGCTGTGGGCGATCATCGCTGTCAGCGTCTTCGTCCTGCTGTACGCCGGGATCGCTGGCCTGTGGGGCGTGGTCGCGACGGACTTCTTCCAGTTCTTCCTCGGCATGATCGGCGCGATCATCGTTGCATGGTACGCGGTGGACCACGTGGGCGGGATCACGCCGATGGTGGAGCGGGCGCAGGCGCTGACCGACTTCGACGTCCTGTCGTTCACACCGTTCACGTTCGGCGAAGGCGGCGGTCTCATCGGCTGGTCGCGCGCGGCCGGCATCACGGCCACCACCTTCTTCTCCTACGTGGCCGTGCTGTGGTGGGCGTTCCGGCGGTCGGACGGCGGCGGCGAGTTCATCCAGCGGCTCTCGTCGGTCCGCACGGAGAAGGATGCAGCCAAGGCGGCGTGGTTCTTCAACATCATGCACTACGTCGTGCGAACGTGGCCGTGGATCGTCGTCGCCGTCGTCGCACTCGTCATCTATCCCGACCTCGAGGACCGCGAGCTGGGCTATCCACAGCTCATGCTCGACTTCCTGCCGGCGGGGCTGCTGGGGCTCGTCGTCGCATCCCTGGTCGCGGCGTTCATGAGCACGGTCTCGACGCTCATCAACTGGAGCGCGTCGTACATGACGAACGATCTGTACGCGCGCTTCGTTCGACCGGATGCGACGCAGAAGGAGCTCGTGCTCGCCGCGCGCCTCGCGTCGGTGCTCGTCACGGTGATCGCCGCGATCGCTGCGTTCCACACGACCAGCATCGCGACGGTCTACCGGCTCATCCTCGCGGTGGGAACGGGACCCGGGCTCGTGCTCATCCTGCGCTGGTACTGGTGGCGCATCAATGCGTGGGCGGAGCTCGCGGCGATGGTCGCTGGCTTCCTGATCGGCTTCATGACGTCGATCGAGAACCCGATCCTCAACCTTCGGATCGACGACTTCGGGCTCAGGCTCATGGTCACGGCCGGGGTTACACTCCTGATCTGGCTGCCGATCATGTTCCTCACGAAGCCGGAGAGCGAGGAGAAGCTGGAGGCGTTCTACCGGCGCGTTCGGCCGGGCGGACCGGGGTGGCGGAGGCAGCGCGAGCGTACCGGAATCGCGCCGGCGCAGGAGCTAGGCAAGGACGTTCTGCGCGTGATGGCCGGCCTCATGATTCTGTTCGGTCTGATGTTCTTCGTCGGCGGCATCGTGTTGGCGAGGAGCGGAACGGCGCTGTTGATGGGGGCCATCGCGGTTTCGGGGTTGGTGTGGCTGCGTGTGCTCGGTCCGCCCGAAACCGCGCCGGCCATGCCCGAACCGGAGACGCACCCGGCCTGAGTGCCGCCGATACGCGAACGCATCGGACACAGCCCGATGAGTCTGCGCGGGGTACGCAGTGTCGCGAGCCGGGCGCAGTCCAGTCCACGGTGCGTCGAAATCTCCGTGTCGACCGGCGGCAGCGCGGGCTGCCCCCCGCGAGGAAGGCCGCGCGGCCTGGACCCGTGCTTGCAGACACTCGCGTCCAACGACGCGGAAATTCAGAGCGCTGCGTTCCTGTGCTGAGCCGGTCATCGCACGTGCTTCGTCCGAACTGTCGACACGCAAGGACCACCGGGGGAGAATGACGCGAGGCAAAGGCGATACGGTTCGCTCGCGCGCCGGGAAGCAGGCGGCTGCGAGCCGTTCCGATGTCCATGGCGCGGGGCGTGCCGGCCGGCGCGGCCAGCGGTGGGCATCACACGGCGCGCTGTCTCGATCGGCTGTCCGACCGGAGCCGCCGCCGGGCCCCGCCGCCCCGTCCGACACGCGGGATTGGTGGCCCGGTCTGCGGCGGCGGGCACGGCTGGAGCGGAAGACGTGGCTCCGCGCGATGCTGAAGCTGCGCGACCGCGCCGTTCAGGATGAGGGTCGCGGCAGGCTGCGTCTGGGTCCGCGTGGCACGCTTTCGAAGGGCCGGTCGGGCGGCCATGGGGCCCACTCGGTGCTCGGCCGCCGGGTCGCGCGCGAGGATGGCTTCGGGCGGTTCACCCTGCTCGCGATCGTGTGTGTGGCCGCGGCCGCGTGTGCACGGGCGGGTTCAGCCGGCGTCCCGGCACCGGCCGCGGTCGCCGACAGTGCATCGCCGGCGCTCCCTCCGGTTCCGCATGCCGACGGCCCGCTCCGGCTCGATGTCGGGTATCCGCCGGAAGGTGCACGGCTCACGGCGCGCGACTCGAATTTCATCTTCGGCTCGACCGGTTCCGGGCTGGCCTCGCTCACGATCAACGGTGCGCCGGTCGAGGTGGCGGCGAATGGCGGCTTCCTCGCCTTTCTTCCGGTCCCGGAGGATGGGCTGTACCGGCTGCGAGCGTCGAAGAACGGCGAGACTGCCGAGCTTACGCGCACGGTCCGGCTGCCCGTGGCTTCGACCGTTGTGCCGGCGGGCCCGGCAATCCTGTCGGGGACACCGTATCCGGGGGGCGCGCTTGCGCTGCCGCCGGGTGAGACCTTCGAGGTGGGGTTCCGCGGTGTGGCAGGCGCTCGCGCATGGCTCATCACGCCGTACGGCGTCCGGCACCCCATGGCGGAGGACCGTGCGCGTTCGGGGAACGACGCCGCTGCGGAGAGCTTCCGCACCGTACCGGCGCCGGGGATGGGTGAGGCGGGCGGCGTCTCGACCTATCGCCGCTCCGTCGTCGCGGTCGACGACTGGTTCGCGAGCGACACGACGGTCCCACAGCCAGAGCTCCGCAGGAGCGGGGACGGCGCCAGCACTCGCTACGGATTTGAGGTTCGCTTCCCGCCCGAATTCGAGGCCCGCCGCACCGGTTCGATCGCACGCTCGCCCGGAACACGGCTCGACACGCTCCGCGCGCTGGCAATGCGGGTGCAGGCCGTGACAGACTCGTTCAATGCGCTCGCCGTGGGCGTGACCATCGAGCGTGAGCGGCACGCGACCCTCGAGTTCGTGGCCGGCTCGGATACGGCGCGCATGCCACTATCGCTGAACCTCGCGGTCCTCGACCCGGCCGAGCCGCGCGTCGGCGAGGCGTGGCCGGCGGGCGAATCGCCGCCACCCGCCGACTGGACGATCCGCGGACGTCCTGCGGTTTCAGGGCCCTACCACTACTTCTGGCCTGCCGGCACCAGGCTCCACATCGATGGCGAACGGAACGGCATGCTCCGGGTCCGGCTGTCGCAGACGCTGTCCGCATGGGTCCCCGCATCGGACGTCACGTTGCTCGAGGCGGGAACGCCGCTGCCCCGAGCGACGATCGCCGGTGCGCGGTTCTCGCCCGGCCAGGAGTCGGTGGATCTGCGCGTGCCGACCGCCGAGCGGCTGCCGTTCCACGTCACCGAGAGCGAGCGCCGGCTGCGGCTCGAGGTGTTCGGCGCGACGAGCGCGATCAACTTCTTCCAGTACGGCGGCCTCGATCCGCTCATCGAGCGGGCGGAGTGGGAGCAGCCCGCCGAGCACGTGTTCCGCGTCGACGTCCACCTGGCGGAGCCGCTGTGGGGCTGGGAGGCGTACTACGACGCCAGCGATGCGCTGGTCCTGCGGATCCGGCGGCCACCGGCCATCGATCCAGACCGTCCGCTGGCCGGCAAGATCATCGTGGTCGACGCCGGCCACGGCGGCGCCGACACCACGACTGTCGGTCCTACCCGGTTGACGGAAGCGGCCGCGAACCTGATGGTCGCACAGAAGCTCGCGCCGATGCTGGAGGCGGCGGGTGCCCGCGTCGTCATGACCCGCACGGACGGCAGCGGCGTCGCACTGGGCGACCGGCCACGCATCGCCCGCGACTCGGGTGCGCACGCACTGGTCTCGGTCCACAACAATGCTTTCCCCGACGGCGTCAATCCATTCGAGAACAGCGGCACCAGCGTCTATTACTACCATCCGCACTCCGCCGACATGGCGCGCCTGTTCCAGCGCGAGCTTCTCGAAGAGCTGGAGCTCCGCGACATCGGCTATGGCCGGGCCGACCTCGCACTCGCCCGGCCCACCTGGATGCCGGCCGTGCTCACGGAGACCATGTTCATGATGGTGCCGCAGCATGAAGCGGCGCTGAGGGATCCGGCGGTGCAGGAGCGCATTGCACGCGCCCACCTGCGAGCACTGGAGGCGTTCTTCAGGCGAAGAGCCCGGGAGTGAAGCGCCGAACCGGACCGATCACGACGTCGGCTCCGCTCGCGGCAGGATGACCGTGAACGTGGTTCCCCCGCTCCCCGGGCTCGCGACCGTGACCTCGCCGCCGAGCAGTCGCGCCAGCCGGCGACTGACCGGCAGGCCCAATCCGGTGCCGCCCTTCACCCGCGTGCGCGACTCATCGACCTGCGTGAACGGCTCGAAGATCCGTTCGTGCTCGCTGGGTGGTATGCCCGGCCCGGTATCGCGCACGTGCAGCACGAGCGAGCCGTCATCGCTCGCGACTTCGACCTCGACGCTTCCGTCATCCGTGAACTTGACCGCGTTGCCCACCAGATTCACGAGGATCTGACGGAGCTTGTTCGGATCCGTCGTCCAGTGCAGCGGCTTCGGCGGTATGGCGGCAGCAAGCTGGATATCCTTCTCGAGGGCGTCGACCTCCAGCATGTCGAGCGTTTCACGAACCAGCGCGCCGACGTCGATGTCCTCGATGTGCAGCGGTTCCCTCGAGGTTTCCAGTCGCGAGAAGCCGAGAAGGTCGTCGATGATCGCCATCAGGTGCCGCGCGCTCGACTTGATCCTGTCGATGCGATCGCGCTGTTTCGCGTTGATCGAGCCCCACACCTCCAGATCGATCAGGTCGGCGTTCCCGACGATCGCAGTCAGCGGCGTGCGCAGCTCGTGGCTGATGAGCGCGAGAAAGTTCGCCTTGGCCCGGTTCGCCGCCTGCGCATCCTCGTAGAGCTGCGCGTGGTGGATCGCGATGGCCGCCCGCCGAGCGACCTCCTCGGCGAGCTCGAGGTCGGCTGCCGAATAGCACCGTCCTGAATCTTCGGTCGCGATGAGCGTCAGCACGCCGAGCACGCCGTCGCGGACGGGGAGCGGCACGACCATAGCCGATCGCAGCTTCAGGGCTCGGAGCATCTCGAGGTGATGCTCGTCCTGGGCCGCTGCGTCGAGCAGCTCGTCCGGGATCGTCTCGTAGAGCTGCGACTCGCCGGTACGCAGCGCACGCACGACGGCGCTCCGTTCGTCGGCCGGCGGCGGGTAGAGCGCCTCGAGCTGCCGGGCGAATTCGAGCTTGGCCGGGTCCGCGTGCGCGATCTCGACCCGTCGCACCTCGGCGTCGTCACCCACCACGTGGACCGTACACCAGTCCGCGATGCGCGGAACGGCGAGCCTGGCGAGCGCGCCGAGCGTCTTCTCGGCATCCAGCGACGCGGCGAGCACCCGCCCCGCCTCGGCGAGGAACGCGGTGCGGCCCTGCGCGGACTCCGCGAGCTCCTCCGACTGCATCGCCGCCGTCTTCCGGGCCTGTAGCTCCGTCACGTCGTGGAACGTGTTGACGACCATCACGATTCGGCCGGCGTCGTCGTGGACCGCCCTCACGCGCACGATCGACCACCGCTCTTCGCCCGTATTCCGGTTCCGGTAGCGCACTACCCGTTCAGCGTCCGGAGGATCACGCAGTGCCGCGTGTCCGGGTACCGCCTGGTGATCGAGCGGCGCACCGCTCGCGTCGAGCAGCTCGATGGACGCGAGCGCCTCCGGCAGCGAAGCGGCGACCAATGCCTCGCCGTTGGGCTGGCCGACGAGACGCGCCGCCGCGTCGTTCGCGTACACGAGCGAACCACTCGCGTCGTGCACGACGATCCCGTCCTGTACGGCACTCAGGATGGTGCGCAGACACGCGTTCGTTCGCAGGAGATCGTGCGGAGCGTCGACGCTGCCGCGGCCGTCTGCTGCCTCCAGGATCACGCCGATGACACGCGCCTGACCGTCTCGCAGCGGGGCACACCGTATACCGCTGACCTCAGCCTCGGCGGCGCCGTTGCCGCCCGGCCGCAATAGAGAAATCTGGTCCACCGTTACCGGTTCACCCGTCGCGATTACCCGCTCGACGTACGTGAGCCAGTGGGAAGCTGCTGCATCGGGAAGCACTTCGCGAAGCCGCCGTCCCACGATGTGGCCGCCGCCGAACAGACGCCCGAAGGAAGCACTCGCGGCAGCGAACACGGGATCCGGACCCACGAGTACCGCGACCGGAGACGGGATCTGTTCGAAGGTGATGCGGAACTGCTCCAGCTCCGGGCCGAGATCCGGGGAGACTCCGTCGTACAACTCCACCTCCACGTAGGTGGCGATTGCCGGCGTCCAGCCGACTCGAGGATCGCGCAAACGCTGTCCGCGCGCCGGACCGAGGAATGGCGCCGCAACCAGTCCGACAACGCGCACGCCAGCACCGTTCGCAGGCGTCGGTCGGGCACCGCTTCCGGTGCGCAGCCGGTGCACTGCGAATCGCTGCACGACATACGGCGGAGTTGCGAGATGGAAGAATTGAGCCGCTACCCTCCTTCAGCGGCGTGGCGCCCACGTATCGGGATCATGGGGTTCCTCCCGCCTCGGGTCACGCCTTCGTGTTCGCGGCGCGCTCCGGGTCTCGAAACGCGCTCGCCCCGCGAGACGGGAGGAAGCACTGTTGAGCTCTGAACGTCCGGGCGCGGTCGCGGGTGAGATCGTGCGCTTCCCGCACGACCAGACGGACCGCGTCGGGCTCTGCGGCCGGACCTCAGAAGTGAAACCGCAGACCGGCGCTCAGGGCGATGTTGTGCATGGTGCCGCGCTCGATGTCAATGAACGTCGCTTCCTCGAAATCGAACTCGCCGGCATAGTCCTTGGCCATCAGGCGGAGTCCCACGTTTCGCGTGATCGCGACGTCCAGGCCGCCACCCACCGAATAGACGAAGCTCGTCGCGTCGGTCGACAGCCCGGATACCGACACCTTCTGATACATCCCGCCCAGCCCGGCCTGGACGAACGGTGCGATGCGACCGCCGCCCGAGAGCTGGATGCCGCCATCGTACAGCACGGCCTTGTGGTCGCCGAACCCCAGTCCGCCTACGATGGGAACGCCGACGCGCAGCTCGGAGTCGGCGTACCCGACATTGCCTACGAGCGCGACGTGCCGCGTCAGCGGAAGCGCCAGCTGTACGCCGTACACGGGACCGTTCGCCCCGCCGATGCTGGTCCCGAGCGGTCCATCGACGAAGTCGTCGAACAGCATGTAGCCAGCGTACGGCGCAACCTCCACCGAAGCCCCTGCGCCGCGCTGCGCAACCGCCGGCTCCGCAACGACCAGTGCACCCGCGATCGCGGCGAGAGCCCCCGCCAGTAGCCCACGTTTCGACATGAGTCCTCCGTTCAGCTCCGGCGCGGCTGAAGTCCAGCCCCGCATTCGACGGAGCGGATCGACGCGCGATCGGCGACGACCCGCTCCGCCCGTTCAGATCGCATGGGGGATACCGGCACGCTGGTTCAGCGTAAGTTGTTTTTTGGTAACGTCTTACAGGAGACGTATCTAGCGGGACCGTCGTCGCTTGTCCTCGCTGGAGGACAGATCGCCGGGCGGCCTGGGGTCATGAGGCCGTCGGTCGACGTTGCGCAGGCAACGAATCCCCGACGTTGCGCAGGCAACGAATCCCTGACGTTGCGCAGGCAACGAATCCCTGACGTTGCGCAGGCAACGAATCCCGGACGTTGCGCAGGCAACGCACCCCGGACGTTGCGCAGGCAACGCACCTCGAACGTTGCGCAAGGCAACGCACCGCCCCACGTCGCCGGCGACTGGAAGTCGACCCCGACATGGCCCTATGTTCCTGCAGCGCCATCACGAATCTGACACCGGCGCACCACCACGAGAGTCTTCCCGAGAGCGACAGCCGCTGA
>Ga0299914_10004212_pt1 | contig 10322 bp, 14 predicted proteins | sample RVTome_10_FD_201361 | JGI IMG/M metagenome (GOLD analysis project Ga0299914, IMG submission 201361) | Soil microbial communities from uranium-contaminated site in the Upper Colorado River Basin, Wyoming, United States - RVT153D57 (version 2) ... | reverse complement strand
AGACCACAGGAGTGGTGAGTGCCTCCATTCCCGTGATTGGGTCCAGGGTAACGAGAAGCCCGCTGAGCAGGGCGCCGGCGGCAATGGCCACCCCGAGGGCGATCCCGGCGCCACTGAGCCCTTGCTGGATCTGGGCGTCGGGATCGACGGCATGAGTCGCATCGACGTACCAGGCTTCCAAAGGCCCGCTGTCGAGTGCCCGGAAGACACCCTGCAGGGCGAAGGCGGCAAAGAATGCCGCAAAGGAGTCGGCGAACAGATAGATGCCGACCGACGTCATCCCGACCAGGGTCGAGGCGATCAACACCTGTTTCCGGCCCAGCGAGTCGGCCAGACCGCCTGTGGGCAGCTCGAGGAAGAGAACGATCAGCCCTTGCCCTGCCGCGGCCAGGCCGATCTCGCTCAAAGAGAGACCACGCTCGGCAGGCAACAGGATGAACACGGGGATGAGGAGGCCGGTCGGCAGCCATCTCATCGCCACCAGTGTCAGATAGCGACGCCGCACCGCCTGTGCGGTCAGGGCGTGGGTCATATCCGCCCGTCCGGCTGGGGAAAGGCAAACGTGCAGAAGATGACACGGGCGGGGTCAGGGCCGGCTTCGAGCTTGCGATAACGCTCGATGACCGCGGTCAGCTCCTTGCCGAGATCGCGGAGTTGGGATGCTGACAGCTCGAGCAGGTAGTCCGAGGAGCCGGACACATCCCGCCACTCCACGGGCCAGTCCCACTCTGACGCGAACCATTCCTCCGCGAACACCTGGAACCGACGAAGCGATTCGCCGTGCAGCCATTCGGCGGCGGCGATCCCGTCGGGGTCTTCGCCGAGATCGCTGGAGAACCAGGAGTGCATCTCGTGGGAGGGCCGCCACCATCTCTCGCGCCCTTTCCCTTCCCCGGTCTCCTCGACCAGGCCGACCGAGGCCAGCTTTCGCAGGTGATAGCTGGTGGCCCCGGTGTTGGTGCCGAGGACACTGGCCAGGGTGGTGGCGGTGGCCGGCCCATTGAGTCGTAGCTCGCCGAGAAGCCGGCTGCGCAGCGGATGGGCGAGAACCTTGACTGCAGTGGGATCGAGACGCGGATATGGGGCAGTGGTTCTCACAGGATGCACAATAGTTATGCAAAAGAATTCTGCAAGTACCTATGGGGTTGTGCGAACCTCAGCTTCCCGGACCCGTATTCGGGCCGAACCCACTCAGGTTCAAACGACCCGTCCTCGACACTTACGAACCTGAGACGATTCGTTTCATATGCGGGCCGCAGAAGCTGAGGTTCGGAGTATCACCCCGCCGGGATGACGAGGTCGAAGGACTCCGGGGGCATGATCCTGGAGAAATACCACTGCTCCGCCTCATCCCAACGGGCGTTCCATTCCGCTCGATAGTCCTCGCCCTCGCGCTCGATTAGCTGCGCCCTCCGCAAGTCAGCTGGGGCATCCAGCTTCACCCGGAGATCGAACAGGTCAGCGAGCTCGGGCCGGGCGCTGTAGGCGCCGTCGAGGATGATCACCGGTGCCGGCTCACAGATGACGGGTGTCTGCGCCAGGCTGCCGTCGTCCGCCTCCCAGTCGTAGGGGCGCCAGTAGGCGGCCTCGCCCATTGCCAGCTTCTCGAGGACCGGTCGCTGTCTTCGCCAATCCATGCAATGGTTCGCCTTCTCGGCTGCGCTCATCGCGTCCCAGGTCTCTGCGCTGCCGCCCGAGTAGAAGTCGTCGCCATCGATCACGACGGCCTCCACCAACGGAGCCACCACCGCGGCCAAGGTCGACTTCCCCGCTGCACTCCGCCCGTCCAGGGCCACCAGGATCGGACCAGGCCGATCCCGCTCGATCTGGAGGATACGGCCGGCCAGCACCGACGCCGGATCCATCGTTTGTCAGGGGACGGGAACGATGGCGTCGATCTCGACCAAGAACTCGGGGTTGGCCAGCGAGGCCACCACCAGCAACGTGTTGGCCGGCGCAGGGGCGGGGAAGAACTCCTTGCGCACCTCGCCAACCGGCCCGCGATCCTCGAGACGGGTCAGGTACAGCGTGGTTCGGGCCACGTCGGCCATCCGGCCGCCGGCCGCCTCGATCACCCGTTGCAGATTCGTCAGGACCTGTCGGGCCTGGGCAGCGGCGTCATCACCGCCGACGAGCTCTCCGTTCTCATCAAGGGCGACCTGACCGGCGACGAAGAGGAGACGCCCCGACGCGACGATCCCGTGGGAGTAATGCCCGGCCGGTGCCGGATGTCCCGGCACATCGACCGTTGTTCGTTCGAATTCTTCAGGCATCCGCCCAACCTATCAGTCTCCTCTTGACAGCCGGCCGCAAAATACGGTATTGTAGTCAATCAATCGATTGATAAAGGAAACAGTTGAATAATGATCATCGATCCGTCGGCTGAGGATCGTCTCGATCGGGCGTTTGCAGCTCTGGCCGACCCGGTGCGGCGTGGGATCATCGCCAGGCTGAGCCGGGGACCGGCAACGGTCAACGAGCTCGCCGAGCCGTTCGAGATCACCAAGCAGGCGGTGTCGAAACACATCCAGGTGCTGGAACAAGCCGGTCTGGTGACCCGGAGCCGTGATGCGCAACGGCGGCCGGTGCATCTCGACCCGGCCCAGTTGGAGGCAATGACCGCCTGGATCGATCGATACCGACTGCAGCACGAGGAGCAGTTCCGGCGTCTCGACGCCGTGCTCGAGGACATGAAAAAGGAGAAACGAAAATGACCAACCCACTCAAGTTGAGCGTCCCCGAAGGTGTTCCCTTCATCGACTGGGAGCGGGAGTTCGATGCCCCGGTGGAGGCTGTGTTCCGCGCCCACCAAGACCCCGAGCTGATCACGCAGTGGATGGGCCCCGCTCAGTACGAGACTGACGTCGAGGTGTACGACTTCAGGACCGGGGGTCGCTGGCGCTATGTGCAGCGAGGCGATGATGGTGAGGAATATGGGTTCAACGGCGTCTTCCACGTCGTCCGTGACAACGAGTTCGCCATCCAGACTTTCGAGTTCGAGGGGTATCCCGACGTGGTGAGCATCGAGAGCCTCACCTTCGCGGACCTGGGCGACGGCCGGACCCGTGTCGGCGGCCACTCCACCTATCCCTCACTCGAGGCACGGGACGGGATGGCCCAAAGCGGAATGGAGTCCGGCATGACCGAGGGCTACGAGCGACTCGACGCCCTGCTGGCGACGACAGCGAAGGGCTGACGCCATGGACTGGACCTTGGAAGTGGTGCTGCTCCCGGTGAGTGACATCGACCGGGCCATCGAGTTCTATCGGGACAAGGTCGGATTCGACCTCGATCACGACACCAGGACCGACCAGATGCACGTGGTCCAGCTCACTCCGAGGGGGTCCGGATGCTCCATCGTCCTCGGCGATCTCGATGCCCATCAGGAAATGGGCCCGGGGTCGATGCGGGGTCTCCAGCTGGTCGTCGCCGACGCCGAGGCGGCCCGTCAGGAGCTTCTCCACCGAGGGGTGGAGGCGGGCGAGATCACCGTCTTCGATGACAGGGATGGGGGGACCTTCTTCGGGTTCAGCGATCCGGACGGGAACACTTGGTCGGTTCAGCAGATCAAGGCTCGGGCCGCGAAACCCCTCATTCCGGAGGAGTCGAGGATCCGTTTCGGTGAAGAGATGAAACCCTGACGCGCGTATCCTCGGCGGATGGCTGCCGACCTGATTCTCCAACTGCTAAACGATCCCGGGCCATGGGGACGCGGGTTCGCCGTTCGCTGGATCGCCTGGTTCCTGTTCATGGCCTTCCTCGCTCTGCTGGCTCTGGGGGTTGCGTTGTTGTGGCGACGTGGTGGCGACACCAACGTCGAGCGGGGTGGCGGCGACGAGGCGTTGAACGAGATCCGTCTTCGCTACGCCCGCGGTGAGATGACCCGAGAGGAGTTTCTCCGGGTCAACAAAGACCTGGGCGGTCCCGAGCCACCTCCGGCGGAGTAGATGAGCGCCTTGCGGGTCGTCGGGCTGGTGGTCGCGCTGGCCGCTGTCGGTGTCGGTGTCGCCTTCGCCGTTGGCGCCTTCGAGGAGGATCCGCCTCCGACGACGGTTGCCGCGGCGACCGCGGGGACGACGGTGACCACCTCCGCGCCGCCATCCACGGCACGCACATCGGAGCCGGCTTCCACGACCGCAGGCGCCAACCGGCTCTGTGTCGCCTACGACGAGTTCCAGACAGCCACCGCCATTCATCTCCCTGTCGAAAGCCCGGATGATCTAGAGATAGTCAGCACGGCGACGCTGGCGTTCTACACGGAGGCCGTCGAGTTGGTCGATCCATCGGTCCAGGGAGCCTTCGCCGAGATGTTGCTCTACTCACAAGCCCGATACGACTATTCCGAGGCATTCGAGTGGAATCCCTCGCCTCCGCTGGAGGAGTTGCTGGACAACCCGCCACCGACTGCGCCCGCAGCAGCCACCCAGGCCGTTACCCAGGTGCTCGAGGACCAATGCGGGGTGGAGATCATCGTCGAGTGAACGCCTCGACGGTCAACCCGCGCCTGGGTTCCACTGAGCGAGGTAGTGGTGCGTGCCCGCAGCTCAGTGGAGCCCGGACAGGAAGGCGAGCACGCGACCGGTCATCAACTCCGTTGCCGTCCTGTCGTAGGACGGCAGAGAGGAATCCGCGAAGATGTGCACGTTGCCGGTGTAGAGGAACAGCTCCGCCTGCTCGGCGGAGTCGACCAGGGTCCGCGCCGCATCGAGGTCGCCCTCTTCCGCGAAGAACGGGTCGGCGTCCATCCCGTGTATTTGCACCGGCACGCCGTGAGGCCAGGCGTCACCAAACTCGGTGACCGGGAGACAGGAGTCGAAGAACAGCGCTCCCTGAGCCCCTTCGCGGGTTTGGGCGAGCTTTTGGGCCGGCATCACGCCCATCGAGAATCCCGCGTAGACCAGTTCGGGTCCCAACGCCTCGGCCTCGGCGACGCCGCGGTCGAGGATGACGTCGAAGCCGACCGTCCTGGCGTAAGCCATGCCTTCCTCGAGCGTGGGGAAGATGTGAGCGTCAAATAGGTCGAGCGTGTGGACGACGTGGCCGGCGGAACGCAGCTGGTCGGCGAAGGCTTGGATCCCGGGGGTGAGACCCAGGACATGGTGGAACAGCAGTATTTCGGCCATGGTTTGCCTCCTCGTATTCAATTGATCCAAAATTTTGGAACAATCGGGAACGTTAGTCTAAATAGTCATGGCCATCAACCCCGCCGTGCCTGACTACGAACTGGCCGACACCCTCCAACTCACCGATCCTCTCCAGGTGCAGGCGATCGGCAACCAACTCCGAACGACGATCCTTGGCCTGCTCCACGAACGGGCGGCCACCGTGACCGAGATCGCCCGCGCCCTGAACCGGCCGAAGAGCACCGTTGCCTATCACGTCGAAGTCCTCCACGATGCCGGCTTGGTCCGTGTGGTGAAGACGCGCCGGGTGCGAGCAATCGAGGAGCGCTACTACGGGCGGACGGCCCGGATGTTCTATGTCGGGATGGGGAAGGGCCCGGGCGATGCGGTGATGCCGTTGGACTTCAACGACTTCGATGTCGCCGCCCAGGAGTCCCAGCCGGCTTATCAGGCCCACCGGTTGTGGTCGTTCATCCGACACGCCCGCATTCCGCCCGAGCGTGCCTCCGAGTTTTGGACCCAGGTCATGTCGTTGGTGCAGGATTTCGATCGGCTTCCCCGTTCGGGGGACACCGCCTACGGGTTCGCAGTTGGCATCTACCCGATCCCGGATTACCCGATGCTGCCCGAGCCGGAATGATCGGGTTCATTGGAACCTTTCAGCCAGAAAGACCCGTCAAAAGCGATGTGATGGTCAAACGCCTACTGGTCATCGGCTTGATTGCAACGGTGCTGGTCGTGACGCGAGCCGGTGAGGCGTCGGCATGTTCTTGCGCCTCGATCACACCCTCCGTCGCCCTGGAGGAGGCCGACGCCGCCTTCGTCGGGACCCTGATCGATCGTCCCGTCTCGGAGATGCCCCCGACCGAAAACGCTCCATACACCTTCGAGGTGGAGTCATGGGTCAAGGGCGACTTCGGCCCGGAGGTCGTGGTGCTTTCTCACAATCAGGGCTCGGCCTGCGGGATCGAGGCTCCCGTCGGTCAGCGTGTGGGCCTCTTCGTCAGCGAGCAGAACGGCGAGCTCACCAGCAGTCTTTGCTCCATGGTCGACCCGGATCTGCTGCTGGCCGGGGACACCCCGCTCGCCATGGACGGCACCGGCCCGCCGGTGTTCCTCGTCGCCGGCTATGACGGTCCCGCCCGGCTGATGCTGATCGACGCCTCAGGTGGCCTGGTGGCTGCGATCGGCGCCGAGGACGAGTACATGAACGGCTTGGCGATGTGCCCCGGTTCCGAACGTGTGGTCGAGCTGATGAACGACCAGTTGGTGGTGAGGGCGACCTCCGATCTGACCGAGATTCGCCGGGTCGATCTGGACAATCTCCCCTTCGAGCGATCAGTGCCGAAGATCTGGTGCCGGGATGAATCGGGCGACACGCTGTGGCTGTCGATCGACGACTGGACCGAGAGCGATGGATCGATGATCCGGCTCGTCGACGCAGCCGACGTTGGCCACTCGATCCTGGCGGGCCCATACGGGTGGCTCGAGGTTGGCGATCGGGTGGCCGTCGGCGGAGAAGGGCCCACAAGCAAGACGATCCGACGGATCGATTTGGAAACTGGGGAGAACACACTGCTCCATGAGATCCCCATGGAGTCTGGTGATTCCGAGCCGTCCGGTATGGCTTGGGTGGATCCCTCTGGCGAGCGGGTGATGATCACCCAGTGGCGCTACCGCGACGATGCTGGGGGCAACACGACCTTCCTTCTCTACGACCTGAACAGTGGGGAGCTCCTCTGGCAAAGCGAGGTGATGGCGACTGCCGACGGCAGCGGTTGGGTCGACGACCACACCTTCGCCGCATCCTCCTACCCGGACATGAACAGCGATGTAGTCGACTATCTCTTCATCGATACCGCCGGCGAGAGCATCGGCCATCTTCCCGAGACTCCCGGATGGCAGGTGCTTCGGGTGGGTGATGACCTCAGTGGCGTCATCGGCGCCCATCTCAATGTCATGCCGATCGATGGTGGCCCGGTCGGCGAGCTTCGGCTCCTCCCTTCCGAGATGCATCATCTGGCGGCGGTACTCCAACCCGAGGCTCAGGTCACGGGTACAGCGGTTGTGGAAGAGGCCGCCCCGCCAGCGGACCCACAAGAAACCACTGCTTCGGTAGGTGCGGAAGGGAGCGAGTCGCTGCCCTGGCTTGGGATCGCCGCGGCGGCCGCGTCGCTCCTGGCGGTCCTGGCGGGACTGTTCCTCTGGCGCCGAGGCCACGCCGCTTGATCAGCTCTGATGTTGGGTCGAAGGGCCTTCGAACGGTGGCCGCTGCTTGCGATATGAGTTCTTGGCGAGGATCTTCCCGTCGCGCACTGTCAGGAAGTCACATCCGTTGACCTCGAGGCGGCGCCCGTCGGGCAACGTGCCGGTGAGGGTCCATTCGGACACGCCGTAATCGGGGGCGATGGTGTAGTGGCGCCCATTACCCCAGTTGGCGTCAGACATAGATTCGAGAACCTCCGCAAACGCGCCTCTGACCTTGTCATGACCCTGGTACCGCGTACCGCAGACCTCCTCGCCACCTGACGCCTCGAATACGCAGTCGTCGTCGAATAGTTCCATCAGTCGATCGAGGTCATGGCGGTTCCATGCCTCGGTGTGCCTGATGAGAAGTTCCAGCAGGTTCGGCTCTGTCAACATCACTCCTCGGTCTGAAGCCTCTGATCGTCGCAGATCCCGATCTTGGCTCACGCCGCGCCATCGGCTCGGTGGGCCGTGTGGAGGGATACGGCGCCTGCCACGCCTTTCAGTTCGACAGGCCCGATCTCGTGGAAGGTCAGCTGGGTCCCCGAGGCTGCATCGACGACTTCCTGGCTCACCAACACCTCGCCGGGCCGTGCGTAATCGGCGATTCTCGCTGCGACGTTCACTGTTCGGCCGAAGTAGTCGCCCTCCTGGAAGATCACGGGTCCTGCGTGGATGCCGACGCGAGCGGGAGGAAGTTGATGGGCCACGACGACCTCAACCATGTCGAAGGCGGCCAGGACGCTGTTGGTCGGGTCGCTGAAATAGAACATCACGCCGTCGCCCAGCCATTTGACCGACTCTCCAGCGTGCTCCAGCGTCGACCGCCGGACCAGCGCCCTGAGCTCCGCTGCCAGATCCGCGGCGGCCTCGTCCCCTTGCTCCTCGGTCAGCCGGGAGTATCCAGTGAGGTCGAGGAAGCTGACTGCCGGCGGGCCATGAATCCGACTGTAGAGGCCGGCCTTCTCCAGGGCGTCCTCAGTTCGCTCCACGGCGCTCCTCGTCCATACGCGCTCCTGCTGTCCGTGGTAGATGGCGACTAAGGCTTGCTCGACGAGCGGCGCCATTTTGGATCCGAACTCGCCCTGAGCATCCAACATCTCGGCCTCGCCCATGCCTGCATCGAGCAGGGGCGAGACGACCTCGGACCCGTACCAGTCAGTTTCGGTCTCGGCGATGCGACGAAGACTCTCCTCATAGACCCTCAACCACCTCTCTATGACCTCGGGTCGGAAACCACTAGAGAGCTGAAGCTCGACGGCGGATACCACCGCCAGTTCGTCCTCGCGGACGTAGTCCTCTGGCCGCGGCTCCGGATGGCCGAACGCCTCTCGGACGACAGCGAGAACCTCGAGCGGGATCCCGCTCGTATTGGTCAGCTCCTCGAAGGTGGTGTTGCTGAGTCCCACGAAACGGTCGAATGCACTCACATCGAGGAAGGAGAAGGAGAGAGTCCCGTCTCGGACCGCCGCTGCCATGTCTTCGAGGGGCACGCCGGCCCGCTCGAAATTCTTAATCCAACGAGCTCTGCGCATGTCCCCCGACGAGAACCGGTCTTCGACAAGGGGTGTCAACATCCCGAGCTCGACCAACCGGTCGACGTAAGAGGGAGCAACTCCGGCCTGATGGGACAGGTCCTGACGCGAATGCTCGGTCACGAGATGGACCGTAATTGGCGTGGTCTTGCGATGGGATCGTTAGGAGGCACCGTGCGCGTCGGGCGGACCGGCGAGCAGCGTGGGGACATATTCGACCAGCTGGATACTGTCGTCGAAGGTCCGGCTGGCAATCATGTCGAGGCCGACATCGGGGTAGCCGTCGTAGATCCGTTCGCGGCCGGTCTTCCCGGTGATCACCGGGAAGACGACCACCCGGAACCGGTCCACCAGGCCCGCCTCGAGGAGCGACCGGCACAAGGTGAGGCTGCCGAGCGTGACCATCGGGCTGGGGCCGTCCAGCTTCATCGCGGTCACAGCTTCCACCACATCCCCGCTGATCAGTTGGGTGTTGGCCCACGCCAACGGGGGTTGGAGTGTCGAGGAGAAAACCACCTTGGGCATTCGAGAAAGCTCGGCTGTGGTGGCGTCCTCATCGGTGGCCTCGTCCGATTCCGATGCCTCGGCTTTGGCGGCGAATCCGGACATCAGCCGGTACGTGTTCGCTCCCATCAGGATCGTGTAATCGCGTTCGGGCTGGTCGCCGAGCCAGGCGAGGTACTCAGGTCCCTGGAGCCCCCACCACCCGGGCCAGCCTTCTGCGGACGCGTAGCCGTCGAGTGAGGTGATGAAGTCCACTACTAGTTCCTGCATCTTTCTCCTCCTGTGGTGGCGGGACCTTGGATCACCCGGGTTGCGGCGAGATGCCAGATGGTTCGACCGCCACCGGTGTGGGCCTGCGAGGACGGAAGGCGAGGATGGCGGCACCCAGCCCGAACAGGGCGACGATCAGGCCGATCCAGGGACCTGCGATCGGAATGGCTGTCAGAGCCACGACCACGATTAGACCGATGATCAGGGCGGCCAGCCGACGTGCGGTCGAGTCCAGCGAGAGAGCGAGGCTCCCCAGCGCCATGCCGACCCATGCCGGTGCACCGAACACGGTGATGACGAAGAAGAGGAAGGCCAGCACCGCGATGGCCACCACGGCAGAGAAGAGGATGGCTCCGACCAGATCGCTGAGACCGACGAGCCCCACTCCGATGGCCAGCAGGACCGCGACCAGAATCACCAGGAAAAGAAGAACACCAAAAGCGATGACACCGACGACGCCGACGCCGAGAGAGGCCATGGGCCTTTGCTTCAGGAGCAGAGTGGGTTCATCCATGTAACGGGGGGCCAGCCAGACGAAGAGTGCGGCGACCAGCAGGAGGCTGATGAACCGCTGGAGGGCGTCCAGGATCCGGTCGATGGGTGTGGGAGGCTCGACATCCCGGATGGTCACGTTCTCGGTCCC
>Ga0299914_10004211_pt1 | contig 10323 bp, 10 predicted proteins | sample RVTome_10_FD_201361 | JGI IMG/M metagenome (GOLD analysis project Ga0299914, IMG submission 201361) | Soil microbial communities from uranium-contaminated site in the Upper Colorado River Basin, Wyoming, United States - RVT153D57 (version 2) ... | reverse complement strand
TTTCTTTGTGGCGCGGCGTTCTCCCGGTACACGGCGTCGGCAGGTAGCGTCTGAAACCTCGCCCGCTCGCCCGAACCGCTCAGCCTTTCGGCTCGTCCTCGTCGCCGGTCGCCAGGAGGCGTTGCCGGTCGCTGGCTCGCAGCAGCGCTGCCGATTCCTCGTCCACGATCGAGAGCCGGGGCACATAAGCCAGGCCGAGCATGCGTCCGACCTCGTCCTCCTCCTTGGCCAGGCTTTCCGCATCCGGCCGACGCCGCGCGGTGCGCATTCGGCGCACATGGGCACCGCGAACACAACGGTGGTGTTCGGCGACGGCACCTATCTCGAGGCGCTGGGGGTTCTCCAGCCGACCGCCAACAACTTGGCCGTACGGACCGTGCTGGCCGAACGTCAGGGCCCGTACGGCCTGGCCTTCAAGACCGCGGACGCGAGCGCGGCGGCGGCCGAGTTCGCCACAGCCGGGATCGGTCCCGGCGCGGCGCTCGAGTTCGCCCGTCCGGTGGCACTGCCGTCGGGCCCGCGCGAGGCAGCGTTTCGCGTCGCCCGGACCGACCCGGAGCACACCCCCGGAGCCTGGCTCTTCGCGTGCCAGCACCGCACCCCCGAGGTGACCTGGCGGACTGACTATCTCGAGCAGGCGAACGGCGTTCGCGGCATTGCCGAGGTGATCGGCATCGCGGACGATCTCGCAGGCGTGCAGGACGCCTATGGCCGGATCTTCGGCGCCCGGCTGCAACGCCGCGAACCGGGTTTCGCGATCGACGCCGGCAGCGCCCGGATCATCTTCCTGCCGCCTGCGGCGTTCGCCGCCCGCTTCGCGCCGTTCGGGGCAGCGCTCGGCAGGATCTCGCCGCGCCTGGGGGCGTTGCGGTTGCGCACCGCCTCGCTCGGGCAGGCCGAGAAGGTCCTGAGCGCGAGCGGCGTCGACGCGCCACGGCGACCGCCGAGGGCACCCTTCTGGTCGCGCCCGAAGACGCCTGCGGCACCATCCTCCAGTTCGCCGCCTCCTGAGGCCGCGGCACGCCGGTTCTCCATCCCCGGTCGATCGCTGCCAGCAGACACGGCTTGATTGCTGCGCCACGCGACGCGCGACCGCCGGGCGTTCCGACGCTATGGTGACGGCACCAGGGCGGAAGGTTCGAACGCGGAGGAAGCCCGTCATGCGGCTCTACGACTACTGGCGCAGCTCGGCTGCGTATCGGGTGCGGCTCGCGCTGAACTACAAGGGGCTGCGCTACGAGCAGGTCGCGATCGACTTGCGCGCCGGCGCGCAGCGCACGCCCGAGTTCCTCGAGATCAACCCCCAGGGCCTGGTGCCCGTGCTCGAGGACGGCGGCGCCCGCCTGACCCAATCCCTGCCGATCCTGAACTATCTGGAGGAGCGCTACCCCGAGCCGGCGCTGCTGCCCATGGACCTGCCCGGCCGCGCCACGGCGCGCGCGCTCGCGGTGGCGATCGCGTGCGAGATCCACCCCCTGAACAACCTCCGGGTCCTGCAGTACCTCGAGCGCGAGCTCGGCCTGGACGAGGCGCGGCGCCTGGCCTGGTACCGGCATTGGGTGGCGGAGGGGTTCGGCCCGCTCGAGGCCACGCTCGCCCGCTCGGCCGGCGCATTCTGCGTCGGCGACGCGCCGAGCCTGGCCGACGTGTGCCTCGTGCCGCAGGTCTACAACGCGCGGCGCTACGAGTGCGATCTCGCGCCCTACCCGTCGATCCGCCGGATCGACGAGCGCTGCCGGCAGATCGAGGCCTTCGCGCGCGCCGCCCCCGAGCGTCAGCCCGACGCCGCGGCCTGATCGCGCCCCGGATGACCCTGCCGCGTGTAGCCGGCCCGCTGCCCGCGCGCAGCGTGCCGATCCTTGTCCCGACGCGCCCGGCCAGGCTGTCGGAAGCCTGCCTCCTGAGTCCACACGCCGCGTCCCTTGGCTTGGAGGGAGCCGGGACTCGCGAGCGGCAAGGTCATGACGGCGACCGGCTCGGCTGCCTCTGACGCACCGACGGGCCGCGGCATCACCGGCCCGGCACCGATCGAGGTCCTGGTGATCCGAGATCATCTCATCTGGTCGGGCGGCACGATGTATTTCCTGGAGACGCTGCCGCAGTTCGAGCCGGCGCGGGTGCGGCCGTCCCTGTGCGTACTGCAGCCATGGTCTCCGGTGGCGCGCACCTTCGAAGCGGCCGGACGCGACGGTGATCGAGGCCCGGCGGCCAAAGCTGGCCGAGGGCGAGAAGACGACGGCCAAGGGGCGGCGGCGCAGGTGCCCAGAACCCGCCGGTGACCGGCAACGATCATCTGATGTGCCGGCGCAGCAACGCAGGCGCCCTTAGTTCACTCAGACGGCGCAGCAACGCAGGCGCCCTTAGTTCACTCAGACGCTCTTGGTCAGAGGTGAAAATCAAATCACAGTGGATCGGCTGCCGTCGAGCCCGATCGACCCATTCGAGTGGGTTGATCGTCTCGAGTTCGCCACTGGGCTTGAACCGAGCTACGGCTCCTACTGAACTCATCAACGCCAAAACATCCTCGGCTGGCGTTCCGGCCCTGGCCAGGAACTCTGTGTCGAACTCCACAATACCGACGAAGCAATCCGCGCGGTGGAGGGTTTTCTTCATACCCTGTAAGACCCGCCCTTCGAAGCCTTCGACATCAATCTTAAATACTAAATTGCGAAGTTGGCTATCAAGTTGACCTTCAAGGATATCGTCTATTGTAGTTGACGTAGCACTGATTTCCTTGAAACTTTCTGGGCCTTCGCCCTTAAAACGGTTGTTTGGATCGCCAATGTGACCAATTGCAGAAGATGTGCCAGACCATTTCTGATCAACAGTGAACTTTATTGCTCTCGAGTCATCAGATACCAAGTGCCGAAAGATGTGCATGCGGGCGCCATCGCTATGAGTGGCTCGCGAACGCTCTAGGTAAGGTATAAGAAGAGGATTTGCTTCGAGTATATATATAATACAATCTTTCGGGTATCTGGAAAAAAATGCGATCTCTCCGTAATTAGACCCAATGTCAATCACGATTGTAGGCTCGAAGATAGTGATAGCCTTTTTCCACGAAAACGATATGATCGGTTGAGATACGCCGCCACACGCACGCAAGACCCTTCCTCTATTGTCCTCATCTGACACGAAGAGCTTTCCTCGTCCTACAAACCAGACTCCATCAGTAGTTGGAAGCACGCGATAAAGGATCGCATTGCGCAGTAGCCGCGCGATCGAACTCAACCATCCCAACGGTCTAAGTACAGTGTCCATGGACCTGCCCAGCCCCAGCCAGAGGCGTCCTCCTACTGTCGCTTTGACTTGTTCGCGGCTATTCGGCTGGAATCAAGCCCGCACGACAAGCAACGTTCGGGGCAATCCGCCGCACCCGAACGAGGCGACAGCTCTCTTTCGGTACTTTTAAGCTGTCTCATCGCGGCGAGTACATGGCGGCGACTCGCGGCTCCGCGCCAAGGTCCGGGCTGAAGCCAGGAGCGCGGTCTGCGCGCTTTTCCAGGAAGCCGCGGCAAGCCGTTCTCCCTGCAGACGGCCACGAAGCCGTCCAGAGCAACCCAGCGGACCATAGCGTCACGAGCGCACGGCGATGAGCGAGGTGCGGCTCTGCCAGGGCGCATTCGCCGGGTAGGTAGCCAGGCGTCGGTTGCCCCGGTCGACCCACTGCAGCTCGAAGCCCCGCGCCGTAAAGGCATCGAGGATCATTCGTGGATTCCGCCCCTTGCGGGGGTGGATCTCGACGATCCAGGTGTGCGCCGTGGGCAGGACGTCGATCTGCTCCGGGAACAGCGCGAACTCGGTGCCCTCGATGTCCAGCTTGACCACGGTCGCATCCGGAAGGACGGCCTCGAGCCGGCGCGCCGCCCGGATGGTGCCGCCGCGCGCGACGATCCGACCGCAGCTCCCGGGCGCGAAGGCAACCTCGCCGTCGCGGTCGCTGATGGCGCACGCCTCAATTCGGGCATGGAGATCGTTCAGCGCCAGGTTGACCTCGATCAGGACGCCGTTCGAGGGCACGGGGTCGACGGCGACCACCTCGCTCGCCGGATCGGCGGCCTTGGCCAGCACCAGCGTGTACAGGCCGTGATAGGCGCCGGCATCGATGATTTTCTCGCGGCGGCCGGCCACGTGACGCGCCAGCCATTCGAGCTCGATCCGGGTGTGCGGCTGCAACGGGTCGTACCATTCCGCCGCCTGCGGCGTGCCATAGAAGAACCGGAGCGGGCAGCCCTCGATCGCCAGGCCCGCGATGTACGGCTTGAACTCGAAGAAGCGATCGGCCAGCCGACTCCGTAGTTTGTCGATCTTGCTCTGCACGAAGTGCATCATGATGACCCCGATCCGGATTGGGCTGTCGCGGAAATGCCGCTAACAGGTCCGTTTCTCCCGCCAGGCGCTGGAAGATCTGCCTCTGCTCCGGTGATGCTCATCCACCACGGCGTCGTAGAAATCCATCCACTCGCTGACGTGCTCCGACAGGCCGAAGCGGGAGGCGTAGCGTCTTCCGGCTTCTCCCAGACGCATGGCCAGATCGGGATCGTCCAGCACATCGGCGATGGCTTTCGCGAGGCCGGCGATATCGCCCTTCGGGACGACGATACCGGTTTGGCCATGGAGGATGACCTCAGGCAACCCGCCGCTTTCGAACGCGACAACTGGGCGACCTGCTGCGGAAGCTTCCAGCGCAACGAAGCCGAAGGCCTCCTCACAGACGGAGGGTATGACGGCAACATCCACCGCCGCAAGAATCTCGGCAATATCGTGGCGATTGCCGGCGAACCGGACCACCTCATCCAGGCCCAGCTGGCGTACGAGCACCTCGCAGCGCGCCCGGTCCGGCCCGTTTCCGACGAGGAGCAGCACCGCATCGGGAAAGCGCGCCCGCAGCATCGACATCGCCCGGATCATCAAATCCTGGCCCTTCTGGGCGACATCGAGGCGCCCGACCAAGCTAATCACGGCGACGTCGTCGGCGAGCGCGAACTCACGTCGGATGCGGCCACGCGCGTCGGAAGGCGCCGAAGCAAATCGATCGATGTCGTGACCATTGTATAGCACGGCGATCCGGTCAGGCGAGATAGCGAACTCCTGGGCCGACCATCGCCGCACCGCCTCCGAGACCGCGACCGCTGACCATTTGGAGGAAATCAGCCGGCGGTTCCAAAGGGCCTTGAACCGAGGGAATTCGAGCATGGAGTGAAAGTGCAGGACCGAGGGCACACCGACCGCGTGGACGCCCAGTCGCCCGAACGGAAAGCTCGTCCGCCCCATGAGGTGAAGGAGATCGGCTTTGCAGCTTCGCGCGAAGCGGAGCAGGTCGGTCTGGCAGCGCGGGTCCCAGCGCTTGCGGCCGAAGAAGACCGGCTCGATGCCGACCTCCTGGAAACGGCTGGCGATCGGATGCCAGGGCGCGAATGCGCACAGCATAGGCGTCACCCGCGCCGGGTCCAACCGGGGCAGCATGCGAAGGTAGTACAGCGTCCCGCCGGTCTCGTGCAGCCGGTCCATGACGAACAGCACGCGGATCGGACGCGGCCGGAGCGTTCGACCCGCCTGACCTTGATCGCCTCTACCTCTCATGCACCTACCCGAAGGTCACCTTTCTGAAGCTCGCCGCCATCCTACCCCAGCGCTCGGCGGGATCAGCAGACAATCGCAACAGCCCGGCCGGACTTCTTCACCGTCTCAAGGGCAAACGATGGACGATGGCGCCGTTCTGCCCAGTGGCGCCATCGGTCGTCTTCTTCCAAGGTGTCGCTGAGCGGTGCGCTCGCGGTACGCGGCGCTGCCGCCGGCGCGGGCCTTGCCCTTTGCGGGTGAAGTCGGCTAGCGATGATCCAACGCCGCCGAGCGCCTCGAGGTCATACCGATCTCGACGTTTGGGCGAAGTCAGACCAGTGCGGAATTCAGGTCGTCAATGAAAAAAACGCTCGCGTTCTGGGCAGCCATCTTGTTGGTCGTCGCGGTAGCGCTCGAAGCTTTTAGCTTCGTCGGTGTGCAACTGTTCGCGTACGCACGCCCCCATTACTTTCGGCAGCAATTTTTGGATAACCATTTTGATGACATGACCGAAGATGATCTTCGGAAGTTCAAGGACGCTTCCTACGATCCTCTGTTGGGATGGGACAACCAACCCAATACCTCCAATAGTATCGTCAATACGGCAGGACGGCTCGTCAGCGAGTCTTACGGCGGCGACGGAGCCAGGCACGACGGGCTCCCCGGCAAAGCGAACCTGATATCTACCTATGGAGACTCGTTTACCGCCTGCGTCGAGGTTGCGGATCGCGAATCCTGGCAGTTTTTTCTCGAGCAGGATCTCGGTTATGAGGTCAAGAACTTCGGCGTCGCGGCGTATGGTACTGACCAGGCGGTGCTCAAATTCGAGGCCGACGTAGCGCAAGGCGACGTCTTGCCAATTGCCATGCTTGGCCTCTTTGAGGAAAACATCAACCGCATACTGAGTCGATTTCGTCCCTTCTACGAGCCGGGAAGCGATGTAAAGTTTGGATTCAAGCCGTCCTTCATTTTCGAGAATGATCGCCTGGTATTCGAGCCGAACTTGCTGACCCCTGCGGTGGGTTCGGTGTCCGAGGCGAAGGGCCTGGCCGAGGGGCTGATCGATACCGACTACTGGGCCGGATTTCATTTGCAGAACCGATTTCCGTTCATCCTGCAGATACGGTCCATGCTGCGCATCGCCTGGGAGGAAGCGGCAAGGCTGCGTCGAATTTATCATCATTGGCGCGATGATGACGCGGTCAGGCTCATGTCCGCGATCGTGGACCGGTTCATCGCAGCGGCCGAGGCAGCGAGGGTATATCCCGTCGTCGTGCTTATCCCGGACGTGCGATTGTGGCGGAACGGGCGTCGAGAGCCCGGGTACGGAAGCTTCAAGCGCGACCTGAGGCGGCGGCACTCGGCCCTCCTGGTGATCGACATCGCCGAGCACGAGTTCCGGGAGGACCTCTTCAACGTCTTGCCCTTCCGAGGGCATGCCTCCGCGTATGGTAACAGCGAAATCGCCCGAATCCTGGCGGAGGCGCTCCGCACTGACAGGTGGTTTCGGCAGATCACAGAGCGCATCTCGAACGCTGAAGGCGCCCGAGGGCGCCGGTCAGCAAATGACCGAAAGAAGCCACGACGGGCTCTCATTCGCCGTGACTCGGGCCAAGGCCATCCGTGGGCGGAGTTGAAGTGAGGTGGATGGGATGACATGCCATCTCCTGCTGCCGGATCACGCTGCCCCGAGGGAGCGCTAAGGTAGCGGGTCCTTACGGATGTGGCCTGGCGCTCTTCTCATGGCGTGAAGCGGCTGCAATCAACCGCTTTGCAGCGGCACCTAAGGTCCAGCGAAATCCGCGCCGGCGCAACGTGTAGAGGACGTTGTCGAAGGTCCAGGCGTTCTTCGTTGGTTCTCGATGACGAATGAGTTTGATGGTACCAGAACGCTCTTCATAACCCCGCCTGCTGACGACCGCATTGATGGCCGCGGCGAACTCAGGAAGATGCAAACTCTTGCCGTGCAGAATTTTTACTTGCCCGTCGACGAAGCCAGGGAGCGAGAATCGACAGTTATACTCGGGCGGTAGCGTCGCTACGCGCAAATCGCTGCAGTACAGAGCCTCGCGGAGCGTCGGTTGATCTGGAAGATCGCCGTGGTAGAAAGTGTTCTCGTGCGCACGCCGCCAGCCGATCTCGCCGCGCCGAAGCCTCTCCAAGTCTCTAGCGTAGTAATCAGCCCATCTCGAAAAAAGGTCGCGGACGCTCGTGGACTGGCGGAAGAGGATTACTCCACTATTGAATTCCGGAAAACTGTCGGGCACAGCATCGGGGCGATAGGAAGTCCTGACGGGAGAATGAGCAAGAGCCACGTCAAATCGATCAAGGATGGACAGTAGTTCTGAAAGATCTCCGGTTATGTAGGTGTCAGCATCAAGGAAGAGAGTGTGCTCGTAGGGAGAATTTGCGATATGATCTATTTTCACCGAAGGGTCCCAGTGATTTCGCTCCACAGGAACAACCTGATCCAGAAGCTGGTCGCTCATGATTTGATCGCAGAAGAGCGTCACCGGGAGACCGGGCATCACACGCTTCAGGCTCGCAGCAGACGTAAGCGCTTCCCCGATACACGCTGGGCCGACGGCGATATAGATCACCCCTTGCTTCTTCATGGCTTATCGTCGGACGAGGCTAGTCCACTCTGTGACGTTGGGCGAAAACTGGATGTGCCCGCACGAAGCATCTCCTGATAGATGCCGTAGGTCTTCTCGGCCAGGCTCTCCCAGTCGAGCCCCGCGAGATCCGGCGGCGCGGTGCGGGCGGTATCGGTCGCCCACGCCGTCGCCTCGGCGAGGTCGCCTGCGGAGAGATCGCCCGGATAGAGCCGGACCCACTCGGCGCCAAACCTTTCCTGCTGCTCCCGCATGGCCCCCTTGTCGGGCACCAGGACCGGGCGTCGGAAGGACAACGCCAGGAACACGGTGCCGGAGTTCAGGATGTGGCGGTAGGGCAGCACCACGAGGTCGCTCGCGACGAACAGATGCTGGACCTCGGCGGGCGGGACCCACCGGAGCAGCAGACGCACGAGCGGGCAATCGTCGGCGCTCCGCCGCACCTCGCGTTCCACGATCGCGTCGTATGGCTTTCCCGCCACCAGGAGGATGGCCTCCGGTTGCGGTCGCTCGCGAAAGGTCCGGATCAGATGAGGGACGTTCTTGTAGGGCCGCATCAGGCCGAAGTGGAGCAGCACCCGAGCATCCTCGGGAAGACCGAGGGCGCGCCGCGCCTCGGCGCGCGACACCTGGTTGGGATAGGCGTCGCGGTAGTGCCCGTGCGGCACGGTGAAGCCGGGCCGCGCCCGTAGTCCCGGAAAGCGCTGCCGCGCCAGGCGGGGACCGCCGTCGCTGAGGCAGACGTAGGCGTCGACCCGGGACACGAAGAACCGCCAGAACCAGGCCTCCAGCCTCGGATGGAGCCGGTCGTGGCTGCCCAGGTCGTGCACCGTCCAGAGGATCCGGGTCCCGCGGGCGCGCGCCAGCGACAAGAGCGCGCAAAAGGCCAGCGTGGTCAGCGCCGAGCGCAGGCTGCTGCGCTGATAAACCACGCTCTCGGGGTGGTGCAGGTGCCACAGATCGACCGGGCGCAGGCCCGCCCGAGCGGGGGTCCAGTCGTCGATCTCCACGCCCAGCTCGCGCAGCTTCTCGCACAGCAGGGCGGCGTGCGGGTTGGCGTCACGCTTTTTGAAGGCCGGCCAAGCCAGCACTCTCACCGGGTCGCCGCTCGCCGCCTTCGCCGCCTCGGCGCCATCCCACCCGCCGACCCGCCGCGCCATCATCGGTAAGCGTTGCCGGTCCCGATCTCTTCGCCCCGCATGGCAAGGAGAATGCCCGGGATCTCCATCCCATGGGCGCGGACCGCCAGAGCACAGGCGACCGGCACCTCGAACCACCGGATGCCGTAGCCGGACGCAAGCTTGATGCAGCGCCGCCAGCTCCCGATGGTCGACATGCCGAGAATCAATGGGATGCCCCCGTAGCCGAGGCGGAACATCCAGGCATGACGCGCGCTCGGGTTGAGCTGTCTGTAGCGCGTCATCGAGTATCCGACATTCTGCCGGTCATGCTCCTCCATCGGCCAGCCGCCGAAGCCGTGATAGGCGATCATGCCCGGCTCGAACCGCAGCTCGCCGCCCGCCGCCATGATCTGATCGGCATGGGGCCGCGATCCGAACGGGCCCACCTCGTTCTGCAACGGAAACTTGAGCAGGACATCGCGGGCGAAGCCGGCGTTGTTGTTGGAGATCGCCTTGGTCCGTCCAGGCCGCCCGCAGTCGACGTAGCTGCGATCGAGCAACGCCAGGACGCGAGGCAGAAGCCCCTCGCCCTTGTACAGCGTCCGGCCGCTGATCACGGCGGCGCCGGGATGCCGCCGCCGGTGTTCCATGACGGCGCGCAACCAGCCGGGATGCGGCGCGCAGTCGGCATCCAGCAGCACCACGAAATCGCCGCTGGCCGCCCGGGCGCCGGCGTTCTTGAAATCGTACGAGGTGCTGCCCTCGGCCCGGACCACCTTGAGCCCTGGAAGGATCTGGAGGAGATCCGGCGGGATCGCCGCGCTGGCGGCCGTCGCTTCGACCAGCAGAAACTCGACCGGTCCCGCATAGTCCTGCAGGGCCAGCCCCTCGAGGGTGAGCCGCAGCGCGTCCCACGCTTCCGCGGCCCCTGCCTTGTAGTCGGCGACCGTCACGATGGAAGCCACCGGGTGACCCGTCGGTATCGCAGAGCTCACTGTCGCAGACCTTCGAAGTGTTGGACGGAT
>Ga0299914_10004210_pt1 | contig 10324 bp, 5 predicted proteins | sample RVTome_10_FD_201361 | JGI IMG/M metagenome (GOLD analysis project Ga0299914, IMG submission 201361) | Soil microbial communities from uranium-contaminated site in the Upper Colorado River Basin, Wyoming, United States - RVT153D57 (version 2) ... | reverse complement strand
AACGCCACCGTATCGGTCGCCATGGTCCACAGCCAGTGCAAGGTGTGGTGACAATACCAGGGCGTCTCATCGATGTAGCCCACGGAAGCTTGGCGCGCCAGGGTGGCAATCGCCTCATAATGGGGCAAGATGGCCTGCGAGGCCCGATCGATCACCTTTTGCACCGCCCCCAGGCTGATGGGAAACTGCAACACCGAATGGCAGAAGTCTTGAATGAGGCGCCGGGAGCTGCGATGCATCGCGGCCAGTTCGCCAATGAGCGCCGTCAAGCGCGGGCCGTAGCCGGTGGTATGGGCACTGGGCACTTCGGCTTTGAGCCGCCGACCACACCCGCTGCACTGGCCTTGGTGCAATACAAAATGGCTGATTTCCATCTCGATGGGCGGCAATTCGATCACTTGATGGGTGTGGTAAGGGGGCAGGATAATCAGCTCGCCTTGACCACATGGACACGGGCCGGGATAAATCGAGTGCACGTCGGTCGGCTCCAGTAAGGTGGGGCCCGAGCCCGGATGCCCCTTACGCCCTCCACGCTTACCCGATGAGCCGTGACGCTTCGGTTTTTTGAAAGGTGAATCCGACGACGGGGGTTTACTCGACGTTTTGGAGGTTTGATCGAGACGTCCTTGCAGCAAATCGACCTGGTGTTGCAGCTGGTGGTGCTGCTGTTGGAGGTCGTGCAATTGGGCTTGCAACGACAACAGATGCCTCTGCACCGCACCAGGGGTTTGGTCCCAGTCGGTCTGGGAAAACGGAAAGCTCCAAGTTGTGTTTTCAGCTTGGGGGGAGGCCGTCATCATTCCTACCCTGGGCCGTCGTTGTGGATTCAAGATGGCCCAAATTTTCAGTCCAACCTGAGGTCGATGTCAAGGAAAAAGTGACCGCTCGAAGGCTTGGAAGGCCCCTGTGAACGCATGCTGTAATTCCTATAGGTTTAGGATGAAAACTCCATCTCTCCCACAAGTAAAGACGCTTGAGACGACTCATGTGTGAATTTACCGAGTTATCGGACGCGAATTACTGAGATCGTTTCCAACTCAAAACGTTTCCTGAGGTGCATCCATCGTACCAGATCAGCTTCTTATCAGAAAGTCCATCGTACCAGATCAGCTTCTTATCAGCAAAAATCTCAGTGTTATGTCAGGCATTTCCCCTGACAAGCGCTTATTCTCTTCTCCAGATACTGAACTCAGGTGCGTCGGAAGGCACATTGGAAAGCACGCCTGCGTGTCGTGGGAGAGCGCAGCGTATAGACCTAGGGCGTGACGGGTCAGCGCCTCCTATTGAGCATGGTTTGAGCCCTTGAAAGCATGTGAATGAGTCGCTGATGATTCATGATTCCGAATGGTCTGCTCATCATGACCCCATTCACCATTGATTTGCAAGGGCTTTACGAGTTAGGGTGTCGGTTTTGAGTAGTATACGTACCTCATCACGACCCGGCTACAAACTTCATCCTCAAGGTCCAGGCGAAAAATCGCTAGTAGACCGTTTCGTAAATTCGCATGCGGTGAATGGTGAGAATTCAGACACCCCTCAAGGAAGTTCATACCATTCGCCAATATCAAGAACTTCAAGTGCTTCGAATATTCGGGACTCTCTGGGACCCCAGGGTGGAGGATTGCCATGATTGCAAAACGTTTTGCGCATTGTCAGCGTCCATATGCCTGTCCTGGCAGTATCAGGATCCTGTTGCTGGCAATATTCGGGCTTCTTGGAGTTACGGTGGCACTGCCTAGTATAGAGGGTGCTACGCATATCGGTGCGGATACTGGTCCCCATATCCAAGTGGCTGGACTTGAGGTGACATTCGCACGCAGCGTGAGCGCCGATCATCGCGCGATCGAAGCCACAGAGGTGTTCAGCGAGACGGATCGCACTATTTTCATGGCGTTCCTCAATGACGGTCCGCAGTGGGTGCGCGCCGATGTCGCCGTATACGCTGTCGATGTCGAAGGGGTCAGAGCGAACGCACCATACTGGACCGGCGCATGGGTGCGGCTGCCGCCTGGTGGACGTCACTCGCTGTCACTCGACGGGCCGGAAGATGGACATGTACCAGGAACGTATCGTGTCGAGATCAATGCAGGCGGTATCCGTCAGACAGTGTTAATCGAGGTCGAACCGAAGTATCCTTTTGCGCTGCGCGAGGGCGAGACGGAACTCGAAGCGGGCTACAATATCGCCCTGCACGCGCTGGGCGGTCGGATCGAAAAGGCGTCGCAATGGGACAACGAAGATTGGTCAGCGCGCCACCTAAACGACGGCCTCACCTGGGTCCGTTCCTCGGATGATCCCGACCGTTGCGTCAACTGCGGCTGGTCATCGCGTGAACACGATCCGCACACGAGTGTCGTTTTCAGCTTTCACGAGCAGCGCGAAGCAGAGATCGCTGCGGTGGTGATCGACACCCGGATCTTCTGGGAGAGGAATCGACGCTATGGCGAACAGACAGCTTGGCGCCCAAAGCATGTCGCCGTTTATACCTCTTCGGAATCGACGACCAGCGGTTTCGAGCGCATGGCAACCGCGCGGCTCCGGCGGGAGCTGCAACGACAGGTCATCCCGCTTCCCGAAGGCGCACGGGGGAGATTCCTGAAACTTGAGGCTCTCGAAAATTTCGGGGCACGCGCTGTCGCCATCGCCGAGGTCGGCGTCATCGAGCGCAACTCGCGTACACGCTCAGTTGTTGAAGATGCCGAGATCGACCTCGCTAATGTCGCCTCGGGCGGGGCTTTGGTCCGCTACACAGGTTATGCGGACGGCCAGTCGGCCGTCAATCTATTCGACACCGAGGATCGCGGAACCAACTGGCTCTCCTACAACCGCTACTTCCCGCAGGACTTTACCATTGCCTTCAAAGGCGATCATCTGGCGTTGGTGGATCAAGTAAGGTTGACGCTTTCGCCCGAAGAACCCGTCGGGACCTGGCCATCGGAGGTCGCGATCGCTCTCTCGCAGAGCAGCCCGCTGGACGGCTTCGTCGAGATCGGGCGGTTCCCCGTTGAGAAGCGACCGGGTTCGCAGGCATTCGCGGTTGGGCAAGAGGCGCGTTTCGTCAAAGTGCGGCTCCTGGACAACCATGGCGCGGACCGAACTTCGTTGGGCGAAATTGCGGTGATCGAAGGGCGGAGAGACGGCTACATGCCGGTCCTATTGCGCGACGCTCCTACGCAACTTACAAACCAGCCCGACCAGAAAAAAGAAGAGAAAGCGGAGGAGGATGGCGTTGCCGAGGTCGAGCCGAACGATGAAGCTGCCAGCGCCAATGAGCTCCCGTTGAACAGCACGCTACACGGCAAGATCGACCCTCTGGGGGAAGTTGACTTTTTCAAGCTGCCGGCCTTTGGACCGGAAGCGTCCGCGCTGACGCTCACTTACTCGGGTCGTCCCAACATCCGGCACTCTCTTTCGCTCCTCGATGGAAACGACAGTGTGATCAGTCACTTTGATCCCGGTGATTTGCCGGCCAGCGACGCCAGGCTGACCTTCGCACTCTCCGGAGATGAGAAGTATCTGAAGCTCACGGAGCCTGCTGCATCAGTCGTTGTGATCTGAGACACGAGCGGCAGTATGCACGGCAGCGAACAAGATCTGGAGCGCGCCGTGCGCGAATATATCCGCCGCGCACCGCCTCATCAGCAGATGAACCTAATTCGCTTCAGCAATGACGTCGAAGTGCTGCTGCATGCTTTCACGTCCGACAAAACCCGTTTGCAGGCCGCGATCAACGATAATGTCCAACCGAAAGGCGGCACCCGCCTGTATGATGCCATTCTAGAAGGCATGGAACTCTTGGCAGACGTTCAGGGGAATCGCGCTATCGTGGTCATGACAGATGGCGCGGACAACGGACAGACCTGGCATGATGTCTTCTGGCGACAGATCGATCGGAACCGCATCCGTCTGTACACCATTGGTCTGGGTCGTGGTCTTGAACATTACGCCTATGCCTATGCGACGAGCGGTGAACGCATCCTGCGACATCTGGCCATGGCGACAGACGGCGCGGCCTTCTTTACTCTAGAAAGCTCAGCGCTTCGGGACTTCTACGAGCGGATCGCGGACCAGCTCTCTCGTCCGGCCACCTACCTTCTCACGCCAACGGTCGAGCGCAGCTTCGGTAAATTGCGGCTCGTGGCCACTGCCGAGCAGGTGCCCAGCGCTGCGATGCCGGCGGTACACCTCATCTACGACCTCTCCGGCTCCATGTCGGAACGAGGTGTAAATGGGCAGTTCAAGTATGTAATGGCGCAGAACGCGATCTATACTGCTTTGGACAGTCTGCCGGATGGGGCACCGTTTGGCTTCACTGTCTATGGCGCGCGCATTCCCGAGAAGGTGGGCAAAGACAAGGCATGTACCGACATTGTGACACTCCAAAAACTGGGTCCCCTCGACAAGCAAGCCGTCAAGGACTTTGTTGCCAAGCGGAAGCCTATGGGCGGGACAACGCCGCTCGTTCGCAGTGTGCGACATGTTGCCGAGGACCTCGCTGGTCAAAATGGCGGCATCATCATCGCTGTCACTGATGGCATCGAGGAGTGTGATCCCGATCCCATTGCGACCATTGATGAACTCAAAGGCGGCAAGCTGCAATACTTGGAGCTGAACGTGGTTGGATTTGCGCTTCAAGATCCAAAGGCGCGCAAGATGATGGAGACCATCGCACAAGTGGGCGGGGGTCGATACTTCGATGCGGCGGACACGGATGCGCTAGCGCAAGCTCTCAAGGAAGCGATGGCGGCGACGTACACGGTGCGTGATGCGGCAGATCGGGATGTGGCGTCGGGAACAATCGATGGTGGGGATATCCCTGTTCCCGCGGGCTTCTACCGCGTGGATATCGCCGCCGCGGATGCGCCGATTCAAACGCGGGACGTTCGTATCGATCAGGACCACGTGACCACGGTCCGGGTCAACAAGGTAGGCAGCGAGGTCGACGTCGCAGTAGATGAGCCCTATTCTCTCGAGAAAATGCGACAGACCAGGCGAGAGTGTGGTGCTGCTGCAGCCAGCCGTGATCCGGGCGAACGCACACGCCGCGTGCAAGAAAAGCTCAACCAACTCGGCTTCGAAGTAGGCTATGCAGACAACCAGCTCGGCCCAAAAACGCGTCAGGGAATCAGGGCATTCCATGAGCGCTTCGGATTACCTGCAAGCACTGAGGTGAACATGCTGCTGGAGCAGCATCTTGATTGTGTTATCGCGATTGGTGAGGTCTTCGTTGCCAAAGCCGACATGGGCCAAGAGAATTAACCTATCCCGTAGCCCTAGGATTACGGTTGGTAGAGTCTTTCTTCAATAATCGCCCCGGCGCCTTGCACCGAGCGCCTTCCTGCTGGCGCTCGGCACGCGCCACACCGCCGACATCACGGGCTGACCCGTGTCGGCGCGGGGCTTGAAAAGCCTCGGAGAGGAGGTTAGGTCATGACCAAATCGATCGCCATAGTGACAGCATTGGTAAGTGCTTTTGGCGGATGGGGTTCCGTGCAGGCATCCGATTGCAGTGCCTGCGACCAGGTCATCATCGTCAGTCGCGAAGCAATCAATTGCCTGAGTCAGCGGATCAATGACTTGGTTGAGGAGGCGCGCGCCACAAACCCGTTGTTGGTCAACCTTGCAGAATGCCCGGGTGGGCCGCGTGAGAATGGTTCGTCTGATCAGGATCGAGGAGAGATGCCTGGGATTCCGCGCGACCCAACGATTCCGCGCGACCCAACGATTCCGCACGAAACAACGCGTGGTTCAAAAAAACCTCCGCCTCCTCCTCCTGTAGAGCCGAATTTTGTGATTTTATCACTTCGCCAACTTGAATGTTTGGGGAAATACCTGAATACACTGCGGACAGGGGACAACGAGCCGATCCGCTTTGATTTTCAAGTATGCAATGAAACTTGAGCGCTAACCGCAATGATCGATCACGGACAGCCTGTAATGTTGGCACGACTACTTCCCTGGCTGGAATTAGCGGTTAAGGTAGGGGTGATCGTTGCTGGCGTCTTCGCCATTTTCCAATATCTCGATATCCGAAAGGAGGCTCGCATTGAAAAAACGTTATCCTTTGTCACGATGTTTAACGATGCAACGACACCGGTTGGTCAGGCAAGAGACCGAATTACTGAAGTACTTTGGTTGAATGAGAAACAGCTATCTAAACTGCAGCGTGCGATCAACACACTTCCACCCTCAGAAGCGGCATTGCTCCGACAACGTTTCATCCGGGGACTGATTGAGGGACCAGACGGTGAGAGTGGGTTGCGTAAACACCTGAATGACGTCATCGCATTTTTTGAGTCTTTATCCATCTGCACCAAGCATGGTTTGTGCGATCGTCGGTCTGCAGAGGCATTCTTTAGCGAGTACGCCGCGGACTTCTGGCGAAATTTCGAGCAGTTTGTTTCCGATCGCCGAAAATGGGCTTCGGATTATGGTGCTGGAATCGAAGCTTTTGCTGAGACGGACGCTAAAGGCTCGCGCTGACTGCGCGGAGGGTGAGTGTTCAGTGATCGTTAATCAGCCTGGGGAGGTTAAAACAGGATCATGACCTCAAGAATATACTGCTGCGTGTTCGTAATCCTTCTGTCGGGTGCGGTGTGGCTATCCGCAACCCGGTCTTTCGCGCAAATGCCTGTGGCTCAGACGGACATCCCTCAACGAAGCGAAGGCGACCCCACCGTTTCGACCCTACGGGCCTTGATTGAGGGTCTCACGGGTTCTCCCGAGCAACGACGCACACCGGATAGCGCTCCGCTGGGCACTTCGAATGAGATTTCCAACCTTGACGATATCATGGAAGTCTTGAGACTTTTTGGGAGTTTCGGAGGAAACTCTGACAAATATCCTGTGATTCAACTCCCCGACTTACTTGCCAATCCGCAGGCGATACCGTCTCATCAAGGCGGTCATACCGCGGACGATTGCAGTACTTCTTTATTAATACAAATGATAGATCTGCTTCTCAGCAATCCTGAGGGTATCCTCGGATTTGGTAATATCTCCCCTGCTCTGCCCATAATCGAAAAGTTCAAACCATTGGCAGAATATGGATTACGAATGAGTCAGGGATCGTACTGCGAGACCCGAATGTATCTAATGATGTTCGCAGCTTTCTATAGCTTGGAACGCCGTCTCGGGGAAGCAGAGACCATCTACCAAGCGGTGCTTCCTCCGCTAGATCAACGAGAGGCAAAGCTAGGAGCATTCGAACTGCTTGCCTATGCCGTTTTGGCCAGCAACCGTTACTTTCAGAACCGCTTTGACGAAGCTTACGAAATAATGGAGCCGCTCTTGCATCGGTTCGAGGACTATTTTGGGGAAAAGCATCACGGCACGCTCGCCTTGATGGGCGCGCTCGCAGAGGTGCACGCCAGACGGGGTCAATATCGTGAGGCAGAGGTGCTTTTAGAGAGGCAGTTGCAACTCAGCCGCCGGTATCTCAAACCGTCACACCCTGTCATATGCCTTGGTCAAAAAACGATTGGGCGCATGCAATGGCGGCAGGGAAGATTTGACGAGGCCGAACGTTTGCTGAGCGATGCGCTGGAATCCGAAACCTCAGCATGCCGACTGGTCTATACGCCGGGCCATCCATGGACGGCTTGGAACCGATATGATCTTGGCCGTGTTTACATGGGCAAGGGCGATTATGCCAAAGCCGACCCCCTACTGAGCGAAGCGCTGAACATCGCACACGCAAGCCTGGGCGAGCATCATCCGACAACGATCGAAATCATGCAGGCAATCGCAGAACTGCGTGCGCTTCAGAAAAAGGCAGGCGAGGCGGCTACGATGCTCACACGGATGGACAGGGCGTTTCTGCCGTGGTTGCTCGGCGAAGTCTACTGGACACAGTCGGCAAGCGTTCGGCGTCGCGTGGTCGGTTCCCAGAGCCGATTCCAAGAAGTCGCATTGTTGATCGCCTTGCAGCACCCGAACAGTCGCCCTGTACAGGACGCCGCCTCCTCCGCCATTCTTCGGTACAAGGGCTTGCAAGGCGAAGAAGAAGCAGCACTCGCCCGATTGGTTCGAACGAAAGCCGTGGATACCGCTGTCCGCTCCCTGGCGGAAGAGGTTCACGAGAAACGATCTGCGCTCGCTGTGCTCTATCACGCAGGCTCGACCAATGAGGTTCCAAGCCAGCGAGAGGAAATCAATCGTCTGACGGCGCAACTCGAAGAGGCCGAGCTTGAGCTTTCCCGGAAAAGCGGGCTTTTCAATCGGCAATTTCAGGAGCGTGAAACGCATTTAGTTAATGTTCAGGCAGCGTTGCGCGCGCGTCGCGACAAGGCAGTGCTGGTTGAGTTCCGCCGCTATGGCAGTCGTGCACTCGGAACTCCGGACACAGGAAAGGCGCCTGATCGGTGGGCTGCAGTTGTCATCGACGCCGAAAAAACACGCACCATCGATTTGGGCGCCGCAGCGGACATCGATCCCCTGATCCGCGTTATATCCAATGAAGCTTCATACAAAACTGCCGAAGAGCATTCGGATCGAGCCGCGCTCGGCTCAGGGACGGTATGCGACAAGAATGCAGCGGTCCTGGCCTGTGTCCAATCAGCCTTGTACCAAAGTCTGATTTCGCCACTGGACATTTCCCACTACCAAACGGTTTTTCTTGTGCCTGATGGGGCCTTGCATCTCGTTCCCTTCCACGCTTTACGTCGCAACGACGGCAGCTACTGGATATCCGACGCCTCACAGAGCGTCCGGAGACTCCATGCCGGGCGTGTGCTGGCTTACACGCAAAGCCCGCCGGCAACGCGAGGGCTCGTGGTCTTTGGTGGCCTCGACTACGGTGCTCATCGACCTGGAAACAACTCCGCTGAGCAGCGTGACGAGGATTCGAGTGGCACTAGTCAGAAGGTTTTCGAGATAGCTCGACGGATGTTGCAACAACAAGGTCCCAGCGACGAATCTAGCACTCAAGTGATGCGTGGTGTCGATGCCAGGGGTTCGGAATGCCCTCGTTTTGCTGAGCTTCCGGCTAGCAGGATTGAGGCAAAACTAGTTGAAAAAGTCTTTAGAGCATATTCTTCAGCATCTTCATCCGAGCCTAGTGAAAGCGCGCTTGGGGAGAAAGGGACTGAGTCAAGACTGAAGTCACTGCCCGAACCACCGCGGATCCTGCACTTGGCTACACACGGATTTTACCGTCCGGCAACGCAAACGCCGGATTGCCGAAGGCCGCACTCGCCGGATCGCCCAATGGTGCTCTCTGGTGTGGCTCTTGCGAGAGCCAACGCGGGCGTTGGTTTGGATGGTGAAGACGGCATTCTTTATGCGATCGAAGCACAGAACCTCAACTTGGACGGAACGCAGCTTGTGGTGCTCTCGGCCTGCGAGACTGGACAAGGTGTGATCGAAAGAGGTGAGGGTGTCTACGGGCTGGTCCGTGCGTTACGAACAGCAGGAGCGAAGAATACCATCGTTGCGCTGCGTAAGATTCTCGATGAGGAAACAAGTAAATTAATGGAGAAGTTTTACAATAAGTGGCTCAACAGTAAAGGACAATCCCCAGCGAAGGTCCTAGAAAATACGAAACGCGACCTAGCGCAGCAGGAAAACTCTCTCACCTGGGCATCGTTCATCGCAATCGGTGATGCGGTAACAAATTGAAAGTGTTCTTGCTGTGCAAGCCTTCTGCAGATTGAACGGCCCAAAACCCGTCAGAGGGTGGTCACCCGTCTGTCGCGAGAGGAAGAGCGCCGACTCATTGCGCATGCGTACCGGATGAAGGGCGTACGCGGGCTCCTGATCAAAATCCTCTGGGCGTGGAACGTCGCACCATAAAGGAGGGGCACCTTGCGTCGAAGCGCTGAGCGACACAGTAGATAATCTTCTTCGGCCCGCAGAACCCAGGCCTGCGGATCAGTCGATTCGCTCATACAGCACCTGGCCCTGGGTTGTGATTTCGACGATGAACGGGTCCCCATGCGCCAACGCCTGGGCAATCTCGTCAGGGGTCTTGACCAGAATATCCAAGGGAAACGGCCGGGGTCTGAGTAACCGAGAGACACTGAGATAGCGATCAACTGGACGCGCTCGAGTGTCCATCACGACCAAGAGGTCCAAGTCGCTATCGGGAGTGGGCGTCCCATAGACATAGGACCCAAACACGATGATCTTGTGGGGATTTAAAGCCGGCACTAGGCGTTGAACAATCGTGCGGAGTGCCTCCTCGGTCACGGGTTGAAATCCCGGGGATTGCACGTTGGCGACAACTGGCGTTCCGGTTGTCGGCCATGGCGCATTCCCGTCCGTCCCGCTCTTCGGCGAGGACTTTTTGGGGTTTCGATGCCGGCCTATTTGTGCGGCCATCGCA
>Ga0299914_10004209_pt1 | contig 10326 bp, 9 predicted proteins | sample RVTome_10_FD_201361 | JGI IMG/M metagenome (GOLD analysis project Ga0299914, IMG submission 201361) | Soil microbial communities from uranium-contaminated site in the Upper Colorado River Basin, Wyoming, United States - RVT153D57 (version 2) ... | reverse complement strand
AAGGTGGTCACCTACGGACAGATCGCCCAAATGCTCCTGCCGCCTGAGGGCGTTGACCCTGAAGAATACAAAGCATTCAGCCCACGCTGGGTAGGCGGTGCCATGGCGGCCTGTCCTGATGATGTACCGTGGCAGCGGGTCATCAATTCGCAGGGAAAGATCAGCCAAAGACCCGGCGCGCAGAGACAACAACAACTCCTAGAGGCAGAGGGGATACTATTTATAAAAGACAAGGTTGACTTGAAGGTATACCAATGGCACGACCCAGGTCAGGAGGATGAGCCGAGACAAGCTAAACTGTTCTAAGTTCGTTGATAGTAACTATGTAGACCCGAAGGGTTTGAGATCATAAACAATAGCCTTCTCGAGGGAAAAACCCTTCGGGTCTGGGAACTGCAAGATTAGATAAGGGTTCGTTCGAAAATAACTCGGGTGGCGCGGTCAGGAGACCGGCCACAGCAAACTCAAAACACTCTTCTGGCTGGACCTTTACTTAACCGGGGCTGAAGAGGGCTTTGTTCCACCTGAGCCGTTTGACCTGGTAGAGATGGAGGCAAATGAAGTCTTGCCGCGAACCTATACACGTGCAGAACTGCCCGGCTACCTGGAACAGGGCCGTCGCAAGTGCCAGGAGACTATTGGGGCCATGACAACCGAACGAGCCTATCAGTTGTGCCAATTCCCCTGGGGCGAGCTGCCCTTTGCCGAGTTACAGTTGTACAATCTGCGTCACGTGCAGGAACATGCGGCCCAACTGCACCTGTTCCTGGGACAACAGGCGGGAAAATCCGCGAGTTGGGTATCTCAGGCCCAGTAAGAATCTCAAGTCATTGGTACTATTGTTGGATATTGGCAACGGCCGTTCCTGGTATGATAGCAGGCATATCTTGAAACTACCGGGGAAGATCAATGCAAGCATCCTTTGCCAAAACTCGTGTCTTATTGCTGTTGAGCCTGTCCTGTATCGCCCTCGTGAGTATCCTTAACCTGCTGGCAGCAATGACCCGGCCTGCGCAAGCAGCATCGGCCGCCACTAATGTCGGTGGCTCGATCATCACCGATACCATCTGGACGGCCGCGAACAGCCCATATATTCTTACGCAGACTGTCACCATCCAACCCAATGTGACGCTTACCGTTGAACCGGGTGTGACTGTAATAGCGAATCAATATGCCGGTCTGGGTGTCTTGGGAACTTTGCAAGCAATAGGCACACCTTCAGACACGATTACTTTTACCTCTATTATCAGTCAGCTCTGGTCAGGTATGTGGGTCGAAGGTGGATCAGCCTATATTAACTACGCAATCATTGAAAACACTTACTCTCTAAATATAGGAAATTCAGAAGTACCCGATGGTCCGGTGGTGATTGAAAACAGCACTTTCCGCAATCTTCACCAATATCCTATTTACATTGGTTCAGGCAGTTTACACCTGCTGCAAATGAATAATGTGACGTTTGAAAACAACGATCCCAGCCGGGTTTACATTACTCCACTTGCCGGAAGCTACGTCCTGGCTGGAAACACAACCCTTTCTGCCCATTCAGGGCTGGAGGGGTATGAAATTCACAACGCTAGCTTTGTTATACCTGCTGGTCTAACTCTCACCTTACAAAGTGGCACAACCTTGTTTTTGGAAGGGGTGATGCCGGTAGCAGGACATTTGGAAGCTGTAGGCACGGCCGACTCACCGGTTACTTTCACATCTATTGAGGACACAGGGCCAGGGCAGTGGGCCAGCATCGTCCTAGTGGAAGGTTCAGCCCACCTTAACCATACGATTGTTCGGTATGCTGGTGAATACAAGGGCGGTATTATGGTAGGTGACCTGGCAAATGGTGCCCCTGGTGGCGAATTGTGGTTAGAAAACAGTTATGTGGGAGACAACAGCGGTGAGGGATTAACGGTAGAAGCTGGACAGGTAACGGCCGTGTGCAGCATTATCTCTAACAATCAAGGCGACGGTGTCCACGTGGACAGCAGCGGCAATATTTCCGCCACCATTGCCGGCTCAACCATTGCCAACAACGACGGTGAAGGGCTAAACAATGAAAACCTTGCTCAAGTGGATGCCCGTTTCAACTATTGGGGGACGGCCGATGGCCCAGGCGGCCAGGGGTCTGGCTCTGGGGATGAGGTAAGTGGCAATGTATTATATACACCCTGGCTACCCCAACCTGCTTGTGACCTGTCTGCATTTGTTGACCTGGAAACCCATAAAACGGCCGCAGTGGAAATTATTCTGGCTGGCAGCCCTCTCACCTATACTGTGACTATCACGAACCACAGCAGCACAACAGCCACGGCCGTTATCCTGACGGATACCCTGCCATTATCTGTTACGCTGACGGCTCTGCCCGCCAACTGTACTGGCGTCACTGCTCTCACCTGCGATCTAGATGACCTCCCTGGTGGCAACAGCACCAGCTTGAGCTACTCTGTGATGGTTAGTGAAACGGCCGTTGGCCTTATCACTAACACAGTTTCCGTTGCCTCGGGCCAAACCGATTTCACCCCTGTTAATAACCGCGATGTGGTGGAAGTCATGGCTGTCACCGTGCCAACTGTTTCCTTTATACAACCAGATTTTTTCGTCAGCGAAGCAGCCAATACGGCCGTGATCAGCCTCACCACGGATATTTTTCCCGTTCTCACGGCAACAGTGAATTATGCGACTATCGGCGGAACGGCTATTCCCGGCGAGGATTATACCCCGGTCAGTGGTACGCTTACTTTTATACCTGGGGAAACGGAACAGGTCTTTGCTATTCCACTTTTGGATGATACCGCACTAGATGGAGATAAAATCATTAATCTGGTTTTGTCAGATCCACAAGAGGCTATCTTGGGGCTAGATATGGCTACCTTAACCATTGTGGATGATGAGACTACCCCTTCTATTGACCTGGAAATTGCCAAAACAGCTTCCGCCGAAGCTATTTTGGCCGGTCGCTTATTGACTTATACTGTTACCATCACCAATCACAGCAGCACGACGGCCACGACCGTTATGCTTACGGGCACCTTGCCCCTTTCTGTTACCCTGACAACCCTACCCCCTAACTGCGCTGACACCACTGGCCTCACTTGTAACCTGGGTAATATTCCGGGTAACGACAGCATCAGCTTGAGCTACTCTGTCATGGTCAGTACAACGGCCGTTGGTCTTATCACCAACACCGCTTCTATCTCGGCTGACCAGCCAGACCCGAACCCAACCAACAACAGCGCTTGGGCCGTGGTCACCGCTGGCCCCTGGCCTACCCTCTCTTTCAGCATGGCGGAAACGGTAGTGGATGAAAGCGCAAAAACAGCCGTGATCAGCCTAAGCCTGGATATCGCTCCGATATTTACGGTAACGGCTCATTATGCAGCAGAAGGCGGCACAGCTATCCCCAACCAGGACTACTTGCCGGTCAGCGGCACACTCACTTTTGCCCCCGGCATCAGCCAGCAAACTTTCGTGGTTCCTCTTATGGATGACACTCTCCTTGATGGGGATAAAACGGCCAACCTTCTGCTTGCTGATATAGAAAATGGGCTGTTGGGGGTGGCAACGGCCGTATTGACCATCCAGGATAATGAAGAAGGGTTCTCCATTTACCTACCGGCCATAAGCAAGAAGTAGAATGAAGGTTTTTCTAACGGGCGGGACAGGTTTTATCGGACAACCTCTCGCCAAATTGCTGCTGGCGCGTGGGTGGGGCGTCACGGCCCTGGTCCGCAAAGCAGCCAGCCCCCAAGCACAAATTCTAAGCAAAATGGGGGCGCAGTTGGCCCAAGGTGATGTCACCGACCACGACTCTATGCGGGTGGCCATGAACGGCTGCGATATTGTGATCCATAATGCGGGGCATTATGAACTTGGCGTGGGGGATGCCGGCATGCAGCGTATGCAAGCCATTAATGTCCAGGGTACTGAAAATGTCCTCAACCTTGCTCTGGAATTAAACATACCGCGCTCTATTTACGTATCAACCCTCTGGGCATTCGGTCATACAGGTTCGCAACAACGTGACGAAACATTCATTCGCAATACCCCATTCCACTCAGAATACGAACGCACTAAGGCAGATGCCCACCATATTGCTATTCAATATCAAGCGCAGGGGCTGCCTTTGATTATTGTCTGCCCCAATGGTGTGATTGGCCCTAATGATCACTCGATTTTTGGCTACTTTTTGCGCTTGTATCTCAATAAACTTCTGCCACCGGTAGCCTGGTCGCCCGAATCTATATTCTCTCTGGTCGAGGTCAATGATGTGGCTCAGGGTATTGTTCTGGCAGCGGTAAACGGCCGTACCCACGAAACCTACATCCTGGCAGGTGAACCCCTAAGCACCCGAGAAATGTTTCTCCTCTGGGCGCAAAAGCCAGGGCGGTTCGTGGTCAGATTTTGGCTTCCCCCCTGGCTGGCAGCATTTTTGCTTTGGATGATGGAGCCGCTGCAGCGAGCTTTGGGCCTGCCTGCCTTTATGTCTCGGGAAACTGTTTGGGCAAGTAAGGATAGCCTCAATTATTCTAGTGCCAAAGCCCGGCAAGAACTAGGCTGGACCTATCAGACGGCTCAGGAGATGTGGTTCAAGACGATTGACAAAGAAATAGAATTACAAGCCAGGCGCAACAAACGTGGCCTGCCATCACGGCTGCATCCGATAGGGGAAAAAAGTTAATTATTGCGATCCCTAATGCTCCTGCTTTGTCACAAAACAGAACATTTTCTCTAAATTGGGTATTGACATATTCCCATATAAGAATATAATAATGGTATGGCGCGCACACCAACCACCCACGACCCATTTAATGCTGTGGCTGAACCGAAGCGGCGCGAGCTTCTTGACCTGCTGCAAGCTAATGAACTCTCCGTCAACGAAATTGTGGAGCGGCTGGATTGGTCCCAGCCAATGGTGTCGAAGCACTTGGGTGTGTTGAAACAGGTTGGTCTAGTCAGTGAGCGGCGAGACGGCCGTCAGCGATTCTATCGCACCAATGCCGATCAACTGAAACCAATCTATGATTGGGTGGCCCCCTTCGAGCGTTATTGGAGCGAGAGTTATGATCGCCTCGATGACCTATTGGAACAAATACAAAACAAGGAGAAATAAAATGTCAACAAAAAAGAATAAAACAACAATTGTAGCAGAGCCGGGTAAGCAAGAGCTTTTTATCACCAGGGAATTTGATGCCCCACGCGAGTTTGTGTTTAAGGCGCATACAGACCCGGAACTGTATGCTCAGTGGCTTGGCCCACGCGGCCTTACCACCACATTTGAAATTTTCGAGCCTGTGGGTGGTGGCCGCTATCGCTTTATCCAAACAGACAAAGATGGGAACGCATTTGCATTTCATGGTGTGACCCATGAAGTCACTGCCCCCGAAAGAATCATCGGCACCTTTGAATTTGAAGGGCTGCCCGAAGCAGGGCATGTCATCTTGGAAACGACGAAATTTGAATCCTTGCCGGGCAACCGCACCAGACTAACGGCACAATCCGTCTTCCAGTCGGTAGAAGATCGAGACGGCATGATCCAGGCTGGTATGGAAAGTGGGGTCGTGGCAGGCTACGAACAACTCGACGAAGTTCTGGCAAGCCTGGCAAAATAGAAATTATCAGGTGCCAGGCACTTTGAAAGTGCCTGGCACCTTTTTGAATAGAATGTGTCTGACCATTGCCCTTACTCAAGATAATGGTTCGATGTTTGCCGTCATAACGGCCGAATTGTAGCGGCAAATGGACTGGACATCGAATTTGCCTTTAGGCAGTTAGCCAATTATTCAACTACCCAATTACTCCCCCTCCTAACCCTGATGGGCCATAATCGTCAGGCTGCCTTCGCTCACTGTGATGGCTTGCACAGTGACACTGGCTGGCAAATTGCTCAGAGCTTCGCCCAGAGTGTTGTTGAGGCTGGCCTCGACTGTTTGCAGCAGCACCGGTGGCACCGTAATCGAACCCATTGTTGCCGAGGCTACCTGGAAGCGCAGCAGGCCATCCTCTACAACCGGCCAAAATGAGATGGTTAACTGTGCCTGGATCGGTTCCGTTACATTACCACTCAAGAGAATCGTTCCATTGGTAAATTGCACGGTGAGATTTTGCACCTGGGGCGCGTCGCCCGCTGGTGCCGCCGCTTGCTGCGTTTGAATGATCTGGGTCAACTCCGCATCGCCGATAGTGAAGCTGATATTGCCATTTTCGTCGGGCGTCAGGGCCGCGACTTTTTCCCGTAATGCCTGCACATCGGGCAGTTCAAAGTCCGAGGCCTGCACCGTGGCGACCACATCCTGGCCTTGGGCAGCGACTGTTGCCGCCACCACCGCCGCTGTTGCCGCTGCCTGCTGCGCTTGCTCACCGACAACGGCCGCAGTGGCCACGGCCGACTGGGCCTGTTCATTGGTCAGCCCGCTGGTCAAATTACAGGCCAACGAGGTGAGAAGCAGTAAGATCATAAAGAAGAAAATCGGTTTTGAATTCATTTTTCACTCCAATACAAATTAAATCAATCATAATAAGCATAACAAATCACGGCCGTTTCGTGTCGCCGTTTTCACGTAATTTAATCGCCACCTAAATCCAGCTTGACCGAGCCAGATGGCTCATGTAGCATACACGCCACGACTTTTCGATACTTGCTGTCTGATCTACGGTGATACTACGATTCACATCTCATGAACAATATATGAAACGAACTACTTTAACTGTACTTACCCTTACTTTATTTATGCTCTTGTTGGTGGCCCTGGCTGCCTTTATCTTTTTGTATCAGGGGCGTTTAGCGCTGCAGGATGGCATGGCCACCCTGTCGGCCGAGCAAACCCAGTTACAGCAAGAGATGCTACAAACTGGCTCTAACCTGGCCGCGGCCCAAGCCACTCGCGATCAGGCCCAGGCTGCCCTGGCCACGGCCGAATCCGAACAAGTCACGCTGGAGGGTGAACTGGTCACCAATCAGCAGCAAGTAGATGAGTTGAGCGAACAGTTGGCAGAAGCTACATCTGAGTTAGAGAGTGCCAATACGGCCTTGAGCCGCCTGGAAAGTGCCAACCTGGCCCTGCAATCACAGTCACCCCTGGCAGAAATCACCTCTCCGGAAGATGGGGCCACTTTTGCCCCTGGCGAAATTGTGCCCATTGTTGTGGCGGCCAGCGATCCCCAAAATTTAACGGCCGTTAATCTCACCATCAACGACGAAACCATCGAAAGCTACGATATTGAGGCCGAACCTCTTTTTGTGACCCAAACTGAGTGGTCGGCCGGGGCTGAGGGGGATTATGTGCTGGGTGTGATGGCCGTGAATGAAAATGGCCAGGCCAGCACCCCCGTTACTATCACTATTCATATCACGCTCTCTTCCGTCGAAGCGGCCGCCGCGCTGCGGGCCAGCATTGAAGCCAATGTCGTCGAGATTCGCGGCCTCACCCCCCTGGCCCCCATTACACCTACCCTGCTCAGCAGCGACGACCTGCGCCAGCGCGTGGAGGCTGAATTTGCCGAAGAAACCACGCCTGAAGAGAGTGGCCAGGATGCCATTGTCCTCAGTGCTTTTGACTTCATGGACAGGGATTATGATCTGCATCAGGCACTTATTGACCTGCGGAGTGAAGCGGTACTTGGTTTCTATGATCCGGAATCGGCCGAATTTGTCGTCGTCAGCGATGATGATGAGCTAGACCCCGACGAGCAGTGGACACATGCCCATGAATTTATGCACGCGCTGCAGGACCAATATTATCCCCTGGAACTGCTCGGCGACGAAACGGCCGATTCCGAAGCCCGGGCCGCTCTGCGTGCCCTGGCCGAAGGTGAAGCCACCCTCATCCAAATTCTTTACATTCGTGAAGGTTACTTCACGAATCAGGAAGCCTCAGAAGTTCTGGCAAACCTCAACCAGGAAGTACCTGGTATCCTGGATGATATCCCGCCCATCATCCTGAACAGCTTCGCCTTTCCCTACGATGCCGGCTTAAACTTCGTCCTGGAACTGTACAATGGGGGCGATTTCCTCAATGAAGGCAATTTTGCTAACTTAGAGGCGGCCTGGGATGATTTGCCCCAATCTACCGAACAGATCCTTCACCCTGACCGCTATCTGGCCGGTGATGATCCCATTCCCGTCTCCCTACCTCCTTTCACTGACACCTTGGGCACAGGCTGGCAGCAGTTGGATGAAGACATCTTCGGTGAATTTACCCTGCGCGAATATCTGGGACAACAGTTGACCGGGGCAGAAGCCGAGGAGGCAGCCGCCGGTTGGGGTGGGGATCGTTACACCGTTTTTTGGAATGAGGCCGGGGCGCAATTGGTGATGGCTCTGCGGTTGGTTTGGGACTCGAACGCAGATGGGGCCGAGTTCGCTTCCCTGTACCGCGGTTATCCGGCCGCACTTTTCGACGCAGAATCTACTGAGCAAGGCAGTGGCGACTGCTGGCAGGGAACGGATGTTATTTGCCTTTTCCATGAAGGCGATGAGTCATTAATTGTCCGGGCACCAGATGTGGAGACGGCCGTTCTCCTCCAAAGCCAAATCCAACCATGAGTGGTGATGTTGAGGCGATTGTGACGGCCGTTAAACAGTCCAAAAAGTACCGCGACACCCACGAGGAGACGATCCGCATCCTGGCCGCAGATGCCCTCAAACGGTATGGCAAGCATAAGCCGGCCCTCAAGTCCGTACGCGAACAGTTACACAGCATCATGGCCCCTTATTTGGGTGATCCCGACTATGAGGCGGCCATTAGACAGCTAAAAGATGCCTTCACCACGGGTGACCCAGCTCAAATCAAAGCGACTTGCCGCACCCTCATGGAGGCCCACCTCTCCACCCGCGAAAGGCTGCCGATCCTCGACAATTTCTATCAAGAAATATTCCATGTGACGGGCCAGCCCCGCACCATCCTGGATATCGCCTGCGGCCTCAACCCGTTGGCCTTCCCCTGGATGGGGTTAGAGCCACCGGTTGATTTTTACGCCTACGACATCCACGAACCACGCATCGCCTTTCTCAACCAATACTTTGCCCTACAAGGATTGCCCCCATTGGCCCGAGTCCAGGATGTGGCCCACCATTTCCCGCAAGAACAGGCCGATGTGGCCTTGTTTCTCAAGGAGATGCCCCGCTTTGAACGGAATTATCATGGACGGGGACGGCCGCTGCTCCAGGCCCTCCGCGTCCGCCACATTGTCATCTCCTTTCCTACCATCAGCACCCACGGCGGCCGTAATCTTACCAGCCGCTACCGGGACTTCCTCCACCAACTCATCGCCGGCCTTAATTGGGGCGTGACGGAGTTATTGTTCGAGGGTGAGTTGGTTTTTTGCTTGGACACTGAAAGGCAAACGACGTAGGGCAAAAGGCGACCATCGCTCTTCACCCTACGCCCTTCGCTCCTCGATTCGGTATGCACCGCTTTTTCATTCCTTCCGGCCACATAGACGATCACCAGGTTGTGATTACGGGGTCTATTGCCCACCAAATTCGCAATGTACTGCGAATGGAGGCAGGGCAGCAGATCATCGTGCTGGATAATCAGGGCTGGGAATATGAAGTGGTACTGGCCCACCTTGAACGTGGTCAGGTGATTGGCAAAATTGAAAGTAAACGGCCGTCTCCCAATGAACCCCACACCCAACTCACCCTCTACCAGAGCCTGATGAAGCGCGACAAGTTCGAGTGGGTGCTGCAAAAGGCCACCGAAATTGGCGTATCCAGCATCATCCCTGTGGTCAGCCAGCGCACTCTGGTGCAAACGGCCGATCTCAAAGCCAACAAACAAGAACGCTGGCAGCGCATCCTCACCGAAGCCGCCGAACAATCCCACCGGGGCCGCGTCCCCCAACTGATGCCGCCCCTTAAATTCTCTGAAGCAATTACCCAATGTCCCAATTACCAATTAGGCCTCATCGCCTGGGAAAACGGTGGTGTTGACATAAAAACGGCCGTAGCCACCACCGTCCTACCTGAAACCATCGCCCTCTTCATCGGTCCCGAAGGCGGCTATGATCCCAGTGAAATCCAACTTGCCCAACAGCACGGTGTCACTCCCATCACCCTCGGCCCCCGCATCCTCCGCGCCGAAACGGCCGCGCTTATCGCCCCAGCGCTCATCCTCCATGAATTGGAACGTAATTACGTAATTACGTAATTGCGTAATTACGCTTATGCTTTACCTCGTCGCTACCCCTATCGGCAACCTCTCTGACATCACCCTGCGTGCCCTGGAAACCCTACGCCAGGTAGATTTTGTCGCCAGCGAAGATACCCGCAAAACCGGCCGTTTGCTGCAACACTTCGAGATCAGCAAGCCCCAAATCGCCTTCCACGAG
>Ga0299914_10004208_pt1 | contig 10327 bp, 10 predicted proteins | sample RVTome_10_FD_201361 | JGI IMG/M metagenome (GOLD analysis project Ga0299914, IMG submission 201361) | Soil microbial communities from uranium-contaminated site in the Upper Colorado River Basin, Wyoming, United States - RVT153D57 (version 2) ... | reverse complement strand
CCGTGGTGTCTACGCCTACCTCATCGAGGGAGCCGCCGAGGTTGGCGGCGAGCAGCTCGCGACCGGGGATGCCGCCAAGGTGACCGATGTCGCCGCGCTCCCCATCCGCGCCCGGGAGACCTCCGAGGTCATCGTGGTGGACGTGCCCATGCGCTTCACGCCGGTTGGGATCTGGTCGCGCCTGGGCTGACTCGCTGGCTGCTTCGCCCTGACTAATTCGCCAACCGGCGGAAGGCCCAGATCGTGACCGCCTGGGTGATGACGCCCACCACCGCGGTCGACAGCACCGCAACCCCGATCACGTTCCAGTCATAGCCGGTGGTCATCAGCGAGCGGATCGCCTCGATCATGAAGGTGATCGGGTTCCAGTCGTTCACGACCTGCATCCAGCCGGGCATCATCGCCTCTGGCACGAAAGCGGTCGACATGAAGACGACCGGGAAAAAGATGAGCGACATGGTGCCGGTCGCCTGCTCGCTCTTCGTGACGAGCGCCGGCACGAAGCTGATCCCTGCCCAGGCCAGGCCGAAGAAGCCGGACAGCAGGAGGATGAGCACGAAGCCGGCGACGCCGGTCTCGATCCGGGCACCCAGCAGCAGGCTGATCACGAGCAGCACGCCGGCCATCGCCGCCGCCTGGAAGAAGAGGGGCACCATCTCGCCGAGCAGGATCGACCAGCGGCGGATCGGCAGCGCCCGCAGCTTGTCGAGGTAGCCGGATCGGAACTCCATGATGAGCCCGTAGCCGGCCCAGGAGACGGCGAAGAAGGCCGCGAACACGACCTGCCCCGGGGCGAGGTAGGCGAGGTAGTTTCCCTCCGCTCCGAAGGCGGGCAGATCGGTGATCTGCTGGTAGAGCTGGCTGAAGATGAGCAGCTGGATGAGCGGGAAAAAGATCACGCTGATCCAGTTGGCCGGCACCCGCAGCCATCGGCGCGTGGTGCGCATCCCGAGGTGGAAGGTTTCGAAGGCCAGTGCGGTCATGGTTCGCGCTCCCCTACCAGCCCAGCGGGATGTATTCGTCGGCCGACTCGGCCCGGATGTGGCGGCCGGTGTACTTCATGAACACGTCGTCCAGGCTCGGCTGCGTCATCTGCAGGCCGGTGATCGTGATGCTGTCGCCCTCGAGGCGGCGCAGGAGCGCGGGGATGGCCTGGCTCGCGTTCGCAACCTGGAGGCTCACCCCGGACGGGTGCGCGGTGATCGCCCCTGGCTCCACCAGGCCGTCGAGATGGCGGCTCACCACGCCGATGCGCTCCTCCTCCGATCTGCCGTCCGCGTCATCGAGCCCGATGATGACGCTGTCCGCGCCGACCCCCCGCTTCAGCTCCTCCGGTGAGCCGTCGACCTGGATGCGGCCCTCGTCGATGATCGCCAGCCGGGTGCAGAGCCGATCCGCCTCCTCCATGTAGTGCGTGGTGAGGAGCATCGTGGTGCCCGCCGCGCTGATCCGCTCGAGCTCCTCCCACAGCGCGGTGCGGCTCTGCGGGTCGAGGCCCTCGGTCGGCTCGTCGAGGATGAGGAGCTCGGGCCGATGCACGAGGGCCGCGGCGAGGTCGAGACGGCGCTTCATGCCGCCCGAGTATTGGCCGCTCAGCTTGCCGGCCACCTCCGTGAGCCCCATCAGCTCCAGGAGCTCATCGGCCCGACGCTTGATCTCGGCAAACGGCATCCGATGCATCCGTCCGGCGAGCTCGAGCGTCTCGCGCCCGGTGCTGAAGGCATCCAGGGTGGCGGTCTGCATCGCCAGCCCCAGGCGGCGACGCACCTCCTCCGGATCCGCCTCGACGTCGATGCCGGAAACCCGCGCGTCTCCGCTCGTCGCCCGCAGCAGCGTGGCCAGGACCCGGATGGTGGTCGTCTTGCCGGCGCCGTTCGGGCCGAGGAAACCGAAGAGCTCCCCGGCCGCGACGCTGAAGGTGATGCCGTCCACCGCCCGCGTGGCCTTCTCGCCGCTGCCATAGACTTTCACGAGGTCGGTGACCTCGATGACGGGTGCGCGTTTCGACTCGCCCTGCATGCGTTCCCTCGTGTGCGCCGATGGTAGTCACCTATGGACGGCGGTGCCCGGCACGACTCATCGGTCGGATCGACGTTCGTCGCCATCCAGCGGAGCACTTTCGCAGGCCATTCGGCCTTCGCCGCGCTCGCTCGGGCCTGCTTTGTCCCAGTCGGCGCTGGGACGCCCAAGCCCGCGGGCGAGTTCGCGCGAGCACGCGGACGGCCATCGCGTCACGCGGGGATGTGACATCTGGCCCCCCATGCCGTAGGTCCCACGGCTGCCTATTCGGTCGCTGAGTCACATGCGCCCACATCGGTCCGAAGGCGACAGTGGTCATGGACATCAAGCCCGACAGGGCGCGACAGCAGAAACAGCGATAACAGAAACAGAGGTATGGACCCGTGATCACTCGACTCAAGGGACTTGGCATCGTCCTCGTGATCCTCGGCGTGGCCTTCCTGGCCGCCGGTGGATTCGCGTACATCAAGACGCAGGAGGGGGCGGACTCCCTCAAGGCGTTCAGCGCGGCGCAGAACGTCACGCTGGAATACAACGAAGAGGGCCAGCTGGTCGATCGCGGCGAGCCCGCCACGGCGATCATGGCGCTCCTGACTGAGGAGTGGGGCTACCCGGTCGTGGCCTCCGAGCTCGACCCGAACGACCCGGTCGTGAACACGGCCAGCGAGTACATGTACCAGATGGCCACCATCACCTACCACACGCTCCATGGCGAGACGACGGTCGTCCTGCCCGAGGCGGTGGAGTACAACGGCGAGACGTTCGCCGCTGGTGAGCACACCTTCGTCAACGACGGCCGCTACTGGGTCGACTTCGACCGGATGCACCCGATCGAGGGCGCGGCCCGTGGTCAGATCTGGAGTGGCACCGCACACGCTCTGATCGGTGAGCTGGGTGTCGGAACCGTGACCGCCACGGCCCTGCAGATGGGCCTGGCCCTGGCTGGACTCTTCGCAGGCATCGGCTTCGTGATCCTCGTGGCCGGCGCTGGCCTGATCTGGGCCACCGCAGCCGAGAAGGCGCCGGTCCCGGTCCTCCGGCCGGCGAGCCTGACCGCCTAGCGAGACAGCCCGGCGCCGACGGCGGCACCCCGAACGGCGCCGATTGGACTACCGGTCGAATGACCGGGTCCATACGGGGAGCCCGATCCGCAAGGGTCGGGCTCCTCGTTTCGCTGCAGTCCTCCCCCAAGGCTCATGCGATTCCTGCATGCAACTGGCCTGCTTGTCGCCCAATGCTGGACCACGCCAGCGCGAATCCAATCCGGACCGCCTGCCACCGCCCGGCGGCGGTTCTCATCCAGCATCGGGCGCCCCTTCGGCCGTCATCGCCGATCGGTGCAGTCCTCATCCAGCATCAGGCGCTGCCGTCTCGCAGGGGCCGCTGTGGCGGCCCTGCGCTCCGAGCGGCTACTCGTCGAGCGGCTCCCCCTCGAGCGGCGCGAAGAGGTCCACCCCGTTGCCATCCGGGTCACGCAACGTCGCGTAGCGCTGACCCCAGAACGCGTCCCACGGCTGGCGATGCGCGATGGCGCCGCCGGCGACGAGCTCGGCGAACAGCTCATCCACGGCCGAAGCGCTCTCGCAGCGAAAAGCGAGCGAAACCGCGGGACCGCCGGCAGGCCGCTCCCAGCCAGGATCGAACGAGCGGACGGTCTCCTCCGTGTCCCACATGATCCGTATCCCGCCCGGGCCCGTAGCTTCGGCGTGCGGCTCGGCATCGGCCTCCGGAGGGATGTCGAGACCGAGCCGGCGGTAGAAGGCGAGGGAGCGGGCCATGTCGGCGGCCACGATGCCGATGGCGTCGAATCGAGCAGTCATGTCAGGCAGCATACCCGGCCAACGTTCGCTCGCTCGGCTGGCATGCCGGTTGCTATCTCTCCCGCCGAAAACCACATACCCGAGTCTTCCGGGCAGGAGAGTGACGATGACGGAGCGTCCGACCTCCCCTCGTTCGCAAGAGGAACACCCCCGCGTGTTGCTGGTCGACAGCGACGCCGATGTCACGGATGTCGTGGTCGCCATCCTCACCGATGAGGGCTACGAGGTCACCACCCTCAATACGACCGATCACGAGGCCCTGGCCTCGGCGGTGAACCGGTTCGAGCCGGACTGTGTGCTGCTGGACAGCGCGTCACGGCCGGCCTTCGGCCGCAGCTGGCGGGAGGCCGCCTACCTGGCCGCGCGGTCGCGAGCCGTGCCCACGGTCATGTTCACGGCCCACACCCACGACGCCAACGAGGCGCGTGAGGGGACGAGCGACCGGGCCAGGGCGGCCGGCTTCGCGGCGATCCTGCCGAAGCCGTTCAACCTCGATGACCTGCTCGCCGCCGTCGCCACGGCATGCGATCGGTCGGCCCCCTTCAACCGGAGCACGGACGGCGAGCGGGCGCGGACCCTGGCACTGGCGCGACGCCTGCGGGCGTCGGGTGCCACCGACGTGAGGACTAGCAACCGGCGCGAGTGGGCCACCTTCGTTTCGCCGCGCGACGAGCGGATCTACCAGCTGTACTGGTGGCAGAAGCTCGGGCGCTACATCCTGGGGCGCTATGACGAGGTGGCACGGCTCGAGATCGTGGGACAGTTCCACGAGCTGGAGTCGGCGATCAGCGCGGCATTCGACCCGAAGCGGGACGCCGACGCGGCGCCCACCCCGGCGCCGGCCTAGCTCACCCGACCGGCAGCCGGTTGCGCACGAGCATCACGAGGCCGGCGGCCGCGGCCAGCGCCGCGCCGCCGAACACGAGCAGGCTCACCCAGCGCACCGCGGTGGGGCTGATGAGGCCCGGTGCGAAGACGTCGAAGGCGAGCACGGAGCCGATGCCGCCCGCCACCGAGATCGCGATGCCCGCCAGGTAGGCCCACGTCTCGCGGTTGCGCATCCCCTCCGCCACCTCCCCGGAGACGAGGCCGATGATGAACAGGCCGAGCGCGAACCCCACCGTGAGAGCCAGCCACAGGACCTCGGTCACGCCGCCGAACGCCATGAGCAGCAGCAGGCCCCCCAGGCCCATGCCGCCGCGCCGCCATGCCTTCGCGTAGCTGCGGAACACAATGACCGGGACCGCAACGAGCGCGTCGGGCACCTTCTCTGCCCGCTGCGCGCGAGCAGCCAGCGCCTCTTCGTGCTCCCTGCGCCGCGCCTCGAGGCCCGCCTCCTCGAGGTCCGGCGCTGACTTGCAGCGCCAGCACACCTCGTCCCGCGCCCGGTTGCGCTGCCAGCAGACCCTGCAGATCCACGTCTCGCTGGTCACCGGCTCCCTCCGCCTGCCTTCGTGATGGGCGCGATTATGCGATCAACGCGGTAGGCTGCACGCATGCACCGAGCAGTGGCGATCGGCGCGATCGTGGTCTTGGCCCTCGTCCTGGCCGCCTGCGCGGCCGGTCCGAACCCGGAACTGGGCGTCGCCCCGGCCGAGGGTGACGTCGCCGGCTTCTTCCCCGGCCTGTGGCACGGGATCATCTCGCCGATCACGTTCCTGATCTCGCTGTTCACCAATGACGTGAACATCTACGAGGTCCACAACAACGGCAACTGGTACGACTTCGGGTTCGTGCTGGGCGCCGGCATCCTCTTCGGCGGCGGTTTCTTCGGCGCTGGTCGATCCGGCCGCAAGTAGCGCTCCGGTCAGGGGAGGATGACGATCTTGCCCCGCGCCCGGCCCTCGTGCAGCTGGCGCAGCGCCTCGCGCGCCTCGTCGAGCGGATAGCGCCGGTCGATCAGGATGCGCAGCTGCCCGGCGGCAATGAGCTCCTTGAGCCGATCGACGTCGGGCCGGTGGAACGGCTTCCACCACAGCATGAGCCCGGTCCACTTGCCGCCGATCCGCGACAGGACGAGGTTGCCGAACATCCCGCGCAGGATTGCCCAGCCGCCCCCGCCGAGGGTGATGTAGCGCCCGCCCGGCGTCAACGCTCGGCGCGCGCGCCAGAAGCCGGTGTGGGTATCGGTGTCCAGGATCCAGTCCCAGCGATCGCCGGTGCGGGTGAAGTCGGTCGTCTCGTAATCGATCACGGCATCGGCCCCCAGCTCGCGCACGAGATCGAGCTTGCTCAGGCTGGCGACCGCGGTGACGTGGGTGCCCATCGCCTTCGCGATCTGCACCGCGAACGGCCCCACGTTGCCCGATGCCCCCACGATGAGCACGCGATCCCCCGCTTTCGGCGTCAGGCCCTGGCGGGTGCGCAGCCCCTGGAGAGCGAGCACCGCCGAGTGCGGCAGCGTGGCGGCGTCCTCGAACGACATGCCCGGCGGCATCGGCTCGAAGGCTGACTCCGGTGCGACCACGTACTCCGCGAACGAGCCGGCACCGTGGTTGGCGAGGTCGGCGAAGACCGCATCCCCCACCGCGAACCTGGTCGCCCCCGTACCGAGCGACTCCACCTCCCCGGCAACGTCCCAGCCGATGCGATGCTCCCGCGGTGCCCGCAGGCCGGTGAAGAGGCGGATGAACCCGGGCTTTGGCTCGATCCCGTCGAGGTCCGCCCGATTGACCGATGCCGCCCGCACCCGGACCTGCACATCGCCCTCGCCGGGCTCCGGGATCACGACATCCCGGACCTCCACCACGTCCGGGGTGCCGTAGCGGAACTTCAGCGCCGCCTTCACGGCGGCATCCTACCCCGCCTGGAGCGCCACCTCGTACAGCTGCCACTCACCGGGGACGCCGCGCAAGGGCCCGCGGCCCGCGTCGCGCAGCGGCGTTCCGGGCGGCAGCGCTTCGGCAAGCTGGGCGGAGATGAGGATCTGGCCCGGCCCGGCGGTCCCCATCACCCGCGCCGCCGCGTGAACCGCAAGGCCGCTCACCTGCTCGCCGCGCATCTCCACGTCGCCAACGTGCAGCCCCGTCCGCACCCGCAACCCGAGTTCTCCCACTCGGTCGCGCATCGCCCCCGCACATCGCAGGCCGTTCGCTGGCCGATCGAACACCGCGAAGAACGCGTCGCCCGCGGTGTTCACCTCCCGCCCGCGGCATCTGGCCAGCTCCTGACGGATGACCGTCCGGTATCGGTCGAGGACCTCGCGCCAGCGCTCGTCGCCGAGGTCCACGATCGCCTGGGTCGACTCGACGATATCGGTGAACAGCAGGGTGAGGCGGCTGCGTGCCGGGAGGGCACGGTCGACGAGCGGACGGAGCCATCGGCGCACCGGCCCGAACGCCAATCCCGCACCCAGGCCCAGTCCGGCTGCGACCAGGTCCGAGCGCTGCTCGAACCAGGACTCCACGACGCGCTGGGCGAGCACGTTCGCCGCACCGAACACGACGAGCAGCACGACGCTCACTGAGCCGTACAGGATCGTCCGGTTCAGGAGCAGGTCGAGGTCGTAGAGCCGATAGCGCAGCATCGCCACCGCGAACCCGGCCGGCATGGCGACCCCGAAGCCGGCGATCACAACGAACACCGACAGGACCTGGATCGTCTGCTCCTGCAATGACAGGAGCCCAACGATGGTGAAGGCGATGTTCAGCGCGACGGCAAAGGCCACCGCGTACGCCACCCAGCGCAGCTGCAGGCGCTCCTCCCCTTTCGCCCGCAGCAGGCGGAGCACCACCGACGCCCCGGCGAGGCCCAGCACGCCAAGGCCGGCGAGAAACAGAGCTACGCCGATTGGCCCCTGGGTCACCCGCTCGAGGCCGGACGCTCCCGTCGGGTTCGGGATGGGATCGATGCCGGGGAGATCCAGCGTCTGCGGGTCGACGATGGCCAGCACCAGCAGCATGGCGGTCAACGCTATTCCCCCTCCGACCAACCACCGCCAGCGGGGGGTGAGAAGGTGCCCGTTCGGGATCAGCATGAGCGCGATCGGCGCCAACCCAGCCGGATACACCAGGCTCGATGACATGTACCCGATCCAGGGTATCCACGGCGAGAACGGCGTGGATGGCTCGGTGATGAGGGCGTAGAGGGCATACTGCGTCGTCGCCCCTGGGATCGCCTGCACGAACGCGATGGCGAGGAACAGCCAGCCCACGGCGTTCGTCGGCTGCCGCGCGGCCACGAGAGCACCGAGGAAGGCGTAGCTGATCGGCAATACGATCTCGATCAGGTTCGCTTCGTCAGGACTGTCGATCGACGAGAGGTTGAGGGCTGCGAGGGTCGCGGTGATCGTCACGACCAGAAGCGTCAGGGCACAGATCGACCAGGCGAGGAGCCTGCTGGTCCTGGGCGAGACCGGCCCGAGCGTCGGCACCACCTGATTATCTGCCCGCCGTTGAGCGGTCAGCCGCGCGACGCCGCGTGAAGGTGCACGGCACCGCCGATCCCCTTCAGTTCCACCGGCCCGATCTCCCGGAACGACACGCCAGTCGTCTCGCTCGCCTCTTCCACGATGGCCTGGGTGACCAGCACCTCGCCCGGCCGTGCGTATTCGGCGATCCGCGAGGCCATGTTCACCGTTCGGCCGAAGTAGTCACCTTCCTGGAACAGGACCGGCCCGGCGTGGAGACCGACGTGCGCGGACGGCAGGCCGACGCCCGCCACCCCGTCGACCATGTCGAGCGCCGACACGACGCCCTGTCCCGGATCGCGGAAGTACACCATCACGCCGTCTCCGAGCCACTTCACCGGGCGGCCGGCGTGCTCGAGCGCGCTGCGCGTCACCAATCGGTTCAGACCCGCCGCCAGGTCGGCAGCCGCCTCGTCGCCGCGCTCGTAGGTGAGGCGGGTGTAGCCCGTGATGTCGAGGAAGCAGATCGCAGGCGGACGGGCGACGGCCGGTAGCTGGCCCATGGCGGAGAGGACCGATTCGAAGCCGCTGATGATATTGGCGGTCCACGCCTGGGCCTGCTGCGCGTGCCACAGTGCGAGCAGGGCTGCGTCCGTCGCGACGTCCTGCTGGAGCGTCGCCTCCTGGGACGAGAGGCTCGTCAGCTCGGCCACGCCGCCGGGGCGCGACAGGTACGGCTCCATGATGTCGGTGCGCCACGCATCGCTCTCCGTCTCGGCCGCGCGGCGCAGGCTGTCGCCGAGCACCCGCAGCGCGCGCTCGACCGACCGCGGGGCGTAGCCCACCGCCAGCTGATTCTCGATGTACGGCACCACCAGCGCCTCGTCCTCGCGCATGCGGTCGTGCGGGGCCGGGACGGCGCCACCAGCCGCCTCGCGCACGAGGAGGAGCAGCTCGAGCGGCAGGCCGGTGCGCTCGCTCACCTGACGGAACGTCTCGTCCCCGAGCGTCGCGAACCGCTCGTAGACCGGCGACTCGAGGAACTCGAGTGACAGTTGCGCAGCTCGCAGTCCCTCGGCCACACCCTCCGGCCGGACCCCCGCGCCCTCGAGCGTGTGGAGCACCTGGGCCTTGCGTACGTCGTACCTCGTGAGCCGATCGTCCGCGTCGGGCGTCAGGAGCCCAAGCTCGATGAGCCGATCCATGTAGGCGGCATCCAGCCCGGCCCGGCGCGCCGTCTCAGCTCGCGTGTACCTCGCCATCGGCCGGAAGCATACGCGTGCTTTGCCAGCCGATCACGTCTCGGCCAGGACCGATGACCCACGCTCATCGAGCGCCGCGCGCGCTGGCGCGGCCGCCACGAGGCGATCGACCACGTACCGAGCGTCCCGCCCCACGCCGCCGATAAGCGCCGAGGCCACGGCGTACAGGAACGGCAGCCCCACGAAGTACAGGCCCGGGGCCAGGCTCGATACGCCGCGTTCGTGGAGCGGCCAGCCGTCCGGCCCGTTTACCGGGAAGCTGATCCATGGCAATGCGTGCCGGAAGCCGGTGGCCCACACCACGTTGCGCACGTCGAGCACCTGCCCGTCGTCGAGCATCGGCAAGCCGTCTCGCACGCCGGTCGTCCGCGCCGTCACCCGGCGCACGCCGGCCGCGGCAAGGTGCTTGGGCCGTGCCCGCTCGAGCGGCGTCCCGTGCCGCTGGACGAAGGGGCGCGCACGCCGGCCCATCGGCGTCCGCAGGGTGAGCACGTGGTTGAAGGCGAACCAGATGCCGGTGTCGACGATGCGCGCGATCCCGCTGTCGACCTCGAACGGCAGCGCGCCGGTATCCCGCCCGGAGAGCCAGGTCTCGTGCTCCCCGGCCACGTCCATTGCGATCTCGCCGCCCGAGTTGCTGGCGCCCACCGCCAGGACCGGGCCGGGCTGAAGCTGTGCCGGGGTGCGGTACTCGCTCGAGTGGAGCTGCAGGATGTCGTCCCGTAGCCCGCCGGCGAAGTCGGGCACGTTCGGCTCGTGGTAGGCGCCGGCGGCGACCACCACCTGCGGCGCCTCGTACGTATCCGGGCCCGATTCAGCGACGTAACCAGCATCGGTCCGGCGCAGGCGGTCGACGTGGACGCCGGTGCGGACCGGTA
>Ga0299914_10004207_pt1 | contig 10328 bp, 16 predicted proteins | sample RVTome_10_FD_201361 | JGI IMG/M metagenome (GOLD analysis project Ga0299914, IMG submission 201361) | Soil microbial communities from uranium-contaminated site in the Upper Colorado River Basin, Wyoming, United States - RVT153D57 (version 2) ... | reverse complement strand
TCCCGAGAACCATATCGTAATCGACTTCGACCTTAAGGACACGGATGGAGAGAAATCCGCCGAGCGTAACCTTGAGATGGCCTCATCATGGCCCTCCACTTACGCCGAGTTCAGCAAATCTGGTGAAGGAATCCACCTCCACTACAACTACAAGGGAGACGTTGACGAGCTCGCCCGAATCTTCGACGACGGAATCGAAGTCAAGGTCTACACAGGAAACAGTGCACTTCGTCGAAGACTTACTCGGTGTAACGCTGTTGCCGTGGCAGATCTCGTGCCTGGACAACTACCTCTCAGGGAGAAAACTATGATGAACGAGCAGGTGATCAACGACGAGAAGCATCTTCGTGCGTTGATCAACAAGGCCCTTCGAAAGGAGGTGCACCCGGGCACGAAGTCTAACGTGGATTATATTCATCACGTTCTCGAAGAGGCGTACAAGTCAGGACAGAGCTACAACGTCACTGATCTTCGTCAGCGGATTCTCAACTTCGCAGCAAAGAGTTCAAACCAGTCGTTGACGGCCATCAAGTTGGTCCAGACAATGAAGTTCGCTTCGGAAGATGTTCTGGATTCGATCAAGACTGGCGAAGTCCCCGAGTCATTCAAGAGCCAGAAGTCCCTGGATGCAGATCGCGAAGTTATCTTCGACGTGGAGGTCTTCCCGAACCTCTTCGTAGTGTGTTGGAAGTACAAGGGTGCTCCTGAGGATTCGATCGTGGCGATGATCAACCCGTCGCCGCAGGAGATCGAGAAGCTGATGAGCATGAAGCTTGTTGGCTTCTTCAATCGTCAGTACGACAACCATATCCTGTATGGAGCGTACATCGGGTACAACAACAAGCAGTTGTATGATCTCAGCCAGAAGCTGGTCACGAATGTGAACGGTGCGAAGTTTGGGCACGCATACAACATCTCGTACACCGATATCTTCGACTTCGCGGCCACCAAGATGTCGCTGAAGAAGTGGGAGATCGAACTGGGTATCCATCACATGGAGCTCGGCATTCCCTGGGAGGAGGAGGTTCCTCCGGAGCTCGTTGGTAAGGTCGTTGAATACTGCAAGAACGATGTACAGGCTACTGACGTGGTCCGTCAGCATCTCGAAGCAGACTTCATCGCACGTCAGATTCTGGCGGACCTCTCTGGTCTGTCCATGAACGCGACGACTCAGCAGCACACCGCCAAGATCGTATTTGGCGATGACCGCAATCCGCAGGACAAGTTCGTCTACACCAATCTGGCGGACCAGTTCGAGGGATATGAGTACAAGTACAATCCTGAGAAGAAGGCGATGGAGTCCACCTACAAGGGCGAAGTCACTGGCGAGGGCGGTTACGTCTACGCTGAACCCGGGATGTACGAGGACGTGGTTGTTCTGGACGTGGAGTCCATGCACCCGACCTCGATCGAAGTCCTCAATCTCTTCGGAGATTACACGGGCAACTTCTCGGATATCAAGGCGGTTCGTGTCGCGATCAAGAACAAGCGATTCGATGAGGCAAAGCAGATGCTCGGTGGAAAGCTCGCCAAGTACCTGAACGATCCTGCTCAGGCGAAGGCTTTGTCCTACGCACTCAAGATCGTGATCAACATCGTCTACGGTCTGACGTCGGCCAAGTTCGACAACTCGTTCCGTGATCCGCGCAACCTTGACAACATCGTGGCGAAGCGTGGAGCTTTGTTCATGATTGAGTTGAAGCGTGCGGTGCAGGAGCGAGGCTTCTCTGTTATTCACATCAAGACGGACTCGATCAAGATCCCTGGGGCGACTCCTGAGATCATCGAGTTCGTTAAGGAATTCGGTCATAAGTATGGCTACAACTTCGTGCACGAGGAGACGTTCTCTAAGTTCTGTCTAGTCAACGACGCAGTCTATATTGCGAAGATCGGCTGGCATGCTGAGGACGAGGACAAGGTCGGAACCTGGGAGGCTACTGGCGCTCAGTTCCAGCACCCGTACGTATACAAGATGCTCTTCTCGAAGGAGAAGATCGGCTTCAAGGATATGTGCGAGACGAAGACAGTCCAGAAGGGCGCGATGTACATCGACTACGAGGGTCTCGATGACACTCCGATGGCGCTTATTCCAGAGCTCGACCTGAACGACAACTTCAAGCGGTTCGTTGGAAAGGCCGGGCAGTTCTGTCCCGTTCCTGCTGATGCTGGTGGTGGCGCCCTCGTCCGCAAGGTCGATGACAAATATCACCTTGTGCAGGGCACGAAGGGCTTCACTTGGCTCGAGTCAGAGATGGTTCAGACTCTGGGTAAAGAGAAGGACATCGATATCACCTACTTCAACAAGTTGGCTGATGAAGCGATCGTGAAGATCTCGCAGTTCGGCGACTTCGACCAGTTCGTATCGTAATGCTACGAGTCTGGCTCCACAAGTACATATTCAGGCATTGGGTTCAATTCTGGGTCAATCCAGAAGAAGGAACGGCTGCTGTATGTTTTTGCGGAAAAAAGTGGATGGTGAAAACCAACTGAGTACTGTCGACCAAACCTTGATATTTGTCAAGTAGTGGTCGGTCAGTCTCCTAAAACAAAGGAAAGCAATGGCAAAGCGCCGTGAAATCAAGCCCGCCCAGGTCTACATCCCCGTTTTCATCCCCACCGAAGATGGCGTCAATGGGAATCTCGAACTCGGGAAGGCCACGATTCGAAGTGGCACTCTCGTCATCGAGTTCAACAACAAGCTTCCATCGGTCGCCATCCAGCGTCGAATCGAACGTGGGGATATCGTCGGCGTGACCTTCGTGATTCCTGAGGATGAGGCGGAGGAAGCTCGAGAGGCTGAGGAAGCTCGCAAGTACGAGGAGATGTCTCAGCACGACAAGGACCTCCGCGACATCGAGCTCTTGCAGGCTGGCGGAGAAATCACCATCGAAGATCTTCCCGAGTAAGGAGAAGCACCATGGCAGAAATCAATCCCAATCCTGCTGAGCCGTCCAGAGAAGAGGAGTCGGTATATCTCTACCGCGTCGACAAGGCAACTCAGCTGCCCGTCGTCATCGGAAAGGTCTTCATCGACAAGGCTGGTGACGCTTGGGTCCGTATCAACAAGGACGACCTGGCTGCGGGCATCGGTGTTGTCGACATTGACGGCGTCGCACTCATGACTCGAGGAGACTTCCACGCACTGGAACCCCGATGAGTGCGACCTTCAACCCCGAAAAGTTGGCGCGCATCAATGCATTGATGGAAGAATTCAGTGCAGCAATAGCCGAGTACGAGAAGCGGCTGAACGAAACCATGAAAGAACTCTCGGCTACTTTGGCCGAACTGAACAAGGAGAAAACCTGATGGCACAGAACGACCGACTTCCTGTCGTGACTCTTCGCAACGCGGAGATCCTTCCGGGAGCATGGCGCAACTTTGGAGGCGAGGCCCGCTTCAACGAGGAGGGTAAGCGCACCTTCAACATCAAGCTTCCCACCGAAGTCGCTCTCGCGATGAAGGAGGACGGCTTTAACATCAAGCCCCTCAAGCCGCGAGATGACGATGAAGAGGAGGGCTACCGCATCGAGGTGGCAGTCTCCTACAAGATCCGTCCTCCGCAGGTCTGGCTCGTCTCGGGTGGTCAGCGTACCCTCCTGGACGAGGGCGCGATCAACATCCTCGACTACGCCACGATCGAGAAGGCATCCATCGCGATCAACCCCTACCAGTGGGAGACGGCGACGGGCTCCGGTATCAAGGCGTACCTCCACAAGGCAGTTATCTATCTGCAGGAGGACGAGCTCGACGAGGAGATGCACGACATTCCGATCTCGGGTGGCGGCGGAGCTCACGTGGCTCAGGATGGGGACCTCGACTGATGGAGTCTCTGCTTGTAGCAGCCTCTATGCTCACGGGAGGGGCCTTGACATTCGTCGGGGTCCTCCTCGGGGCATCCCTCATGAAGGTTCACTTGAGCGACGACAAGAAGGAGAAGACAACCGATGAGTGAACCACTCGAGTTCGAAGACACGGAAAGCAATCTCGTAATCCACGCTCGTCGTGAGCTGGAGCTACTGGGCAATGGACCTGAGATCAACGACCACGTGCTGGAGATCGTCAAGATCTTCTCTAAGGCCGGCCACTCGGGATCTTCTGCTTTCTACACGATCCATATTCTTGAGCAGCTTCTCTCGTTCAAGAACCTTACCGATCTTACGGACAATCCCGAAGAGTGGCAGTTCATCGGTGAGGACGTGTGGGGTGCCGCTGGCGGTATCTGGCAGAACCGCCGCAACGGGGAAGCTTTCTCCAACGATGGGGGAAAGAGCTACTACCTTCTGTCCGAGGGTGGTAACGATCAGAATCGCGAGCCTCTTCACGAGAGCGCAAAGTACAAGAAGGAGAACGACAATGGCAGTTCGGACTAAGAAGTTCGAGTTCACTGATGGTCACGGCAACAAGCGAATCGTTCGTGGTGTGCGAATCACCGAGAAGAACATCGTCGATGTCGTCAACTACATCGCTCGTCGTGGTGGTGCAGCTACGGGACACTTGACGATCCCCGCCGGCAAGGGTAAGAAGGAACGTCCTGGCCGCATCCGTCTTCGTCAGCTGAACTTCGGTGAGAACTGGGGGAAGCGCGACTGGCGAGTGGCGAATGTCGGTGACGCGATCATCGTGCATGACGCCAACAAGGCGTTCTCGCAGATCGGCTTCGATGTCGAGTTCGAACGTGTCAAGGCGTCCGACTTCGAGCGGGACTTCGCCGAGGTTAAGTAATATGTAGCGCTACTGGTGTGCTAGCTGACGGGATGAAAAACCCCGTGTAAGGCATGGCTAGCGGCTTATCTATCGATAAGTCATCCCTGAAAGGGGAGGGGGCTCGAATCCTCCGGGGCGCACGCAAATTCGCATAAAAAACAGAGTGTATAATGAAAGCCTCTGCTCACATTGTGGGGAGTAACCGTTCGAATCGGTACAGAGCTTTCATTTTATCTTCCAGTCGCACACCATTTCCTTTCAGATGGGTTCTCAAACTTGGTGTGTGGCTGGCGTCGGTAGGGCGACGATAAATAGAGCTTAGGCCCTACGCGGATGACAAGTGTCTTTTTAGGAGAGAAGACTTAATTGGGGGAACAACTAGGATAAACCCAGCTTGTCATCGTGAGCGGTGTGGTAATCACCGAACGGCTTTTTCAACGACGGTTGAAACGGTTAAGAAGTTAAAACTTACCATCAGGTTGTTTAAGCGCATTATTGCGGATAAGGATTCTTACCGGGATCGCGAAGTCAAGGAGTGCGGTAACACTCTCCAGCTCATTAGAGCCGCTGGCACCTGATTAGGAGGGGTCTCGCTACGGTGGCGGGGCCCCTCCACACCTTTATTTTCTGCCACTCGTTTGTCCAAGGAGAATCAATGGAACCCAAAGAAATCAACACCACCACTCGTTGGTCTCAGCATTGTCGAGCAAAGGCAAAAGACGGGCGTGTCTGCAATCTCTATGCGCCTCACGACGAAGGTCACATGCCGCAGGGCGGTCTCGAGAAAGATCGGTTTGAAGATGGAGAGTGAAGAGGTTCCGACTAAGCGGGTAGCAATTGAACGTATTGCTTGGGTTGTATCCAACAACTTCAAGGAAGACGTGGGCGGGTTCTGTTTCAGAAGGGCGGACTATGAGGAAATGATCCCATTGTTCGGCATCGAAGACTTTAAAGCCGACTTCGAGAACTACGCCAAAGAAGAACTGGGCAAGGACTTGGTCATCACAGTTGAAGTTGGGTCTAACGTGTGGATCAGCTGGAAACCCGCAGAGGTCGTAGATGGACGATGAGGTTTGGGCGGGGATTGAGGAGTTTCCTGACTACGCTGTAAGCACATATGGCAAGGTCATGAACGTTCGCACCAACACCATCCTCAAACCCCGCAACAACAGTTATGGGTATACCCGGGTAGGTTTGCGTAAGAGTGGTAAGACACATGACGTCTACGTACACCATCTCGTAGCAAAGGCCTTCATTACCGGATACCAAGAAGGCGTGCAGATCAGACACGTCGAGGACAACAGCAACAATCACGTGATGAACCTTCGATTCAGACGCGGAGTACGACTCGGCACTCTGGCTCGAAACCCTAGAAAGGCACGGACACGACGAATAAGAATCGTTGAGACGAACATGGTATTCCTGTCGGTGGAAAGCTGTGCTCGTTACATCAGTGGAGACGTTAGCTCGATTTATCGAGTTCTGCGAGGTGAGCGCATATCTCACAAGGGGTTTAGTTTCGAATACCACTACGAGGAGCAGTAATGCACGAGATGGACGAGGTTTGGGTCACGGTCGATGGCCTGGAGCGTTACGCAGTTAGTAGTTTCGGACGAGTGATCAACCAGGAACGTGGCAATGAACTTACTCCGTCTCCCGACAAGAACGGATATATGCGGGTAGGGCTTACTCGTAAAGGAAAGACATACACCATCTACGTACACAGGCTGGTGGCATTCGCGTTCTTCCTGAACTATAAGCCGGGTATCGAAGTGAAACACAAGAACGAAAACAAATCGGATAATAGCGTTCTCAATTTGACGCTCGGAGCAGGTTGTAGGAAGGGGGCTGATGGACGACTGTGAGTTCTGGGGTAAGAAGCATAAGTTCAAGTTTGATCGTGCAACAGACGCTTTTCTTCTTGGAAGTCTGTACTTTCACTGTGAACGCTGCTCAACACGAGTAATAGTCGACCGGCTATATTTCTATCTCGCTCTGAGACCAGACGGGGTTAAGAGGCGTACCGGTGGCTATTAGTCTATATCCTCATCAGACTGAAGCTATTCAGAAAATGCACAACGGCTCTATCCTGACGGGCGACGTGGGTACGGGCAAGTCGATTACAGCTCTCGCATATTTCTACATCAAGGTGTGTGGAGGCATTCCGAAGCTGAAGGAATCTGAGTATCGACGGATGAAGAATCCGATGGATCTCTACATTATCACGACGGCGAAGAAGAGAAATGAGAAGGAATGGGAAGCTGATGCCATCCACTTCAACCTCGGACCTATCCCAGATCCTAATGGAGTTACAGTCCATGTCGACTCCTGGAACAACATCGACAAGTACGAAGGCGTGGAGAACGCTTTCTTCATCTTTGACGAACAACGCTTGGTTGGGTCTGGGGCGTGGAGTAAGACCTTCCAGAAGATCGCGAAGACGAACCAATGGATCGTTCTGTCTGCCACGCCCGGGGACATTTGGATGGACTACGTTCCCGTTTTCATTGGTAATGGGTTCTATAAGAATCGTACCGAGTTCATCAAGCGACATGTGGTCTACTCAAGGTTTTCCAAATTTCCTAAGGTGGAAAGGTACCTTGAAGTTCCACAGCTCGAGAAACTACGGACGAAGCTTCTTGTCGACATGCCTTATGAACGCCATACAATCCGCAAAACGGAGACCATCAACGTAGAGTACAACCAAGAACTCTTCGATAAGGCGTTCGTAGATCGGTGGCACGTATACGAGGACCGACCGGTTAAGGATATTGCTGAGCTCTATCAACTCCTTCGCAAGATCGTAAACTCAGATCCAGCACGCCTTGGCGCGATCATGATGCTGCTCGAAAAGCATCCGCGGCTGATCGTGTACTACAGCTTCAACTATGAGCTAGATATTCTCAGAACCCTTGGTGAAACACTCAACATCAAGGTAGCTGAATGGAACGGTAAAAAGCACGAGCGCGTCCCCGAAGACGATCGCTGGCTATATCTTGTGCAATACACGGCAGGATCTGAGGGATGGAACTGCATCACTACTGACGCAATCGCATTCTACAGCCTGACATATTCGTACAAGGCTTTCCACCAATCAAAGGGTCGAATCGATCGACTCAATACGCCTTACAGCCTGCTTCACTACTACGTGATCAGGTCTAACAGCAAAATCGATCAAGCAATCTGGCGATCGCTCATGCATAAGAAGAACTTCAATGCTCGAGCCTGGACAAAGAAACAATGGGAAGCTACTGATATTCCTACAATTCCGAAAGCGAAGGAATACGATGGAGGTTTCAAAAGAGCGGCTTGAAGATCTTCTCGCTGATGTGAAGAAGGCTATGGAGCAGCCGGTGCCCATCCAAACAGATGCATTTGGTAAGAAATACATTACCGCGCAGAACGTTCGCATGGGACATATCCTCGCAGAGACCGAAAAGGTCCTGGAAGAATTGCTTAACAACTAAGGAGACTCTGATGGAAGACTGGTCCGACACGCCCATCTACGCACAGATGATGGCTGAACGAGAGCGCGCACGCGAGATTGAACAACTTCGTGCGACGGAGCCAGTCTACGCTCAGATGCTCGAAGACAACGACAAGAAAGAGAAACTGATGAACGTTTGGCAGCAGCTCGTTATCGACATGCGCAATGCCATGGATCTGCCGGTGTCGCCGGCTCCTCGCACTCTCAGCCCCGCAGAGGCGAACCTCCACATCAAGATGATCCGCGATGAGTTCGAGAAGGAGTTCGTCCCGGCCTTCCTCGAGCAAGACCTCGTTGAGATGTACGACGCCGGCATCGATGTGCTCGTGTACGTCATCGGAGCGCTCTCGAATGCAGGGTTTGACATCGATCCTGGCTTCCGTGAGATCATGCGCAGCAACATGTCCAAGTTCGATCCGGAGACGGGCAAGGCGATCAAGGCCGGTCCCAACGATCCGAGTGGCGAGCCTGAGGGCAAGGTGCTCAAGGGACCGAACTATTCTCCCCCGAACCTCGCGCCGATCATCAATCAGACGTTCGCCTTCGGTCCTGAAGACTCGACGGTCTACCGGACTTCAAAGACGCCCATCACAATGGGTATCGGCGGTCCGAAGATCGGAGAGGGTGATATTCACATGGATCACAACGGAAACGTCACGATGGAGGCAACTCTCTTCGAGGTGGATGATCTTCCCGTGATCGAGGGGATGAGCATCCTGTCGGTATACTCCGAGCCGATCGAAGAGGAAGAGATCATTCAAGACGACGCGCCGCCGGCTGAGCTCCCTGAGGGGTGGCCTGTTCCGATCATCAACATCGACGAGCTCTCACCTTCGGAGATGTACACTGACGCACTTCTGCAGCCGGGAGTTCTCGTGCCTGGCACCAGTCGGATCATCAGAAAAGAGACAGACGAAATCGTTGCGCCGTTCTACCCAGAGAAAACGGAAGAGGTCCGGCGGCGTTCGTCGTTCGTCAACATCGATTCAGAAGAACAGGACAACGACCGTTGAGCGCTGTATTTTGCGGTAATCCTCAGTCCCATGACGCCCATGAGGGAACCAAGGGGTACTGCGAAGGTGTCCATCGCAACGAGGTCAAAGAAGAAGTGATCGTCGAAAAGTGGGAGGCGGGTAGGTTGGAGCCTGATATTCCCGGCGGCTCAAAGAACATCGATTACGTCAGGGGGCAAGAAGACGCGGCAGCGCGCAAAAAGTATGAAGTGCCGAGTGTCCTAGAAGTCCGAACTCCAGCACATTACCGGCAAGGCTATGACGATCAGCTTGAGCGTGATTTCCTAGCGAACAAGCTCACTGTCAATCAGGTCCGAGAGCTGAAGGGTTTTGAACCTTTCTCATATCCTCTGCCCGATGGTGAAGTTCGAACTACGTCCTCCACGGGTGGTATGAAGGGTGTCAAGCCGGAGCGCTACAGCCTTATCCCGGTGGAAGCTCTCGATATCATGGCACGACTCTACGGATTCGGAGCTGAGAAGTACGAAGCACATAACTGGCGCAAGGGCTATGAGTGGACTAAGTCTTTCGACTCTCTGTTCCGCCATGCTACTTCAGCACTCAGGGGTGAAGACCTCGATCCGGAGACGGGTCTTCCTCACCTTGCCGGCGTCGTGTTCCACTGCTTTACCCTGATGGTATTTGCGGAGGAGCACCCCGAGTTCGATGATCGTTGGACTCCGGACGGGCGAAACACGTTCAATGAAGCAGTGAAGAAAGAGCGCCTACGTCAGATCCATGAACTTGGGTATAGCCCAGAACATGACGATAACCATGGCGTAGATCGACTGTTAACACTCGCCCAGAAATATTTCGGTAAAGGTGAGACGGTTAAAGGATCTGCTTTGATCGTTGCTGCTCAAGACGTTATTCTTCGATCCGCAATGCGTAGAACTGAAGAGTGACACCAATCTATATGCTGTGCGACGGCTCGCTGGGAACTTGTGATTGCAAGACTCGGCGAGCCGTCGTAGAGCGCGCTGCAAGATTAGAAGCTCAGCCCAAGCATGGAACACCGTATACATACAAGATATGTAAAGACGATAATGGTAAGCCTTGTGCCGAGTGTCGTAAAGCTAATACCAACCGAATTCGTGAGTATCGACAAAGAAAAAGGGGAAGTA
>Ga0299914_10004206_pt1 | contig 10328 bp, 7 predicted proteins | sample RVTome_10_FD_201361 | JGI IMG/M metagenome (GOLD analysis project Ga0299914, IMG submission 201361) | Soil microbial communities from uranium-contaminated site in the Upper Colorado River Basin, Wyoming, United States - RVT153D57 (version 2) ... | reverse complement strand
CTGTGGCGGCCCAAGTGATGGAGGCGGACGACCCCCGGATCATCGAGTTCGATCTGACGGCCGACGACGAGGCCGTGTGGGGTTGGGGGATCGGATGCAATGGTGCAACCGAACTGGTCGTCGAACCGGCTGCCAGCGTGATGGACCTGGTCGCCGGCCTACGGAGGGCCCAACGTCCGCTGGTCGTAGTGCATCACCTCGGCGATGGGATCGGCCAGCGCACCCTCGTCCCCCCGGCGACCGCCGGACCTTACGCCGAGGTTGCGGAGCGTGCCTTGGAGGAAGGATGGAATCGGGTCACCGAGATCGACGGCCATCGGGTGATGGTCGAGGTGCTGGGGGCGCCGCGTCGTCTGATCGTTTGCGGAGCGGGCCACGACGCCGCCCCGCTCGTCCGACTGGGGGCAGAACTCGGCTACGAACCTCTTCTGGTCGACGACCGTCGTCCGTTCCTCTCCGTCGAGCGTTTTCCCGAGGCTGCCCAACTCGTCCATGTGGCCCCGGGCGAGTTGGCCTCAGCCGTCGACCTGGCGGCCAGCGACTCGGTCGTCATCATGTCCCACAACTACCTGCGCGATCTCGACTATCTGGAGGCGGCGCTGGGCCATGGGGTCCCCTACATCGGTGTCCTCGGCCCGGGTGAGCGGCTCAATCGGCTACTGGCGGACCTGGCCGCACGGGGGATCGAGCCGAGCACCCAGGATTTGGCGGCCCTCCACGGCCCGGCGGGCCTCGACATCGGCGCCGAGGGACCAACCGAGATCGCCTGGGCGGTACTGGCGGAGATCATGGCTGTGCGTCGCCGCGCCGGGGCCGGGTTCCTCCGCCGGCGTAAAGGGCCGTCGACGTTGCGTGATTACGATCAGGCATGATCAATGATCGGAGTCAGTCTTGAAGATCCAGCACGATTTCACAGTTGAACGCAGCGTTGCCCAGGTGTGGGAGTTCTTCCAGGACATCCCATCGGTGGCCGACTGCCTTCCGGGTGCCGAACTGACCGAGGACAAGGGTGACAACGTGTACGCCGGGTCCGTGTCGGTGAAGTTGGGCCCGATGACGGCATCCTTCGAGGGCGAGGCGACGATCACTCCGGATGCCGCCGCCCACTCTGCGACCATCGCCGGCAAGGGCGTCGACAAGAGAGGAGGAAGCCGCGGTCAGGTCAGCGTGGTCTATGCGTTGGCCGAGGCGGGCACCGGATCGACGAAGGTCGACATCGACGCCGATGTCATGTTGTCGGGCCCCGCCGCCCAGTTCGGTCGCACCGGTCTCGTCAACGAGATCTCCAAGCGTCTGATCGGCGACTTCGTGGCGTGTCTGGAAGGCAAGCTGGGAGCCACGACCAGGGAAGAGGCCGCCGAGGTGAAGGCGGCCGAGGTCAGTGGTTTTGCGCTCTTCTTCTCGGGTCTGTGGGCGTGGCTGCGCAAGCTGTTCGGGGCCCGGTCGGAATAGCACCCGGTTGAGGCGGAATCAGCGAAGGCTCCCCTGTCGACGGTGACCGCGGTGCGGAGCCCATTAGATGACCTCTACGGCGAGACCCGAGATGCATGACATCGCCCGCGGGGATCGGTCTTCGCTCGCTTGGACATCATCGTCATCGGGGGTCCGCTCGGAATCATCGAAGCCCACCCGCCGAACCCTGGGCCAGACCTCGGTATCCGCACCGTGCGGCCCCCGAGATCAACCGGCTAACTGCGGGCCGCTCGACGACACTCCAACGAGAGTGCAGCGACACGCGCTCAGCGCGGGCATTTGCACACTCGACCTAGACAGCCAGACGAGCGTGCAGGGACACGCGCTCAACGCGGGTACTTGCACACTCGACCACTGACCTCGATATCCGCAGTGTGCGTTCCCGAGATCAAGGGGGACGCCCCTTTGGTGACTTCGACCGGGCTGATACCCGAGGCATTGAGGACCGCCCAGGAACGCTCCGACGCGGAGGTAGTCCACCCAAACCAGGCGCCTGCGAAGCCCGCGCTATTTTCGTTCCAGGGTTGGTGACGACGCTCGTTGAGGTGGCCCGGAGATCCGTCATCCATCAGTCCGGGCCTCACTCGGATTCGAGCAGCCGCAACTCCCGGGCCGTGCCATCGGCGAGGCGCCACGCTTTCAGTTGCACTGACGGGCGCAACCCCACGACGAAGTGCACCCAGTCGGCTGGATGGACCTGAGCGATGTCGGTGGCGGAGGGTACGGCGCTCCCGGCGGGATGGGAGTGGAACACGCCGGCGATATCCCAGCCGCGGGATTCGGCATGACAGACAGCCCCGAAATGTTCCCGGGCGTCGAGAGTGAATCGAGTGGGAGACGCCTCGGCGTTTGTAAGCGGATAGGCCATTCTCAGGTTGCCCTGGGTGTCGGCGGCAATGAGCCCGCACGCCTCGAGGGGGTAGCAAGCCACGGCGTGCCGGACGATGGCCTCCCGGATCGAGGCCGGGAGGACGGGTGCGTCCTCAGCTTCGGTTGACGGTGCCGGCCGGAGAACAGGCGTAGTCATAGTCGACCAATTTCGGCGGATGGTCGGGATCAGAGCAGGCGGGGCAGTCGGATCGGCGGCTCACGTTTACGGTCGAGAAGTCCTCCTCGAGGGCGTCGTAGATGAGAAGGCGGCCTTGGAGCGTCGTCCCGATACCCAAAAGGAGCTTGAGCGTCTCGGTCGCCTGGATCGTCCCGATCACACCGGGAAGGACGCCGAGCACACCAGCCTCGGCGCAGGAGAGCGACAGTTCCGGGGGAGGAGCGGCCGGAAAGAGACAGCGGTAGCAGGGTCCGACATAAGGAGCGAAGACCGACACCTGGCCCTCGAAGCGGAAGATGGATCCGTGGACAACCGGGATCCCGAGATGAAGGCTGGCGTCATTCACCAGATACCGGGTGGGGAAGTTGTCGCCGCCATCGACGATGACGTCGAACCCCGAGAGCATCTCCAAGACATTGGCGGCGGTCAGGCGTGTCCCGTATGTCACCAGCTTCACATCCGGATTCAGCGCCGCCAGGGTCTCACGGGCCGATTCGACCTTGGACATTCCCAGGCGGTCGACGTTGTGCAAGACCTGCCGCTGCAAGTTGGAAGCGTCCACCACGTCCGAGTCGACGATGCCGATCGTGCCGACTCCGGCTGCGGCGAGATACAGGGCGGCGGGTGAGCCGAGTCCACCGGCGCCGATCAGGAGAACCGATGACCCGAGCAAAGCCGCTTGGCCGGCCTCACCGACCTCAGGAAGGAGGATGTGCCGGCTGTAGCGGGCACGCTGGTCGGAGGTAAGGGTGTCCGGTGTCGACCACCGCCGACCCTCGTTCTTCCACCGGCCAAAGCCTCCGGCCATCGAGTGCACGTTCGAGTAGCCCATCTCGTTCAGGCTGTGCGCCGCCAGGGCGCTTCGGCCACCCCCGCCGCAGAAGAGGACGATTTCAGTCGTGGGGTCGGGAGCCAGCGCGGCGATCGCTCCCTCCAGGGTCCCTCGCGGAACGTGGGCGGCCCCGGGGACGGTGCCCTGCTCGTACTCGTCGGCCTCGCGGACATCGACCACCACTACCTCGGTCAGTCGCGCCTCGACCGTACCCGGCGCGATCTCGGAGATCACTGCCCGGGCCGCTTCCACGATCTCCTGGTAGGAAGCCATGAGGTTCAGGTTACCCGCCCTGCATCGCTGCCCCCGCCGAGTCTGGGGCTGTCGCTCTCAGGGCACCGACACGGTCACCGTGGCGGTGTCACAGAGACCTGATCGGTCACACACGCGGTATGTGAAGGAATCGGTGCCGCTGAACCCGGAATTGGCCTGATACTGGATGTGTCCGCTGTTCTGGATGGCGGTGGTGCCGTGCGCCGGTGAGTCCACGACGGTGACGGTGGTGGCGTCGAGATCCCCGTCGGGGTCCGAGTCGTTGGCGAGAACCTTGATGGTGGCCCGGCCCTTCTGATTCGCAGTAGCAGTGTCGTTCGCCGCTTTCGGGGGTCGGGGACCGGGGTTCACCGTGATGGTGAGCGTCGCGGGAGAGCAAGCTCCGGCGGGGTCGCAGGCCTGATACCGGACTGCGACGTTCCCAGTGAAGTCAATGGGGCTGACGTAGGTGACGGTGGTCCCGTTGGTGCTCGCCGTGCCAGGCCCATCGAGGGTTACCGCAGGGACGCGAAGTGCGTCTCCGTCGATGTCGACGTCATTGTTCAGCACATTGACCGTGACGGCCTCGCCCCACACGGTGGAGGCGGAGTCGTTCGCTGCCACTGGGGGGTCGTTCACCGGATTGACTCGCACGGCCACAGTCGACCTGGTGCAGTTCCCCGCCGCATCGCACGCTTCGTAGCCGAAGGAGTCGGTGCCGTTGGTGTTGGCGGCAGGAACGTACCTCACCTTCCCTGCACTCGTCTGAGTGGTGCCTGATCCCGGAGTGTCGACCGAGGCGAGGGTCAGGCCGGGCGAGTCGTTGGCGAGCACGTCGATCGTGACGGCCACGTCTTCATTCGTCGACGCAACATCCGGGTTGGCGGTTGGGAGGGCAGGCGGGGGAGCCGTGGTAGGCGGAGTCGTGGTGGGTGTAGTGGCGGGCGGCCCGGTGGTCGGCGGCTCAGTGGGGGGAGGGGCGGTGGTGCCGGGAACCGTGGTGGACGTCGTGGTGGGCGTGGTCGTCGCGGTCGTGTCTGGAGCGGTGTCTCCAGCTGTCTCCAGGGCGGGCGCGCCCGGCGCCAAGGGTTCGTCGCCGGCGCCCTCCGCTTCGGGTCCGTCGGTGTTCGGCAGGGTCGAGAGGGTCTCGGCGGCGGTCATCATCGAGAAGTCACTGATCACGTCCGGAACGGGGATCACGCCCCCGATCACGGCCGCCGCCGTCACCGTGGCCGCCGTCGAGAGCGTGAGGATGTCGCGTCCGAGGCGGTCGAGGTAGAAGGGAATCTGACCGAGCCAGGTGACGGGCCCGATGGCCCACCGGAGCCGTCCCAGCGACACGTTCATGAGCGCCCGGGCGACAGTCGGGTCGAATTGGGTCCCGGCCATGCGGGCGATCTCGCGGCGGGCCTCGGCCGGGCTCTTTGCTGCCTGGTAGGCCCTTCCGGACGTCATCACGTCGAACGCATCCGCCACCGAGACGATGCGGGCCGCCAGCGATATCTCCTCTCCCTTGAGCCCCCGGGGATAACCGCTGCCGTCCCACCATTCGTGATGATGCTCGATGGCGCCGGCCCATTCGCCCAGCCAGGGGACAATGGCAGCCGCCACCCGCATACCCATCATAGGGTGTCGACGGATGAGGGCGTGTTCCTCTGCCTCCAGCGGCCCGTCCTTGTTGAGGATCTCGGCCGGTACGTCGAGCTTGCCGATGTCGTGGAGCAGAGCCGCCCAGCGCAGCTTGTCCCGGTCGACATCCGGAATCTTGAGTTCCTCGGCGAGGATGTCGGTATAGGCTCGGGTCCGCTCCCCGTGGCCTCGGGTTCGGCGGTCGTGCTCGTTGAGGGCTCTGCCGAGAGAGAGGATCAGTTCGGCCGACGTCGAGAGGTCCGTGTTGGCGTCGGCTTCGGCCACGCGACGCCTCAGCTCGGTGATGTTGGCGCGCCGCAGGGCGACTTTGTAGCGGGACGGTGCGCGGTCCGGAAAGAGCATCGTCACCTTGAGCATCAGGGTGAGAGGCAGGAGCCGGCGGGCGACTCGGTCGACGGCCCACGACACCAGGGACGAGACTCCGATGAGAATCGCCCACCAGGCGAGAATGCCCGGTGCGCTCTCCGGCTCGAACAGCCGAGAAGACAGCCACAGCGAAGCGATGATCGCGGCGGCCAGCGGGGCGAGGAAGATGAGGGCGCGCAGGGTCCATGACGCCAGGCGCCGGGCGCGCCATCGTTCGCCCGTCAGCGCGGGCGATGCAGGAACGGAAGTGGCCACTACAAGTGTTTATCGGCGTGTCAGACCCCCGGTTTGACCGATCTCTGGGCCGCCTAGGTCAATGGTCCCATACGTGCCAGACACAATCGAGGGGTCGATCGGGGGCCGCCCCAGGCCGGGCACCCGATCCCGGTCGCCTGTCTAGACCTGAACAACTCAGTGTCGCGATGCCGGGTTCTGAACCTCAGGGTCGATGCCGTAGCGTCGGGCGGCATCGTCGATCACGGCCACGTCGAGCCTGCCTTGGCGAACCAGGGCAGACAACGTGGCGAAAACGACGTGGCCCGTGTCCGTCTCGAAGAAGCGGCGCAGGGCGGCCCGGCTGTCCGAGCGTCCGAATCCATCCGTGCCCAGGATCGAGTAGGTGCCCGGCACCCAGCGGCCGATCTGGTCGGGGACGGCCTTCATGAAGTCGGTGACCGCAACGATGGGGCCGGTCACTGCCGCCAGGGTCCGGGTCACGAACGGAGTCCGGGGCGAGGCGGTGGGGTGGAGCCGATTCCACCGCTCTACCTCGAGAGCCTCTTCTCGGAGTCGCTTGTAAGAGGTCGCCGACCACAATTCAGCACCCACGCCGTAGTGCTCGGCGAGTTCGTCGCGGGCCTGGCGAACAGCCAGATTGGCGGTGCCGGAGAACAGGATGGCGGCGGCGCTCTGGTGCCCTTCGGGGGCGTCCTGCCACTTGTAGAGACCGTCCAGGATCCCCTGCTCGACACCCTCCGGGCGGACGGGCTGGGGGTAGTTCTCGTTGTAGAGGGTCAGGTAGTAATAGATGTCCTCCGGCTCGGTGCCATACATCCGGCGGATGCCATCTTCGATGATCGTGCCAACCTCATAGGCAAAAGCCGGGTCGTAGGCCTGACATACGGGTACAGAAGACGCCAGGAGGAGGCTGTGGCCGTCCTGGTGCTGGAGGCCCTCGCCCTGGAGGGTGGTACGGCCGGCGGTTGCGCCGAGGAGGAACCCCCGCGCCCGGGCGTCGGCGGCCAGCCAGAGCAGGTCACCGACCCTTTGGAATCCAAACATCGAATAGAAGATGTAGAAGGGCACCATCGGTACGCCGCGATGGGCGTAGGAGGTGGCAGCCGCGATCCATTCGGCCGTCGATCCCGCCTCGGTGATCCCTTCTTCGAGGATCTGCCCGTCGGCCGATTCGTGATAAGAGAGCAGCATGGCATGGTCGACCGGTTCGTACAGTTGACCCTGGGAGGCGTATATCCCCATCTCGCGGAAGAGGGAATCCATGCCGAAGGTCCGTGCCTCGTCCGGGACGATCGGCACCACGCGGGGTCCGAACTCCTCGTGGCGGGCGAGTCCCCGGAGCAGACGCGTGAACGCCGTGGTGGTCGACGCCTCGGCCTTTCCCGACCCCTGGTACACCTCCTGGAACGTGTCCGGCCCCGGCAACGTGAGTTTCGATCGTGCCCGGACGGTCCGCGACGGGAGAAACCCGCCCAGCGTTTGACGACGCTCCATCAGATACTCGTACTCGGGAGAGCCGGCCTCGGGACGGAAGTAGGGAGGCTTGGCATCGCCCTGGAGTGCCTCCTCGGGGATCATGTCTTCGAGATTGAGACGGGCGCGCAGGTTCAGAAGCTGCTTGTTCGTCATCTCCTTGATCTGGTGGGTGGCGTTTCGCCCCTCGACATCCGGGCCCAGCGTCCAGCCCTTGATAGTCTTGGCCAGGATCACCGTGGGCCCCTCGGTGAGGTCGGAGGTTGCGGCCCGATAGGCGGCATATATCTTGCGATAGTCGAGGCCGCCCCGCCGCAGCGCCCAGATCTCATCATCGGTCATGTCGGCCACCAGGGCGGCGGCCCGGGGGTCCTTGCCGAAGAAGTGCTCTCGGACGAAGGCGCCGTTCTCGGCCTTGTAGCGCTGATACTCACCGTCGACCGTCTCGTTCATCACGTTCACCAGGGCCCCGTCGACGTCGGCGGCGAGGAGGTCGTCCCAGCCTGAGCCCCAGATCACCTTGATGACGTTCCAGCCGGCGCCCCGGAACACGGCCTCCAACTCCTGGATGATCTTCCCGTTGCCACGCACGGGCCCGTCGAGACGCTGGAGGTTGCAGTTGACCACCCAGACCAGGTTGCCGAGCTTCTCGCGGGACGCCAGAGATATGGCTCCCAGAGTCTCGGGCTCGTCTACCTCGCCGTCCCCGACGAAGCACCAGATCCAGGAGTCGGACGTGTCGTCGAGACCCCGGCTGTGCAGGTAACGGTTGAAGCGGGCGTGATAGATCGAATTGATGGGGCCGAGACCCATCGAGACGGTGGGGAACTCCCAGAAGTCGGGCATGAGCCGGGGATGTGGGTAGGAGGAGAGACCCTCTCCGCCCACCTCGAAGCGGAACTTGTCGAGGTGGCTTTCGTCGAGCCGGCGTTCGAGGAAGGCGCGGGCATACATACCGGGGGCGGCGTGGCCCTGGAAGTAGATGTGGTCTCCGGGGTGGCTCTCGTTCTTTCCTCTGAAGAAATGGTTGAACCCCACCTCATACAGCGTCGCCGAGGAGGCGAATGTCGATAGGTGGCCGCCGATGCCCTTCTCGGCGTGGTTGGCGTTGGTGACCATCACCGCCGCGTTCCAACGGATCAGCCGGCGGATGCGCCGTTCGAGGTCGCCGTCGCCGGGATACTCGGGCTGGTCCTCGATCGGGATGGTGTTGATGTAGGGCGTCGTGATCGAGGACGGGACACCCAGGTCGTCTTCATGAGCCCGTTCGAGCAGTTTGGCCAGCAGGAAACGGGCGCGGGCGGTGCCCCGCTGTTCGACGACGGCCTCGAGGGACTCGAGCCACTCCTGGGTCTCCTGGGGATCGAGATCGGGGAGTTGGTGGACAAAGTCGTCGACCAGGGTGCGAGCCAGATCTGGAGGAGGAAGTGCCATATTCTGAGCCTAATGTGGTTGTGTTCCGGAACGGTAGGTGCCCGCCTAGCCTTCCTCCTGTGCGCGTTCTTCTCGTGTCGACCTACGAACTGGGTCACCAACCGCTCCATGTCGCCGCCCCGGCCGCCGAACTGATCGCGGCCGGGCATGAGGTCTCCGCTCTCGACCTGGCGGTCGAGGGTTGGGACACCGGCCGCCTGGATGAGGTAGACGCCGTCGCCATCTCCGTCCCCATGCACACGGCCCTGCGGCTGGCGATCGAAGCCGGCGAGCGGGTCCGCCGCCTCCGGCCGGAACTCCCCATCGCGTTCTACGGACTGTATGCCGGGGTCGGCAAGGACCGCACCCTCGGCCGGGCGGCCGATCGGCTCATCTGCGGGGAGTACGACGATGCCCTGGTTGCCTGGGTCGACTCGTTGCGGACGGCCGAGCCGGCGACTGGCGTGAGTGTCGATATCGGCCGGCGCTCCTTCCGTGTCCCGGCCCGTCATCTGCTTCCGCCTCTGGATCGGTACGCCCATTTGGCGACCGCCGGTGGCCACCGCACCGTGGGGTACGTGGAGGCGAGTCACGGCTGTCGTCATCGCTGCCGGCACTGTCCCATCCCCGCCGTATATCACGGCCGCTATCGGATAACCGGAGCCGACACCGTCGTGGCCGATGTCGACCAACTGGTCGAAGGCGGCGCCGGTCATGTCACCTTTGGCGACCCCGACTTCCTCAACGGACCGGCCTACGCCTTAGACGTCATAGAGACCGTCCACCAGAAGTTCCCCCAATTGAGCTTTGACGTGACGGTGAAGGTCGAGCACATCCTCGCCTCTCGTCACCTCTGGCCCCGGCTAGCCGACGCCGGCGTCATCTTCGTGGTCTCGGCGATTGAGTCGCTGGACGAGGCAATCCTGACCCGGCTGGCCAAGGACCACTCGGCCGAGGACGCCGACGAGGCGGTGGCCATCGTGAGGTCGGCTGGCATCGACCTCCACCCGACCTGGCTTCCTTTCACGCCGTGGACGACCGCCGCCGGGGTGGCCGACATAGCCTCTTTCATATGGCGTCACGACCTTGCGCCCGTGACCGACCCGGTCCAGCTCTCGATCAGGCTGCTGATCCCCGACGGATCACTGATGCTCGACATCGCCGACCTCGCTCCCCACCTGACCGGCTACGATCCCGGCGCCCTGGGATACACATGGCGAGCGGCCGACCCGGCCATGGACATTCTCCAGGCGGGTCTGGCGACCCGGGCCGAGGAAGGAAGTACCCTCGGTGAGCCCCCGACGGAAACCCTCGCCGCCATGACGAGCATCATCGGCGAGGCGGCCGGCGTGGTCATCGATACCCCGAGCGCCGCCTTCTCGCCCGATCGGCCTCGTCTTAGCGAGCCTTGGTTCTGTTGCGCCGAGCCGACCACGGTCCAATTGGGCGCCTTCGACTGATCGCGGTGACCAATCCTCCGCCCGAGCCGTACCATCGCTCGGGCGGGCGGACCACCCACCCCATCCGACCGCTCGATGACCTCGTCCAGCGGCGCCTGCGCAGCTCGGAGGTAGGAGGACAGAC
>Ga0299914_10004204_pt1 | contig 10331 bp, 10 predicted proteins | sample RVTome_10_FD_201361 | JGI IMG/M metagenome (GOLD analysis project Ga0299914, IMG submission 201361) | Soil microbial communities from uranium-contaminated site in the Upper Colorado River Basin, Wyoming, United States - RVT153D57 (version 2) ... | reverse complement strand
CGAACACGGTATCGACCGCGCCGTCGAGCGTCAGGAGGAACCGGGTCATCTCCTTCAACGTGATCGTGATCGGCCCGCCGGCCGCAATCTGGTCGAGGAAGAGCGGCACGACCGAACCGCGCGAGGCGACCACGTTGCCGTAGCGCACGCCGATGAAGCGCGTCTGCGGGTGTTCGAGGTTGGCCTCGACGACCACGCGCTCCATCAGCGCCTTCGTCATCCCCATCACGTTGATCGGCTTGCAGGCCTTGTCGGTGGAGATGCTGACCACGGTGCGAACCCGATCACCCGCGTCGCGTACGGCCCTCACGAGGTTGATCGCGCCAAGGACGTTCGTCTGAACGGCTTCGTACGGGAAGTATTCGCAGGTGGGGACCTGCTTCAGCGCGGCGGCATGCACCACGAGGTCCATGCCGCGCACCGCCGCGGTCATGGCCGCGTAGTCGCGGACGTCGCCGATCCGGAATGAGAGCAGCTCGCGCGAGTTCTGGTAGATGACCTCGTCGGTGGCAGCCGCCCGGTGGAGATAGCTCAGCCTCATGTGGTGCTGCTTGGCCTCGTCACGTGACAGCACGACGACCTTCGCGGGCCGCCCCAGCTCCCCGGTAAGTAGCCGGCGGACGATGCGGTGGCCGAGCGAGCCGGTGCCGCCGGTCACGAGGACGTTCAGGCCTTCGATGTTCACGTGCGTCTCCACTCGTCGTAGGGCGTCGGATCGGCGGCCATCGCGCCGATCATCTCCGCCCATTCCGGGCGCGCGAGCCCTGTGGTCTTCCAGAACAGGCTGCTGTCGAGCGTCCGATCGATCGCCACCTCGTCGTCGGGCTCTATGGTGATGCCGAGGCCGAGCGCGTCGTTCAGCCGGCAGAGCAGATCGTACTTCGCAATGGGCTCGGATCCCATGTGAAAGAGGCCGGTCAGCCGGGCGGGCGCGGCAATCAGGTGCCCGAGAACGTCCGCGATGGCCGGCGTCGTGAGACCCGAGAAGCGGGCGTTCCGGTAGCCGTTGACGCGGCCGTCGCGGTGGCCGCCGAGCCAATCGACCAGCCCCACGTGCGAGCGCAGCTCGCGGCCGATCATCGAGGTGCGCAGCACCAGTGTGGAGGGGGTGCGCGGCTCGCCGAGCAGCTTCGTGCGTCCGTACAGGTCTTCGGCATCGGCGACGTCGGTTTCGCGGTAGTTCCCCGTCCGGCCGGAGAACACGCAGTCGGTGCTGATGTGAATCAGCCATGCGCCGGCGGCTTCGCAGACGAGGGCCAGGCGCTGCGGGAAGAGCGCGTTGACCTGCAGCGTGGCGATGGGATCGCTGGCGGCGGGGAGCTGCTTGAGGATGCCGATGCAGTTGACGACGACGTGCGGGCGGACGTGCGCGACCGCGGCGAGCACGGTTTCGACGCGCGTCGCGTCCACGTCGCCGATCAGCCGTGCGGGGTCCAGGCCGAACCGCGCGTACTCGGCGGGCGCCGTCCGTACCGTGCCGTGGCAGTCGTGGTGTTCGCTGAGACGCTGGACGAGCTTGTGGCCGAGCATGCCGCCGGCGCCGAGGACGAGGACGCGAGTCGTGCTGGAGGAATTCAACGGACCTGGTTTGCGGTACCCGCGCGGCTCGGGCCCGGGCGCGCCCTGGCGTGCGCTCTGAATCGCTTGCCTGAACCGGGGCGGATTCTATAAGATTCGGCCATTCCGGTCAAAGCGCAGCAGCCTGCGGAGTGGCTGGAGTGTGCCGCCGTGGGCATGGCGCGTGACGGGGAACCCGGGCGGCGCAGGAGCCTTGCCGTGCCGCTGACGTCCCCGTGCTCGAGCCGGCGTCCCGGTACCTGGCCGGCACGCCGCGTTCGAATGGTACAGCGGGTAGAACGATTACAAGCACGCTTCGCCACACGTTCGTCGTCCTGCTCTTCCTGGCTGCGGTCTTCCCGCGCGGCGTCCATGCGTATGCCGACCCCAGTACCGGCAGCCTCGTCTTCCAGACCGTGGTCGCGGCGCTGGCGGCCGTGGCGTATGAGGTACCAGCGTATTGGGGGCGGATTCGGATGCTGTTCGGGCGGCGGCAGGACCGGCCCGGCGTCGAGTCGAACGACGGTGGCGTCTGATCGGTCCATATGCCAACGGCACCCGAGGCACCGGGGTTTCGTCAGCCGGAACGCTCCCTGCTCCCCCTACAATTCCCTTTCAGCCCGTGCGCAGACTTCGAGCGGTCTTGCGTGAAGCGGGCGACTCGATGTGTCCGTGTCCGAGCAATGAGTCGCCGATGACCGCCACCGCGCTCGGCGCCTCCTTCCGGGATCCGTCCGGGTTTGTCTCCACCGTCGGTCACAGGACTTACCGTCAGGTCAACCGAGGATATCAGCGGAACATGCTCAGTCTCGCGCACGGGATGACGCTGAGGGACGCCTCCGCATACAACGTGCAGTTCGTGGGGCGGCGCCGGTGTTCATAGACACGCTGTCCTTCGAGGTGTACGAGGACGGGATGGCATCGGTGGCCTACCGCCACCCGCGACACCTGCTCAAGTGCTTTCTCGACGAGATTCCGCTCGACCTGGCGAGCCGGCTGCTCCCGGCGCGCACTCGCTTGCGTTTCTGGCTGCTGACACATATACACGTACACGCGCACGCGCGCAGTCAGCAGCGGCACCAGGGCGAGACGCGGGCCGCCGCGCGGGCGAAGGCATCGACGCTGCAGAAGATGCGGCTCCTGGCTCGTCTGGGGAACCTGCGGGACTCGGTCCAGCGGTGCGCCCCTCCGGCCCGCGCCACCGAATGGGGGCGACTATTACAAGGGCACGAACTGTTCCGCGGCCGCGCTGGCGGCGAAGGAGTCGGTGGTACTGCATCACCTGGCGATCAGCAACAGCGTGCCGCTGGCGCAGATCGCGGCATTCTTCGCGCGGATTCCCCGGACGCTCGTGATCGAGTTCGTGCCGAAGGAGGATTCTCAGGTGGAGCGGCTGCTCGCCTCGCGGGAGGACATTTTTCCGGACTACACCGAGGCGGGATTCGAACGCGCCTTCTCCAGGTACTTCAAGATTCTGGCAAGGGAAGCCATCCCCGGGATGCCCTCGGCCGTGTTCGCTATACGCCGGCGCGGTGACCGCGGCGGCCCTTCGCATGTCTGACACCCGCCGGTCATCCACCTTGTCCCGCCTGCTCACCGGGCGGCTGCCGGGCGAGCATTCATTCTCCTTTCTCACGCGCGCGTTGCAGCCGGACGAGAGCCTCGGTGTGCGCGCGACCCGCGGTGTCGTCTGGAACCTGATTGGCACGACATTCAACCAGGGCAGCACGTTCGCCGCGAACGTGTTGCTCGCCAATGTGCTCGGGGTTCGCCTCTTCGGCGAATACGCCATCGTCCAGAGCACGATCAGCGTCTTCTCGGTGCTCGGGCAGCTCGCCATGGCGTCCACCGCGACGAAGTACGTCGCAGAGCTTCGGGTGCACCATCACGACCGGATCGGCCGACTCATTGGGACGCTGGGCGCCGTCTCCAGCGGGATGGCGCTTGTCGCGGCGCTCCTTCTCTTCATGGGAGGCCCGTGGATTGCGACCGTCCTGCTGCAGGAGCCTGGAGTGGCGGGGCCGCTTCGCGTGGCGTCGGTCGTATTGTTCTTCGCGGTTGCGAATGGGTTCCTGATCGGCGCGCTGGCGGGGCTCGAGCATTTCACCGCGATCGGCCGCGTGGGTGTTATAGGAGGCTCGTTCTATCTGGTTGCCGCCGTCGCAGGTGGCATGCTTGCAGAACTGCACGGAGCGTTGATTGGAATCGGACTGAGCGGCCTCTTGCAGTTGGCGCTCTACTGGGTCGCCCTGAGATCGGAACTCCACCGCATCGGGATCAGGCTTCGGCTGGGTTTCGCGGAGACGGATGCCGGCATCCTGGTGCGTTTCGCGGTTCCCGCAGCGTTGAACGGATTCGTGTCCGTTCCGGCGATCTGGTTCGGCAATGCGTTGCTTGTCCGGCAGCCGGGAGGATTCGACTCGATGGCGCTGTTCGCGGCAGCGAACAGCTTCCGGGTGCTCGTGCTCTTCCTGCCAAACATCGTGAACAACGTCAATATGGCGCTCATCAACTATCAAAGGGGCGTACGGGACAGCGCTCGTTTCAGACGGGTGTTCTGGGTGAACCTCGCTGCCACTCTCGGCATCGTGCTTGCTGGCGCGACGGGTGTGACGCTCCTCGCCCCGTGGCTGTTGGGGCTCTTCGGCCCCGAGTTTGCCGCGGGTCAAGCCGTGTTGCTCGTGCTGATGTTGGTCACGATCCCAGAGAGTCTGTCGCTGGCGCTCCGACAGATCATCCAGAGCCACGAACGCCTCTGGTACGCCTTCTGGGGCGTCACGGTTCCCTGTTACGCAACCCTTGCTGCCCTTGCCTGGTTTCTGATCCCGATCATGGGAGCCCGGGGCCTCGCCTGGGCATACCTCGCCGCGTGGGTTCTGGCGCTCGCAGCGAATACGCTCATGGTGAGGCGGCTTGGCATCGACATCGCGCCGAGGGTGCGATGAAGGGCGGGGGGATCGCGCAGCACAGGAGTGCTTCGTGAAACGTGAGTTGATAAGCCTTTTGAGCTGTCCTGAATGCTGTTCGAGTGTGCGGCTCGAGGATGCCTATCCATGGAGCGGCGAAGTCGAACGGGGAACGCTCGTATGCCTCAATGACGGGCGCACATTTCCCATTGCCCGCTTCGTGCCCCGATTCGCGTCTTCCGAAAACTACTCCTCGAGCTTTGGCTTCCAGTGGCAGGAATTCCGCCTCACCCAGCTGGACAGCCATACCGGCCTGCCAATCTCGCGGACACGCTTCTTCGAGCAGAGCGCCTGGGATCCGGCCCGGTTGAAGGACGCACTCGTGCTCGACGCCGGTTGTGGCGCGGGGCGGTTCGCTCAGGTCGCACTCGAAGCGGGCGCCAGAGTGGTCGCCTTCGATTACTCGGACGCGGTGGATGCCTGCTGGTCGAACCTGGGGCGCCATCCGCGACTGCATGTGGTCCAGGCCGACATCTACAATCTTCCGTTCGCGTCGGGGTCGTTCGACTTCGTCTATTCGTTCGGCGTGTTGCAACACACGCCCGACGTCGCGGGCGCGTTCAAGGCTCTGGTGCCGCAGCTGAAGCCTGGCGGCCGTCTGGCCGTGGACGTGTACCCCGCGACGCCGCTCAATCTGCTCTGGCCGAAGTACTGGCTGAGGCCGTTTACAAAGCGCGTCCCGCGGGAGCGGCTTTATGGGATCGTCCGGCGGATGGTCCCGGTGCTGCTGCCGGTCAGCCTGGCATTGGGGCGTGTCCCGCTGGCCGGCCGCCACCTGCGGCACCTGGTCCCCGTCGTGAACTACGAGGGGATCCTTCCGCTGTCGACTCAGCAGATTCGCGAATGGGCCGTGTTGGACACGTTCGATATGCTGGCGCCCGCGCACGATCATCCGCTGTCAGTCGCTACGCTGCGCCGATGGTTCGACGAAGCAGGGCTCGTCGATGTCGACGTTGCGCGCCGGGGCCTGATAGTCGGGCGTGGACGCAGGTTGCGCTGAATGTCCCGCGACGAAGGCGGGGCGGGCGCTTTACCCGGGATCCCGGACCGAGTACGCTTCCAGATGATGTCGCGAATGGCTGAATCCAGTGAGCCGGGGGGCCCTGTCGCGCCCGGGCGAGATCTCACCGACCCAGCGTATTGGGATAATGCATGGGCCGGAGACATCCGTCTGCGCCTGCCGTCGCCGCTGGTGGCCACCGTCGGGGATCTCCAGCGGCTGCTACGGAGCTACGTCAAACGGGGCGATCGCGTGCTCGAAGTGGGTTGTGCGCCTGGGAAGATCCTGGCATGGGTGGCGGCGGCCCTGCGCGTGCGGGTCTCAGGCCTGGACTTCTCCGCGCGGGGGCTCGATCAGGCGGCCCGGCTGTTTGCAGCGTTGCGGCTCGAGGGCGATCTGCGCCGCGAGGATCTGCGCGCCACCAGCTTTCCCCGCGAGGCGTTCGACCTCGTGTATAGCCTCGGGGTCATCGAGCACTTCGACGACCCGCGCGGCATTGTGCGCGATCATCTCGCGCTCGTGCGGCCCGGAGGCACCGCGCTGATGACTGTGCCAAACTACCGGGGCCTCTACGGCACGCTGAAGCGGTACTTCGACGCCGAAGGCCTCCTGTGCCACAACCTCGACATCATGACGCCGGAGGCGCTGGCTGCGCTGGCGCCCGAGGACGAGCGCGTGCGCGCCAGGGCCTATGCATTCGGACGGCTTTCACCCTGGGTGCTGAGCACGACCAAGCGCTGGCCGAGACGGGTGGCATTGGCCGTATCCTACGTCGCCAACGCGGCAGCCCTTCTCCAGCCGGTTGACATCCGAGTCCTGTGTCCGATGCTGGTGCTCGAGATCGTCAAGCCGCAGCGGTCCTAGCAGGCCGCAGGCCGCCGACGAAGCCGCCACTGACCAGGCGACCCAAATCACGCCCGCATGCGAATTCTTGTTCTGTCCACCGGGTTCCTGCCGGCCGAATCGTTCGGCGGCCTGCCCTTCAGCACCTATTATCTCTGCCGGGGACTCGCGCAGGCTGGCGCCGATGTTCACGTGATTACGACCAACGTGAACGGTGCCGCCCGGGTCGATGTGCGCGCCGACTTGTGGTCGGAGTACAAGGGCCTGCCGGTCTGGTACGCCGCGACGGCAGGAGGTCCCTTCCTCTACAGCCCGTCGGCCTCGCGCGCCATTGCCAACGCGATGCCTCGCGTCGACTGTGTCATCAACTCCGGTACGCTGTGGAGCCACGCGGGGCTGCTGTCGTGGCGCGCCGCGAAACAGCATGGCATTCCAGCGATCACATACGTGAGAGGGCTTCTCGAGCCGACAGCCGTCCGGGTCAAACGCCTGCGCAAGCGCGTCTACTGGCATCTCGTCGCGAAGAGAATCCTTCGAGACTCGGCAGCGGTGGTGGCGCTTACCGAGCGCGAGCGGGAGTCGATTCGCCGTTTCGTAGCCGGGGGCCGGATCGATGTCATCCCGAATGGCGCTGCCCTTGAGGGTGAGGCGGAATCACGGGACCTGCTGGACGCACGCCTTCCGGAGCTGGCCGGTCGGCGCTATGTGTTGTTTCTGGGCAGGATTCATCCTGTTAAAGGCATCGACCTCCTCCTCCGCTCCGCCTCCGAACTCCGCCGCGAACTGGAGGACGTCCGCTTCGTGATCGCAGGGCCGATCGACCGCACGTTTGCGGGACGCTGGACTGAACTGGTGCGCGCGCATGCGCTCGAGGACGCTGTCGTTGCCCCGGGACCCGTCAAGGGGCTGCTCAAGACAACGCTTCTCGCGCACGCGGATGTCTTCACACTGCCGTCGTACGGTGAGGGTCAACCGGTGGCGGCGCTGGAGGCCCTCCTCGCCGGCTGTCCCGTCGTTGTCACGCGACAGTGCAACCTGCCAGAAGTTGAGGAGGCCAATGCGGGGATCGTCATCGACCCCGACGCGGATCAGCTGCGGCATGCCCTGCACCGCATTCTGCGCGACGACCGCGGTCGGCGCGACATGAGCTCGAACGCCCGGGTGCTGGCGAGAACGACGTTCGACTGGCGTGCGATTGGAGAGCGAACGCTGGATCTCTGTCGTGATGTGGCTGGATCCGGTTCGAGAGCCTAGTACCGGCATACGCGCGAGCCCGTCGAGCTCCGCGATCAGAGCGGTCGCGGCGGGCCGCCATACGTGACCGCCGTCACTAACAGGTACGGCTCATCGGAGGACCTCTTCGTTTTGGAGCTGAGTGATCCATTCCCAAAGGAGTGTCGCGAGTTGAGCTCGGGTCCCGGGATCAATGCTTGCGGAGCCACATCGCGAAGTGACTCCTTAGCAGGTAGGCGGCGACCCGGTTGCCGAGCAACAGGCGGCCGGGCTCGCGGAGCGTGTTCAAGCTCGTCCAGATCACGCGCTCCGTCTCGAAGCCGCCACCTCGCGCGACGGCCGCCCATCGCTCGGGTGGCTGGTGCTTGTGCCACTCGATCGTCCGCGCGAAGGGGTTGGTCACGCCCGGCACAAAGCGCCAGACGTTGTAGCGATCGCAGTCGGCGATCAGCAAACGCGCCCCGGGCACCGCGAGGCCGCCGATCTTGCGGAAGATCGCCCGGAACGTCTCGCGCGCCTTCTCATCCCGGTGCAGCCGCTCCGTCGCTGGCTCGTCAATGTGGTTGATGCTGTTGTGCAGCAGTATCAAGTCGAAGAGCTCGCCGTCCCACACGAAGTCCTGAATCGTCCTGCGGACCAGGCGAGCCCGATCGCCGGCGTGCAGGATCGCTGCGGTCCGTTCGAAGCTCTCGTGCATACCCACCGAGGAGCCGTCGGCCTCGGGTTCGAGGCAGACGCCGAGCACCGCGCCCCGGCTGACGGCGTACAAGGTGAGGTTGCCGCCGCCGCCGCCGATGTCCAGCACCCGCTTGCCGGCGAAGTCGACCCCGCGCGTGATCTGCGAGAGATAAAACCGGTAGTTCTCGCCGCTGTAATGGGCGCCGGAGCGCTGGATCGCGTCGAAATAGTCACGTGTCGTCACAAGAGCCCTCGGTCGTAGGTCTGCCACATCGCTCTTTGGGCGCTGATGCCCGACGGAGCGATCGGACAACAAGTGGGGGCGGTCCTGCAAGCAGGCATAGCTTAGTTCCCACCTGCCCGGCCTGACGCGCACGGGCAGGTCTGGTCAGGGCGCGCGCTGCGCAGCGCCGGGTGGGCCGCTGTCTGGCCGTGACACCTCAGTTCTCGCCCGGCAGGGTCGCGCTCTGTAGCCGGCGGCTCGCCGCCAAGCGAAGAAGCCAGGTGCCAATTGAGGTGGCGATCATTGCGGGCACGAAGTGGTACGCCACGACGTACACGAAGTAGAAGGTCGAGGCGCGGATGGTGTAGTACGACCAGAGACAAACGTACAGGTACAGAATCGACCACCAGAACGACCTTGCGTGGCGCACGTACGCGCGGTGGATGGCGGCGAAGAGCACCCCGAGCAAGACGCCTCGTACCAAGAGCTCGATCCAGTCATAGCCGATCGCCGCCTGGCCGATGACGCCGAACATCAGACCAGCCTGCCGAACATCCACCCCTATTTGCAATAAGTACCATTCTGCCGGATCGATCTTCGCAAAGGGAAGGAGCTGGCTTGGCACGAGCATCAGCGCCTCGCTGGCGGAGACCTGCCACGGGACCGGGTCCAGGGCACCGGTGCGTTGCCGCATGTGAAGGTCGAATCCCGTGCTCATGATGACCTGGAACTCGTTGGCGGCCGACCAGTACGACGACGGTTCCCCGGAGGCGCGCGCGTGCCGGAAGTCGCGCGCGAACCCGTAGCCGAGCGCCAGCAGCACAAGGCACGTACCCGCGAGCGCGACGCGCGGGAAGGTCAGGGGCTTGACAATCCGATGGTAGAGGAGCCCGGCTGACACGAGGAGGAACAGTGTGTCACTTCGCGCACCCATGCGCATGCCGGTTGTGACGAGTTCGACCGCAAGCCAGACGAGGAGGATTCCCCGGTGCCATCGACGTTCCCATCGATGCATCAGCAACGCAATCCCGCAGATCTTCAGGAGGAGAAGAATCCCCTTCAGGTTATGTGACAGTTGCTGCACGACATGGGGCAGATCGCGCGGCACGCCGACTAGACCGAGCCTGACGTCCTCGTACGACGGGTCGTACGTGACTCCGAGCAGAACCCACAGGGCGGTGAAGTACGTCACCAGCACCAGGGACGTCCAGACCACCATGAGCGTGCCGGCCGGCGAGAGCGTGCGCATTGGGGTACGCGTCGCACTGCCTGACCCGCGAACGAAGAGGTATGCGGCAGCGAACGCGGCCATATACACGACGTAGCGCCACGCGAACGCGCCGAGTTCGGCTGGCCCGGGGTTCCACTGTCGCAGGCGGTTGTCGCTGAGCGCCGTCCAGACGCCGCCGCTCATCAGGAAGGCGAAGAGCGGATACCCCGCGTAAAGGAGCGTGAAGCCCGTACACAAGGTGCCTAGCTCGAAGATCGGCAGCCCGGGATCGCGCATGGTCAGCACGACGAAGGACCAGATCGCGATGTTGATCAGTGCGAAGAGCGGTAGCGCCACGGCCCGGCCCTCCGCCGGGACCCCGAGGATGATGATGAGGCTGGCCACCGTCGCGACCGCGCCCCCGGACAGGGGCAGGATCCTGCGTGCCCCCCGGCTGGCGGGTGATCGCTCCACGTTCATCTCACCACCTGCGCCTCACGCGCGCGACGCTCGCTCGTCAGTCTGCCGCGGGCCCTCGGCGAGTTCCAGGAGAATCACCAGCGCGAGGCCGATCAGGAACGAGAGCAGCATCGCCAGCGCGACCAGCCGAAGCCGCTCGCG
>Ga0299914_10004203_pt1 | contig 10332 bp, 6 predicted proteins | sample RVTome_10_FD_201361 | JGI IMG/M metagenome (GOLD analysis project Ga0299914, IMG submission 201361) | Soil microbial communities from uranium-contaminated site in the Upper Colorado River Basin, Wyoming, United States - RVT153D57 (version 2) ... | reverse complement strand
CGGGGCTTTTGTCGTTCTCCGGCTCGTCTCCGATTTCGGGAGCGAACTTTCGTGATAGGGGATCCCGGATCACCCGGGCGCGCACGCGGGGTCGTAGTCCTGCTCGGGCAGCAGGCTCATCCATTCCGCGCGCGTGAGCGTGCGGCCGGCGACCGCGCACGCGTGCCGAGCCCACGAGACGGGGCGGACGTCCCACGCCATGCCGTGCCGCTCGTGGATCACAACGAGCTGGGTGCCGCCCCGGACGAAAGCCGCCGCCACAACGTCTTCGGACCCACCCGACAGCGCGGTGCCGATCGGTCGCCGCGATGCGAGGTCCCACAGGCGCCCGGTGCCGTCGTTCGAAATCGTCGCGAGCAGGCGGCCGTCCGGGCTGACGTCGGCGTCGAGGATCCAGGCGCCGTCGCCGCCCATGCGGGCGGTCGGCTTCCACGTGCGCGTGTCGAGCGTCCACACACGTCCGTCGCGGTCGCCGTAGACCAGTGAGCGCCCGTCCGGCGCGAAGCGTGCGACGGTGCCGGCCGGGACGGGCACCCTGCGGATGACGTCCAGCGCCGGGACCGAGAGGATCTCGAGCCCGCCGGCGAAGCGGTCGTTCAGGGCCGTCACCGCGAGCATCGTGCCGTCGGGGCTGAGGCTCAGGTGGTGGCCGCCACTCTGCACGAAGCTCCCGGCCGTGGTTCGCCGCGGCACGTCCCACAGCCGCACGATCGCGCCGTCGCCGGTCGCGAGCCAGCGGCCGTCACCGCTGAATGTGACGGCGTCGGCCTCATAGGCGTGCGCGATCTCCGGCTCGACCAGCCGTCGGCGCGCGCGCGTGTCCCACAGCTCAAGCGTCCCGGCGTCGGTCGTCATCGCCAGCGTCGCGCCATCCGGCGCAAGCGCGGCTCCAACGGCGCGGCCGCGGGCGGGCCGGAAGCGGGTGACGCGACGCAGCGTGCGGCCGTCGAAGAGGTCGACGCTGCCGCCCACGACGACGGCGAACTGCGAGCCGTCGGCCGTCGCCGCCAGCAGTCCGCGCCACGGCGACGGTTCGCTGCGGACGTCGAAGCGGCGCTCCCAGCGGCGCGCTCCGGTCAGGTCCCATGCGATCACCGTGCCGTCGCGGCCGGCGCTGTAGGCGGCCCGGCCATCCGCGGCGACCGCGAGGTCCTGGACGAGCCCGATACCGTCTGCCGCGAGCGTCTCGACCGCGGTCGCCCGCGCGGTCTCCCACACCATCAGGCGTTCGTCCGCGCCCGCGGTGACGAGCCGGTCGCCGCGGGGGCTGAAGCGCATGGCGGCCACCGCTCCTTCGTGGCGGCCGGCGGCCCTGCGCAGCGCACCGGTGCGCACGTCGAGCAGGCGAACCGAGCCGTCCTGCGCGCCGAACGCGACGAGCCCGGCCGGCCGGCTGAACGCCGTGGCGTCCCCACGGGTGCGGAACCACCGCAGCGGTCGCAGCGTCCGGGCGTCGCGAACGGTCGTGGCCTCCTTCGCCACCGTCACGAGCTGCCCGCTCGAGAGGAAGTCGAACAGCACCGGCGCGTCCGCGGTGGGCATAACCGTCCGGCCGAGCGGGTCCGCCGTCTCGGCGTCCCAGCGCACCACGATCCTCGAGGTGTCGTACTGGGCTTCGGCGGCGACCACGCGCGAGTCTGGCGAGAAGCCCACGAGCGGCGGTGTACCGTCCTTGAGCTCGGGCACGCCGAGGCGCGTGATGTGCCGGTAGCTGCGCCCGTCGAACAGGTCGACGAACCCTCCACCCTCGTGGTCGAATCCAGCGCTGGCGAGGCGGGTTCCGTCGGGACTGAAGGCAAGCGACTTGATCAACGCCGTCATGCCGGCATCGTGCGGCCTGCCGAGCCGGCGCCTGGTGGCGGCGTCGAGGAATATGAGCGTGCCGTCGTCGTCGCCGACGGCGAGCGTGCGGCCGTCCGGATGCAGTGCGACCGCATTCGCGATGTCGCCGTCGCCGCGCATCACCGCCATCACGGCTGGAGCGCGCCGGAGAACGGCCAGGAGGTTGTCGCGTGTGCCGGGCGCGTCGTCGAGCGCAATGCCTTGGCGCGCAACGAGCAGAGCGCGGTCGAGCTCCTCGTCGTTCAGCGCCTGGGCGCCGAGCCGCTGCGCCTCGGCGGCCTGTGCCTGCACGCGAGCCTCGCCGCGCTGGTCGAGCGCCGCAACGGCCGCGCCCGTGGCGACGACCAGCAGCGCCGTCACGGCGGCGAGCGTCAGCCACAACCGGCGGCGTGCGCGCTCGGCCGCGACGCGGCTCGCGTCGAGGAAGTCCTGTTCGGCGGCGTTGAGCTCCGGCTCGTGGGCTGCGCGCCACTCGAGCGCCGACGCCAGCCGTGCACCGCGATAGAGCTCTGCCCGATCGCGGCCGCCCTCGCGCCACTCGCGCGCGGCCTGGGCGAGATGGCGGTGGATGCGCCGGCCGTCGCGGTCCTCATCGAGCCAGCCCGCGAGCCGCGGCCATTCGCGCAAGAGGGCCTCGTGCGCGACCTCGACGCTTCCCTCGCTGACGGTGACCAGACGGCTCTCGGCCATGACGTCGAGCACGCGCCGGCTGTCGTCCCCGAGCTCGTCGAGCGCGACGCGCCGCCGCACGGCGGCACCGCCCTCCTGGGCGGTCAGCCGCAGGAGCAGGCTCCGGGCCGGGACGCGCTGGTCCGGCTCGAGGCGCTCGTAGGCGGCCTCGGCCAGTCTCGCCACGGCGCCGCGGACGCCCCCGGTGCGCTCGTAGGCGGCGAGCCGCAGGTGGTAGCCGTCGCGCTGCCGCCACAGCTCGAGCAGCGCCGTCGACAGCAGCGGCAGCGCCCCGGGCTCGCCCTCGCAATCCGCGAGCAGCCGGTCCGTGAGCTCTGGCTCGAGTCGCAGTCCGGCGCGCCGCGCCGGCAGCTCGATCGCGCGCCGCAGCTCGTCGTGCTCCATCGGGCCGACGAGGACATGGTTCGCGGCCAGCAGGCCGGCGAGCTCCGGATACGCGGCGCAGCGCCCGTAGAAGTCCGCGCGCACGACGAGGACGACGGCGGCTCCACGCTCGCGGACCGCACGGACCAGCGCAGCGACGAACGTGATGCGCTCGTGCTCGTCCTCGCAGGCGGTGAAGAGCTCCTCGAGCTGGTCGACGACGAGCACGGCGCGGCGGTCACCGTCCAATCGCGCACGGCGCAGCTCGCGCATCGGGTGCTCGCCGGGACGGATCAGCGCGCGCGCCCACGTCTCGCTGCCGGGGAGGACGCCGCCGGAGAGCGCGGGCAGCAGTCCGGCCCGCACGACGGACGACTTACCACTGCCCGACGGTCCCACCACGCCGAGCAGCCGCGCGCCGACCAGGTGGGCGACGAGCTCGGCCGCGAGCTGCTCGCGGCCGAAGAAGCACTCGGCGTCGTCGATGTCGAAGGCGGCCAGCCCCTTGTAGGGACAGAGCACGGGGGCAGTCACATCGGTCCGGCCGACGCGGCCGGACCGCTCGCGCGCCGCCTGGAGCGAGACCACCCGGCCGGCCAGCTCGGCCTCCAGTGCACGTGCCTCGCTCCCCGCGGTGGCCGCGAGCTCCGCGACGGCGTCGACCTGCCGGGCGGCTTCGCACCTCGCCCACTCGCTCGCCGCCTCGTGGACGCGCCGTGGCATGCCGCGGCTGGTGGCGAGCAGCGCCTCCACGGGCACGTCAGCATCGGAAGGGGCATATAGGCCGGCGATCGCGCGTACCGCGCCCGCATCCAGCGGCTCGAGCCTGATCACCTCCTGCGGACCGAGGCGCTCCGGCTCCTGGCCGGTCGCCACGACGAGCACCGGCAGGCGGACGAGTCGGCCGCCGAGCTCCCGAAGTGCGGCGCCCACCTCGGGCAGCGCGCGATCGGCGTCGTCGAGCACCAGGAGGGTCGCGCGGCGCGCGTCGCGGGTGCGCGCCAGCGCGGCGCGCGCGCGCTCCGGAGGCCCCGCTCCGGCGGCGTATTCAACCGTCGCTCCGTCGCGATGGGCGATGGCCGCGAGGGCGGCGGCGAGGTGGCTCTTGCCGGACCCGGGCGCGCCCACGACCGCGACGAGCGACCCGGCGCCGCCGACGGCGCGCTCCCAGCGCGCTCGCAGCCGCTGCAACTCAGGCTCGCGGGCGACCAGCGGCGGCCACTCCGAGGCCTCGAGCTCGTGCGGGAGGTCGGCCGCCGCCGGCTTGACGTCGAGGGCCGGGTCCTGCCGCAGGATCGCCTCGTGGAGGCGCTTGAGGTCGGGCCCCGGCTCGACCCCGATCTCGTCGACGAGCGTCCGGCGGGCGTGCCGATACGCCTCGAGCGCGTCGGCCTGGCGCCCGCACCGGTAGAGCGCGAGCATCCGCTGTGCGTGCAGCCGCTCGCGCAGCGGGCTGCGCCCGAGCAGCGCGTCGATCTCGGGCAGCACCTCCTGATGGCGACCGGCGGCGAGGTCGGCATCGATCGCCAGCTCGGCCGCCGTCTCGCGCAGACGCTCGAGCCGACGGATCTCGGTCGCAGCGAACGGCTCGTCGGCAAGGTCCGCGAGCGGCTCCCCGCGAAAGAGCGCGAGCGCCTCGCGCGCCGCCTGCGTGTTCGAACGCGCCGCCTGAGTGACCAGCCGCTCGAGGCGATGGACGTCGACGAGCTCTGGATCGATCCGCAGCTCGTAGCCGCGCCCGTGCGTGAGGATCGCCGCCTCACCGTCGTCCGCCGTCGCGTGGCGGAGTCGCGAGACGTAGGTCTGGATCATCTTGGCCGCGCTGGGCGGCAGCTCCTCGCCCCAGAGTCCCGCAGCGAGACGATCAGCGGAGACCGTCCGATTCGCCTCGAGCCCGAGCATCGCCAGCACCGCGCGCTGCTTGGGCCCGCCGACCGCGACCGACCGGTCGTCGATGTTGACCTCCAAGTGGCCAAGAACGCGGATCTGCATGGCGCGGCGCGTGTCGTGCTCCTCCGACCCAACCACGTCACGGCGGGCGGAGCAACGCCATGGTCGAGCAGGCCGGTCTACATCCGGTATACGCCGCGCTCGTCGACCGCCTGTATGCCGCACGTACACCGCGCCCCTCCAGGGTCAGGCCGTCCGCTCCAACCGACCCGCAAGGAGGACATCGTGTTCATCACCCGCTCGGCCGTCGCGTGCATCCTCGCCTGCAGCCTGCTCGCGGTCGCCGTGTCGACGGCCACCGCCGCCCCCACCTCCGAGGAGGCCTACCTCAAGTCGTACGGCTCCCCGCCGGCCGTCGACGTCTCCACGGGCGCCGCGGAGGCGCAGGAGCAGTACTACGCGTCGTACGGGCCGCCGGCCCCGCAGGACGAGCCGTCCGGCGAGACGCTGTGGCTTCCGATCGTGCTCGCCTCGGTTGCGGTCGTCGTGGCCGCCGGCGCGCTCGGCGCCGCCCGCCACCGCCGCCGTCGGCCCCACGTCGTACGAAGCGTCCCTGCCTAGTGCGTCGCCACCGGCGCCCGCCTCAGGCGGGCGCCGGCCCACATCCAGACAAGGAGCACCTGATGCGCCAACATCCCGCACGCCGCGGCACGCTCGCCGTCGCCCTGCTCGCCGCGGTGACCCTGTCCGCGCCGGCGCGCGCAGACACCCTGACGGAGTGGAACCAGAACGCGTCCGATGCGGTCCACGGGATCGCCGGCCAGGGCGCGATCTCGATCGTTCACGTCGCCATGATGCACACCGCTATCTACGACGCCGTGAACGCGATCGACCGTCGTCACGAACCGTACGTCGCGATGCCGCGAGCGAAGCGGTGGTACTCGCAGGAGGCAGCGGCCGCGACCGCCGCATACCGCGTGCTGGTGAACCCGGAGGCGCCGTTGGTGACCGCTGCGCAGTTCCCGTCGCTGGTGGCCCTGATACAGCCGCGCTACGACGCCACGCTCGCGAGGATTCCCGACGGTCCCGCGAAGGTCGGCGGCATCGTCGTGGGCAACGCAGCGGCGGCTGCGCTCCTGAAGGCCCGCGCGAACGACGGCCGGTTCGGCCCGTTCCGGTTCCCGATCGGAACAACCGTCCCGCAGTGGCGGCCGGAGCCGGCAGGGTCGGTCAACGATCCGGGAGCATGGCTCAAGGACGTGCGGCCGTTCCTCGTCGAGGACTCGTCGCAGTTCGCCGGCAAGCCTCCGCTCGAACTCACGAGTCGCCGGTACGCGAAGGAGTTCGACGAGGTGAAGGAGGTCGGAGCCGCCGACAGCAAGACGCGCACCGGGGACCAGACGAATGCCGCCCGGTTCTGGGGTACCACGAACGCGACGGCCACATGGAGCGCCCTCCTCCGCTCGGTGGCGGACCAGGCGCACGGCTCGCTCGCCGAGAACGCCCGCCTGTTCGCGCTGGCCTACACCACGGCGGCGGACGCCCTCATCACGACGTGGACCGACAAGGCCCGCTTCGCGTTCTGGCGCCCGCTGACCGCTATCCGCCTGGCGGCCGAGGACGGCAACGACAGGACGGAACCCGCGGCCCCGGATGCCCCGTGGGCCCCGCTGATCAACGCCCCGCCCTATCCCGACCACCCCTCCGGGCTGACGGCGCTCGGAGGCGCGCTGGTCCAGTCGCTGCAGGATTTCTATGGCACGGACAAGGTCGCGTTCGGTCACAGGACGGCGGCAGGTATCGAGCGCCGCTACGCGCGCTTCTCGCAGGCGATCGACGAGATCGTCGACGCCCGCGTGTGGTCCGGCATCCACTTCCGGCACGCGGATGAACAGGGCGCCCTCATCGGCAAGCGCGTCGCCGAGTGGGCGAACCGGCGTTACTTCCGTGAGATGAGGTGCCATCGGCGCTGATGAGTGACACAGCCGGCGGCCTCGCGCAGGGAGCCTGCGGAGGCCGCCGGCGACCGGACCCCGGGCCTTGAGTCGCAGAGGCAGGATCTGAGCCTGCGCGCGCCGGTCGCCGCGGGCGATTTGGCGGCAACCTCCGTGGCAACATCCAGATCGTCCGATGCGTCCGAATCGTCCGCGCGCCGGGACGATACGGACGATCTGGCACGCAACGGACGGATATGACACCCGGGTTACCAGGTTGAGGGCCTGGTCCGGGATAACCGGGTGGAGGTTCGAGTCCTCTTCGGCGCATGACGCGAAGGCCCCGCGTGGCGGGGCTTTTGTGCTTTGTCGTTCTGTGCCGAGTTGCGCCGGGGTGGGTCAATTTTCGCGGCAACGGCCTCTGACACATCGATTCCAGCAGCGGACCACACGTGACCCCAACCGTCGGAGGGCCGTGATGAGCGTGCGGCTCGATCCCGAGCGAGGCAAGTTCGTCGTCCGGTGGCGGGACGGCGGGAAGCGACGGTGCCGCCGCTTCGATTCCGAGTCCGAGGCGATCGCGTTCGACGAGGCACTCGCGCCGGGGATGCCGACCGCCGACGCGAAGGCCGACTCGGCCATACGCACGCGCGAGGGGCCCGAACCGACGGCCAGCAGCCAGCAGCCCCAGGATCAAGGAATCAGTCCCAATTGGGTCAGCATTCCGGTCGCGTCGAAGTGCGCGTGTTCCTCGGTGATCAGGTCGTCGGGGCCCAGCGTCCAGAAGATGCCCATGTCCACTGCGAAGGGCCGTCCGGTAGCCGGGATGTCACCGTCCGGCCCCGGCATAGAGCCGGTCATCGTGCCTGCGGCGTGCACCTCCCAGGCGATCGCCCCGTCCGCGATGACCGGATCCCGGCTGAGGGTCCAGACCATGTCGGGAAACGCTCGCCGGAACGCCGCAGCGGTCGCGAGCACTGCATCCCGGCCCTGGATCGGCTCGGGGGCCATCGGATCCTTGAGGATCACGTCTTCTGCATAGAAGGTGCCGAGGCCAGCGGAATCCCCCGAGTTGTAGATGTCGATGTACCTTCGGACCGCGTCTGAGCTACTCATCTGTGCCTCCCTTCTCAAGCTGTGCGGATGTCATCGACTCTGGTCCGTAGCCACCCCGTCGTCCATGCCAGAAACCTGGCAATCTCGGCCGGCGTCTCGATACGGTTGATCGCGTCGGAACCTGGAGGTCGAGATGGCGCGACTATCGATGGAGGAGGCGAGCGTCCGGGTCCGCCGGCTCGCCCGCGCTGGACTGGATGCGCACGCGTTCTTCGAGGCGGCGGGGGAGACCGTGGCCCGCGCCGTCTCGATCGGTGGCGCGCCGCCTTTCTGGAACACCATCGACCCCTCGTCGCACCTGATCACGAGCGTTCACTTCAGCGGCGAATGCTTCTTCGACCTCGGCGGCCAGATGGAGTGGGAGTACATCGCGGATGACGTGAACAAGACCGCCGACGTCATCGCCCACCAGCGAGGCGTCCAGACGTTGCACGAGGTGACCGGCGGGAGCCCGGAACGCAGCCCGGTCTTCCGTGAGCATCTGCGCCCGAACGGCATCGAACAGGAGGTCGCTGTCGCGCTGCGCGCGAGGACCGGCGAGGCCTGGGGAACCCTGCGGCTCAACAGATCTCCCGGTCAACCGGAATTCAGCGCCCTCGAGCTCACTTTCCTGCGCTCGCTTGCCCCGCACCTGGCTGAGGGAGCGCATCGTGCACTGTTGTTAGGGGAGGCCGTGCAGCCCGACTGGCCAGACGCCCCTGGCCTGGTGGTCTTGGGCGACGGTCTCTCGGTGGAGTCGATTTCCGTGGACGCTGACCGGTGGCTGGACGAGCTGACCGGTGATAGCGGTGGCATCCCGGCCGCAGTCCTTTCGGTCGCGGCTCAAACCAGCAACCCTGAGGGACCGGCCCTGGTCCGGCTTCGGGCGGACACGGGTAGGTGGTTCGTGCTCCACGGGACGTCGATCAGGACGCCAGCGGGACACCGTGTGGCGGTGATCATCCAGCCTGTCGCACATGCGCGGATCTCGTCTGTGCTGATGGCTGCCTACGGCCTCACTCGTCGAGAACGTGAGATCACGAGGTTGGTGCTGATGGGACGGTCCACTGCGATGATCGCCGACGAACTGGTCATCGCTCCGGTGACCGTGCAGCAGCACCTCAAGAGCATCTTCGCCAAGACAGGCGTCCATAGTCGCCGCGATCTGGTGTGCGCCGTATTCGTTGACCACTACGACGCGCGTGTGCGCGATAACGAGGAACGACGGGTTGCTGGCCGACCAGAGCGCGGCGGTCCCGCAGCGCCAGCTACGAGCCAACAACGGTTCGTAAGCGACGAACCGTTTTGCGATCAGCGGTAAGTACGTGACCAAGGAGCCGCACACGACATCCAGCTGCTCAACCACGGCACCCGCATGGCCCCGACGATGCTTACATCAGCGGTCTGGAGCGGGCTTATGCAACGAGATTCGCGCGTTCTGGGAGGCGGCGCCGGCGCCGGACTGGCCACGGCTGGTGCAGCTCGAGAAGACGAACATCCTGTACCGCGCGCGCCTTCTCGCCGCGTCCGGCGCGGCCGCCGTCTTCGACCACCTGCACCCCGATCTGGCGTGGGGCGACTCCGAGCTGCGCTGGGATCGTCCCCACATGCAGGTCGTCGAGCTTGGCGGCAGAGGCCTTCTCCTCGTGCCGGTAGTGCTCAGCTGACCGCGGCTCTCGGGCCTGCTCGACGAGCGATGGCAGCAGCCGGCCAGTTATCTACCCACCCCGCGGCGTCGCCACGCTCCCATGACAGCTCGTTTCATCAATGCTCCCTTGGCAGTTGATCGGCCAGCGCCGAACTGTGATCCTCGCCGCTCTCGACGAGCCTCAGACCACCTCGCACCTGCCAGCCCTGACCGGCTGGAGCTCGGCAGCGTCTCCGATCACCTCAGCATGCTCAGAAGAAGCGCCCTGGCAACCCGGCAGCGAAACGGACGAAACGTGAGCTACCGCCGGACCGCCTTCGGGGACGCGCTGATTGCGGGCACATAACGGAAAGCCCAGACGATCGCTCCTTACCGCCGCCGACGCGCATCGCCGACGCTCTCGGCGCGCGCGTGCAACTCCGTTGGCGCCGGCACATCCTGCCATCGACGCCACCGCGCAAGGACACGCGGGCGCGGTGCCTCCTGGCAACATCGGTGGCAACGTCCAGATCGTCCGATGCGTCCGTATCGTCCGCGCAACGGGACGATACGGACGATCTGGCGCGATTCGGACAGATATGACACCCGGGTCACCAGGTTGAGGGCCTGGTCCGGGATAACCGGGTGGAGGTTCGAGTCCTCTTCGGCGCATCGAGCGAAGACCCCGCATGGCGGGCGTTTTGTCGTTCTTGGGGCGGTCCCGCCCCGGCCCCGGCCGAGCTTTATGGCAACGGCCTCTGACAAATGGAGGACAGCGGGGCTCGGCGCGCTTGGCATTCGCCCGCAGGGTTCGCTGGAGGCCGCCACGATGGTCCCCGATCGGAGCTGGCAAGCCAGCGGCATCGTCAGCGCTATTCCGCTGCTGCGCGG
>Ga0299914_10004201_pt1 | contig 10333 bp, 10 predicted proteins | sample RVTome_10_FD_201361 | JGI IMG/M metagenome (GOLD analysis project Ga0299914, IMG submission 201361) | Soil microbial communities from uranium-contaminated site in the Upper Colorado River Basin, Wyoming, United States - RVT153D57 (version 2) ... | reverse complement strand
AAGGAAGCCGTCTCCATTGGACTTCTCGGGAACGCCGCGGACTTGTTCCCCCGGCTCCTCGAGATGGGTATCGATGCCGACATCGTCACCGACCAGACCTCAGCCCACGACCCGCTGTACGGGTACGTGCCGCTGGGCTACAGCCTCGACGAGGCGATTGAACTCCGCAAGGACGACCCCGACACTTACATCAAGGCATCCCGGGAGTCGATGGCGACCCAGTGCGAAGCGATGGTCGGTTTCCAGGACGCAGGTTCCGAAGTATTCGACTACGGCAACAACCTGCGGGGCGAGGCTCAGACCGCCGGATTCGCCAACGCATTTGCCTACCCCGGATTCGTCCCCGCGTACATCCGCGACCTGTTCTCCGAAGGATCAGGCCCCTTCCGGTGGGTCGCTCTCAGTGGCGACCCTGCTGACATCGCTGCCACCGACCGTGCCTTGCTCGAACTGTTCCCGGACAATGAGCCGCTGCACCGCTGGATCCGGATGGCAGCGGACAAAGTCCACTACCAGGGCCTACCGGCGCGGATCTGCTGGCTGTCTTACGGCGAGCGCCATTTGGCCGGCCTCCGATTCAACGAACTGGTCGCATCGGGCGAGGTGAGTGCGCCCATCGTCATCGGGCGGGACCATCTCGACTCCGGCTCGGTCGCCTCCCCCTACCGCGAGACCGAGTCGATGATGGACGGCTCCGACGCCGTCGCCGACTGGCCGATCCTCAACGCCATGCTCAATGTCTCCTCCGGTGCCGCCTGGGTGGCAGTGCATCACGGAGGCGGGGTGGGTATCGGCAACTCGATCCACTCCGGTGCCCAGGTGGTCGCCGACGGGACCGAACAGGGTGCTTTCCGGGTCGAGAGAGTGCTAACCAACGATCCAGGCACCGGTGTCATGCGCCACGCTGACGCCGGTTACGAGATCGCCAAACGTGTGGCACGCGAGCGTGGTGTCGACATCCCAATGCTGGACGCCGACTGACTTGGCCATCAACGACCCCTACTGGCCGCGAGCTGATGCCTGGCTCAACAGAGAAGCCGAGGACCCCGACATCCGGGTGGTCGGTGTCCCTTCGTCGTCGGCGTCGCTCTCCCCCAGCAGGGCCGACTTGACCCCGCTCGCGGTGCGGGACCGATTCAGCCGCTTCTCGACATTCCACGGCGAGTGGGGTATCGACTTCAACGGGGTCGGCGTTTTCGACGAAGGCAACTGGCCCGTCAGCGAGCTGGACATGCACGAAATGCCGGATGCCGTGGAGAAGAGGGCAAGAAATCTCGACCCTGCACCGCTGACTCTCTTCCTCGGTGGTGACAACGCCATCACCCGTCCCCTGGTTCGGGCGCAACACGAGGAGATCGAGCGGGTCGGCGTAATCACCTTCGACGCCCACCACGATGTGCGGACACTCGAACTCGGCCCGGCCAACGGGACTCCGATCCGCGGGCTCGTCGAAGAGGATGGCTTGCCCGGAGTCAACGTCACCCAGGTGGGCATCCACTCCTTTGCCAATTCAGCGATATACCGGCAGTGGTGCGTCGATCATGGGATCTCGGTTGTCACCGTGGAACAGGTCAGGGACGAGGGTATGGCCAGCGTCGTCGCCACCGCGTTGGAACGACTCGCCACATACTGCAAGGTGGTCTATGTCGATGTCGACGTCGACGTGCTCGATGCTACGTATGCCCCTGGCTGTCCCGGAGCCCGGCCAGGCGGCCTCACGGTGCGGGAACTTGCCGACGGCGTCCGCCGATGCGGAGCCCACCCGATGGTGTCGGCGATGGACTTAGTCGAAGTCGATGCCAGCGCCGACCCCACCGGCATCACGCTCGACGCGATGGCGCACCTCGTCCTGAGCGCAGCCGCGGGGTACGCAGAGCGTTCCTAAGGCGCGACGTCTCATATTTGATAGCTGGAGGATCGAGAATGAGAAGAAGCCTGCGACCAGGGACCACCAACCGGTGTTCTCATAGATGATGAACCAGACCCTGGCGAACATCGCCATCGTCCTCGCGATGGCGTCATCGATCACATTCCTCATCCCACAGATCGTCAAGCTGGTAAGGACGCGCGATTCCGAGGGGGTTTCCAGCACCTGGCCCGCACTCGGTTTCGTGATCAACATCGGATGGTTCGTCTATCTCATGAGCCAGCAGCTCTGGATCTCGGTAATCGCTCCCTTTGTGACCTTCGTTTCATACGGTGTGACACTTTGGGCGTTGCGACGGACAGGACGCGACCTTTCGAAATCCTCCACCAGGGGTGTCGTCGGAGCGATGGCACTCATCGCAGTCGGAACCGCAGGAGGCTGGAAGGTGCTTGGAGTTGTACTTGGGGTTTCCTACGGCGTCATGCTGGCACCATCGATCTGGACTGCATATCGTGCTGCGATCCCATCAGGGATATCTCCGTTCACCTGGTGGCTCGGCCTCGCTGAGGCGCTGCTCTGGGGCTACTACGGATGGTTCCACTCCGACCGCGGCATCATCACCTTCATGGTGGTTGGCGTGATTGGGAGCGGGTTGATGTTGATCCGGTTCTATACCACCAGGAGTCGCTCGACTCCAGCGACGGGGATTTCGTCGTGAATTCAGCGTCTGGGCCGTTCTCGTTTCCCCAGCTATCAAATATGAGACGCCACGCCTTAGGAACGCGTCTTAGCCCCCGCTGACTGCCTCTTCGGCTCCCCTGCCCAACGCCGTTCCTCCACGGGTGTCCAAGAAGTTGTGGGGGAGGCGGACCGAGCGGGGGCCATGCGTGTGACCGCGGACCATCCGATGGGCGCCCTCCGGGTAGGGGATCGTCGGGTCGAGTTGGGTAACCCAATGCTCCACCTCGTCTACGGAAGACACCTTCGACAGCCCATCGCGGATGAGAGGACCGGCGGGGAACCCTTTGAGATACCACGGGGGGTGTTTGCGGAACAGCCGGATGCCCATGTGCTCTCCGAAGTGGTTCACGAGCAGCCCGGCATGACGGATCATGATCCTGCCCACCTCGCCAAGATCTGGCGGAGATGAGGGCTCCCTGCCGGCGAAGACATCAGCCAGATCGCGGAAGAGCCAGGGTCGCCCCAGACATCCCCTCCCCACGACGACTCCGTCGCAACCGGTCTCGTCCATCATCCGTCGCGCATCACTGGCGGTCCAGATGTCACCGTTACCCAGCACAGGCAGTCCGGGAACCGACTCCTTCAGGGTGCGGATCGCAGACCAATCGGCCTCACCGGAGTAGAGCTGGCGCGCGGTGCGGGCATGGAGCGCAATTGCGGCGGCCCCCTCCTCCGCTGCCGTTGTCCCTGATTCCACGTAGGTCAGGTGCTCCTCGTCGATTCCCTTGCGGAACTTGACCGTGACCGGCACGTCGCCCGCATTCGACACAGCGGCCCGGACGATGGAGCGGAAGAGGTCCTTTTTCCACGGCAACGCTGCTCCTCCACCGTGGCGGGTTACCTTTCCCATCGGGCAGCCGAAATTCATGTCGATGTGATCCACGCCTCTTTCCGTGACCAGGAAGGCCACTGCCTCGGCGAGGGCGCCGGGGTCGGTCCCGTACAACTGGATTGAGCGGGGATTCTCATCGACGTCGAAGCGGGCAAGGGCGACGGTCTTCTCGTTGCCCTCGATCAACCCCCGCGCCCCGATCATCTCCGAGACGTAGAGACCGGCGCCGAACTCGCGACAAAGGCGCCGGAACGGCGCGTTTGTCACCCCCGCCATCGGTGCCAGGACCACCGGCGGGGTGACCGAGAGATTTCCTATCTGCAAAGTCACCCCACCAGATTACGAAGTCTGGAGACTTTCGCCGGCTCCTGCCCCGCCCCACCTGGTTAGACGGCGTCAGCCCCGACTTCGCCGGTGCGGATGCGCAAGGCCTTCGAGACCTCCGTCACCCAGATCTTGCCGTCTCCGATTTCACCGGTGCGGCCGGCCGAGGCGATCAAATCCATGATTCGGTCAACGTCGACATCGTCGCAGAGGACCTCGATCTTCACTTTCGGGATGAACTCCACTTCGTACTCGGCTCCCCGATAAGTCTCGGTGTGCCCTCCCTGGCGACCGAAGCCGTTGGCCTCGGTAACCGTAATCCCGGCAACCCCGGCCTCTTTGAGAGTGTCTTTGACTGTTCCGAGTCGGGTCGGCTTTATGACCGCGGCTATAAGATGCAACATCGATATTCCTTTCGATCAGGACTCTGCCGGAGCCGGGGTCGTGGACAGCGGGGCCGCTGCCCCGTTGCCCGAGTAGCCCGGGTCGACACCGTAACCGGGCGATCCGTGCTCGAGGATGTCGAGACCTTCCAGCTCCTCCTCCCGGCTGACCCGCAGGCCAATCGTCTTCTTGAGGGCAAGGAACAGCGCACCGGCGGCAACGGTGACGAAGACGAAGTGGACGACAACGAAGATGAGTTGGGTCCAGAGTTGGTCGAGCCCGCCTCCGTAGAACAGCCCGGCGTTCTCCCTGCCCAAGAATGCGTCGTCGTATCTGGCGAAGAGCGCTATGGAGAGAGTCCCGAACGTGCCCACAACCGCATGCACGGATATGGCACCAACCGGGTCGTCGATCTTGATCCGATCGAAGAACCTGACCGAGAACACGACGATCAACCCACCGATCCCACCGATGACGACCGCCGCCCAGGTTTCGACTGCGCCCACCGGGGCTGTGATCGCAACCAGACCGGCCAGGAGGCCGTTGGCCGCAATCGAGACGTCGGGCTTGCCATCCTTGACCCAGTTGGTGGCCATCGCCACCACCGCGCCGGCGCACGCAGCAAGCAACGTCTTGAGTGCTATCGGCATCACGAATTCGTCGGCTGCAAGCTCAGAGCCCGGATTGAACCCAAACCATCCGATGAAGAGGATCAGCGCGCCCAGCACCACAAAGGGGATCGAGTGCGCGGGTATCGCCCGCACTGAGCCGTCTTTGGCGAACTTGCCGATTCTGGGCCCGAGAATGATCGCGCCCATCATCGCCGCCCACCCGCCTGTGGCGTGGACGATGGTCGATCCAGCGAAGTCTGAGAACGGGAACTCGAGGTTGGCAAGCCATCCGCCACCCCAGGTCCAGCGCAACACGACGGGATAGATCAGCGCCGTGAGGAAGAAGCTGTAGACAAAGTAGGACTTGAATTTGGTCCGTTCCGCCATCGCTCCGGACACAATCGTCGCGGCGGTTGCAGCAAAGGCTGCCTGAAAGAAGAAGAATGTCGAGGGCAGTAGACCGTCGGCGGTCGTGTCCTCCACCCCGGCGATCCCGAGGTCGAACCCGAACCACCCTCCGAGGAGATTGTCCCCTCCGAAGGCGATGCCGAAGCCGACGAGAGCAAATGCCAGCACTCCGGCTGACATGTCCATCAAGTTCTTCATCATGATGTTGGAGACGTTCTTGCGTCGCGTCATCCCGGCTTCAACGAGGGCAAACCCCGCCTGCATGAAGAACACGAGTACACCCGCGATAAAAATCCACAGGTTGTCGAGCACGAACTGGGTGGCGGCTGTCTCCTGCGCCATCGCAGGGCTGGCCAGCAACACCACGAGCAGCGAGGCGAGCACGCCTCCCGTGAGGAGTTTCCTTCTCACTTTTTCCTCCCTCGGTATTGAATCGGGTCAATTGCCGGGCGCAAAGTAGGGAGGCGGCGTTTCCCGGCAGTGGCCGAGGTATTACGACATTGTTCCGTCGTGTTACGGCGATGTTTCCATCACCACGATCACCCACTCACCACCGGACCGACCTTTCCGCGGGCGAACCAGCCCGGCTGACAGGCCCAGAAACCCAGGGTTTGCCAGGGAGCAGGTGTGCTCAGTCGCCCGACAGCGGGGACATGAACCGGTTCCGGCTCGCCTGAGTGAGGTCGACGATCCGGTCGACCACAGCAACGGTCACGTCGGAGGCTCCGACTGCGTTGGCAAGGATGGCTGCCTCCGACTCGACCGCGTCGACTTCAGACTTGTGTGCATGCTCGAAGAAGGCCACCTTGATTTCGATACGGTTGTTGTCGCCGCCTCGGTCCCAGATTCCGATCACCTCGCCGTCGCGGACGACTGTCGAGGTGAGGTTCCCGCTTGCGTCGTAAACGTACGGATAGAGCCGCTCGTCGACCATCCTTCGTCTCGTCTTCTGTGTGACGGCAGCGGTGTCCCAGATCGGAAGAAGACGGAGCCCGGAGGGTGGGTCGACATGGTGGCGACCGCCGATGTCGTAGAGGTCTCCCTCGACCACGGCCCCGGCCACGGAGTCGAGAGCGTGACGCGCGTTCGTCTTGTTGAGGCCACTCCACCAAGAGAAGTCCTCCAAGGTTGCAGGCCCGTGCCCGTAGAGATACCAGCTGGCAACTTCGGCCCGAGCCTCGTCGGCATCGATACGTCGTACGGGGTGGTCCGGGAGCCACTGATCCCAAATGGCATAGCCGTGCTGGTTGTCCCGCCAGCTCCGGACGCCCGAGGCGGCGACGATCATCCTGTGGTCGGTCAGCGATGACAGGAGGAACCGCAGCGGCTCCGATTCCTCCCCTGATATTCCGAGTCGGGCCCGGATCTCCCTGGCCCGCAGGATCTCACCATCGAGGAGATCGACGATCTGGCTCGTCCACTGCAGGCGCTTCTTCTCACCGACCGCCTTGTCGACCGCACCTTCGTGCCATCCGCGCCTGTCGGTTGCAGAGGCGACCGTATCGATCCGTTCCACCGGGATGAGGAAACCCGATCCCCGGAGGGCTCCGATTCGCAACAGGGTTCGGTCCCGGTAGAGCGCCCGGTCGAGGTCGTCGGCGACGAAACCCGGGACCCTCGCGACACAGGACAGGTAGCTGGTTGGAGCCGTGCTGTAGATGCCTGCCGTCGCTTCGACGGCTTCCTCAACCGTCAGATCCCGGTGACGCTGGAGCAACTGGCGATGCCACTGCTCCCGGTCGAGATAGTCGGCCACGTATTAGGTCCCGACCGACTCCGTATCGTGGATGTTCTGCAGCCGCACCTGGCCGTGGGCGACCAGCTTGCCGTCGGCTTCCCGGGTTATCGAAACCTCCCAAATCTGTTGGGTGCGCCCGCGATGGATCGGGGTCGCCTCCCCGACAAGAACGCCGTTGCGGGTGGCACGGAGGAAGTCGGTGGTGTTAGACAGGCCAATGGCGCCTGCCATCCCGTTTGCCATCGCCCAGAAAGCGGCGCCGGTCGAAGCAAGTGTTTCGACAAGTGTGGAGTAGACCCCGCCGTGAACCACTCCGTAGGGCTGGTGGTGAATTTCGTCGACGACCACCCTCCCTTTCGCATGGTCAGCGCTGGCATCGGTCAACTCGATCCGGCTGTGGCCCACATAATTGACCCCATCGGTGAACGGGTTATCCATCAGACACCACAGCCGCTGCCAATCTGGAATACGGGTCCCAGGTCATCGTTCACGTACTCCCACACCGTCCAACCTGACCCTTCGTAGTAGACCTCGTGGATGATCATCTCCATCTTGCCATCGCCGCTCAAATCAGCAACGGCAGCAACCGAGTGGGAGAGGATGAACGGGGTTGTGCCCTCCTGGACCTCGGTGACGATCGACTCTCCGAGGATTGCCGTCTGCACCTCCCCTTCGACGACGATACGCATGAACACGAGGGAATAGTCGCCTTCCTCGGCGAACAGGCTGTCGGAGCCTTCGATGTCCTCAGCCACGGCGAGCACCTCGTTCTCGCCGTTGCCGTCGAGGTCGAAACGGACTACTTGTTTTATCACCGGGTTCTCGACGTCGAGACCGCGGGCGGCGAGAAGGGGACGGGCCAAGTCAGAGTATGTGCCGTTGTCGGTCTCTTCTTGGATGAAGTGGGGGGTGAGGTCCCAAGGGGCCGATATTGCTAGACCCACCGGGTCGGGCCAGTCGCCGAGGGCGTCGACGTCGCTCAGTTCGACGCCGGGGTTGAAGAGGGGCTCACACTGGACCGTCGGGGTGCCACCGCTGACAATCTCGTCCGACCCCAAGAGCACCACCTGGTAATCCTCACCGCCCGACACGGGCAGCGAAGTCAACTCGTCTACCTGCATCCAATTCCCCCCATCCCACCAGCCGAGCGCGCCAAACTTCGAGACGACAAGCGGTTCGTCAGCCCACTCACCGGTGAGTTCCGTGGTCGTGGTCGTGGGCTCGGTCGTCGTTGTCTCCGGGACTGTGGTCGTGGTCTCGGGGGTGGTGGTCGTGGGGTCTGATGAGCTAGTTGTCCCGTCCGGCTGTGTCGAGGTGGTCTCGACGCCAGGTCCTGCGGTGCTGCAGGCGGCGAGAACAAGCGAGAAAGCAAACAGGGGAACAAGTCGGCGCATCACGATAAAAGTAGTCGGATCATGTCGGGTTCAACGAGACCTAAATTGGGAAAGTTCCACACCGACACGGCCGAGGAGCCTCGGGAGCTGATGGATCGGGAGACCAACAACGGTGGAAGGGGAACCGTGCACGCCGGTCACGAAGACACCTCCTTCTCCTTGCAGTGCGTACGCGCCCGCCTTGTCCATTGGTTCGCCACCGGCGACGTAGGCAGCGATCTCTTCATCAGTCATCGACATCATCTCCACCTCGGTAGCGTCGACCAGCGTGTGGGTCTCACCGAGGCTCGAGACCGCCAATCCGGTGAGCACCTCATGTCTGGCTCCCTGGAGACGCCGTAGCATCGAGCGGGCCTCTTCGGGATGGCCGGGCTTGCCCATCACTTTCCCCTCGAACACGACGGTTGTGTCGGCGGCCACGATGATTTCGTCGCTCCCGGCAACCGCTATCGCTTTCATCCGAGCGATCCGTTCGACGTAGCTACCTGGCGTCTCGTCGGGAAAGCGGGTCTCGTCGACATCGGGCGAGCGGACTTCGAATTGGAGGTTGAGGGCGGCGAGCAACTCACGCCGCTGCGGCGAACTCGAAGCAAGCACCAGTTTCAGCGGTGGACCTCCCCGAGTCGGATCACATATTCGGGCCGGCTGAGGATCGAGATGTCATTGAGGGGGTCTTCGGTGAACAGGACAGCATTAGCCGGCGCGCCCACATCGAACCCAGACGACCTGCCGGTCGCCTCATACCCGCTCACCGAGACAGCGTCGAGAGCTCGGACAACCGGCAACCCGTATTCGACCATTTTCAAGGCTTCGAGGGCGACATCGTGGGCTCCTACCGTGACGTCGGTGCCGGCGAGAAGGCGCACTCCGGCGTCGGCAGCCAATGGCATCAGTCTCCGGACATTGTCGAGGCCTTCGACAAGAAGCTTTCCCCCCGAGGAGCTCTCCCCGAGTTGGGCCACCACCGCCTCCATCCTGATAATCGTTGGAACCCACATCCCTCCCCTGGAACCGAGTAGAGCGAGGTCGTCCTCAGTGAGAAACAACCCGTGCTCGATCGAGTGGACTCCGGCCCGCACCGCCATCGCCGGGGCTTCCCGGGCCATGGTGTGGATGGAAACCCTGGCACCGCCTTTAGTCGCCAACTCGACCGCTTTCCGTAGCTGTTCCTCGTCGAAGTTGGCGATAGGGCCCTGGCCCCTGCGGGGCCAATCGCCCACAAGTTTCACCCAACCGCTGCCCTCCTCGACCGACTGGCGGATACCTTCATCGAATGACTCCCGGGTCAGCTCCCGGGCGAAGTCCGGCCAATAGCCGCCCTCGACCGCGTTGATGATGCCGGCCGCCTCGATATCAGGACGCAATGCCGGCTCAACCGCTTCGATGAGTTTCACCGTGTTGAGATTGGACCATCCTTTGTCAAGCGCCAGGAGCACGCCGGAGACAAGGGCTTGTTTTGCCCGGTCCACGGCGTTCTCGTACGGATCTGTTTTCCAGTCTTTGCCGATCGGGGCGGCGAAGTGGGCGTGGGAGTCGACGAGTCCGGGGAGGGCATAGGAGGCCTCGCCGAATGTCTCGTCGGGGATCCCGGTCGGCCCGGCCCAGAGCCCATCGACGATGTCCCGAACGACGACCTCGCCGGCCGGTGGCCTCAAGTGGACGCGAATTCTCACAATACGGACGCTAACCGTATCGCAACCGCATAATGATCCTCAATGCGACGCCTCCTGATTCTCGTCTTTGCAACTGCTGCCGCATGCTCGACGCAGACCGGGACAATATCGACTACCTCCACCGCGCCGCCAACCGTGCCTTCGATCACAACGGCGACCACCCCACCTCTCGAGATGGAAGTCCAGGGTTGTGGGGCACCACCGGTCACCTTCTCCACATTGTGCGAGACCATCGAATTGCTCGACGAGTGGTATGTCGACCGCCCGGTCGACTACGTCGGCCTCGCCACGATCGCAACAGAAGCGGCGACGGAGTATCAGACCGAGGATTCAGAGGATCCGCCGCGCACCTTCTTCTGTG
>Ga0299914_10004200_pt1 | contig 10333 bp, 11 predicted proteins | sample RVTome_10_FD_201361 | JGI IMG/M metagenome (GOLD analysis project Ga0299914, IMG submission 201361) | Soil microbial communities from uranium-contaminated site in the Upper Colorado River Basin, Wyoming, United States - RVT153D57 (version 2) ... | reverse complement strand
GGGAGCACGCTCATATAGCCCAGGTTCGCCAGGATGTAGAGCAGCGACACCATGCCGGTGCCGAGCACGAGCGCGAGCGGAAGGTTGCGCTGCGGATTCTGCACTTCCGCCGCCGCAAAGGTGACGTTGTTCCACGCATCGCTCGCGAAGAGCGACCCGACGAGCGCCGCGCCGAACGCGACGACGAAGACCCCGGTGATGTCGACGTCCCCGAAGAAGTTGGCGCCGGAGAAGTTGGCGGCGACCGCCGTGGCATTCCGGCCAATGGTCAGCGCCAGCAGGATGAGCAGGATCAGGGCGCCCGTCTTGGCAACCGTGAACGTCGTCTGGACGAATTTTCCTTCGCGCACGCCGCGAAGGTTGATCCACGTGAGCACGACGATGCTCACCAGGGCGATGAGACGCTGCGGGTTGAGCCCGAGCGTGATGGCCTGCGCGGGGTCGCGGCAGCCGAGCGCCGCGACGCAGACCGGCGCGCTCGGAAACCAGCTGTACATGTCCACCGAGATCGACGGAAAGAGCACGCCGGCAAAACGACCGAACGCCACCGCGACCGCCGCAATCGTGCCGGTCTGGATCACGACGAACAGCGTCCAGCCATATAAGAAGGCGGGCAGCGGGCCCATGGACTCGCGCAGGAAGACGTACTGCCCTCCCGCACGCGGGAACATCGCCGCCAGCTCGCCGTAGGCGAGCGCTCCCAGCATGGTGAGGACGCCGGTGAGCAGCCAGGCCAGCAGGAGCATCGCCGGCGATTCCACCTTGCGGGCGATGTCGGCTGAGACGATGAAGATCCCCGATCCGATCATGATGCCGGCGACCAACATCGTCGCATCGGTCAGGGTCATTGCTTTGACGAACTCGGACTGCGGTTGCGCTGGCGGGGTGTCGGTGGGGGGCGTCGCCGTCACACTCGTCATACCATCCGGGTCAGGGCGGGACAGCAGAACGCCGGCTGGAAAAAGCCGGCGCTGGAACACGGAAGTATATGCTGCCGAAAGCGATGGTCGCTAGGGCAGATCGATCGTGATCTGCGCCTTCATCCGGATGGGAGTCCCGTCCGGCCGCGTGCCAGGCCGGAACCTGTATCCATCGAGCGCCTCGCGCAAACGCCGGTTGTAGCCGCGGTCCCTGGTCGGTGTAAACTCGATTCCCCGGACGCGCCCGCGCTCGTCGACGTCGAAATGGACGATGACGTGCGCTCCGCGCGCCGCCGGCGGCACCGGTAGCGGCGGGATGAACATCTCGATGGGCGTCGGCGGATAGTTCTCCTGGTCGCCACCGCCGGTGCCGGGCCCAACCCCGGAGCCTCTGCCGGTCCCCACCCCGCTCCCGACCCCACCGCCGCTGCCTAGACCCGTTCCGGCGCTGCCATCGGCGCCCGTACCGCCCCCGATGCCCGTCAGCGGGAGCGGTGCCGCGATTGGCGGCTCGAGCTGCTGGACCGTCGCATTGAACGTGAGTCGTGGGATTGGAGTGGGAACGGGTTCTTGAGGAACGGGTGTGGGCGGTGGGACGACGACCTCAGCAAGTGGTGGGGACACCACGACGTACTCCAACCGCTCGTACTGGGCTCCACTGCCTCGATTGCCCCCTCCGCCACCACCCGCGGGTCCGGGCCCCCCGGCGCCCTGCGCCAAGTCCCGAAGCTCCGCAGCCCGGCTGAAATCCGCGATCAACAGCGCAATGATGGCGACGTGCACGAACGCGGAAAGCAGCGCCCCACCGCTCCAATTCTGTCTGGCGCGCGGCAGGCCGCTGGGCACCCGATATGGGCGCCTGGACCGGGGAGGGGTTTGAGCGTCGGTCACGTCGTTATTACACGGACGATCGAAATCCGTGCGCGCGAGAGTCATGGCCACGAAAACACTACGGCGGACGAGCCCGATCGGGTTCGTCCGCCGCGATGTGTATTGCGAGCTCGAGCGCTACGAGCCGCCGGCGCCCGCAGCGGACTTGTTCCCGATGTCCTTGGGCGGCACACCGATGACTTTCACGCCGGACCCGCGCGCGATGTCCATGGCCTCGATGACGTCCTGATACTTCACGGAGGGGTCACCCTTCACGAACATGATCTTTTCCGGGCGCTGATCGTAAATCTCCTTGATCCGCGCGCCGAGCCGGGCCTTATCGACTTTCTCGGTGTTGATCGAGAACGCGCCGCCCGGCATCACTTCCAGGACAATCTGGTTGGATTCCGAGTTGGCCGGCGCCGTCGTCGGAGTGGGATCCGGAAGCTGAATGTCGATCGCCTTCCGCATCGTGGGCACGGCCGCCATGAAGATGATCAACAGCACGAGCAGTACGTCGATCATCGGCACGACATTCGGATCATTCACCAAGCCGCCTTCCTTACTCCCAACTGCCATTCCCATGCTAGTTCCCTCCCGGGGTCGTCGCGCGCGTATCGCCCTCAACGGTCGATGCCGTACCCTGCCGCTGTTCGCTGATCATGCCGACGACGCGCACGCCATTCTTGGACGCGACATCGATGGCATCGAGCACCAGCGCGTAATTGATCTCGCGGTCAGCCTTGAGATACAGGATCTTGTCTTCCGTCCGCGCCTCGTAGATCTGCTGCAGGAGCTGCGGCAGATCGTCCTTGTTGACGGGTCGCTTGTTCAGATAGAACGCGCCCTCGCGATCGATGCCGAGCACCTGATCGGCCTGCTCATCCTCGGGGTGGTCTCTCAGGTTCACCCCTTCCGGTGGCTTCGCGTTGAAACCCGCCATAAGCGCCGGCGTCACCACCATGAAGATGATGAGCAGCACCAACATGACGTCGATCATCGGCACGACGTTGGGTGTGCTGTTGACTTGTGACTTGCTGGTCTGGATCGTCACGTTGATATTCTCCCGCGACCGAAGCTATTACGTGATGGGCGTGTTCCCGCCGCCCGCGGTCGCGTTGAACTCGCGGGTGAAGCGCGACCGGCCGAACTCGCCCGAGACACCCTTGATCAGATAATCGATCATCTCCTTGGAGACGTAGGTCATCTCGGCCGTGAGATTGTCGATCTTGGTGGTGAAGTAGTTGTACGCCCACACGGCCGGGATGGCCACCATCAAGCCGAATGCGGTCGCGATCAGCGCCTCGGCGATACCGGCAGAGATCGCGGACAGGCCGCCGGAGCCGCTGGTGGCCATGCCCGTGAAAGAGTTCACGATGCCGATGGTGGTGCCGAGCAGACCGACGAAGGGGGCCGTCGCGCCGACGGTCGCCAGCAGGGCGAGGCCGCGCTTCAGGTTGGTGATCTCGAGGAGCATGTTGCGCTCGATCGCGCGCTCGGCCGAGTTGATGTCGGACACCGTCACGGAGCCGTCCTGGATTAGGGGCTTCACTTCCTGGAGCGCGCCGCCAAGGACGATCGAAACGTGAGACTTCTTGTACGTCTCAGCGAGACGGATAGCCTCGGTGAGATTGTCCTCCTCGAGGAACTGCGAAAACTCGGGGGCGAACTTCACCGTCTCTTTCTGCGCCTGACGCAGGCTCCACCACTTCTGGACGACGACGGTGAGCGACCAGACGGACATGATGGCCATGATGATGACGATGCCACGCACGAACCAGCCCATCTGCTCCCACATGTGCAACAGTGACAGTTCCATAAAAGCGATTACTCCAGAACTTGGTTGATGGTCGACGTACCCGAGAAGAGATGACTGCGGTCAGCGCGTGAGCGTGAAATTGAACGGCTGCTGCACGAGCTGCTTCACCTTGCGCCCGCCAATCTCGGCGGGATAGTACCGGGCGCGCTGCAGCGCCTGGCGCACCGCGGTCGAGAACAGGTCGTGGCTCGACTTGAGCACCTTGAACGTGCTCATGTCCACGCGACCGGTGGTGTCCACCACGAACTGCGCGAGGACTTCACCCTCGACGTTCGCCGAGCGGAGCAGATCCGGATAGTTGGGCGCGTTGTTTCCCGCCGGCGAGACCTGCTTCTCCACCTGGAACTCGAAGAAGGTCTGGTCGGTCACCGGTCCGGTGCCACCCACGACGCCCCTGGCAATACCGCCCGCGACGCCCTTGCCGCTGAAGTCCGCCTCGTCCGTGACCTTCTTGGACAGGTCGATCTCGGGCAGCACTTCCGGGATCTTGATCGGCGCAGTCAGCACCTGGAATCCTTTGGGCGGTGGCGGCGCGGCCACGATCTCCGGTGGCGGCTCCGGCTCCTTCTCCGGCGGAGGGGGTTCCTCCTTCTTCACGTCGACGAATTCGACCTTTTCGGCTTTCGGCTTCTCGATGGCCTCCTTCGCCTCGAGCGTGCCGTACACCGCGCCCGCGATCAGCCCTGAGTGCACGATGACACTCAGGATGGCCGTCTTGATGGTCTTCGGCCTCTTGGGCTTGGTCTCGATGAGATTCTCGAACATCCTGGCGCCTTACCTCGGGTTGGAAGCGTGGCAGCAGTCTAGCTGGATCGAAGGACAAGCTATCCAGCCAGCATTGGGCCAAAATGGGCCGTACATTAAAAATCGATGAAAACAGCGGTTTACGCGGATGTGGCTGGCACCGGAGCCGGGGCCGGGGCAACCGGCATCAGGACCGTGAAGATGCTCCCCCTGCCAAGACGGGACTGCGCGGTCAGGCTGCCGCCATGGGCCTGCGCAATCCACTGCGAAATGGCGAGGCCCAGGCCGAAGCCGCCTCCCTTGGCGTCCCCTCCGGCAGGACGTGAACGGGCCCGATCGGCTCGCCAGAAACGCTCGAAGACGTGTGGGAGGTCGGCGGCGGCGATCCCCACGCCGGTATCCCGAACCGCCAGGCCGATCTCGTTGTTGTTGCGCATGCTGAGCGTCATCTCGACGTGGCCGCCGCGCGGCGTGTACTTGATGGCGTTGGTGATCAAGTTCAGAAAGAGCTGGCGCAGCCGCGGCTCGTCGCCCATGACCCAGGCATCCTCGACCAGCGGAAGCGAAACGCTGACGCCGGCATCCTCGCCCAGAATGACGGCGGTTTCATAGACGTCCCGGACGAGCGGCTCCAGCCGCAGGGGCTCGCGGTGGAGATCGAACCGCCCTTCGTCCGCCCGCGCGAGCGTGAGCAGACTGTTGACCAGGTCTGACATGCGGGTGATCTCCTGCATGGCCTCCTCGAGGGCTTGCATGCGCTCGTCCTGGCTGGCCCTAGGATGCATGGCGCGCTCCACGTCGGCGCGCACCACGGTTAGCGGCGTCTTCAGCTCGTGGCTCGCATCCGCGGTGAAGCGGCGGAGGGCGCCGAACGACGTCTGCAGACGGCCAATCATCCGGTTGAGCGTCTCCGCCAGGCGACCGAGCTCCTCGTCCGCCTCGTCGGTGGGTACGCGGCGGTGAAGACTGCGTCCGTCCGTGATCGCCTCCACTTCGTTGATGAGTTGATCGACGGGCTTGAAGGTGTTCCCTGCGAGGACGTACGCCACGGCAACTGAAATCACGAGTATCAGCGGCGCGAGCAGAATCATCGTTCCCAGCAGCAGCTCGGGCGCGACTTCGGCGACATCGGTCGGCAGCGCTGCGACCACGCGCGACACGTTGGGCATCAGCGCCGGGTCGGTACGCGCCACGAGCAGGATCCTGTCGCCTGCAAGCGCATCCTCCGACAGCGACGCGATCGCGGCACTGCCATTGGGAACGACGTCGAGGGCGACAGAGTTGATCTCCAGCTGGTCCGGTGTACCGAGCTGGCGCACCGCGAAGGAGGAATAGATCAGCCGGTTGCGGTTATCGAGGACGAGAAAGTAGCCCGGCCGCGGCTCGAGGGTCGTGCGCAATTGCGGGAGAGCGCTCACCGAAAAGACCCACATCGAGTCCGGCCCGAGCGTGCTGTCCCGTTCGGTGAGAGGGCGGCCGGATTCTTCCGCGTTTCGCATCACGGCCAGCACCTGATCCGCGGCGCGGGCAGCGCGCTGGCCGAGCTGCTCGTGCGCCGAGGTGCGTCTCGCGAAGTACACCGCGATGCAGAACGTCACCAGCGTAGCGAACAGCAAGCCGGCATAGGCGGCCGCGAGCCGGGCGCGCGTGGACCACATGGGTTACTCGCGGATGCTGTAGCCGACGCCGCGCACGGTGTGGATCAACTTCCTGTCACCTCTGGCGTCGATCTTCTTGCGCAGGTGGTTGATCACGACGTCCACGATGTTCGTTCCGGGATCGAAGTGATAGCCCCAGGCGTACTCGGTGATCAGGGTGCGGCTCATGACGCGCCCCTGGTGGCGCATGAGATACTCGAGCACGGTGAACTCCTTGGGCGTGACATCGATGACCTCGCCATTCCGCCGCACCGCGCGGGTGTCGCGATCGAGCTCGAGGTCCCGCACGCGGAGCACGGGGGTGGCGAGCGCCTTGGGGCGGCGCGCCAGCGCCTCGACTCGCGCGAGGAGCTCCTCGAAGGCGAACGGCTTGGTGACGTAGTCGTCCGCGCCGGCGCGCAGCGTCGCGACCTTGGCGTCCACGGCGTCCTGCGCGGTCAGCACCAGGACCGGTCGCTCGAACCCCTTCGCGCGCAGGGCATGGAGGACCTCGAGTCCGGATTTCCCCGGCAGACGCATGTCCAGGATCACGAGATCATACGCATCGGAGCTTGCGCGGCGCTCGCCCTCCTCTCCATCGGCGACGAGATCGACCGCCCAGCGATGCTCCTCCAGGCCGCGCTTCACGTACTGCCCTACGGTAGGATCGTCCTCGATGACGAGAATTCTCATGGCTTCCGCGGATACGAAAATGGCGACCGGGCCTCCGGTCGCCGCGCGCACGTGGATGGGGAGATGGAGCGTAAGGGGCTCGAACCCTTGACCCCCGCCTTGCAAAGGCGGTGCTCTCCCAGCTGAGCTAACGCCCCGAAACTTGCACCCTTCAATATAGTTCGGAAGGAGTGACTGAGGAAACACATGGAGACGACAACAGAGAAGAAGCTGACGCTGCGGTGTCAGTTCTGCGAGACCTGGAACCGGATCGACGCCAGCCGCGCGGCGGACCGGCCGAAATGCGGGAAATGCGGCACGCCCATGGTGCTCGACCGCCCCGTGAAGCTCGATGACGAGACTTTCGGGCGCACCATCACGGAGTCGCAGGTGCCCGTGCTGGTGGATTTCTACGCGGACTGGTGCGGGCCGTGCAAGATGATGGCGCCGTTCGTGGACGAGCTGGCGGCACAGTATCAGGGCACCGCCTTGATCGCGAAGGTCGATACCGACCGATCGCAGGGCGCGACGGCGCCTTTCGGGATCCGGGGCATTCCGACCAGCATCGTCTTCAAGGACGGGAAGGAACTCGCGCGGCAGGTGGGGGCCGTGCCGAAGTCGGGCCTCGAGGAACTGCTCAAGAAGGCGCTTTAACTGCCGCGCCTGCGGCGCGGACAACTGCCGTGGCTTCGCCACGGAGAACCGCCGCGGAGGACCGCCGCTATTCGTGCGCCGGCAGGGGTTCCATCGTTTCCGGATCCACCGGCACCTGTACCTCGTCGCGATACGGCGACGTGAGCAGCGTGGCGCGCACACGCGGGAATGCATCCATGAACTGCGCGTACGTCCAGCCCCAGGCGCCGACATACAGAAGCAGAACGGCGATCTCCCAGACGCCGAATGGCGCCGACGCGGTTTCGCCGTACGTCGAGGGATACACCTCGATGTATCGCATCAGCCACATGCCAAAGAGACTGGCCAGCGCAAAGAAGGCGAGCGACGGACGCACCACCTTCGCCGTTCGCGACAGCAACCCGAAGAACGGAAATGCGAAGACGAGCACCACCGACGTGAGCGTGATCGTCTTCCACGGGTCGATCAGGCGGAGCCGCATGAAGTGCGTCTCCTCCGGCAGGTTGCCGTACCAGATGACCAGGTACTGGCCGAACGTCAGATAGCCCCAGAAGGCGGTGAAGGCGAAGACCAGCTTGCCGATGTCGTGGAAATGCACCTCGCGCACCAGCTCGTAGGCACCGAGGTAGTTCCGCCAGAGCATCACCAGCAGGGCGAAGAGCGCCAGCGCATTCAGCCAGCCGCCCATGAAGAACCACCATCCGTACAGCGCGCTCTGGAAGTGGAGCGAGAGCCCCATGGAGAGATCCCACGACAGCACCGACCAGCCGAACGCGAACGCGAGCACCAGCCAGACGGCCAGCTTCCCCTGGAACGAATGGGTCGAGTGAATCTCGCGGCGCTCGTCACGGAAGCCGGCGCGCATCCGGTCGCGGAAGCGCTGCGCCCAGGCGCTGCCATTCCACTGCGGGTTCATGCCGACGTCGAGCCGCACGGTCGTGTAAATGTACCAGAGGCTCAGCGCCGTGATGACGGCGAAGGTCAGGATGACCCGGACGGTGAAAAACACCGGATCGAAGTACAAGGCCTTCTCCGGTACCGGATACGGCTCATGCGTCCACGGGAAGATGTGATGCTTGCCGAGGAACACGATCAGAAGGAGGAAGACGAACGCCACCGGAAGGAACGCGACGTATCCCTCCATGAACCGGATGACTTCGCGGGACCAGCGCGCCGTAGTGATCCGTTGCACGGCGACGAAGACGACGCCAGCAGACGAGAGCACGGTGAAGAACAGCCAGCTGGCGTGGAACGCCCGCCAGACGCGATCGGGATCGACGAAGAGGCCGACGATGAAGACGATGGCTCCAACGGCGAAAAGAGCGGCGCAGATCGCGTAGAGGCGGCGCGGCAGCGGCCGGCTGGTGATCGCAATGGCATCTTCCCGCGTGATCGCGGGCGCCGGATGATGAGTCATGGCTGTGGCGTCGGTGCGGCCGGCGCCGGCGCCGGCATCAGGGCGTCCGGCGGAAGCGGGCGGTAGTGCGGCGCGGGACGGGTCGGCGCCGTGAGCGTGCCTCCGGGCAACTTTGTCCCGGTCTCACCCGGTCGCCCCAACGGGCTGGGCGTCTGCGCTGCGCCGCCGCGCTGCAGCGTCCGGAGGTAGTTGATGAGGTCCCAGCGCTCCGGCTCCTCGATGCGGTTGTACGACGGCATGAGCCCGCGCCCGTTCCGGATGATGCCGAAGATTTGACCATCAGTGAGCGCCGGCGCGGTGGGGCTCGTCGCGCCGATCGGGAACGGCGGAAACCCGAACTGCGCTACCGGACCGTCGCCCGCGCCTTGGAGGCCATGACAGACTGCGCAGTTGATCTCGTACTGCATGCGGCCGTTGCGCAGGGATCGCTCGTCGGCCGCAACAGGATTCGAGAGTCCCGACATCGTGTTCACGGCGGCAATCGTCGGCGCGCGATCGTACGCGAATCCCGGCGCCGCACTGCCGTACACCGGCACCGAATACTGCGGATTGGCCCGCATGGCGATGGTGTCCGCCTCCGACTCCCAGGGATCCATCTTGGGCTGCTGTTTGAAGTCGGTGAACCACGAGCAGCCGGACAGGGCCAGTGCCAGCAGAGGATACAGGAGACGCCGCGGCTCACGCCTCATGCCGCACCTCCGCGCCGTGCCGGCGCAGCAGCTCGGCCGCTTCCTTCAAGCGCTCGGGCGTCGTGGAAACCCAGACGCCGAAATGGCCGGCACTGAAGCGCGGGTCGTAGCCGACGGTCATCGTGAGCCGCGGCACGCGCGAGAGCGCGAACAGGGCGAACACGGTCGAGAGCGATCCGACAAGCACCATGACCTCGAAGCCGAAGATGGTGTACGGGACCCACGACGCGACGGCCTTCCCGCCGACGACGACGGGCCAGTACCGCGACGCCCAGATCGCGATCCAGTAGCCGAACGCCGCGCCCGCGAGGCCGCCGATGAGCGTGAAGAGCCGCACACGGCTCGGCGGCGCCTCGAGGGCATGCTCGAGCTCGTGGCGCGGCGTGGGGGAATACACCGTCAGGTCGTTGAACTTGCTGCGGCGGAGATCCTCGATCGCTTCTACGGTCGTATCGATCTCGTCGAATGCAGCGATGACGCCCGGCATCAGTCCTTCCCTCCCGGCAATTCGTGCTCTCCGGTGACCTGGGGGTGCGCGATGCCCTCGTCGCGGCTGTGCTCATACACGTCCGGATGCGGGTGCCGGCGTTTGGGCGGCAGCACTTCCTTCACCTCGGCGATCGCCACGACGGGCAACTGCTTGATGAAGAGCAGGAACCACATGAAGAACCAGCCGAAGCTGCCCAGCAGGATGGCGTAATCCACCCACGACGGCGCGTACGCCGTCCACTGCCAGGGCTCGAACTCGTGCGAGAGCGACGGCACCACGATGACGAACCGCTCGAACCACATCCCGGTGTTGATGAAGATCGACAGGATGAACAGCCACGACGGATTCCGGCGCAGCTTCTGCGAGAAGAGCGACAGCGGCAGCACCATGTTGCAGATGATCATGATCCACGCGGCCCACGCCCACTGGCCGAAGACGCGGT
>Ga0299914_10004199_pt1 | contig 10334 bp, 14 predicted proteins | sample RVTome_10_FD_201361 | JGI IMG/M metagenome (GOLD analysis project Ga0299914, IMG submission 201361) | Soil microbial communities from uranium-contaminated site in the Upper Colorado River Basin, Wyoming, United States - RVT153D57 (version 2) ... | reverse complement strand
CGAGCAGCACACCAGACTCGGTGGTGGCTGGCTTCCACGAAGCCGGGTATCCCGTTGACATTCATATCGACGTCATGGAAAACGTGATCGACGACGAACTCACGGTTCTCGTCCGTCGCTTCTCTCCGACCGATTGATCATCACTTCACAGCTTCCGCACCACCGGGTAGACATTCCGATAGGGCGGCGCACTCTTGAGCACGGCCGTTGTCTTGAACCGGCCAGGATCAGGACGGGAGGTGTCGGCGTCAGCACGATCACGACTGACACGATGGGACAGAAGGCGCTGTACCGGCTGGACGGTATAGTTGCCTGGTGAAAGACGCTCGATCCCGCATAACGCAGGCTGCCATGGAGCTGGCAGCACGCGACGGCCCAAAGGCTCTGACTCTGGCGACAGTGGCTAGCGCGGCCAATGTGAGCAAGGGGGGCCTTCTCTACCACTTCGCCACGAAGGAGGCGTTGCTGGCGGGATTGGTGGGGGAGTGTCTGGATCGTTGGAGTGCACTGGTATCCGAGATAAGCGTTCGCGATCCGGAACCGATCGGCGCTGGGGCCCGAGCATACGTCGACGTCGCTGCATCCATCGGCCAGGATCCGACCCGGGAGCTTGCCTTGCTAGCGGCGACTGCGCTCGACCCGGCCACCGGGGATTTGTGGCGGGATGCCGCTGAGGAGTGGATCGCCGCCGACAACGTCGAAGACGACGATTTCGCCATCGACCTCCTCGTGGCCCGTCTCGCCGCGGACGGGCTATGGCTGGCCCGCGCCCTCGACTTGTACCAGCTCAGTGATGAGCTACTGGGCGAGGTCGCTACACGCATTCGACGGATAGCCTCACCCCCTGCGAAGGAGAAGGGATGACCTGGGTTCTCCTCGGTCTCGCCATCGTCTCGGAAGTAGCCGGCACGTTGTCATTGCGTGCATCAGATGGGTTCTCCCGTGTGCCTTGGGCGGCGGCGACGTTGGCCGGGTACGTCATCGCCTTCGCACTTTTGGCGCAGGTTCTCAAGCTGGGTATGCCGGTCGGCGTTGCCTACGGCATCTGGGCCGCAATAGGAGTCGCCCTGACAGCATTTGCCGGCCGGATACTTTGGGGAGATCCGCTGACTCCAATGATGGGCGTCGGGATCACCCTCATCGTCGGAGGAGTGTTGCTCGTCGAACTCGGCTCCAACGCAGCGTCGTAGCGGAGAAGGCCGAATCGCTCAGGCCGACCACAGGTCGCCACGTGGACAAATCAACTGTGTTGGTCTTGTCTCCGAGCCACGTGGGAAAACTCAGGGTTCCCACAGGTCCATCGTGATGGCTTCGACCTGTCCGGATGGGTCCACGAAAAAGTCCACCGTCTTCCAGTCGAGGCAACTGTCTATTGAATTGCCCAGAGGCTGAACGCTAACTCTCCGCAGCTCTTTCAGTGCGTTGGGAGGAGGTTGTGGCGGTCCGGCCTTTTGTCGGCGCCTTGTCGATCCCTGAGGTACATAAGAGCTACAATGAGCTACACTATCGCTACATGCCCACCTCAAGCACATCATTTCGTCTCAGCGAGCAAGCCAAACGTTGCCTTACCGAGCGTGCCCAACGCGACGCGGTTAGCGCCACCGCCCTGCTCGAGCGTCTCATCATTGAAGGCGTAGACAATCTCGATCACCCCGGGATCATCTACCACGGTCCAGGCCTCGCCCGGAGAGCTGCCCTGGCGGGAGGTCCCGACGTGTGGGAAGTCGTGGCAAGACTCCGTGAGCTGCAAGGGAGCGAGGAAGACAGGATCGAGATCCTGGCCGCCGAGACGGAACTCCATCCACGCCAGATCCGGACAGCATTGGAGTTCGCCGCGGCACATGCCGATGAGGTCGAGACCTATATCGCTCGTAACGAGGAAGCGATAGATGCCGGACGGGAAGCCACCGAACGTCGCCGCTCGCTTCTCGGGTGAGATTCCTCCTCGACGAGATGTTCCCAGCCCAAGCCGCCCAAGAACTGCGAGACGAGTTCGGCCATGATGCAATCCGCGTAAGCGAGGTCGGGCTGGCGGGTGTGGCGGACGCCGAAGTCAGCAGCACCGCGCGAGCCGAGAAACGGGCCGTGGTCACAGAGAACGTGGCCGACTTCGCCGTGGAGTCGGACGTGGTAATGGTGTGCATCCTCAAACGGAACCTGCCCACCGGTGGTGCCCAGGCTCATGCTTTGGCCGCCGTGCTCGATCGCTGGGCAACCGATAACCCACGCCCGTATATCGGTCAGCATTGGCCGACGTAGGGCCCCTCTAGCTCGGAATCCCCAGCGAACGGATGAGACGTCACCACTCGACACCGACTGGGATCAGACGAACGCATACATTCGCCATACATGCCGACGCGGATGCCGACGCCACCTTCCCTAACCAGCCCATCACAAAGCGTCGTGATCGTTTTGATGCAACACCACCCCGAAAGTGTCGTTCTCGCGCGCCTCTTGAGAGGATCGATATCCGCCCAGAACTGATGTTATGTGTCGGGTTCGCTGACTTGGTTGGGTCACACTCGGCGAGCGTGATCAAGGCGGGTCTATCAGGACGACCCTTCGATCGTCCGGTTCTTGAGCAGTCTGATGTCCGACCGGCACAGCGATGGCCTCGCCGACGGCCACGTGGTTGTCAACGATGGTTCCGGGCGCCGCCGACCACCTCCAGAGGGCCTCTCCATCATGCACGGAGTACGCTTGAAGTCTGAGACCGTCGGATATGACGAGTTGGTCGTTGATGAGACGGCCTCCGTTTGGCCGGTAGATGCCCTGTGACCAGTCGACCCGCGTGAGCAGTCTGGTTTCACCGTCTTGCCAGTCGATTTCGGCGATTCCCTGATTGGTTCTAGTGAGGGCGCGTTCGCCCCCTGTCTGCACTAACGGCTGGACTCCGGGGGTTGCCCAGAAGGTGTTGCCGTTGTCTATTGAGACGCCGAGGGTTTCCTCCCAGCCGGGCACGATTGCGATGTTGTCTTGGATCAGGATCGGGAAGAACTTGAACTGCTGTTCGCCTCCGAGACTCAGATCCCACACGGCCGACCCGTCTTGCGTGCTTAGGGCGTGGATCAGGTTTCCTTCTGCGCTTCCTGGGTGGCTGAGGGTCGTGGAGAACAGGATGGAATTATCTGATACCGCTGGGGCGATGGGCTGCAGGTCAGTGCCCTCGGCTAATGGCTTCTGCCAGATCGCCGACCCGTCGGCCAAGTCGACGGCGTATGCGATAGGGGACCGGGTATCACTCTCGCTGGTGGCGTGGGCGCCGAGGTATATCACACCCTCCGACGCGACCGCTCCTGAGGCGCTATAGCCGACGGGAAGTTCGATCGACCAGATTGTCTCACCAGTCGCTGGAGCGAGGGCGGCTAGGAGGCCCTCCTCGTCGTTGACGATCAGTCGCTCATGGGCAAGCAGCTGGATGAAAAGGCCCGTGGGGAAGTTGACGGTGCTCAGATCGGTTCTTTGCCAAAGGAGGTCACCAGAGACAGCTGATAGTGCTGTCATGGCTGCGCGAGGTGTTTCGCTGAGACCGCTCCAGCCATCCGCTACAAACACCGTCTTGTCGTCAGCGGCGAGAAGCCGGTTGTCAGAGAAGAAGGCATCAGTCATGCCCACTCCCGCAGCGGACCAGAGCACATCAACCGGGTCTGGCTCGCCTTCGATGGGGCCCATTGATGTTGACGTCGATCCAACGTCAGTCGTCGCAGTAGACCTCGCCACTGTTGGGCTCGGCTCGCTCGTCGTCGGCACCGACGTCGACGTTCCCGTTGACACATTCGAGCATGCAACAACGACCGCACTCAGAGTCAGCAACGTCCAACTGCCAGACCACAGTCTCATCTCTCTACAAGACGTCTCCGTTGTCGAGATGGTTCAACACCGTCTAGCCAACGCCCAAGCCGCCCCACCTCTAGGGAGCGAACACCCGTCCAGCAGTACCAAGCGAGCGCGACGTGCCGGTATGCGTGGTTTCAATTCGTGGTCGTTATCGGTTCCCCGGGACAAGGTCTGAGTCCGAATCACCCACGCCGGAGGTGCCGATCGGGCGCAGTCCCAGATATGGGGCGATATCGCAGCCGACCCATCAATGTGTGAGCATTGGTGGGGGGCGACTCTCCAGCGCGTCACACACTGAGCGACCGCTCGTCTCACAAGTGCATTGAAAGTCCCCGAAAGAGCTCGCTCAGAAGAGTAGGCGTCGAAAAACCGTATATGAGCAGGGGAAACGCGTGTCTCCCCAGCGTGGCGGAGGCGGACGGGAATCGAACCCGCCAGAGACCGTATCGGCCTCTCACCGGTTTTGAAGACCGGGGGACCCACCAGGCGTCCAGACGCCTCCATGAGTGGATGCAGGGTCAGGGTAGAGACGTCAAAATCATCTACTGCCCGACCTGAGGTCTCCAGGACCCATGGGTTGCACAGAAGATCAAAACGGCTTCGTGATGGACCAAATCAAACCGTTTGGGGAACCCATTGGGGGGTATGTACGCTCTAATGATCATGCCGGAAAGAACCTTCGGGCGGACCGTGAGGTATCGGAGAACCAAGCTCGGCATGAGCCAGACACAGCTCGCCGAGCTGGTGGGTCGATCTGTGTCAACCATTCGCTCGTGGGAGCGTGACAAGACTCGACCCAACGATCCTCAGGTGCTGGCGACCCTTTCTGCCATCCTCGGCATCGACGAAAGTCAGCTCTTCGAGAAGGCCGAGGTCGAGCTTCCCGAACCGGAAGAGACCAACTCGACCGTCGAACAAGCATTGGCCACACTCTCCATGGCCGAGGTGCCACTCGACGAGGCTGAGCCGGTTGTAAACTCCGCCGCGGAGGGGACCACCTTGCCCACGGTCGTCTCTGTCGAACAGTTCCGCCTTGATCTCGTCGAGGTTGGTGATCGACGTGACGAGGATGGATTCAGAGAGGTCGAGCACGTGCGAGAGAAGGTCATGGTCGGTGCAGTCGATGCTCCTGCCTATGTTGCGCCTCCCGACCCTTACATACAAACGCCTCTCACGCCGACGGTGACCGACCTCTCATATGTCGAAGACGAATCCCAACGTCAGCTCTATCGGGTGCGCAATCTGGCGACTCTCGTGGCAGTCGTCGCCTTGGTCATCACGTTCATCTGGGCCCTTGGAGAGGGCATCGGCGCTCTCGGCGACTGGTGGGACGACTTCTTCGGAAACCTCCGCATCTGACGTCGACCACCTCTGACCACAAAATCCTTTTCTTCAGCGCGCGATCTGTGGCAGAATCGCGTTACCAGAGAAAGGAGGTGGTCCCGACTTGTATGAATGTTTAAGGACTCTGGAGGTGGCCAAGCGCTGAGCGGCGCTGACCGCTGATGCGCCGCTCGTTCCGACGGAACAGGTGGCGACTCCAAACTTGGACCACCCGGCCCCGGCTACCGCGGAGCTTGTCCAGCCGCGGCACCATTGGAGAGAAATGCCCGGGTTGATCTAGTCGAGTGACCCCGCCACTGTGGCGGGGTCACTCTGTTTCGAGGCCATGCTCCCTCACCCAATCGTCATTGAAGACTTTCGACAGATAGCCGCGACCTGAATCGGGGATGATCACCACGACCAGCCGATCGTGATCCTCGCCGGCGACCCGTAGGGCAGCTTCGACGGCCAGTCCACCCGATCCGCCGGTGAGCACACCTTCGCTCCGGGTCAGCCTTCTCGCCATGTCGAAAGACGCGATGTCGGTCACGGCGATGAACCGGTCGATCAATTCGAGGTCGACCGTCTCCGGGTAAAAGTCCTCGCCGACCCCCTCGACGAGGTACTGGTGGATGTCTCCATCAGGGCCCTGGCTATAGATTGAGCCCTCGGGATCCGCTCCTACGATCTCAAGTGCAGGCTGTTTCTCCTTGAGGAAACGTCCGGCGCCGGTGAGGGTCCCACCTGTGCCCACCCCGGCGACGAAGACGTCAATCGTCCCGTCGGTCTGCTCCCAGATCTCGGGACCGGTCGTCTCATAGTGAGCTCGGGGGTTGGCTTCGTTGAAGTACTGATTTGGCTGGAAGGAGCCATCGATCTCGGCGGCGAGACGGTTGGCCACTCCGTAATAGGAGTCCGCGTGATCGGGACCATGCTCGCTCGGGGTCTCGATCACCTCCACGCCGTATGCGCGGAGAAGATCTTGTTTCTCCTTCGAGACCTTGTCGGGAACTGTGCATATCACTCGATACCCACGAACCGCCCCGACCAAAGCCAGCCCGACACCAGTGTTTCCCGAGGTCGGTTCGACGATCGTGCCACCGGGCCGGAGCAGCCCCTCCTTTTCGGCCTGATCGATCATCGTGGTCGCAATACGCTCCTTGATCGAACCCCCCGGGTTCATGTACTCGATCTTCGCCACGAGATTGCCTGGACGGTGGAGTCGGGACAAACGCACGAGAGGCGTGTTGCCGATGGTCGAAGTGATGTCTCCGTGGATGTTCATGAATTGCTTGTCACACCGACTCGTCTTTGTTCGAACGCGAACTCACCAGGATGACGGCGGTGACTAGAGCCGCGGCGATGATGGTCAATACGCCAGCGAACCAATAGTCAGTTTGTTGGGCGAGGAGGATCATCGAATCCCAAGTGGACACCTGGCTGATGATGCCAGATTCGGGCCGACTCCCTAATCTGGCTCAGTGGCCAAGCTCGTCCGCTATGCCTGGTTCGTTCTCTTGTTCAATGTGGCCGTCATTGGCTTCGGCGCCTTTGTCAGGGCGACGGGAAGCGGTGCCGGCTGCGGGCCGTCCTGGCCGACATGCCGGCCAGCTCTGAGCCCTGAGACCGAAGCTGAGCGTGCCATCGAGCTCATGCACCGGGCAACGGCGGGTGTGGCGTTGCTTCTCGTGGTGGTCCTGGCTTTCTTGGTCTGGCGGATCACCGGCAAGGGTCATCCCGCTCGCACCGGGGTTGTCCTCTCCGTGATCGCCATCGTGGGGGAGGCGCTGATCGGCGCCATGATCGTCCTCGCCGAATGGGTGGCGGAGGATGCCTCGGTGGCGCGGGCGGTGTCGGTGCCCCTGCATCTCGTCAACACCTTGTTCCTGCTGGCTGCCCTGACCCTCACGATTCATTGGCTCTACGGAGGAGGTCGTCTCGACTTTTGGATGGACAGACGCATCACACGATGGGTGCTGCTCGGCGGGGTTGCCCTCGTCCTCATTTTCGCCACCGGCGCGATCACGGCGCTCGCCGACACTCTCTTTCCAAAGGGCGCCGGGCTCGATCGGGCCACGCAGACGAACTTCCTCACCCAACTCCGCGTCATCCACCCGGTCCTGGCGACCGCTGCTGCCCTCATCGGCTGGATAGTCGCCTCGCGCTCACCGCGTGGCCGAGGTCTCGCGGCTTCGGCTCTGCCCGTGATTGTCGGGTTGATGCTGGTCTCCGGTGGGGTCAACGTCGCTCTGGGCGTTCCGGTGTGGATGCAACTCGTCCATCTAGCACTCGCCGATGCGCTCTGGATCACCTATGTGTTTGTGGCCTCCCGGGCGCTTCAGCGCTCCGTGGCGACTGCTTCCCGGCTATCACCCAGCAGGTAGCGGGGACCGGTGCCGAGCCCCGAAGCGGCGTCGCCGGGATTGAAGATGGCACACGACTTGAGAGAAAGACATCCACATCCGATGCAATCGGTGAGCTCGTCGCGGAGGGCAACCAGCTCGTCGATCTGAGCATCGAGACGACTCCGCCACGCATTCGACAATCGCTCCCAGTCAGACCTCGTAGGTGTTTTGTCGTGGGGAAGCTGCTCGAGGGCATCGGCCAACTCAGCGAGGGAGAGGCCCACCTCCTGACCCGCCCTTATGAGCGCCACCCGGCGCAGCGTGGCGCGTGGATAGCGGCGTTGATTCCCGTCCGTGCGCTGCGACGAAATCAACGATTTGGTCTCATAGAAGCGGAGTGCCGACGTGGCCACTCCCGAACGTGCCGCCACTTCACCGATCGTCAACCATTCCATGTTCGGATCGTACTCCCAGGTATGAAGTTAACTTGAACTTCGTCTGGGTCGGATGGCATGGACGCGTAGTCTGGAGTCGGTGTTCGATCAGCTTGCAGAAGGTGTCTTCCGGCGTCGCTATGCATCACTCGATCTGAACGTTGGTGTCGTGATTGGGGAAGATGGTGTCCTCGTCATCGACACCAGGGCATCGCATCTTCAGGCAAGAGAGCTGATCGAGGAACTGGGTGACATCACGTCACTCCCGGCGAAGTGGGTGGTCAACACCCACTGGCATTGGGATCACGTTTTCGGCAACTCCCGGTTTCCCGATGCCGAGATATGGGGCCATGAGCTATGCGAGATAGCCATGGTGAGCAGGGGCGAGGAGATGAAGACAGCCGCCAAGGAGTGGCTACCCCCTCAGCATCACGACGAGATCGACCAAGTTGAGATCGTCGCTCCCCGGAGAACATTCGCGCAGCGGGCGTCCATTGCGATAGGTCGGGACGTCGACTTGAGCTATCACGGTTTCGGCCACACCGACGCCGACATCATCGTCTCGATCCCTGGTGCAGACGTCTCCTTCTTCGGAGATCTCGTCGAGGCGCACCCCCTTCGTTTGGCGACAGCTATCCGGTGGCCTGGCCGTTGACTCTCCGTCTGGCCTCCCAAAGCATGCCGGGGACGATCGTGCCTGGTCACGGCGACGTCGTTGACTCGAAATTCGTTCAGTCCCAGCATGAGGAATTGGTTGCCGTGGCCGATTTGGCTACCGATTACGTCACTGGCGAGGTCGATCTGGAGGAGGCAGCCTCGGCAGGGCCGTTTAGCGACGAGGTGATGCGTGGGGCCCTGCTGCGAGCCCAGGCCGTGGCTACTTGATCAGACGGCCCAGCGGGCGATCTCAGCGTCGAGGTCGAGTGGCATGACGACACCTTTGTCCTCATACTCACCCCACTCCTCGCGGGGGAGCATCCACATGACCTCGAATTCGTTGCCGGAGGGGTCCGCCCCGTACAACGAGATGGTGGCACCGTGGTGGGATTGGCCGGTCAAGGCACCGGCCTCGCCCAAGGCATCACGGATTGGTGCGAGGTCTTCGATTCGCTCCACCTGCCAGGCGAGGTGATAGAGACCGACAGAACCGCGTGGCGGCCTTTGTCCCGGGGTCTCGAACAGCCCGAGGTCGTGATGGTTCTCCGATCCCGGGGCACGGAGGAAGGCTGCGTTGAAACGCTCCTCGCTGGCGGCGAGTGTGAAACCCAGCACATCGGTGTAGAAGGTGCGCGCCCGCTCCAGATCGGACACGAAGAGCACTGCGTGATTCAGTGATAGTGATGGCACATGAAGGGGAACATTGCTATGGACCACATGATTCCTGCGTGCGGACGTCTCGTGGATGGCTATCGAAGCTGGAACGCGAGAACCTGCCGGTCAGACGTTGGTAGCTCACAGACGAAGTCTCGACACACGTAGGCCAAGGTCGCACCATGATCGGTCCGACCTTCCAGCAGCGGGACACGTGAGGTCTCCCCGGCAGACGGCGCCAGGGCCACGCCCGGCCGATATGCCGACCAGTAGACCGCAGCCAGTTCCCGCCAGTGGTCACCGACGATGGCGAGCTCCTTCGTGTTCGCAGACGAATAGGCGAGGGCGAGGTGGTGGCCGACCATCGACGGGTAGCGCTCGGCCAAAACACTCACAGCGCCTATCGCACTCTCGGACATGTGTCGCCACTCGTCGTTCCCGGTGTAGAGACTGGCCAGGAGCAGAGCTTCAGCGGCCAGGGCATTACCCGACGGCAGTGGATTGTCGGTCAGGTCGGTGGGACGTTTCACCAGGTCGTCGGTTTCGTCCGAGTTGCTGTAGAACCCACCGTCGGACCTGGCAAACAAATCGAGGAGGTTGACGAGACCGACTGCCTGCTCGTACCAACGCTCGTTGCCGGTTGAGGAGAAGAGGGTGAACAACCCGACGGCCAGACCGGCATGGTCGTCGAGAAATCCGGGCACAGACGTTTGCCCCTGCCGCCATGACCTCATGAGCCTTCCGTCAACGATGAGCTGTTCGGTGATGAAGCCGGCGGCATCCTCGGCGATGGCGAGATAGCGGTCGTCACCGAGCACCGAACCGGCTTCGGCATAGGCTCTGATGGCCAACCCGTTCCATGATGCGATCACCTTGTCGTCGAGACCGGGACGGACCCGCCCCGACCTCGCTTCGCGCAGGCTGGACTTGATGTCATCGAGATCGGACGGTGGCTCGACGCCAACCACCTGCAGGACGTTGGCCCCTTCGAAATTGCCAGCCTCGGTCACCCCGAAGTAGGAGATGACCTCGTCGGCGCGATCACCGAGGACCGCCCTGATCTCCTCGATCATCCACACGTAGA
>Ga0299914_10004198_pt1 | contig 10336 bp, 13 predicted proteins | sample RVTome_10_FD_201361 | JGI IMG/M metagenome (GOLD analysis project Ga0299914, IMG submission 201361) | Soil microbial communities from uranium-contaminated site in the Upper Colorado River Basin, Wyoming, United States - RVT153D57 (version 2) ... | reverse complement strand
GGGTGAGAAGCGCCTCGTACTGGTCGATCCGCGAGGGCATCTCCTCGCAGAAGACGCGCACCTTCTCGGCGAAGCCCACCGGGATGTCCTCGATCACCCCGCCCACCTGGAAGTAGCGGGTGTGCATGCGCTGGCCCGTGGACATCTCGAACAGGTCCAGGATCCGGTCGCGCTCGCGAAAGCAGTAGAAGAACATCGACATCGCGCCGAGGTCGAGGGCCGAGGTCCCCAGCCAGACGAGGTGCGAGTGGATCCGGTTGAGCTCCATGTGCAGCACCCGCAGGTACTCGGCGCGCGGCGGGATCTCCAGCTCGATCAGCTTCTCGACCGCGCCGCAGAAGGCCTGCATCTGGAAGAAGTAGGAGATGTAGTCCATCCGCTCGACGAACGGGATCACCTTCCAGTAGGTGTGAGCCTCGCAGGACTTCTCGATGCCGGTGTGGACATAGCCCACGATCGGCTTCAGGTCGCGGACGATCTCGCCCTCGAGGCTCACGAGCAGCCGCAACACGCCATGGGTCGCCGGGTGGTGCGGGCCCATGTTGATCGTCAGGAGCTCCTGGACAGCACCGCCTGCCGCCTCCTCCGCTTCGCGTCCGGGGGAGGCGGGGCGTTCCAGGGCTGTGCGCTCAAGGAGCGAGGTGCCGATGACCTGGGCCTCGGTGTGGGCGACCCGGTCGCGACCAGGGGCCGGAGCGGTGCGTCGCATCCCGGTGTCGTCGACGGTGCTCATCGCCCGGGCCCGCCGAGGCCGGACGCGAAGCGGAGGCTCTCGGCGGAGTTGTTCCTCATTGCGTCCACCGCGGCGTCTCGCGCTCGTTGTGGGTGAAGATCACGGGCTCGCCGCCCACGGGAAAGTCGCGGCGCTGCGGCCAGCCCACGTACTCCTCGGGCATCAGGATCCGGCGCAGGTCGGGATGGCCCCGGAAGACGATGCCGAAGAAGTCGTAGACCTCGCGCTCCTGGAACTCGGCCGTTGGGAAGAGCTCGACCGCGGAGCTCAGCTCCGGCAGGGCGCCGGGTCCCGGGTCCTCCAGCGCCGCCCGCACCCGGATGCGCTCGACTCGCGGCATGTTGAGCAGCTCGTAGACGACCCCGAACCGCGGCGACGCCGGCAGGTAATCGACGCCGTGGACGCTTGCGAGGAACCGGTACTCCTGCCCGGGAGTGTCGCGAAGCCATCCGAGCGCGGCGAGGATGCGCTCCGGATCGACGATCAGGCAGGCCTGGCCGCGGTCGTGGTAGGTGTCCAGAACGGCGCCCTCGTGGGCCTCGTTCAGCTCTTGCGCGATCAGCTCGAGACCGGGCGCATCGGGCATCACGCACCTCCCCCCGGCTGCTCCGCTCCCGCGTCCGCCGTGGGGTCTGCGGCCGACCGCGCGAGCTCGTGGGCCGCTGCGTACTCGTCGACCCCGCCCGCCACGATCGCCTCCTCGCGCGCCCATTCCTCGGTGCCCGCGGCGTTGTAGCGGGTGCGCCAGCCCGGGTCGGGGTTGCCGACGATCATCCGCTGCAGCTTGTTGAAGCCGTACATGAGCGCCTCGGGGCGGGGCGGGCAGCCCGGGACGTGGATGTCCACCGGCATGAACTTGTCGGCCCCCTGGACCACGGCGTAGTTGGAGAACATCCCGCCGGAGGACGAGCAGGCGCCCATGGAGATCACCCACTTGGGCTCCAGCATCTGGTCGAAGAGGCGGCGGACGACGGGCGCCATCTTGATCGAGACGCGCCCGGAGAGGATCAGCATGTCGGCCTGCCGGGGAGACGCGCGCATGGCCTCGGCGCCGAAGCGCGCGATGTCGTAGCGCGGCGAGACGATCGACATCATCTCGATCGCGCAACAGGCGAGGCCGAAGGTGGCGGGGAAGAGCGCGTTGGCGCGGCCCCAGTTGAGGACGCGCTCGAGCGTCGTCGCCAGCACCGAGTCCTCGACGTGCTTGTCGAGCTCCTCCCCCTCGAGGTCTCCGCGCAGGAGATCCCGCGCGCGGAGCTGGCGCACCCTGAGCTCCTCCGGCGAGCGCGGCTGAGAGAGTGGGGCCAGGGCACGGATCTTCTCGCGCTTCACTTCCACTCGAGGCCCCCCTTCGCCCACTCGTAGACGAGGGCGACCACGAGCAGGCCGATGAAGACGAGGATCGCGCCCAGCACGTAGAGGCTGCCCGCGTCGGCCATGATCGTCGCCACCGGATAGAGGAAGACGACCTCGATGTCGAAGAGGATGAACAGCATCGCGGTCAGGTAGAAGCTGACCCCAAAGCGGAAGCTCCGCGAGACCTCGGTGGGGACGCCGCTCTCGTAGGGCTGGGACTTGACCCGGTTGGGTTTGCGGGGGCCGACCAGGCGATTGAGCGAGACGAGGATCGTGCCGACGATCGCCCCGAGGCCGGCGAAGACGATCACTGGGAGGTAGCTCTGGAGCACTCGCCATAGGGTACGACTTTGTGCGCAGTTGCTACATAGTGATTTTCCGCATGAACAAGGGAAAAAGCCGACCAAAACACACGGATATACGCCGGTGGACACGGTTCACCTGATCGTCGGGCTGCTGGTCGTGGCGTCGAACGCCGTCGCCGGCGGGTGGGGCGCCCTCGCCTGGTGGAGAAACGAGCCGGCCGTGGGCTTCTGGTACGTGCTGCGCTTTGCACAGATCGCGGTGGTGGTGCAGGTGATGCTGGGTGCGGTCCTGCTGCTCCTCGGCCGCGCCGCGGCCGATCTCCACTACCTCTACGGGTTGCTCCCGATCGCCGTCTCGCTCGCGGCGGAGGCGATCCGCTCGGGCGCCGCCGAGCGGGAGCTCGAGGGTCTCGACTTCGATTCGCTGCCGAGGGCGCGCCGCGCCGCGATCGCGCTCGCGATAGTCCGCCGCGAGACGGGGATCATGGCCACCTCGGCGTTGATCATCCTCTTTCTCGCCCTCCGCGCGGCGGGCTCGACCCCCCTTCTCTGACCGCCTCCGGCCCCCTGGCCGGCTCAGAGGGCCCGATACCCCCCGCCGTGGAAGATCAGCGGCTCGCCGCCGGTCGCCGCGAGCTCCAGCACCTCGCCGACGAGGATCACGTGATCGCCGCCCTCGTGGCTCTCGCGCAGCCGCAGGGCCACCCACATCGGCACGCCCTCGAGAACCGGCACCCCGGCCCGCTCGGCCCATGACACGTCGGCCCACTTCTCGGCGTGGGGGGCCTTGCTGGCGAACGCCCGCGCGGCCTGCTCGTGGCCCGCACCGAGGACGCTGACGCCGAAGGTCCCGGCCTCCCTCACCGCCGCGAGCGTGCGCGAGTCCCGGTCGAGGGCGGCGAGCATCAGCGGCGGTTCGAGCGAGAGCGAGGTGACGGCGTTGGCGGTCGCGCCGACGGGCCCGGCGGGCGACGGGGCGCTCACCACGGTGACCCCGGTGGGCAGATGGGCCATGGCGCGACGGAACTCGTGGGTGGGGGGTGGGAGGCTCATCTCGGGGTTGGTGGAAAGTATGATGCCGCCCGCGTGCACGGCCGCCCCGTACTCATCGCCACAGCACTGATCGCCGGCGCCCTGGCGCTGGGCGCGTGTGGCAGCGAGGGCATCGACGTGCCGGAGGACGACCCGATGCACGAGGGCGCGCAGCTCTTCGCAGAGCGCTGCGGCGGCTGTCACACGCTCGCCGCCGCGGGCACCGACGGGTCCGCCAACCGGGCGCTGCGAAACCAGGGACCCAACCTCGACCAGCGCGTCGAGACCGACGAGGACGTCCTCTACGCCATCCGGAACGGCGGCTTCTCGGGAGCGATCATGCCCCAGAACATCGTCGTCGGCGACGAGGCCGAGGCGGTGGCCGCCTTCGTCGCGGAGTACGCGGGTGATGACGTCGAGCGCCCGCCTTCGCCGCAGGCCGTCGAGTCCTCCGCGGAAGCCCCCTGAGCGGGAGCGGCCCTCGCTCGACCTGCGCAGCATTCGCTCGGACCCCGAGTCGGCCCGCATGGCTCTCGCGCGCCGGGGCGCGGCCGACGACCTGGACGAGCTCCTGCGCCTCGATGCCCGGCGCCGCGACCTGCTGCCGCGGGTGGAGGAGCTGAGGGCGCGCCAGAACGCGGCGTCGGAGTCCATCGCGGAGGCCAAGCGCTCGGGCGGGGACGCCGAGGCGCTGATCGCCGAGATGCGGGTCGTGGCCGAGGAGGCCAAGGCGCTCAGCGCGGAGCTGGGCTCGGTGGAGGAGGCCCGCGACGAGCTCGGCGCGAAGCTCCCCAACCTGCCCTCGCCGCAGGCGCCGGACGGAAACGGCGACGAGGATGCCGTGGTGGTGCGCGAGGTGGGCGAGCGGCCGACGTTCGGGTTCGACGTCGCCGACCATCTCGAGCTGGGTGAGCGGCACGGCTGGATCGAGATGGAGAAGGCGGCGGCCGCCTCCGGAGCCCGGTTCGCCTACCTGATGGGAGACCTGGTCATGGTCGAGCTCGCCCTCGTGCGCTTCGTCGTCGAGCGGGTCCGCGCGGCGGGCTTTCGGCCGGTGGTGCCACCGGTCCTCGTCCGCGAGGGGCCGCTGCACGGCACCGGCTTCTTTCCCGGCGAGCGGGAGATGATCTACGAGGTCGAGCGCGACGAGCTCTTTCTCGTCGGCACCTCCGAGGTGCCGCTGGCCGCCCTACACGCCGACGAGATCCTCGATGCAGGCGCCCTGCCGCGCCGCTACGCCGGCATCTCGACCTGCTTTCGCCGCGAGGCGGGAGCGGCGGGCAAGGACACCCGCGGGATCTTCCGCGTGCACCAGTTCGACAAGGTCGAGATGTTCTCGTTCGTCTCGCCGGACGACTCGGAGGCCGAGCATGAGCGCATCCTGGCGATCGAGGAGGACATCCTCACGGCGCTGGAGCTCCCCTACCGGGTCGTCGACATCCCGGTGGGAGACCTTGGAGCCCCGGCCACCCGCAAGTTCGACTGCGAGGCGTGGATCCCAAGCCAGGAGCGCTACCGCGAGCTCACCTCCTGCTCGAACACCACCGACTTCCAGTCGCGGCGCCTGGGCGCGCGCTTTCGCCCGGCGGCCGACGCCGCCCCGGAGCCCGTCCACACGCTCAACGGCACCGCCACGGCGGTGGGACGCACATTGATCGCGCTGCTCGAGAACGGCCAGCGCGAGGACGGGACCGTGCGGCTGCCCCAGGCGCTGATCGAAGCCGGGGCCCCCGCGGCGATACCGGCCTAGATCCAGAGGGGCAGGCGCCCTACTCCCCGAAGTCCAGGGAGCAGGAGTTGATGCAGTAGCGCTTGCCCGTCGGCGCGGGGCCGTCGTCGAACAGGTGCCCCAGATGCCCCCCGCAGCGCGCGCACACGACCTCGGTGCGGCGCATGAACAGGGAGTTGTCGGGCCGCGTCTCGACAGCGCTGGAGTCGGCGGGGTCGAAGAAGCTCGGCCAGCCCGTGCCCGAGTCGAACTTGGTGTCCGAGCGAAAGAGCTCCTGGCCGCAGCCGCGGCAGCGATAGACGCCCTCGTCCTTCAGGTCCCAGTACGCCCCGGTGAAGGCGCGCTCGGTTCCCTTCTTGCGAAGCACCTCGTACTCCTCCGGGGACAGCTCGCGGCGCCACTCCTCCTCAGTCCTCTTGATCTTCTCCATTCGCCTCATCCTCTCGCTTCAGCTCCTCCCGAGGTTAGTCGGGATCGGGACCGCGTCGTTACGCTCCCGTGGTGGCGACGCCCGAGAGCTTCTACGTGCGCGACGGGGACGAGTACGCCTCCACCGAGCTTACGCGGGGCCCCTGGGATCCCGGGGCCCAGCACGCAGGCCCGCCGGCGGCCCTCCTGGGACGCGAGATCGCCAGCCTCGCGTCAACGGAGCCGATGCGGGTGGGCCGGATCACCTTCGAGATCCTCCGTCCGATCCCGATCGCACCGCTTCGCGTTAGGGCCGAGGTCGTGCGGCCCGGGCGCAGCGTCGAGCTGGTCGAGGCGAGCCTCCACGCGGGAGGGGAGGTGCTCGTTCGGGCGCGCGCCTGGAGGCTGCGCGTGGAGCCGGTCGACCTGCCGAGCGGGGTGTCGAGCGACCAGGAGCCGGCCGTGGCGTCGGGGTCGAGCTCGCTGCTTCGTCCCGGGAGCGTCCCGCCGGGGCCGCTGGAGGGCAACACGGGAACGTTCTTTGAGACCGGCCAGGCCACGGGGTACCACACGGCGATGGAGTACCGATTCATCTCGGGCGGCTTCCTCGACGCCGGCCCCGCGACCGTCTGGATGCGCATGCGCCACCCGCTCGTCCTCGGGGAGGAGGCCGCCCCGCTCGAGCGGCTGCTGGTGGCGGCCGACTCGGGCAACGGCATCTCCGCCACCCTGGACTGGCGCCGCTACGTCTTCATCAACGTCGACCTCTCCGTGCACCTCGCACGCCTTCCCAGGGGGGAGTGGGTGGGCCTCGACGCGATCACGATCGCGGAGCCCGACGGCATCGGGCTCACCGACACCGCCCTCCTGGACCTCGAGGGCCCGGTGGGGCGAGCGGCGCAGACGCTCCTGATTCGCGAGCGGTAAGTAGTAAGCCGCAGCCCTAATCCGCAATCGCACCCGTTGTGGAGGACGGCTGCGCCGCCTAGCCTCGAAGGGTGAGCTCAGACGCCGATGCCACTGTCGTGCCCGGTAGCCTCGCCGCGGTGGAGGACGAGTCAGGGACTGGCAGCGAACCCCGCGACGATGTCATCAGGATCGTCCTAGCCGACGACCACGCGGTGGTGCGCAGCGCGCTGCGGATGCTGCTCGAGGCCGAGCGGGACCTTCAGGTGGTGGCCGAGGCGGGCGACGTCGACTCCACGGTCCGCTACGTGCGCGGCCACACCCCCGACGTCCTCATCCTCGACCTGAACATGCCGGGCGGCCCCAGCCTGCGCGCCGTGCCCGAGATCCGGCGCATGTCGGCCGAGACGCGGATCGTCGTGCTCACGATGCAGAGCGACCCCGTATTCGCCCGCGAGGCCATGCAGGCCGGGGTGCTGGGCTACATCCTCAAGGACGCGGCCGACTCGGAGCTCGTGAAGGCCGTCCGCCTTGCGGCCGACGGCAAGACCTATCTTCAGCCCGAGCTCGGCGCCCGCCTCGCCGCCGAGCCCTCGGGCCCTCCGGATGACCTCTCGGAGAGAGAGGTCGAGATCCTCCGCCTGATCGCCCTCGGGCACACGAACGGCGAGATCGCCGAGGAGCTCTACCTCAGCGTGCGCACGGTGGAGTCCCACCGGGCGCACATCCAGCAGAAGCTGCGGATGAGCAAGCGCTCAGAGCTCGTCCGCTACGCGCTGGACCGCAACCTGCTCGAGTCCTCCTGATCGCGCCGCGACGGCACGGTCGCCCGCACTTCGGTTCCCTCGCCGAGGGCTGAGCGCACCTCCATCTCGCCGCCGGCGAGCTCCAGGCGCTCGCGCATTCCGAGCAGACCGAAGCCGTCGGTGGGGGCCTCCGAGTCGAAGCCCGCCCCGTCGTCGCGGACGGTGATGTCGATCCGCCCCTCGGCCTCGCGGATGAGCAGCCTCACCTTCTCGGCGTGGGCGTGCTTGACCACGTTGGTGAGCGCCTCCTGGACCACCCGGTAGAGGGCGCTCTCGAGCTCCGCGTCGAGGCGCTCGGGCTCGTCGTCGGCGGTCGCATCGAGCGCGACCTCCGCGTCGATCTCCAGCTCCCCGGCGTTGGCCTGCTGCTCGATGAGGCCCTCGATGGCGGCGGCCAGCCCGAGCTCGTCCAGGGCGGCGGGACGCAGCTCCGCAATCAGCCCGCGCAGTGCCGTGATCCCGTCGCCCAGCTGTTCGACCGCCTTCTCGACCGCCTGGCGCACATCTTCGGGGGAGCCGGTCCGGGCGGCCGCGGAGAGGACGACTCGCATCGCTCCGAGCGATTGGAGCGTGTCGTCGTGAAGCTCCCTGGCCCAACGGCGACGCTCGCGCTCCGAGGCGTCGATCGAATGGCGCAGGCGCTCCTCGGCGACGAACTTCGCCGTTGAGACAGCGGTCGCGGCGCTGGCCGCGAACGCGCCGAGCAGGCGCTCGTCCTCCTCGTCGAACTCCGGGCCGAGGCCGAGGCGATCGAAGGCCGCGACCACCCCCAGGGCCACGCCCCGGAAGTTGAGCGGCACGAGCAGGGCGGCCTTCGCCTGGATCCCGAGCTCGCTTGGCGAGATCCCCAGGCGGCTGTGCACGTCGGCCACGCGCTCCGGCCGCAGGCCGCGCAGCACACCGCCCCAGGTGGTCCAGCCGATCGTCAGCCGCTCACCGCGGACATCCCGGCTGAACTCCCCGGCCGTGGCGGCGACCTCGAGCTCGTTCTGGTCCTCGAGGAGGATCACGACCGAGCGCGCCTCCACGAGCGCCCGCGCCCGCTTCACGATGGTCTCCAGGACGCGTTCGAGATTGGTCTCGCCGCCCACCGCGCGGGCGATCTCGGTGGTTGCCTCCAGGCGGCCGACCGCCCGTTCGAGCTGGCGCCGGCGCTCCTCGACCCCGCTGTAGAGGCGCGCGTTGTCGATCGCGATCCCGGCCCACTCGGCGAGGATCACGGTGGCCTCCTCGTCGCGCTCGTCGAACTGGCCCTCCTCCTTCTCGGTCAGGTAGAGGTTGCCGTAGGCCTCGCCGCGGATGATGACGGGGACCCCCAGGAAGTTGCGCATCGGCGGGTGGCCGGGCGGAAAGCCGAACGAGCGCGGGTGGGCGCCCACGTCGTCCAGACGCAGTGGCTTCGCCTCGTCGATCAGGAGCCCGAGGACTCCGCGGCCGCGAGGCAGATCGCCGATCGCCTCGCGCTCCTCGTCGTCGATGCCGACGGTGATGAAGCGGTCCAGGGCGCGGAGCTCGTCGTCGAGGATCCCCAGTGCCGCGTAGCGGGCGCCGGTGAGCTCCCTGGCGGTCTCCAACACCTCCTGGAGGACGGTCTCGAGATCGAGCTGGGAGACCAGGGTGCGCCCGACGGTCATGAGCCGACGCAGATCCTCTTCGTCGAGGGACTTCCCGATCCCCCCCGCGTGCTCGGGGTTCACAAGGTGCAATCTAACGCCACAATGGGTACCGGTGAGCCGGTGAACGAGAAACTGCTCGGCATCTACCTGAACGACCACCTGGCGGGATCCACCGCCGGGATCGAGCTGGCGCGCCGCTCCGCGGGCGCCAACGAGGGCACCGGGCTCGGCGACTTCCTGGCGCGACTCGTGAGCGAGATCGACGCCGACCGCGACGCCCTGATCCGGATCATGGAGCTGTTCGGCGTTCGCCAGGATCAGCTGAAGAAGACGGCGGCATGGACCGCGGAGAAGCTGGGACGCCTGAAGCCCAATGGACAGCTGACGGGCTACTCGCCCCTGAGCAGGCTGGTGGAGCTGGAGGGCCTCCACGTCGGCATCTCCGGCAAGCTCTCGCTGTGGCAGACGCTCAGCGGCTCGATCGCGGACGCCTCGGCCCTCTCGCCCGCCAACGTCGAGCTCCCCGATCTCGTGGCGCGCGCGGAGCGCCAGCTCGCGGAGCTCGAGCCCCACCGCCTGGAGGCCGCGCGCCAGGCGTTCGAGGCGGGCGCCTGAGCGGCCCCCGGCGGGCGCTCAGCTAGAGCCTCGTCCGGATCCGCTTCGCGACCCGAGGCGGTCGCGCAGCACCAGGAACAGGAGGCCCCCGACCAGCAGGAGCATCGGGGCGACGAAGGGAATGGCGCTGACGACGTCGCCGTGGTCGGCCACCAGGAAAAGGCTCATCGCGCCAACTCCAGGGGGCGATCCGCTGCTCGCGGCGGCCTCGGCGTGGTGCCCGGCGTGCCCGGCGGCGCCGCCGGGAGCGATTGCTCCATGGCGGTCGCGAGACGGTGAAGTCCCCATGCGATCAGCGCGAGAAAGCCGATGGTGAAGGCCAGCACGACTCCGTAGGCCGCGGCCCAGAGGCCAGGGGCCGCGGTGAGCTGCTCCCGCTGCAGGATCTCGTGGTCGGCGATGAACTCGCGCGTTGCGCCCTCGGTGGCGGGGACCTCGCCGACGGGAATGGCGTCGTCGGCCGGCAGGTACACCGGGGCGGCCGTGAGCGAGCTGCCGCGATGGAGGCGCACGAGCGTCTTCCACGTTCCGTGCAGGGGAACGGGCCCCTCGGTGCCGTAGACGCCGGGCGAGCCCGTGGCCTTCAGATCCTCCAGCACGAGTCCGCCGCCCTGCCAGGAGATGGCCTGAAACCACTCGGCGCCCGCCGCGGCGTCGGGCGGGTCGAGCCGCACGGTGAGGCGCCCCTCGGCGTCGCCGCCGCCGCGAGTCTCCGCGATCGAGATGGTGCCCCGCACGCCCTCCGTGGGCGGCTTCTGCAACCCGTAGAGGACCATCGCCGCAACGGCCACGGCGGCGCAGACGGCGCCGGCCCGGAGCGAGCGCGTGCG
>Ga0299914_10004197_pt1 | contig 10337 bp, 7 predicted proteins | sample RVTome_10_FD_201361 | JGI IMG/M metagenome (GOLD analysis project Ga0299914, IMG submission 201361) | Soil microbial communities from uranium-contaminated site in the Upper Colorado River Basin, Wyoming, United States - RVT153D57 (version 2) ... | reverse complement strand
CCTCCCCACCGCGTCCCGCTTCCGCCACGTACAGTGCGCCCTCGGGGCCAAACGCAAGTCCTCGAGGGTTGTCGAGTCCCGACATGACGACGGTCACGATCGGCTGGGCGTGTGTCCCAGCGATCATGGCGGCTGCACAAATGATTGCACCGCTGGTTACAGCGGCGCTCGACCGTCGCCACATGCTTCTAACGATCATGGGTTCCTCCTCGAGCAGACCGGCTGCTGCTCATGCCGAGACCGGAGTTCGCTCGCAGACACGCATCGGGGCGACACGTATCGCGGCAGTGTGAGGGCGCGCGTATGGTCCCTTCAACCACGGATGCAGCGGCGCGATCACTCGACAAAGCACTCACCGGCCCGGCGTGTGAAGGCACGTGTAATAGCCGATCACCGGCACGAACGAGTAGGGCTGGCCCGTCGATCCGCAGAGCGGCGCGTTCCTCGTACACGTTCCTGCCGGATCAGTCACGTCAGCCCCGCAGTACAAGTCGGGGCGAATCGCCAACAGCGTTCCGACGAACTGACCGTTCTCAAAGCGCCAGAGCGTAAACGTGGCTGGTCGATCCGCAGGCGGCGGAATTGGTGGAAAACCCTGGTTCGGATGGCTGCACTCCGTGCGGGTTGGAAACGGGGGCGGCGTAAAGCACGACCACCCGTGAGCGATCAGGTCCGTGGGAGTAAGGGGTCGGCCGGGCCCTTGAAGCCGGTTCGTGAGTCCCGGGGTGACCGGAAGGGCGGCACTAACCGGGTATTCGGACGGTGTCGTGGCTCCAGCTGGCCCTGGCCCGCCCCTCTCGAAGGCGGACGGGCTCGCGGGACTGCCGCTGTCGCCACAACTGGAGGCGACAACACTGAGGCTCAGCACGACGGCAGCCCATCTCCACATTCGGGGCGCTTGGGTATGCATGAGTGGTCCTCCATCTGGTTGGGCGTGTCTGCTCGCTCGTTCCAGGCCGCAGGAGAGCGTGGCGGAGAGAGGCCCCGTTGCTAGTAGCGAGAACCTGCGGCGAGAAACCGCATCCGGGTAGAAACCGTCTAGAATGGCGGCCTGCCGCTAAGGGGGACGGGTGGGGGATACGGCCCTCGGTGTAACGACTCTGTTGCGTGCCTGGAGTAGGGGCGATCAAGGCGCGTTCGAACAGCTGACGCCGCTCGTTTACGACGAGCTACGTCGACGCGCCCGTCACTATCTTCGCGCCGAACGGCCGAATCACACGCTCAGGCCCACTGCCCTTGTCCATGAGGTCTACCTACGGTTGGTGGACCTGGACCAGGTGGATTGGCAGGATCGCACGCATTTCTTCGCGCTTGCCGCGCGGCAGATGCGGCGGATCCTGGTCGACTCGGCGCGGGCCCGCAAGTATCAGAAGCACGGCGGCGGCGCGGTGAATGTCACGTTCGACGAGGCGTTCGCCGTGGCAGCACGCCACCCGGATTTCGTCGCGCTCGACGATGCCCTCACCGCACTGACGGCGCAGGACGAGCGCAAAGGGCATGTCGTGGAGATGCGTTTTTTTGGTGGCCTGACGAATCAGGAGATCGCGGCGGAGCTCGGCATCTCGACCGACACGGTGACGCGCGATTGGCAGATGGCAAAGCTGTGGCTGCGCCGGGAGCTAAGAAAGGCAGGAGCCATCTGATCACCGACCGCTGGCGACGAATCGAATCGTTGTGCCATGCGGCGCTGGCGCGGCCGGCTCAGGACCGCGCGGCGTATCTGGCGGAAGCATGCGGAGGCGACGAGGCGCTTCTCGAAGAAGTCGAGTCGCTGGTCGCCGAAGGCGACGCTGACGGCTCATTCCTTGAATTGCCCGTTGTCGGCGGCGCTGTTTCTCCGTCCCTCGTTGGTCGCCAGCTTGGGCCATACCGCATCGAGGCACGGATCGGCGCGGGCGGAATGGGCGAGGTGTATCACGCGAAGGACACACGCCTGAACCGGAATGTCGCGATCAAGATCCTGCCGCTGCAGTGGACAGCCGATCGGCAGCGGCGAACCCGCTTCGAGCGCGAGGCGCGCGCCGTAGCTGCGCTCAAGCACCCAAACATCTGCACCATTTACGACATCGGCCACGACGACGGGACCGATTTTCTGGTGATGGAGCTCGTCGAGGGCGAGTCGCTCGCAGCGCGGCTCTCGAGAGGGCCGCTGCCGTGCGACGAAGCGGTCGCCCGCGCGATCGAGATCGCGAGCGCGCTCGACGAAGCGCACCGTCACCGCATCATCCATCGCGACCTCAAACCCGGCAACGTGATGCTCACGAGAAGCGGCTCCGGCACGTCGCGAGGCGCACAGGCGAAGTTGCTCGATTTCGGCCTCGCCCGCATTATTTCGTCCGACATCACGGCCCAGCGCTCGTCGGGGCCGGACACGCCGATGACCGAGGCCGGGGGGCTGTTCGGCACCGTCGAGTACATGGCCCCCGAGCAGATCCAAGGCGCACCAACGGACGCTCGCACCGACTTGTTCGCATTCGGCGCGCTCCTATACGAAATGCTTACCGGACGGATGGCGTTCGGTCGCGCGACGAAAGCCGAGAGCCTCACGGCTGTGCTGCGCGATCACCCTGACCAGACGGTGCTCGAGGGAAGTGGCGCCGCGTCGCCGGTGATTCGCATCGTCCGCCGGTGTCTGGAAAAGGATCCAGCTGACCGGTTCCAGACCGCCCGCGACCTGGCGTTCGCGCTCGAGAATGCGGCCTCCCCTCACGAGCCAGAGACACGCAGCGCAGAGGGTGGCACGATCGCCCGCGCTCGCCGTATCCCGCTGCGCCAAGCGATCTACGTGGTGTCAGCGATGACTGCGTTGGCGGCCGTGGCAGTGTGGACGGTGGGGACGCGTGCCGTGGCGCCGCTAACCCGAAATACCACGCAGTTTACCTGGTCGCTTCCACAAGGAATGACGCTGGGTTCGGAGCCGGTCGTGTCGCCCGACGGCCGGCGCGTAGCGTTCGTAGCCGTTGGCCAATCCGACAGCCGCCTTTTCGTTCGCGATCTTGCGACGCTGGAGGCAATCCCGCTGCCGGGCACAACACGCGCCAAACAGCCGTTTTGGTCGCCTGACGGCAATGCCGTCGCTTTCTTCGCCGACGGCAGGCTCATGAAGATGGCGCTTGATGGCGGCGAGCCAGTCGATCTTGCCTCCGCCCCCGATGCGCGCGGCGGTTCATGGAGTCGATCGGGCGTTATTGTCTTCCAGCCGTTCTTCCGCGATCGCGGGCTCGCGCGCGTGTCAGCCAATGGAGGCGAGGTCCAGACAGCCACACTGCTCGACGTGACGACCGACGACACGACGCACAAGTGGCCGGTGTTCTTACCCGATGGTGTTCATTTCTTGTATCTGGTGCTTTCGGTTGACGAGAACCGCCGCGGCATCTACGTAGGAAGTCTCTCGCAACGGCCGTCGCGGCCGGCCACACGCTTGTTCCCGACGGTGTCAAGCGCGTCCTACGTCGTCCCCGAGGGACACGAGACGGGATTCCTGTTATCGGTCGCGGGCGGCCAGATACAGGCGCGGCCGTTTGACGGCAATCGCCGGACCATTACCGGGGAGCCGCGATCGATTGGGATAGCTGCGGCGGAGACCTCTGTCCATTATGCAGCGATGATGGGAGCGTCACCGCGACTGCTGGCGTTTGCTGATACCGTGGTGCCAGCCGGTTTTCAGTTCGCGTCGGTCGGCATCGACGGCAAGCAGATGACGCCGCGGCCGGACCGCGAGATTGCAGGACCGCCTCGCCTTTCGCCTGACGGCGCGCGTGTGACGCGCAGCGTCCTCGATCCGCTCACCGGTGATGCCGACATTTGGGTCGACGATCTAATGCGCGAGACACGAGTGCGCATAAGCAGTTCGCGCGACCTGGACTTGGCGCCCGTCTGGTCACCCGATGGTCGCCGGATCGCCTATCGCTCCGGTTCATGGGGAACCTCGAACGTGAGCATCGCTTCCGCAGACGGCACGGGTGTGCTGAGGGTGTTGCGGTGTCCCGGCGAGCCGTGCCTGCCAACCGACTGGTCACCAGACGGACATTTCGTATTGATTAACGTTCAAGGGGATGTCTGGAGCGTTCAGGTCGGGGGCGAAGAAACGGCTCAACCGCTGCTTGACGCAGCGTTCGTGCAACGGGATGCGCGAATCTCGCCAGACGGTCGCTGGGTCAGCTATGTATCACACGAGTCCGGTCGACCCGAGGTGTACGTGCGAAACCTGACCGGCGCTCCGGACCGCGTCGTGGTCTCCCGCGGCGGAGATCAACCAGTGTGGAGCCGTCGCGGACGAGAGTTGTTTTACGTGAGCCTCGACAACGAGCTCCACCGGGTCGTGGTAGGTACTGATCGGAGCGACCGTCTGATTGTTGAACCGCCAGCGAAGTTGCCAATACCGACGTTTGCGCGCGGCCATCTCGGCACCAGCTACGACGTGTCACCAGATGCGGCGCGTGTCTACTTCCCGCATCCCGGAGCTTCTTCGAAGCCGCGTGAACTTGGATTCGCACTCGACTGGGCCGCGCGCCTCAAGTGATTCCCACCGCTCGTAAATTCGGAGCGCCCCTTTTCCGGATCCGCAGTGAACAAGGTTGGGCGCGCTCTTGGGCGGACCGCTGCAACACGTCCACTGGCGATCCGAATGACGGCATGACGTGGCGGGTGGTGCACGGTGAGGACTGAAGCGAGACCTGTTTGCCGCTCCCGGTTCCGCTCGCAGTCGCTCAGTCCTCACAGACGATTGCGGTCGGCGGCTATACTTGAAATGCCCGTAAGTGATCGCGGCACGTTTTGAGGGTCTGACACAATTCGGCTATTTGGGTTCTGTCGCAGCTGCAAGTTGTTGATTCTAAACGGAGAGATGTCCGAGTGGTTGAAGGAGCACGCTTGGAAAGCGTGTGTAGGGGAAACCCTCCCGTGGGTTCGAATCCCACTCTCTCCGCCAACCTTCGCCAAGCGCTCGCTTCGCTCACGGCTCCGGTTGGCAAGCCGGATCAGCGCCACGCGCTCGCTTCGCTCACGGCTTCGGTTGGCAAGCCGGATCACGCCACGCGCTCGCTTCGCTCACGGCTTCGGTTGGCAAGCCGGATCACGCCACGCGCTCGCTTCGCTCACGGCTCCGGTTGGCAAGCCGGATCAGCGCCACGCGCTCGCTTCGCTCACGGCTTCCGTTGGCAAGCCGGATCAGCGCCAAGCGCTCGCTTCGCTCACGGCTCCGGTTGGCAAGCCGGATCAGCGCCAAGCGCTCGCTTCGCTCACGGCTACAGTTGGCGGGCCGCGTCAGGCAAGCGGTCGCGTAAGGTTGTCCACCGTAGACAGCCCGCCATCCTCACGTCGACGACGCGTCGATCGGCCTGATTGGCGAGTACACAGGCGCGATACATCGGCTTGTTGGCACGTCCCGCCCGCTCAGGGTTCTACCGAGCACTGCATCATGAGCTCGATGCTCAGGCCCGGGAGCGGATTCGTGACCGCGGTGGGCGTGCACTCGGGCGGCGGCAGCGCGGCGCGGTCCGTCGGGTTGAGCGCGGCATGCCACGTGCCCCAGAAGGGCCCGTTGAACATGTTGGTCGTCGCGCCCGGCCGCAGGACCGTCGTGTTCGACCCCGGACGATCCGACCCGGGCAGGACCACGGGACCGGTGAGATCGATGGTGTGCGAGCTGGTGTTGCGCACGCTGGTGACGGTCACGTTCGGCGAAACGGAGCCCAGCGTCGAGACGCTGAACCCGCGCCATCCCGGCCCTCGGTCGCAGACGAACGGAAACGCGACCGGAAACGGACCGACGGGCCGCGCGTCGATGACGGTCACGGTCTGTTCTTCGTCCTGCAGCTCCGTCGGCGGCGGTCTGAAGCCGCCTTCGAGTGCGAGCGTGGTCGTTCGATCGGGCCGGATCGTGCGGCAACCCTGCTCCTGGCCGGACTCGTCGACGACGGGCGGATCGAGCGGGACCGGGTCGCCGGTGATGGTCAACCTGAAATCGGGGCGACAGCCCGTGTCGCCGCCGCACTCGCCCGGCCCGCACCCGGCCGCGCAACAGAAGCCGTCGACGCAGCTTGCGCCCTCCGGACAATCCGAGCTTGCCACGCAGGAGATCGGCCCGCGTCCGTCCGGGAATCCGGCCGGACACTCGCAGAGTTCCTGACGACGCGGCAGCACCAGGTCCCAGCACACCTCGACCGGTTCACCGGGGCAGACGACGCCCGGCTCCACCGACATGAAGTTGTGGCCATCGGCCAGGCCATGTGTCTCGATCTTGCAGCCGAAGAGCGGCACGAGCAGCAGAAGCGCGAGCAGTTGTGTTCTGGTGTGCATGGGCGCCTTCATGGTGTTCCCGGTGCGCTCGTCAACCTCCGGCGCGTCGCACCGCCGTGCTGCGTCAACGCGGGTGAATGCTGAAGCACCCGGACGTCATCGGAACGCCTGAGGCGACGACCGGCGCCTACTCGCCGACGTGTACGGTGACGTCCTTCGAGGCCGATCGCCCGTGTGCGTCGGTGACGTTCAGCGTGGCGAGGTACACGCCCGCGCTCCTGTAGGTGAAGACGGGATTCGGCTCCGTCGAGTCCACATCGTCGTTGTCGTCCAGGTACCACTCGTAGGTGAACGCGTCTCCGTCGGGATCGCTGGTTCCTGCGCTCGAGAAGCTGACGGTCAAGGGCCGCGGCCCGGCGGCGGGATCCGCGGAGATCTGTACGACAGGGGCATGGTTCCCGTCCGCACCGATGTAGTCGATGCGTGCCAGGCGCGCGTCGGGATTCTCGAGGAAGAACCCGTCGCCGTACTCCAGCGTGTAAAGGGCGCCTTCGGGGCCGAACTCGAGGTCCATGCCGTTGTCGAGGGTCGGCGAGGCGAGCAAGGGCAGGACGTCCTCAATCGCGGCGAGGTGGCCGGCCGCGTCCAGGTGGAAGGCCTTGATGTAGTCGCGCGTCCATTCGTAGAAGAGCGGTATCCCGTCATAGTAGGCCGGCCAGGCGGGCGGGCTGCTCTTCCCGGGATCGAAGGCATAGGCGGGCCCGGCCATGGGTGCAATCCCGCCGGCGCCGAGCTCGGGGAACTCTGCGGAGAGCCCGTATGAGTAGTAGACGTCGGGCTGCTGCACGGCCGGCAGCTCGCGCCGGCCGGTGTTGTTGGGCGACTCGTTGACCGGCGCGCTGCAGTCGAACGCCGGGCCGGACGCCCCTGTCTCGAAGTCGTAGTCATGATAGGGCAGCGCCGCGGTCGCGCAGTACGGCCACCCGTAGTTGCCTGGCTCGCGCAGGACGAACCACTTGCCGTGACCCTCCGGTCCCCGCAATGGGTTGGGGTTGAGCGCGTCCGGCCCGTTGTCGGCGACGTAGATCTCGTCCGTCTGCCGATTGACGGCAATCCGGAACGGATTGACGAGGCCCATCGCGTAGATCTCCGGCCGCGTTTGTGGCGTCCCCGGAGGAAACAGGTTCCCGGCGGGGATGGCATAGCCCCCGCTCGGCAGGGGACGGATGCGCAGGATCTTGCCCCGAAGGTCGTTCGTGTTGGCCGACGTGCGCTGGGCGTCGAAGGCGGGATTGCGGCCCGTCCGCTCATCGATCGGCGCGTACCCGTCGGACTGGAACGAATTGGTGTCGTCGCCGGTCGAGAGAATCAGGTTCCCGGCGCTGTCGAAGCCGATATCGCCGCCCACGTGACAGCAGATGCCGCGGTCCTGGGACACTTCGATGATCGTCTGCTCGGTCGCGGTGATCAGCCGGTGCCCTGCGAAACGGAAGCGCGACAGGCGGGTCACCCCCCGGAAGCGCTGCCAATCCGTCTCGGTGCCGAACACCGGCGCGTCTCCCTCTTCCGCGGGCGTCATGGGATCGTCCACGGGCGTGTCGAGCGGAGGCGAGTAGTAGATGTACACCCACCCGTTCCTGTTGAAGTCGGGCGCCAGCGCGATGCTCAGAAGGCCCTCTTCATCGTGCGAGTAGACCTCCAGTTCCGCGGCGACCCTGTTCCGACCGGTCTGGGGATCGTGCAGCCAGACCTGACCTGTCCTGGTCGTGTGGAGCACCCGCCCATCCGGCAGCACGGCGAGATCCGTGGGCTCGCCGGGATTGGCGTTGAGGATGACCTTCTCGAAGTGTGATTCGGGCGGGGGCCCGGGCTGCGCCGTGACGAGAACAGGCAGCGCGAGCAGCGCCGATAGCGCGGGGAAGAACCGGGCACAGCTCCGGGCAGTCCATCGCGGAGTGTGCTGCCTGAAGGCGATCGATCGTGTCACCATCGCGCACGGTGTGTCTCGGTCGCTGACAGTCATGACGGCCCCCTCTCACAAGCACGCCGGATTCTGAGACATGAAGGCTCGTGCCGCTCGAGTCACGGAGATGGTATCTCGACAGGCGCACCAAGGTCCGCGGAAAAGCGCGCGCGTGACACACTCGATTGGCGAGACGGCGCGCACGCCGCGGCTGAGCTTGCGCACCTCAACCGCACTGTCGCATCCTCCTCACCGCCCGCGGCTGCAGGATCGGTCGCACGTTCTCGTCCGCCTCTGCCAAGGAGGAATCGCGATGAGCGCTTGTCGAACCCTCTCACTCGTCGTGGCATTCGCCGCCGTCGTGTTACCGGAGGTGGTGCGGGCGGCAGACCTGGAAGGCGCCCAGGACCATCCGCTGGTCTCCCGGATTCCGGAGTCGGAGATCCGCCAGTACGAACAGGAGAAGTTCGGGCAGGTCGTTCTGCCAATTGGAAAGGCGACCGGGAAGGGCAAGTTCGCCGACCAGGTCACGGCCGAGGGCAGGGTGACGCGCATCGCGTATCGGCTGCCCGCCGACCGCTCCCCCCTCGAAGCCTATCGGCAGTACCGCGAGGCGCTGACGAAGGCCGGGTTCGAAGTCCTCTGGAGCTGCGAGCGGGAGACCGCCTGCGGGAACTGGTTCGCTCACAACTTCAACTCCACCCTGCCCGGCGAGAAACGCGTCTTTCAGGCAGAAGCGATCAACGAGAAAGAGGAGTTCTACCTTGCTGCCCGCCTGCGGCGGCAGGAGGGCGACGTGTTCGTGCAGGTGCTGGCGTACCCGACGGCGGCGAAGCGCGGCAGCTACGCGCGCGTGCGGGTCGTCGAGACGCGCCCGATGGAAGCAGGACTGGTGACTGTGGATGCCGACGCGATGAAGCGCGACCTCGAGCGGACGGGACGGGTCGCCATCTACGGGATTACCTTCGACACCGACAGCGCCGCCATCAAGCTCGAATCAAACGCCACGCTCGACGAGATGGCCAGGTTCCTGAAGGGTAGCGCCGGCTTGTCGGTCTTCATCGTGGGGCACACCGATGGCACCGGTTCGTTCGACCACAACCTGGATCTCTCGCGGCGGCGGGCTGCGGCCGTCGTCAAGGCGCTTACCGAGCGGGGCGTGGCCGGGAATCGGCTGGCGGCGCACGGCGTGGGACCGCTCTCGCCGGTCGACAGCAACGAGACCGAAGACGGCCGAGGGCGCAACCGGCGAGTGGAGATGGTTCGGCGATAACCTGCTGGCTGACCCTGAGAGCGTCAGACGTACATCGGGCGCCGGCTCCCGAGCCTGAGCCAGCCGCGCAGAATCCGGTAGATGAACCAGAGACCGACGATGATGAGCGGCAGCCACGCGATGATGATGCCAATGCCGAGCGTTCCGACGACGAACACGAAGCACAGCGCCACCCAGAGCAGCCCGTACCAGAAGGTGCGGATCTGCCACCGGAAGTGCGACTCGAGCCACGTGCCGCGGACGTCGCCGCGCTTGACATAGTTCAGGATCACCGCGATCAGCGACGGCCAGCCGGTGAGAAACGCGCCGACGACGGTCGCGGCGCCGAGGATGCCGGTCAGCAGGCTGAAGGCGTGCAGCGCGTAGATGGCGTGCGTCCAGTTGACGAGCGAGTTTGAGGGCGAAGTGGTCTGCATCGTGTCATTCCACCCTGCCGCGCCGTTCGCGTCAACGACTGGCCGAGCGGCCCGCGTTTGCCGGCACCGTGCCGTCCCTGCGATGCCACGGCAGCCCTGAATTCTGCTAAACCACTGCCGACACAGACATTGGACGGCGACCAGGACGCGCCACGCTGGACCCGCGCCACCGCCCTTCCGATAAGCCTCCGCAGATGACACCGGACGCCCCCCGGCCATTTCCCGCCGCGCAGGCGCTCATGCGCGTCGCGCTCTGGGCCCTCCTCCTCGCCGTCGTCGCCACGACGAAGACGGATCCCGACCTCTGGGGCCACGTCCGCTTCGGCATCGACATCTTCGAGAGCGGGACGGCGCGGGTCGCGGAGACGTACTCCTTCACGAGCGATCGCGAGTGGGTGAACCACGAGTGGGCGGCGGAAGCCGTGTTCGGCGCCGTCTATCTGGC
>Ga0299914_10004196_pt1 | contig 10337 bp, 10 predicted proteins | sample RVTome_10_FD_201361 | JGI IMG/M metagenome (GOLD analysis project Ga0299914, IMG submission 201361) | Soil microbial communities from uranium-contaminated site in the Upper Colorado River Basin, Wyoming, United States - RVT153D57 (version 2) ... | reverse complement strand
CTTCGACTGGGACGTCCAGGAGGCCGGCGTCGACATCATGGACACGGCCGGGACCCCGCTTCCCGACTCCGTCCTCGAATCGATCAAGTCCACCAAGGTCGCGATCAAGGGACCGATCACGACCCCGGTGGGTCATGGCTTTCGCAGCGTGAACGTCGCGCTTCGAAAGGCCATCGACCTGTACGCCTGCGTACGCCCCTGCAAGAGCTACGAGGGGGTGCGCTCCAAGTACGACGACATCGACCTGGTCTTCGTGCGCGAGAACACCGAGGACCTGTACGCGGGCATCGAGTTCGAGAAGGACACGCCAGAGGTGCAGACGCTGGTCGAGACGCTCAGGCGGCTCGACCCGGATGCGGGCGCGACGCTGCGCGAGCACGTGGGGATCTCGATCAAGCCGATCTCGGTCGAGGGCACCCGCCGGATCGTGAAGTACGCCTTCGACTACGCCATCGAGAACGGCCGCTCGAAGGTCACGGCCGTCCACAAGGCCAACATCATGAAGCACACCGACGGCCTCTGGCTCTCGGTCGCGACCGAGGTCGCCGAGGACTACCCGGACATCGAGTTCGAGGAGCGGATCGTCGACAACATGTGCATGCAGCTCGTGCAGAAGCCCGAGCTGTACGACGTGATCGTGCTCCCCAACCTCTACGGGGACATCCTCAGCGACCTGGGCGCCGGGCTGGTCGGCGGCCTCGGGGTCGCCCCGGGCGCCAACATCGGCACCCACGCGGCGCTCTTCGAGCCGACCCACGGCAGCGCGCCCAAGTACGCCGGGCTCAACAAGGTCAACCCGATCGCGATGATGCTCTCGGGCGTGATGATGCTCCGGCACCTCAAGGAGCTGTCGGCCGCCGACCGGATGGAGGGCGCGATCGCCGACGTCATCCGCGAGGGCCGCTCGGTGACCTACGACATGAAGCCGCACCGCGACGACCCGACGGCGGTCGGGACCTCCGAGGTCGCCGACGCCGTCATCGAGCGCCTCAAGGTGGCCGCGTGACGGCTGACAGGGCCCCGCTCCGCGTCGCCGTCACCGGCGCCGCGGGGCAGATCGGCTACTCGATCCTGCCGCGCATCGCCGCCGGCGAGGCGTTCGGCAAGGACCAGCCGATCGTCCTGCAGCTCCTCGAGATCCCGGTCGAGCAGGTCCAGAAGGCGCTCGAGGGCGTCGCGATGGAGCTCGACGACTGCGCCTTCCCGCTGCTGCGGGGGATGGTGCTGACGGGCGACCCGCGCGAGGCCTTCGACGGCGTCGACTGGGCGATCCTGGTCGGCAGCAAGCCGCGCGGGCCGGGCATGGAGCGCGCCGAGCTGCTCACGGACAACGGCAAGATCTTCGTCGAGCAGGGCAAGGCGCTCGACGCGGTCGCCTCGGACGAGGCGCGCGTGGTGGTGGTGGGCAACCCGTGCAACACCAACTGCATGATCGCCGCCGCCCAGGCGTCGCGCCTCGGGCCCGAGCGCTTCACGGCGATGACCCGCCTCGACCAGAACCGGGCCCGCACCCAGCTCGCCCAGAAGGCGGGCGTCCCGGTCACCGAGGTCGAGGACATCGTCATCTTCGGCAACCACTCGCCGACGATGTTCGCCGACTTCACCAACGCCCGCATCGCCGGCCGTCCCGCCCGCGAGGCGATCGGCGACGACGCCTGGCTCGAGAACGAGTTCCTGCCGACGGTGGGCAAGCGCGGGGCGGCCATCATCGCCGCGCGCGGGCTCTCGTCGGCGGCCTCGGCGGCCAACGCCGCGATCGACCACGTCCGCTCCCTGAACACCCCCGGGCCGGAGATCCACTCGATCGCGGTCCGCTCGGACGGCGGCTACGGCTTCGACGAGGGCGTGTGGGCGTCGGTGCCGGTGCGCACCACCGCCCCGGGCACCTACGAGGTCGTCCGCGACGGCTTCGAGCACGACGAGTTCGCGAAGCTCAAGATCGCCGCGACCAACGCCGAGTTGGTGGAGGAGCGCCAGCTGGTCAAGGAGATGCTGGGGTGACCCCGGGCCCGTGTGGGCGGAGGTCGCTCCGCCCACACGGGAGGTCGCGGTGGACGGTGGTCGCAAGTCGATCGGTCAGGCCCTGGCGGAGGTACCGATCGAGCTTCGCGCCAGGCTCGCGCGCAACGGACGCGCCCGGGCGGTCTACTACAGCATCCGCAACCGCTTCATCTTCGCGGACCTGTACCAGCACGACCGCATGCTGGCCGACCGGGTGCGGGTGGACGCCTACCACGAGGCGCTCTCGAAGCTGATCGGGCCCGACGACGTGGTCGCCGACCTCGGCACCGGGTCGGGCGTGCTGACCTTCTTCGCCGCCCGCCGCGCCAAGCGGGTCCACGCCATCGAGCACGGGGCGATCATCGAGGCCGCCATGGCCGTCGGCCGCGCCAACGGCATCACCAACGTGGAGTACCACCGGGTCAACAGCCGCTCATTCACGCCGCCCGAGCAGCTCGACGTGATCATCCACGAGCAGATCGGCGACGCCCTCTTCGACGAGAAGGTCGTCCAGAACATCGGCGACCTGCGCGACCGGCTGCTCAAGCCCGGCGGGCGCATCTACCCGGCGGGGCTGGAGCTGTTCATCGAGCCGGTGCAGCTGCGCGAGGACATGCGCGCGCCGTTCGTCTGGCAGCAGAGCGACCTGCACGGCCTGGACTTCAGCGTCCTCCGGGAGCTCGAGCCCGAGCAGCCGCACAGCTACCGGCTCAAGAACTTCCGCCCCTTCCCCTTCGGGCACTTCCTCTGCGAGCCCGAGCCCGTGGTGGCGGTGGACCTCATGACCGCGACCGCCGCGTCGCTGCCGACGGCGATCTCCTACGAGCGCCCGGTGACGGCCGCGGGGTGGTTCGACGGCTTCGTCGTCTACTTCGTCGCCCGCTTCGACGACGAGATCTCGTTCACCTCGTCGCCCGACGCCACCGGGACCTCATGGGGCACCTTCCTCATGCGCGTGGAGTCCCGCCAGGTGCAGCCGGGCGAGACGATCCGCCTCTCCCTGGCCGCCGACGACCTGAGCGACCCGGCCACCTGGCGCTGGTAGGGGCGCCGGGCGCTCTCTCGGCCGGCGGCGACAACCGCTGTCGGCCTGGCCGAACCCCGGCGCGACTGCGCGTCAGTCCTTGTCGATGAACCGACGCCGCACGATGCGCGGGAGCACCGCTCCGAGCACCGCGCCGACCGCGACCGAGAGCACGATCACCCAGATCAGCGAGATGTCGGCGGAGAAGAAGACGAACGAGACGCTCACCGCGTCGCTGTTCTCGATGATGAAGACCAGCAGCAGGACGACGACCAGGACCGCCACGCCGACCGTGGCGACCTGACGCACCTGCCGCTCGTCGATGCCCTCGCGCCGCCGGCCGTTCGGCTCGTCCGGCTTCTCGGTCATGGCGGCTAGGCGGGGCTGACGGCGGCGGCGCGGAAGACCGCCCCCAGCCGCTCCATCCCCTCCTCGATCTCGGAGGGGCCGACGCCGCTGTAGGCCAGGCGCAGCGTCCGCTCACCGCCCTCGACGACGCAGTCGCTGCCGCGCACGTAGGCGACGCCCGCCTGCTCGGCCTCGCCGAAGAGGTCGTCGGCGGAGAGGCCCTCGGGCAGCGCGAGCCAGCAGAAGAAGCCGCCGGCCGGAGGCACGCAGCGGGTGCCCTCGGGCATGTGGTGCAGGCCCGCCACCATCGTGTCGCGGCGCTCGCGCATCAGCGCGGTCACCCGGGCGATGTTGCCCGGCAGGTGGCCTCCGGCGATGAGCCGGCTGACCGCCGCCTCGGCGAGCAGGGCGGGCGAGATGTAGGCGCGCGAGGCGGCGGCGGCCAGGCGGCCGGCGACCTCGGCGGGTGCGACCAGGTAGCCCACGCGGAGCCCGGGCGCCACGGTCTTGGAGAACGAGGACGTGAACAGGACCCGCTCGGGCGGCGCCATGTCGGCCAGGCCCGGCAGCGGCTCGCCCTCGAAGCGCAGCTTGCCGTACGGATCGTCCTCGAGCACGAGGATCCCGTACCGCTCGCAGACGTCCACCAGCGCCCGCCGCTTGGCGGCCGAGAGCGTCGCCCCCGACGGGTTCTGGAAGTTCGGGATCGTGTAGAGCAGCTTCGGGACGCGCCCGGCCGCGCACTCGGCCTCCAGCGCGTCCACGTCCATCCCGTCGTCCTGCATCGGCACCGGCAGGATCCCCATGCCGTGAAGGCGCAGCTGGAGCAGGGCGCGGTCGTAGGTCGGCGCCTCGACGGCCACCAGGTCCCCCGGCTGGAGCAGCGTCTCCAGCAGGAAGACGAAGCCCTGCAGCGAGCCGTTGGTGACGAGCACCTGGTCGGGCGTGACGCCGCGCTCCTCGGCGATCTGCTCGCGAAGCGGCGGATAGCCCTGGCCGGTCCCGTAGGACAGGACGCGCACGCCGTCGCGCTCGAGCGCGTCCCGCGCGCATTCGGCGATCAGGTCGGCGGCGAGCGCCTCCGGGCACGGGGCCCCGCGGGCGAAGGAGATCGGCTGCGGCACGGCGGCGGAGTCTAGTGGACCGGGCTGCCCATCGCCCCGCGCCGGCGGCGATGCGGGACGGTCAGCGCGCCGCGCGGTCGAGCGGGCTCACCGCCGGGCGGCGGCGGCGCGGCGGGCGGCGGCCTTGCGCTTGGCAGCGGCCTTGCGCTTGGCGGCCTGGCGCTGCTTGGCCTTCTTGGCCAGCACCTTCTTGTTGGCGACGCAGAAGTTGCTGACCCCGAGCGGCTTGGAGGTGAACTTGCGCCCGGTGTAGGGCCAGACCCGCCAGACGTAGCACGTGTTCGGCTTCATCTTCTTCGCGGGCGCCCGGTACTGGCGGCCGCGGGGGAAGGCCGAGTGGATCTTGTTCACCTTGGGCGTGAGGTTCTTCTGGCCCTTGCGCTGCTTGGCGACGCGGAAGATCTGCAGGTTGTAGAGCTTCGTGCCGCGCGGACCCTTGGTCCACCGCAGCACGGGCCGGCGGGTCGGCAGGGTCTTGCCGGCCTTCGGCCGCAGCCGCTTGGCGTTCTGGCGCGGAAGCGAGCGCACCAGCGACGCGGTCGACGACGACGGCGCGGCGGTCGGGCCCGGCGGCCCGGGCAGCACGGCGCCCACGACGGTGAAGGGCTCCGTCGTCCACTGCGAGACGTTGCCCGCCGGATCGACCTGCAGCACCCGGAAGCTGTAGGCGCCCTGGCCGAGGCCGAAGATCGTCGCGCTGTTCAGCGGCGTGTCGCTGGGCCCGGCGGCGAGCAGGCCGCCCGCGGCCACGACCTCCCAGCGCGAGTACGCGCCGGGCTCGCTGATCCAGGCGAAGCCGACCGGCGACGAGGCCGGGAAGGGCGGCCGCGCGGTGATGCCGGGCGGCGGCGGCGCGAGCGTGTCGACCTTGAAGGCCCGGGTCGCCGACGCGCTGGGGGTACCGTTCACCACCTGCTGGACGCGGAAGGTGTAGTCGCCGTCGGGCAGCGAGGGGACCGTCGCCTGGCCCACGCCTTGGCCACCGCCCTTGCGAACGGGGTTCGGGTTGCCGGCGGCGAAGACGTCCCAGAAGTAGTCCCAGCGCGTGGTGCTCACCGCCCAGGTGAACGTGGGCGTCGCGTTGCGCGTGGGCCCGAGCGGCCCGCCCGTGATGGTGGGCGCCCGAGCGACATCGGGGTTGATCTCGAGGGAGTGCCTGATGCTGAGGCTCGCGATGCCGGCGTTGTCGACCGTGCGCACCCGCCAGGTGAACGGCTCCCGCACGGGAAGTGCGCTGTCAGCCCGGGCTTCGATGAGGTCCGCCGCGGGACCTGGGTGCTCGACTTGCGCGACGACCCGCGGGGGCTCATCGCCCGACGCCGGCTCGATCAGGAGCTCGTAATAGTCCACCCCCGAGTGGGTGTCGCTCCCCGCCGACCAGGTGAACTGCGGAGACGACGGGACGGCGTCGGGGTTCGCCGGCTCCAGCGGCTGTCCGGGCGAGGGTGGGACGTTGTCGAACTTGAAGGGAGCCGAAGGGATCGCGGTGACGTGTCCGGCCAGGTCGCGGGTGGTGAGCTGCACCCGCTGCTCCTCGTCGCCGCTGGAGATCGGGTCGCCCGCCGTGCAGAGGCCGTCGATGCCCGAGCCACCCGGGTCCTCACACTGAGGGGTGATCGTGAGCGACGTGTACCAGCCGTTGGCACCGTTCGGCGCGGGCGGGCTAAAGATCCCGGTCACCTGCGGCGGTGTCGTGTCGACGCGGAAGGTGACCTGAGTCGCGTCTGCGGGATTTGACTTGGGATGCGCCGTGATCTGCCCCTCACCGTCCGGGAATCCGGGCTGAAGCGTCACGGGCCCGTCCGCGGTGAGCTCGGCGCCCTGCACGGGATCTGCGCCCACCAGTCCGGCGGACCAGACGATCGGGTCGGCCTCAGAGGCACCGCCGGTAATCGTGAACGTCGGCAGGGAGGGGAAGAGCTGTCCCGAGTCAGGCGAGATCCCTGGCGCCGCCCACGCGGTCGCGGCGCCGGCCAGCAGCGCCGTGGCGGCGGCGGCGGCGGTCATGACGCGGGAACGAAGGCGTCGTCGTGACATGCGGCGCGATCGTACTCGGGCCCTCGGCCGGCGTGAATCGCCAGGAACTACCCATTGGTCCAGTTCTCGCGCCGCCGTGGGGCGAGACTTCCCGCACCGTGCGGCAGTTGCTCCTGCGGCGATGGTCGAGGCGCGCCTAGAGCCAGCCGCGCATGACGAGCGACTCGGCGATCTGGACGGCGTTGGTCGCGGCGCCCTTTCGCAGGTTGTCGCTCACCACCCAGAGCGCCAGGCCGCGCGGGTGGGAGGCGTCCCGGCGGATGCGGCCGACGAAGACCTCGTCGCGGCCGGCCGCGTCGCGCGGCATGGGGTACCGCCCCAGCTCCGGCTCGTCAACGAGCACCACCCCCGGGGCGCCCATCAGCAGGTCGCGCGCCTGGTCGGGCGCGATCGGCTCGGCCGTCTCGACGTGCACCGCCTGGGAGTGGGCGTAGAGGACCGGCACCCGCACGCACGTCGCGCTGACGCGCAGGTCGGGCAGGCCGAGCATCTTGCGCGTCTCGTCGGCGACCTTGCGCTCCTCGCCGGTGTAGCCGCTCTCGTCGAAGGTGTCGATCTGGGGCAGGACGTTGAACGCGATCGGGTGCGCGTAGACCGACGGCTCGGGCTCCTCGCCCGCGAGGAAGCCGGCGGACTGCTCGCGCAGCTCGGTCACGGCCGCCTGCCCCGTGCCGCTGACCGACTGGTAGCTCGAGACGACCAGGCGCTCGAGCCCCACCGCGTCGGCGATCGGCTTGAGGGCCACCACCAGCGGCGCGGCGACGCAGTTGGGGTTGGCGACGATGCCCGCGTGCCCCTCCAGGTCGGCCTCGTTCACCTCGGGGACCACCAGCGGCACCGCCGGGTCCATGCGGAAGGCGCTCGAGTTGTCGATGACGACCGCGCCGGCCTCGACCGCGGCGGGCGCGAAGTCCCGGGACCGCGCCCCGCCCGCCGAGAACAGCGCGATCTGGATGCCCTCGAAGGCGTCCTCGGTCAGGCGGCGCACGCGGCGCGGCTGCCCGAGGTAGTCGAGCTCGAGGCCCTCGCTGCGCGCGGACGCCAGCGGGCGCAGCTCGGTGACCGGGAAGCCGCGCTCCTCCAGCACCCGGAGCATCGTCCCGCCCACGGCGCCCGTGGCGCCGACCACGGCGACGTTAAACATCGGCGCGCTGGGCGGCCTCGGCGGACTCGCGCCGCGCCGCCTCGCTGGCCAGGTCGAAGGCGTCGTGCAGGGCACGCACCGCCCGCTCGACCTCGCGGCGGCCGATCACCACCGTGATGCGGATGGTGCTGGTGTCGATCATCTGGATGTTGATGCCCTGCTCGGCGAGCACGCGGAACATCTTCGCGGCCACGCCGGGCTCGGACTTCATGCCCGCCCCGACCAGGGTCACCTTGCCGATCTGGTCGTTGCTCGACAGCTCGCGGTAGCCGATCTCGGAGCGCATCCCCTCGAGCGTGTCGAGGGCGGCGCGCAGCTCGTCGAGCGGCACCGTGAACGACAGGTCGGCGCCGCGGACGTCGCTGACGTTCTGGATGATCGTGTCGACGTTGACGCCCCGATCGGCGAGCCCCGTGAAGATCTGGGCCGCGATGCCGGCCCGGTCCTCGACGCCCGCGACCGTGACCTTGGCCTGGTCGCTGCGGTGGGCGATGCCCGAGACGATCGCCTTCTCCATTCCGGGTGTCTCCTTCGTGATCCAGGTCCCCTCCTCCGGAAGGAAGGAGGAGCGCACGTGCAGCGGCACATCGTGGCGGCGGGCGAACTCGACCGAGCGCAGCGCCAGCACCTTCGAGCCCATCGCCGCCATCTCGAGCATCTCCTCGTGGCTCACGAGGGCCAGCTTGCGCGCCTCCGGCTCGATCCGCGGGTCGGCGGTGAAGACGCCCGTGACGTCAGAGTAGATCTCGCAGACGTCTGCGCCCAGGGCGGCGGCGAGCGCGACCGCGGTGGTGTCGGACCCGCCCCGGCCGAGGGTGGTGACGTCGCGCTCGTTCGAGACGCCCTGGAAGCCGGCCACCAGCACGATGTGGCCCTCGTCGAGCGCCTGGCGCAGGCGGTCGGCGCGGATCTCGACGATCTTCGCCCTGGTGTGGGAGGTGTCCGTGACGATCCCGGCCTGCGAGCCCGTGAACGAGCGCGCGTCGTGTCCCAGGTCGTGGAGGGCCATCGCCATCAGGGCGCAGGAGATGCGCTCGCCCGTGGAGAGGAGCATGTCCATCTCGCGCGGGTCCGGGTGCGCCGAGATCTCGTGGGCGAGGGACACGAGGCCGTCGGTCGTCTTGCCGCGGGCCGAGACGACCGCGACGACGCCGTCCCCCTCCTCCCGGGCCGCGGCGATCCGGCGCGCCACGTTGATGATCTTCTCCGCGTCGGCGACCGAGCTGCCGCCGAACTTCATCGCCCGTATCCCGATGACCCGTCCCGTCCCTTCGGTGCGCTGCTCCTGGGGCCGACGCGAGAGTGTATCCCGGGCGGCTCGCGGGCGACGAGGTCGGCCGTCCCGGGCCGCGGCGCTCGGGCAGGGAGGCCGCCGCGTCAGAGCGGCCGGCGCCCCAGCAGGGCGCGGCCCAGGGTGAGCTCGTCGGCGTGCTCGAGGTCCGCGCCCACCGGCAGGCCGCTCGCGAGCCGGGTGACCCGGACCCGTCCCCGCACCAGGTCGGCCAGGTAGAGGGCCGTCGCCTCCCCGGACATCGTCGGGTTGGTGGCGATCACCAGCTCGGTGACGCCCTCGTCGTCGATGCGGGCCACCAGCTGGCCGATGCGCAGGTCCTCCGGGTCGACGCCGTCGATCGGCGACAGGGCCCCGCCCAGCACGTGGTAGCGGCCGCGGTACTCGTGGGTGCGCTCGATCGGCAGGATCGCCGAGGGCTCCTCCACCGCGCACAGCAGCGTCGGGTCGCGGCGCGGGTCGGCGCAGATCGGGCACAGCTCGGCCTCGGCGAAGCTGAAGCAGACCGAGCAGGGGCGCAGGCGCTCGCTCATGTCGGCGATCGCGTCCGCCAGCGCGCGCGCGCGCTCGGGCGGCGCCTTCATCAGGTGGAAGGCGAGGCGCTGGGCGCTGCGCGGGCCGATGCCGGGAAGGCGCGCGAGCTCGGCGACCAGCCGCTCGATCGAGGGTGTGAGCACGACGCGCCGGTGGGCCGGGACGCGGCCTAGAGGCCCGGCAGCCCCATCCCCGACAGCCCGCCGGCCACGGAGCCGAGCCGGTCCTGCGCGAGCTGCTGCGCCGAGCGCATCGCCTCGTTGACCGCGGCCACGATCACGTCCTGGAGCAGCTCGACGTCCTCGGGGTCGACCGCCTTGGGGTCGATCGTGATCTCCAGCACCTCGAGGCCCCCGCTGACGCGGGCGGTGACCGCGCCTCCCCCGGCCGACGCGGTGACGGACTCCTGCTGGAGCTCCTGCTGCACCCGCGCCATGTCCTCCTGCATCTTCTGCATCTGCTTCATCATCTTCTGGGGGTTCATCCCTCCCTGGGCCACCGCTCTCCTCCTCGCTTGAAGAAGCTCGTCCGGAATGCGACCACGACCGTCTGCTCGCTTTGTCGGCCCTCGGCCGACCGGGGAATCATGGCGGATGCGGCGTCATCGGTCGGGGCGATGCCCTCAGGCATCGCACCCTCCCTGCTTCCTTGCCTCGCGGGATTTTCGCGGCAGACCGGCCGCGGTTCATTCCGAACGACCTTCTCTTGGGCGCTCGCCCTCCTCGACGGCGCTGAACATCGTCTTGAACTCCTCCAGCAGCGACTCGTCGTCGCGAGGGGGGCCGGGCTCGGCCTCCTGCTGGGCGGGGGCGGGGTCGCCGGCCTCGAACTCCA
>Ga0299914_10004195_pt1 | contig 10339 bp, 10 predicted proteins | sample RVTome_10_FD_201361 | JGI IMG/M metagenome (GOLD analysis project Ga0299914, IMG submission 201361) | Soil microbial communities from uranium-contaminated site in the Upper Colorado River Basin, Wyoming, United States - RVT153D57 (version 2) ... | reverse complement strand
CGAATCGCCTGGTTCCGATGATCTGGTTGGTGTCGTTGAGAGTCACAGGGCCCAATCCCACATCTGCAACCACGGGCCTGACCGTCTGAGTGTGGCACGCCGCGCAGCCTGTGATGGCATAGACCTCCTGACCGTGGAGAGCCTCCTCGGTGTAGTCGATGGCGGAGGTGCGTGCACCGGGGGCGTCAGTGGGGATCGACGGGCCAACGAGACCCACCATCAAGACGACGACGAACAGGCCGACCACGCCTGCCAGCACGGTCATGGGGTTGTCGCGCACCCCCACCAGCACCGGGGGCTTGTAGGGCCCGGCCGGGACAGCCGCCGGGGCCGGAGCCTCCGCGGGCTCCCCCGGTGTCTCGATGACCACCTCGGGGGCTGCCGGCTCGGAGGGCTCGTCCGCCGGTGCCTCGGTTGGCGAGGTCTCCTCGGCAGGCTCAGCGGTCTCGCTCTCGGGAGCCGGAGCAGGAGGTGCTGTCTCACCGCCGGCCCATTGCGCCAATAACTCGTCGACGCTGGCCCCGGTCTCGGCGGCCCGGGCTTCTGCCGAGCGTTGCACCAGCGCCTCGGGGAGCCCCAGCGCCTCGGAGGCGGCGGAGAGATCACTCATCGGCGGTATCCCTGCTCACCAGCACCTCTTGGGGGATCGCCTTGCCACGGGCAACGGTCCCGAAGATGACCGAGGCGTAGCCTCCAAGCCCGGCGAGCAGAACCATCGCGAAGAGAAGAGCGACGAGGATCAAGGTGTCGTAGGTGGCCCCCAGCCCGGCCGCCCATCCCTCCCCGACGTCGACATAAGTGCCGCCGTTGGAGCCTGCGATCCATGAGTAGCCGGACAACATCCCGGCCGCTCCCATGGATATCAGAACTCCCACGGACCCGGTGATGGTGAGACGTTGGAATCTCCTCGCCCTGGCCGGGCTCTCCAGTCGCCTGCCCACCATCCGGGGAAGCCCGGCGAAGCTGGCACCCGAGATCAATAGGGCCGCGAGACCCGAGAGCGACACGTACTCGATTGCCTCCCAGAAAGCAGTGAGGGAGGTCACCGCCGCTACCGACCGAAAGCCTGCCAGGGAGGCCACGACGGCGATCCCGACGCCTAGGTAGAGCCCGAGGACACCGGAGAGGACGGCCGGCCTCTCTCCGAGCCCGGTCCAAGAGCCCTCGAGGGTCATGGAGACGTTGGCCGCGTTGGCCAGGGCACCGATGGGCCAGGCCAAGCCGAGGGCGGCTGTGACCCCGGCGACCCAGCCGGGGCCGGGCCCGAAGATGAGCTGAGCCGCGCCCCACCACACCGAGGCGAATCCGAGTGACCAGAAGCCGACCAGGGCGAGCTGGCGGCTGGCGAGGGGGACATCCATCTCCTTGACGGTGGTGTAGTAGACGAGACCCGAGCCCACGGTGACCAAGAACATGGTCACGAAGCCGCCGGAGAAGAAGGATTGGGCGTAGGCGGTGGTCACCGAGGAGACGCCGGGGACATACCTGACGAGGTGGGCCAGGTAGAGAAGTGGCAGCCAGACCACGCCGCCGAGCACGAACCAGAGAGTGACGAAGCTGCGCTTCTCCTCGCGGCTGCGGATCGTCGTGATCGTGGCCAGAGCGGGGACGAATAGTGCTCCGGCGAGCGGTACATCGAGCCACCAGGGGAGACCCAGCGGCAGTCCTCCGTCGCCGAGCCCGAGAAGGATCGTCACTACTCCGAGACCGGTCAGCCCGGCCATCCCGAGAAGGCCGAGCCCGGCGAATTTCGTCATGGCCAGTCGTGTCCCGGTGAGGCGGGGGAGCACGTAGTAGACCCCACCGACCAGGGAGATGGTGGCGAAGCCAATCATCAGCGAGAGATTGGCCGCCGGCTCGAGTCGCCCGTAGGACATCGGGAACAGGTAGGCGAACCGGAGGGCGATGAGCGAGAGCAGTTGCAGGGTGCCACCGACGATCAGGAAGACGGCGCCCACCAGGAGGTGGGTGATGGCGAGGCGATCCTCCGCGGAGCCACCGCCGAGCAGGGTTCGAATGTCCGCGGTCCGGGTGTCAGCCAACCGACTTCCTTGCAAGTGACGAGACGGCGGGAGCATAACTACTTCGTGGAATCAGTCCGTCACCACCGACATAGTGTCGTCGCCACGACCCGCGGGTTCTCTAACCGACCCCGACCTGTGGTAAAAACGCAGTAACAAACATCCTTTCCGCGTCTGGGACAGCAGAACGAAGATGTATCGCCTTGGAGAATTGAGCGACACTCGCCGCAGACAGATCGGCGGGGCCTTGCTCGTTGCAGGATTTCTCGGTCTTGTTCTAGGGGTCATCTGGATCCATTGGTCGTCGTTGCCACAGACCCAATTGGTCGACGGCGTCGAGACGCCGGTCGTAGTCGAATATCTCAACTGGTGGCCGCGCGGGATGATCTGGAAGGGCGTGGGGTATCTCGTCATACTCGGCGCCACCACGATGACTCTCATCGGTGCCACCCTCCTGTGGGTGCTCAACCAGAGGATGACCTGGGCACGTGCCCTGGTCGCCGCCATGATCACTTGGATGGCCCTGGTCTTCTACTTCGGGATGGTCCCCTCCGAGTGGCTCAACTTCGCCCAGACAGACCTCGACTGGTCATCGCAGAGGGTCGCGGTGGCCATTCCCCCGTTCCTGGTGCTCGGGAACTCGATCGACATCTCCTGGGCCGTTATCAAAGACTCGATTCAAATGGGGTACAGCCTGGGGTTGCTCGGCTTCGCCGCTGTCCTCGCCATCCAGATCCAGAAGATCAAAGAGGGCCGGCCCGCCAGTGCGGCTGCTCCCGCCGAGAAGAAGTCGCCCTACGGGCGGCCTCTGGTGAAGGGAAGCTGATGCCCAAAGGCGTAATCGACGAGACCCCCCCGATCAGGGACGACTATCAACTCACCCTCGTCGAAGGGGACTACTTCGCCGACAAGCTGCGCCCCAAGCAGTTCCTCCACATCGACCAGTCTGAGTGCATCCTCTGCGAGGGATGTGTCGACATCTGTCCCTGGAAGTGCATTCACTACCTGTCTCTCGACGCCATCGACGAGGCCATCAACGTGGATCACCCGGAAATGGACACCCAGAACATGGGCTTCTTCGTGGTCGACGAGGACGAGTGCACTCGATGTGCGCTCTGTATCGATCGTTGCCCGACCAACGTCATCACTCTGGGCAAGTTCGAGGGCTCGCTGGCCGCCCAGGCGGAAGAGCTCGGGCTCGATCGCCGCCCGTGGGACTTCGACACCGGGCAACGGGACTTCAAGAACGGTTACTCGTACGGTATGCGCTGGTAGGGAGGCGTAGACGACTCATGGCCAACGGAAACGGACGGGTCGGTCTGAGGGACCGGATCAGAGAGGGCACCGAGAAGCTCTGGAGCTCACAGGTCGCCGAGTCGATCATGCGTCCCGGCTCGCCCTTCAAACAGGGCTATTCAGACAGCCCGAGGAACCGCTCCTACGTAGTGATGAACAACGTCCTCTATCACCTCCATCCTGTGAAGGTGAAGCGGCACGGGGTCAGGCTCTCTTACACCCTTTGCCTGGGGGGTTTGAGCTTCTTCCTCTTCATCCTGCTCACCATCACCGGGATTTTCCTCATGTTCTATTACACGCCGACAGCGGAGCTCGCGTACTCCGACATGGAGGCGCTTTCGACGAACGTGGCCTTCGGGTCGTTGGTGAGGAACATGCATCGCTGGGGTGCCCACCTCATGGTGCTGTCGGTGTTCCTCCACATGAGCCGGGTGTTCTACCACGGCGCCTACAAGCCGCCCCGGGAGTTCAACTGGGTCGTCGGCGTGATCCTGTTGTTCCTGACCCTGTTCTTGTCCTTCTCGGGCTATCTCCTCCCTTGGGACCAGCTGGCGCTGTGGGCGGTCACCGTCGGCTCCAACATGGCCGGCTTCTCGCCGGTGATCGGCGAGCAGGTCAAGTTCGCGCTGTTGGCGGGTGTCGAGGTGACAGGTGCCACGCTGCTCCGCTTCTACGTCCTGCACGTGCTCGCCTTCCCATTCATCCTCGTCGTCTTCCTGGCGGTCCACTTCTGGCGTGTGCGCAAGGACGGCGGAATCTCGGGACCGCTGTAAGGAGTGTCGAGTGGTTGAGATACCAGAGAGCCTGCTGAGAAGATCGGCGGAAGCCAAGGCCAAGGCCCTGGGGGTTCCTGTGGAGCAAGTGCTCGCCGAGATGAAGGGCGAGGGGCCACCGGTAGAGGTGCCACAGCCCGAGCCCGAGGCGCCCGACACCGATCAGGTCGAACTGGACGAGAACGCACCGGAGCCGGTCGAGGAGGTCCCTTCCGAGGGCGAGGAAACGGCCGAGTCGCCCGACGTCGAATCGGACATGGAACAAGACGTGGCGCCCGAGGAGCCCAAGGAGGCTGCTCCACAGGACGAGTCGCCGGCTGCGATGGTCGCCGAGGCCGGATCCGTGGCCGTCGCCGAGGTGGAGACCGAGGAGGGCGTCGAGGCCGAGGAAGAGGAAGACGAGATCCCCGTCGTCGACGTCGAGGAATTGGGCGGCCCATCCACCAACGGTGCTGGGAACGGGTCGGGCAACGGTAAGACCGCCTCCGTCGTCAGTCCCCGGCCATCGGTTCCACCCGCCGGCCTCCCCGAAGGAGTGCGCACCCAACGCCTGCTCACGGTGGTCAAGGCTCGTGCCATCCAGAACGTCAGAGCCGAGCCCACCGACAAGGTCAACACGTGGCCACACCTGATGCTCATGGAGTTCGGGGCCCTACTCGCCATCACAGGGTTCTTGGTGATCCTGGCCGTGATCATCCACTCCCCACTTCTCGAGCCCGCCAACTTCAACGCCACCCCCAATCCCTCCAAGGCCCCGTGGTACTTTCTCGGGCTCCAGGAGTTGCTCAGCTACTTCGATCCCCAGATCGCAGGGGTGATGGTCCCGCTGTTCATCGGGCTCATCGGGTTCATGTTGATCCCCTACGTGGACAAGAACCCGTCGACTCGACCCACCGATCGCAAGTTCGCCATCATGCTCTATTCGCTGTTCCTCGCCGGGTCGGCGACCCTGACCATCATCGGCGTCTTGTTCCGTGGGCAGGGTTTCAACTTCTCGTACCCCTGGGAGGACGGGGTCTTTTTCGACGACTTGAGGGATTGGGTGCACTTCGAATGACCTTCGGTAACTGGATCCTCGTGCTCGTGGCCGTCTTCGCCATCCTCGGCGCCATCGGCGCCTTCACGATTGCCTTCCGACGTACCCGGGCCGAGCGACCCGATCCCACGGCCGGTGTGTCACAGGAGACGCGGCGCGCCGACCGGTCCTTGGCCGGTGTCCGTGTCGAGCCAGTACCAGTGCCGGCGGAAGAGATACCCGATGAGGTGACGGAGCCCGAGGAGGTCGCAGCGGAAGTCGAGCCGGAGCCGGTATCGGTGGGGGCTGGGGTCGAGGTCATCGAGACCCAGCGAGTGGTCGAAGTCAGTGTCGAGGAATCCGGGGTGAGCAGGCGTCAGTTCTTCAACCGGGCGATCGGGGCCATCTTCGGTTTGTTCCTGGGGCTGCAAGGCGTCTACTACCTGGCCTTTTTCTGGCCCAAGTTGAGCGGCGGGTTCGGCACGGACGTGGACGCCGGGGCACTCGAAGATCTCGCCGCGCAGACCGTCAACCCCGATGGGTCGGTCGTCCCCGTGTTCGTGCCCGAGGCTCGAGCGTACGTCGTCCCTGCTCCGGACGACCTCTCGGATCAATTCGATGGCCGGGAGGTGGCTGCGGGTGGCTTCATGGCGCTGTTCCAGCGTTGTGTCCATCTGGGCTGCCGGGTCCCTTGGTGCGCCACCTCGATCGGATTCGAATGTCCGTGCCATGGCTCCAAGTACAACTCGGTCGGCGAGTACTTCGCCGGGCCTGCGCCGAGAAATCTCGACCGGTTCGTGGTCGAGGTCAGGGACGGGGATCGACTCATCGTGCGCACCGGCACCATCATCGAGACTCCACGCGCTCCCCGAGCGAGCGTCCAATATCCCCAGGGGCCGAGTTGCATCTGACGACCCCGAGTGAGGTTGGGCGGTGACCGCGGACGTCGTGACGGTCCTGGCGGTCGTCGCCGGGGTGGTGTGGCTCGGACTGATGCTGGTGTCCGCTTTGAGAAATCGGGGTGGCCCCGAGGAGGTCTCGCTGAACCTCAAGCCAGGCATGGACGACCAGCATCTCGAGACCAGGAGGTTGGAGGGAGGTCAGAAGGCAGCCATAGCCTTCTCGGCTTTCCTGGCTATCGCATTACCGCTGTACTTCCTCGGTGAGAACGATCGGCAGGGCGGCTTCGTCGAGGAGTTCTCGGACGCATCGACCGTGCGCGGCGAGCACATCGTCGAGGAGTTCGGGTGTTTCGCCTGCCACGGCCCGCTCGGATCTGGCGGGTCGGCGCCGTTCGTCGAGCAACGCTCCGGGGTCACGGTCTCGTGGGCTGCGCCGTCGCTGGACGACGTCCTCTATCGGTATGACCAGGACGAGGTGAACTACTGGATCACCTACGGCCGTGGCAACACACCGATGCCACCTTGGGGTGTTGCCGGCGGCGGTGCCCTGAACGAACAGCAGGTCGAAGACGTCGTCAACTACATCGCGTCGATACAGAAGCCACAACAGCAGGTGGTCGACGAGGCAGTGGGCGTCGTCAACGAGCAGGTAGACAGGCTCGAGGGCGCCGGGGCCACGGTCGAGGCTGCGATCATCGCACAGAACCAGATAGTCCATGAGATCGGCCAGGCGCCCGGCGACCTAGCGGTGATCGAGCCGCTGAGTGAGCGGGCGGTCGAAGTGCTGGACGATGCCCGGGCAGGCATCGACACTGACGATGACACTCTCTCCGACGCGGCAGAAGCCGAGCTGTCTGAGATCTCCGCTGCCGCGGCCGCACACTTCACGATCCTCGAGCCGATCACTCTCGATCCCGAGTCGCCTGACGCCGACCTGGTGGAGGAGGGGCTGGATGCGATGGAGGACGCCCTCGAGTCGGACCCGGTATTCGCAACGTTCATCGTCCGCATCGAAGCTGCTCTCGCGGCCGACGAGATCTCCGACGAGTCGCCCGACACCGATGACGACGGCATCTCAGACGCAGGAGAGGGCGCTATCTCGGGCCTCTTCACGGAGGCGAGTCGGGCCACGGTCCCCGAGGACATCGGTGTCATCGATCTCGACCCGAGCAACCCGGAGTCTGTCAGCGGCGAGCCCGACCGGGCGACGGCGTCGTCCATGGTCGGTGGCCTGGAGACCACTGCAATCAATCTCAGGGTGACCGTGGAGAACGAAGTGCGGATTCGCCCCCAACAAGAGGCGGGTCTCCAGTTCCTCTTGGACGCACAGGATGAAGAAGCATGGGCCATCGACATCGCGGGCGTTGCCGAGGCCATGGGTGGGACAGAGGACGAGGCCCTGCGTGCCGTGGCCCTGTTCAACGGAAACTGCGCCCGGTGCCACACGTCCGGGTTCAGTGCCGGTGTGCCCTTCACACAGGAAGCCGGGTCCGGGGGATTCGGCCCGGCCCTATGGGATGGGCGCCCTGTGGTCCAGTTCGGTGAGGCGCCGGAGGACCCGGAAGAGACAGATCTGTTGGTCGACTTCCTCATCAACGGGTCAGAGGCGGAGACACCGTACGGCCTCAATGGATTTGGGTCGGGCAGGATGCCGGCCTTCGGGGCCATCCTCGATGAAGCGGACATCGAGTTGCTCGCCCGCTACCTGCGCAGTGGCAATCTCGACGGGATGGGGGGATAGAGATGTTCTTCCGCGAGCTGTTCAGATCCCTCCTCTCGGCGAACCTCTTCATCACCGGAATCATCCTCACCGCCGCAGCCGTGCTCCTCTTCTACGGGTCGATCTACCTCTTCAACTACACCAACCTGGGTAGGCGGCTCGGGTTCCTCGTCACCGGTGCCGCCGTTTTCGGGTGGATGACGATCACGTCGTTGCTCTTCGTGATCTACGCACCGCGAGGGCCCAAGCCGGACAACATCGAAGGTCTCAATGCCTTCGAGATCAGGGTGATCCCGATCACCTATCTGCTCGTCTCGGCAGTGCTGTTCCTGGTGTTCCTGGTCGCTCTCCACCAATACGAGGAGACCAAGGAGTCAGGCGGCTGATCCTTGGCCGGCCGACTTTGGCCGATTGCCTCCTGGTTGCAGGTTGCCGCATGGCAGGGGGTTCACCCCTCAGTCCCCCTCCCGGTCTCGAAGTGACCGGGGCTTCCGCCTGGGGTGACTGCTATCCGTAGTACGACAGGATCTGGAGCTCGGTGCTCAGGTCGACCTGGCGAACCGGGACCTCGGCGGGGACACGGACCCGGACCGGGGCGAAATTGAGGATTGCCGACACGCCGGCGGCGACCAATTGATCGGTGACGTTCTGCGCCGCCGAGGCCGGGACGGCCAATATCGCGATCTCGAAGTCACCCGCCCGGCAGTCGTCATGGATCGAAGCGGCATCGGTGACGACGATCTCTCCGATGGTTTGGCCGACGCGCCCAGGGTCGACGTCGTACACGGCGACCACGTCGAACCCGCGGTGACTGAGCCCGGCGTACCTCGCCAGGGCGGTGCCGAGGTTGCCTGCCCCGACGATGGCCACCCGTCGGCGTCCGTCGATGCCCAACTCCCTCTGGATGCGTGTGCGAAGGTCGGACACCGAGTAGCCCACACCGCGCGTCCCCTGGAATCCGAGGTCGGACAGGTCCCGGCGCACGTTGGCCGGGTTCACGCCGGCCGCATTGGCGAGCTCGTCCGAGCTCACGGTGCTCTTCGACTCCCTGATGTCGTCGAGGAGACGCAGATATCGGGGCATCCGGCTGACGGTGGCGCGTGAGAGCCCGCTCATCGCTGGCGACGATACAACCGCGCTTCCTGGTTCCCCACTCGACTCTCTACGATCCCGGTGACATGCCCTCGCCCAGAGCCCTCGTCGTCGGAGGCGGTCCCGCCGGTTCGGCTGCTGCATACTGGATGGCGAGAGACGGTCTCGAGGTGACTCTCGTGGAGAAGAAGGAGTACCCCCGGGACAAGACCTGCGGGGATGGGCTCACCCCGCGGGCGATCCTCCAGCTACAGGACATGGGCTTCGACTTCGACGTGCCCGGTTTTCACCGCATCACGGGTCTGCGCTCCTATGCCGGTGACGACCTCATGATCGAGATGCCATGGCCCGAGCACAGCCGCTTCCCGAGCTGGGGCGGGGTGATCCGACGACGCGACCTCGATCAACAGGTGGCACGCCTCGCCGAGAAGGAGGGTGTCACCATCCGGGAGAAGACCACCGCCACCCCGGTGATCGAGGACGGTCTCCTGACCTCGGTGGATCTCAGCAGTGGCCACGCCTCGGAGTCGGTGGCACCGGACGTCACCGTCATCGCCGACGGCTCGATGAACAGATTCGGCCGCGAGCTCGGCACCAGCCGTCGCCGCGACTACCCGATGGGGATGGCGGCGCGGGGCTACTACTCCTCGCCTCGCTCGGACGACCCGTTCCTGGAGAGCCAGCTCGACCTGCGCGACTCGTCGGGGGCGACCATGCCTGGCTACGGCTGGGTGTTCCCACTGGGAGACGGGACCGTGAACGTCGGTGTCGGTCTTCTCTCCACCTTCAAGAAGTGGAAGGACGTCAACACCACCCACATGATGAACGACTACGCGGCGGCCGCTCCTGACTACTGGGGTCTCAGCGAGGAGTCACGGCTGAGCAAGCCCATGGGGGGCAAGCTCACCATGTCCTACTCGAAGGGCCCCTTGGTGGGGAGGAACTGGCTGACGATCGGTGACGCGGCCGGAGCGATCAACCCTTGGAATGGCGAGGGCATCTCCTATGCGTACGAGACAGGCCGCATCGCCGCCGGCTACGTGGGTGAGTCGCTGGCGAGCGGAGATCTCGGGTTGTTGCGCCGCTACCCGCAGAGGCTGGAAGACGAGTACGGGCTCTACTACAAGATGGCCCGCATCTTCGTGAAACTCATCGGTTACCCCTCGGTCATGCGGACACTGGCTCACACTGGCATGCGCAATCGCCCGCTGATGGAGTGGACGCTCAAGGTCATGGCCAATCTGCTCGATGAGGACGAAAAGCACATGGGGGAGCGGACATACGACGCCCTGGCCGCCGTGGTGAGGACACTCCCCACCAAGTAGCCGGCCACGAGCTTGCCTAGCATCCGGGCATGGGTGGACCTCGTCTGATCGCATTCGACGTGAACGAGACCCTGCTCAGCCTCGACCCGGTCAGGCAGAACCTGGAGAGGCTCTTCGGAGCCGACCCACCCATCGGGGAATGGTTCGCCCGCATGCTCCACGGTTCGCTCGTGGCCAACACACTGGGTGCCTTCC
>Ga0299914_10004194_pt1 | contig 10341 bp, 10 predicted proteins | sample RVTome_10_FD_201361 | JGI IMG/M metagenome (GOLD analysis project Ga0299914, IMG submission 201361) | Soil microbial communities from uranium-contaminated site in the Upper Colorado River Basin, Wyoming, United States - RVT153D57 (version 2) ... | reverse complement strand
CGCTCGCGCACGCGGCGAACGTCCATCCAGAGCTCGTGCGCGAGCGGCTCGGCAGCCTGCTCCCGGGCGACGATCCCTTCGTGGCCCGCAACGACTCGCGCTGGCGCGACGGGCTCTTCGTCTACGTGCCCGCCGGCGCCCGCCTGGAGGAGCCGCTGCAGCTCGACATCTCCGGCGCCGCCGGCGAGGAGATCCACTGGCGCGCACTCGTGGTGCTTGACACCGGCGCCGAGGCCGAGATCTGGGAGCGCTACCGCTCCGACGGCAAGGGCCTCTTCAACGGCGTCGTCGAGCTGATCCTGGGCGACGCGGCCAACCTGCGCTATGTCTGCGAGCAGGAGCTCTCCGACGAGAGCTGGGTGTTCGCGACCCAGCGAGCCGAGGTCGGCCGCGACGCGAACCTCGAGTGGACGGCGCTCGGCTTCGGCTCCGCGCGCGGCAAGGTCCGGATGGAGACGAGGCTGGCCGGCCGCGGCTCCTCGGCGAGGGTCACGGGTGCCTACGCCGGCACCGGCAGCCAGCATCTGGACTACGACACGACGCAGGAGCACGTGGCCGCCCACACCACCTCCGACCTCGCCTTCCGCGGCGTCCTCGCCGAGACGGCCACCTCGGTCTGGAGGGGCATGATCAAGGTCGACCCAGGCGCCCAGCAGACCGACGCGTTCCAGGAGAACCGCAACCTGCTGCTCTCCCACGAGGCCCACGCCGACGCCATCCCGGGCCTCGAGATCGAGGCCGACGACGTCCGCTGCACGCACGCCGCGGCCGTCGCCCAGCTCGACCCCGAGCAGCTCTACTACCTGCGCTCGCGCGGGCTCGGCGACGAGGACGCGAAGCGTCTGGTGGTGGAGGGGTTCTTCGGGGAGCTGGTCGAGCGCGCGCCGGAGGGCCCCGCCCGCGAGCTCCTCGCCTCCCGGATCGACGAGCGGCTCGCCGAGCTCCTCGACGCCTAGCGCGTCACGCTCAGGTAACGCCGGCGTACCAGAGGCCGAAGGCCACGCCGAACAGGCCGAGCGCCGGGATCAGCGCGCTGCGGTAAACCGGCTCGATCACCGGTCGCGTGAGGATCCACGCGAAGGCGCCGGTGAGCGCGGCCATCGACAGGATCGACATCGGCGCGAAGACGGCCAGGGCGGCGGCCGCCTCGAGGCGGGTGGGAAGCGCCGCGATCAGGAGGAGCACCACCGCGCCGGTGCCGGCGAGCCCGTGGAGGACGCCGATGCCGAACGCCTGCCGGGGCGTCCGCACGTGACGGTGGGCGTGCTCGGCGCCGTCGGCCCTGTGCAGGTGGCGGTGCGCCGTCGCCGGCGCGACGTCGAGGTGCCGATGGGGTTCGGCGCGATAGTCGCCGTGGACCCACTTCCAGATCACGCGGGCCGCCAGGAAGAGGATCACCGCTCCCACCGCCTTCTCGGCGCCCGCCTCGAGCCAGGGCGGAAGCTCGGACTTGAAGGCGATCAGCGGCAGGCCGACCCCCAGCAGTACGAGGGTGTGCCCGAGGCCCCACCAGGCCCCCAGCCGGATCGCCCGGCGCGAGTCGGCCTCGTCGCTCGCCATCAGCGAGGTCACCGCGACCAGGTGGTCGGGGTCGGACGCGTGACGAAGGCCGAGTACGACGGCGAGGCCGAGCGCGACCAGGAGCGGCGCGCCCTCGAAGAAGCCCGTCGTCCACGCATCGGCGTGCTCGAGGGGGGCGAAGAGCGAGTCGAAGCTCATGCCTCGGCCGCATCCTTCTCGGCGCGCGCGGCGCACGACTCGCACAGCCCGGCGATCGGGAAATGGCGAAAGCGCACGTGGTAGCCGAAGCGGGTGCGGATCGAGCGCCGGAGGGGCTCGAGCTCGCGGTCGCCGAGGGCCCTCCGCGAGCCGCAGCGCTCGCAGATCAGATATGCGGGGGCGAGCTTGCCGGCCAGCGCGTAGACCGCCGGGCCGTGGCCCAGGTGGGAATGGCGCACGAGCCCGACCCGCTCGAGCAGCTCCAGGTTCCGGTACACGGAGGCGACGTCCGACGGGGGCACCCGCCCCCCCGCTCCCGCGGCGATCTGCTCGGCGGTGACGGGGCCGCCGGCGGTGAAGAGCGCCTCGAGCAGCAGCCTCCGGGCGGAGGAGACGCGCAGGCCCTCGGCCTTCAGCACCCCCAGCGCCCCCTCGACGCTCGCCACCTCGACCTCCGGCGTGTGATGAGCGGTCGTCACTTGGCGTGCGAGCGTATCTCTTTTGCGACTGCTTCGCAAGAGCGATAGAGCCGCAGTCGGCCACGCCTTAATTCCGACCGCCGGAGACAGGTTTGCGGCGATCGGCACAAGGTGATACGTTCGCGATTGGGGCCACAGGACCGACGAAGAGAGCGGGCATGTGCCTGGCGATTCCCGGGCAGGTTCTTGAAGTGGTGGACGAGACCAACCGCCTCGCGAAGGTGGACGTGGCGGGGGTGCGCCGCAACGTCAACATCGGGCTTCTCGACGAGGAGGAGGGCGGCGTCGGCCCCGGCGACTGGGTGCTCATCCACGTCGGCTTCGCGCTCTCCAAGGTCGACGAGGAGGAGGCGATCGCCACCCGGCGGATGCTCGAGGGGATGGGCGCCGACTACGAGCAGGAGCTCGAGGAGCTGAAGGCGAGCGTGATCGAGTGAGGCCCCGCGTCAAGATCCGGGCGCTGGGCAGCCAGCCGAGGGGTGCGCCGCAGCGATGAGCGCCGGGGTGGGAACAGCCGCACGCGTGCGCGAGACCCACCCGCCCACCACGCCGCGCGCGTCCGCCCCCGCGGACGACCCGCGCTGCGATCCCGAGCAGGGCTGCATCACCTGCGGCGACGTGGCGGTCGAGATGCGGGTGGTGCGCATCGATCACGAGCGCGACCTCGCGCTCTGCGAGGACGATACGGGCGACCGCCGGACGGTGGAGATCGCCCTCGTGCACCCCGTCGCCGATTCCGACACCGTCCTCGTACACGCGGGCACGGCCATCTCCAACCTCGGCCCCGCCGAGCATCCCACGGGAGTCGTTCGGTGAAGTTCGTTGACGAGTTCCGCGATGCCGAGCTGGGGCAGGTGGTCTCGGGGCAGATCCTGAGCGCCGTCGAGCCGGGGCGCACCTACAAGCTGATGGAGGTCTGCGGCGGCCACACCCACTCGATCTACAAGTACGGGATCGACGACGTGCTTCCGGACGAGGTCGAGCTGATCCACGGGCCGGGCTGCCCGGTGTGCGTGATGCCGATGGGCCGCATCGACGACGGCATCGCCCTCGCCCACGAGGACGGGGTGATCTTCACCTGCTTCGGCGACATGATGCGCGTGCCAGGCTCCGACGGCACCTTCACCGATGCCAAGGCCCGCGGCGCCGACATCCGCATGGTCTACTCCCCGCTCGACGCACTGCGGCTGGCCAAGCAGAACCCCGACCGCACCGTGATCTTCTTCGCGATCGGCTTCGAGACGACCGCCCCGTCCACGGCGCTGACGCTCAAGCGGGCCAAGGCGGAGGGCGTCACCAACTTCCTGTGCATGTGCAACCACGTGACCATCGTGCCGCCGCTGCGGGCGCTGCTGGACTCGCCCGACCTGCGACTGGACGGCTTCATCGGCCCGGGGCACGTATCGACCGTGGTGGGTGTGCGCCCCTTCGAGTTCATCCCCGCCGACTACGGGCGCCCGCTGGTGACCGCCGGCTTCGAGCCGCTGGACATCCTCCAGGCGATCCACATGATCCTCGCCCAGCTGGGATCCGGCCGCTGCGAGGTCGAGAACCAGTACAAGCGGGTCGTTCCGTACGAGGGCAACCCCGCCGCGCTCAAGGTGATGAGCGAGGTCTTCGAGCTGCGGCCGCACTTCGAGTGGCGCGGGCTTGGCTTCATCTCGCAGAGCGCCCTCAAGCTGTCGGCCGCTTACGCTGACTTCGACGCCGAGGAGCGCTTCGCCGTTCCCGGCGTGCGCGTTGCCGACCCCAAGGCCTGTCAGTGCGGCGAGGTGCTGAAGGGCGTGATCAAGCCCTGGGAGTGCAAGGTCTTCGGCACCGCCTGCACCCCCGAGCACGCGATCGGAACCTGCATGGTCTCCCCCGAGGGCGCCTGCGCCGCCTACTACAACTACGGCCGCTACTCGCGCGAGAAGGAGGTCGCGCTATGAGCCCCTCCGCCCAGAGCGCGCCGGGCCGCGAGCAGCGCATCCTCGAGATCATCGAGACCGCACGCTCGAAGCGGCCGAAGTTCAAGGACGAGCGGATCACGATGGCCCACGGGGCCGGGGGCAAGGCCACGCAGACGCTGATCGAGGGCCTGTTCGCTCCCGCGTTCTCGTCCCCGGCGCTGGACGAGCTGGCCGACGCGGGCACGATCGAGATCGCCGGCACGGGCGTGGCGCTCACCACCGACACGTTCGTCGTCAAGCCGATCCGCTTCCCGGGCGGGTCGATCGGCGAGCTGGCCGTGAACGGCACGGTCAACGACCTGGCGATGGCCGGGTCGAAGCCGCTGGCGATCAGCGTGGCGCTGGTATTGGAGGAAGGCCTCGCCGCCGACGAGCTGCGAGCGGAGGTGGAGGCCATCGCGCGAGCGGCGGAGGCGGCCGGCGTGGCCGTGATCACCGGCGACACCAAGGTGGTCGAGCGCGGGCACGCCGACGCGATGTACATCTGCACCTCCGGGGTCGGCCGGCGCGACGAACGTGCGGCGCTCAGCCCCGCGGCCCTCGAGCCCGGCGATCGCATCCTCGTCTCGGGCCCGATCGGCGCCCACGGCACCGCGATCATGCTGGCCCGCGGCGAGCTGGGGCTCGACGCCGAGATCGAGTCGGACACGAGATCGCTGTGGCCCGCCGCCGAGGCCCTGATCGCGGCGGCCGGCCCCGGGCTGCGCTGCATGCGGGACGCCACGCGCGGGGGCGTCGCGTCCGTGCTGAACGAGCTGGCGCGGGCCTCCCGCGCCTCGGTGCTCGTGCGCGAGGCCGACGTGCCCGTGGCCCCGGAGGTCGCGGGGGCGGCCGAGCTGCTGGGGATCGACCCCATGTACGTGGCGAACGAGGGCGTGCTGGTGGCCGTCGTGGCGCCGGATGCCGCCGGCGCTGCGCTCGAGGCGCTGCGCGGCGCCGCCGGGTGCGAGGAGGCCGTCGAGTTCGCCGAGGTGGGGGCCGAGCCGCCGGGGATGGTGCTCGTGCAGACGGCATTCGGCGGGCGCAGGGTCATGGACCTGCTGGCGGGCGACCCACTCCCGAGGATTTGCTGATGGACGTTGTTACGACAAAAGGAGAGGTGTGCGATGGCGGTAACGGCTGAGTTCGTGCCGAACCAGGCGGCGACCGAGGCGGTCGAGGCCCACGTGATCTGGATGACGACGGGGTTGTCGTGCGACGGGGACTCGGTGGCCATGACTTCGGCGGTCAACCCGAGCCTGGAGGACATCATCACCCAGGCGATCCCAGGCATGCCCAAGATCCTCGTCCATAACCCGGTCCTCGCCTACGAGAACGGCCCCGAGTTCATCGAGTGGTGGTGGAAGGCCGAGCGCGGCGAGCTCGACCCGTTCGTGCTGTGCGTGGAGGGCTCGATCCCCAATGAGGAGCTGGCCGGCGAAGGGCACTTCGCCGCCATCGGCGACGACCCCGAGACCGGACAGCCCATCACCACCAGCGAGTGGCTCGACCGGCTGGCCCCGAAGGCGGCCGCCGTGGTCGCCATCGGCACCTGCGCCACGTACGGCGGCATCCCGGCGATGAAGAACAACCCAACCGGCGCGATGGGTGTCGCGGACCATCTCGGCTGGAACTGGAAGTCCAGCGCCGGCCTGCCCGTGGTCAACATCCCCGGCTGCCCGGCCCAGCCCGACAACATGACGGAGACCCTGCTGTACCTGGCGCTGCACCTCGCCGGGCTCGCGCCGGTCCCCGACCTGGACGAGCTCGGGCGGCCCACCTGGCTGTTCGGCCGCACGGTCCGTGAGGGATGCAACCGCGCGGGCTTCGCGGAGGAGGGCCAGTTCGCCACCGAGTACGGCGACGACCCGCGCTGCATGGTGAAGCTGGGCTGCAAGGGCCCCGTGGTCAAGTGCAACGTGCCGGTGCGCGGCTGGGTCGACGGCTACGGAGGCTGCCCCAACGTCGGCGGCATCTGCATGGCCTGCACGATGCCCGGCTTCCCCGACAAGTTCATGCCGTTCATGGAGCCCGACGTGGTGGGCCGCGTGGGCGCGAACTTCGAGCGGATCTTCCCGGGCCCGGTGTTCCGCTACTTCCGCAGGCGCAACATCAAGCACAACTACGACGTCGAGCCGGATTGGCGCAAGCCCGGCAAGCGGATCCTCACCGGCTACGCCTCGAGGGGGGAGGGCTACCGCCCGCCCGGCAGCTGAGCCAGGGCCCGGGGCAACCCAGTTCGGACACCAGCGACTTTGGATCGATCAGGAGGAGACGGAAGATGGCAACGGTAGAGACCCCTCGAGGCGACTCGAAGGTCATGGTCAAGGAGATGTCGTGGGACCCGATCACGCGGATCGTCGGTTCGCTCGGCATCCACACGGAGATCGACTTCACCAACAAGGAGGTGCTCAAGTGCTACAGCACCTCGATGATCTTCCGCGGGTTCGACATCTTCATGAAGGGGATCGATCCGCGCGACGCGCACTTCATCACCAGTCGCATCTGCGGCATCTGCGGTGACAACCACTGCACCTGCTCGTGCCTCAACCAGAACATGGCCTACGGGGTCAAGCCGCCGCCGCTGGGCGACCTCGCCTTCAACCTTGCCGAGGCCGCCGACTACATGTTCGACCACGCGATCTTCAACGACTGCATGGCGAACGTGGACTTCTGCGAGCAGATGGTGAAGGAGACGAACCCGTCGCTGCTGCAGAGGGCCGAGCAGGAGCTGGCGCCGGGCGCCGACACGCATGGCTACCGGACGATCGCCGACATCATGCGGGCGCTCAACCCGTTCACGGGCGAGTTCTACCTGGAGACGCTCCAGGTGGCCCGCTACACGCGCGAGATGTACTGCCTGTTCGGCGGGCGCCACACGCATCCCTCGACCATCCTCCCGGGCGGGTGCAGCGCGCACATCACGCACCAGACGTGCACCGACTACTACGTGCGGCTGATGCGCTACTTCGACTACGTGAAGCGCAGTGTGCCGATGCACGACGACCTCTACGACTTCTTCCTCAGGGAGCTGCCGGGGTACGACATGGTCGGCTACCGCGACACCAACCTCGTCAACTGGGGCGCGTTCGACGACCCGGACTACGTCGACTACCGCTACGAGAACATGAACGAGTGGGGCAACAAGCGCTACGTCACGCCCGGCGTCGTGTTCGACGGAGAGCTGATCTCGACGGACCTCGTGGAGATCAACCTGATGATCAGGATCCTGCTCGGCTCCTCGTACTTCGACGACTGGACCGAGAGCCAGGAGCCGTTCGTGACGAAGGACCCGCTGGGCAATCCGGTGGATGCCCGGCATCCGTGGAACAAGGTGACGCTGCCGCGGCCGCAGGCCCGCGACTTCACGGACAAGTACTCGTGGGTCGTCTCGCCGCGGATGTACGACGAGCGCAACGACAAGTACGTGTGCTGCGACACCGGCGGCGGGCCGTTCGCGCGCCAGTGGTGCACGGCGAAGGCCGGGCAGGTGGACTTCGGCTACGCGAAGGCGACCGGCCACAGCATCCAGATGGTGCTGCCGCGCACGGCCAGCTTCCCCGAGATGGAGCTCGAGTGGAAGATCCCGGAGAAATCGAACGCGATCGAGCGCGACCGCGCCCGGACGTACCACCAGGCGTACTCGGCCCTGATCGGCCTCCACTGCCTGGAGCGCGCGCTCGTCGAGATCCGCGCGGGCCGGACGAAGAGCTGGAACGACTTCAAGGTGCCCCAGGAGGCGGTGAGCGTCGGCTTCCACGAGGCCGCTCGCGGAGTCCTCTCGCACCACATGGTCATCCAGGACGGCAAGATCGCCAACTACCAGCCCTACCCCCCAACGCCGTGGAACGCCAGCGTGCGCGACGTCTACGGAACCCCGGGGCCCTACGAGGACGCCGTGCAGAACACGCCGATCTTCGAGGAGAACGGTCCCGAGAACTTCAAGGGGATCGACATCATGCGGGCCGTGCGCAGCTTCGACCCGTGTCTGCCGTGCGGCGTCCACATGTACGGGGGCGACGGCAACGTGCGCAAGGTGATGCACACGCCCACGGGGATGTGCTGAGCTGGCCGCGACGGAGACAAACGGGAGCTCTGCCTCACCCGGGGCGGAGCTCGGCGCCCCGGCCCCGGACGAGCTCGTCGCGCGCGTCCAGGAGCTGACCGAGCGCCTGGCCGCGCTGCCCGACCCCGCCGCTCGCGAGAGCGCCGACGAGCTGGTGTCGGCGGTGCTGGAGCTCTACGGCGGGGGGCTCGAACGGATCTTCGCCGCGCTCGACGAGGCGGGCGAGGCCGGCGAGGAGATCCGCGGGCGCCTGCAGAGCGACGGGCTCGTCGCCAGCCTCATGCTCATTCACGACCTCCACCCCGTGCCGCTCGCCGACCGGGTGGCCGAGGCGCTCGAGAGCGTGCGCCCCTACATGGAGTCCCACGGGGGCAACGTCGAGCTGCTGGGGCTCGACGACGGCGTCGCACGGATCTCCCTCGAGGGGAGCTGCAAGACCTGCCCCGCCTCGACCTCCACCCTGGAGCTCGCGATCAAGCAGGCCCTGGACGAGATGGCGCCCGACCTCGAGGCCCTGGTCGTGGAGGGGGCCGAGAGCATGCGGCCGCTGGTGTCCGGCAGCGCCACGGAGCTCCCGGTCCTGCAGGTGGCCCCCGGCGAAGCGGGAGTCCAGCCGAGCTGGTTCGCGCTCCCCGGCGCCGGGCACATCGTCGAGGGTGAGCTGAGGGACGTCGAGGTCGCGGGCGTAGGGCTCGTGGTGGCGAGGATCGAGGGCGGGCTCCTCGCCTACCGCGACTCGTGCCCCGGCTGCTCCTCTGCCCTCCACGACGGCCGGCTCGTCGAGGGCACCCTCACCTGCCCCGGGTGCTCGCGCAACTTCCACCTTCCCCGCGCCGGGCGTTCTCTGGACGACGATCGCCTCCAGCTCGAGCCCGTGCCGCTCCTCGGCGGCCCAGAAGGCACGCGCGTGGCGCTGGCCGCATGAGCGGACCCGGCGGCGGCTCCAGCGAGGGGGCAGGCGACGAGCTCGGCCGCCGCGTCGAGGCGCGCAGCCGGGCGAACCTCGTCTCGGGCCTGCGACGCCTCTCCCGGCGCCCCGCCGAGGCGAACGGCAACGGCGGCTCGCCCCCGGGCCCGGGCGAGGAGCGCTGCGATCTCTGCGGGAATGAGATCCCCGCCGACCATCGTCACCTGCTGCACCTGACGGACCGCCAGATCCTGTGCGCGTGCGAGGCCTGCGTGGCGCTGCGCTCGGGCGATCCCGACCTGCGCCCCACGGGCACGCGGATCGTCTTCCTGGACGACTTCGAGCTCTCCGACGAGCTCTGGGCCTCGTTTCAGATCCCGATCGGCCTGGCCTTCTTCCTCAGGTCCACGACCGCGGGCGGGATCGTGGCCTTCTACCCCAGCCCGGCCGGATCCATGGAGTCCGAGCTGGATCTGGACGCCTGGGGCGAGCTCGTACGCCTGAACCCGGTGGTCGACACCCTCGACGCCGACGGCGAGGCCCTGCTCGTCAACCGCCTCTCCGACCCGCGCCAGCAGGCCATCGTCCCCGTCGACGAGTGCTACCGCCTCGTGGGACTCGTGAAGGTGGGCTGGGAGGGGATCTCGGGCGGCAGCGGCCCGGAGGACGCCATCCAGGGCTTCTTCGCGGAGCTGCGAGCCAGGAGCGCCGTGGCGTGAGCCCTGTGGGCAAGAACGGGTCCCCGGGATCCGACAGGGGCGCGGCGGCCCAGGCGGCGCGCGCGGCGGCCGACGCGGGGACGCAGACGGCGCAGCCCACCGACAGGCCGGTTCCCGAGTTCGCGGTCGCCCGCGTCTCACATGTGGAGCGGGCGGCGTCGCCCACTCTGTCCTTCGAGATCGAGGCCGCCGAGGCGACCGGCCGCAGCATCTACACGATCGCGCTCACCGCGATGATCGAGATCGAGCCCTCCAAGCGCCGCTACGACGACGCGGAGCGCGCGGCGCTCTTGGAGCTGTTCGGGGAGCCCGAGCGCTGGGCGTCCACCACCTCGAGCATTCGCTGGGGCCAGGCCGAGGCGCTGGTGCCCAGCTTCACGGGTTCCACGCGCTTCGCTCTCGAGCTCGCGTGCACGTACGACCTCGAGGTCGCCGCCGCGCGCTACCTGGGGGGCCTCGCCGGCGGCGAGGCCCCGCTCAGGATCCACTTCAACGGGACCGTCTTCTACGCGGACGACGA
>Ga0299914_10004193_pt1 | contig 10341 bp, 5 predicted proteins | sample RVTome_10_FD_201361 | JGI IMG/M metagenome (GOLD analysis project Ga0299914, IMG submission 201361) | Soil microbial communities from uranium-contaminated site in the Upper Colorado River Basin, Wyoming, United States - RVT153D57 (version 2) ... | reverse complement strand
CTGATGACTGCCCAGGAATTAGCTGAACGGCTCGAGGTATCGCCCCGGACGATTTATCGTGATTTGGATGCCTTGAGTGCGGCCGGGGTTCCCGTCTATGCTGAACGGGGGCCGCAAGGCGGTTGCATGCTGTTGGAAAGTTATCGGACCAATCTCACGGGCTTGAAGGAGGATGAGGTGAGGGCCTTGTTTATGTTTACGGTGCCAGGATTATTGGCCGATTTAGGAGTAGATAAGGCTTCAGAGACAGCCATGCTGAAATTAACGGCCGCTCTCCCTGCCCCCTTTCAAAAAGATGTTGAACAACTGCGTAATCGCATTCATCTAGATGCCGCTCCCTGGTTCCAACCGGAAGAGCCTGTGCCCTATTTGCCCCTCATCCAGGAAGCCGTCTGGCAGCAAAAACGGGTGCGCCTGGTTTATCGGCGGGGGGATGGGTTGTGGATTAAACGCCTGGTTGCGCCTTATGGCCTGGTGGCGAAGACGAGTATCTGGTATGTGGTGGCAGGTATTCAAGGACGGCATTGGGTCTATCGGGTGTCGCGGATTATGGAGGCGGAGATGACTGAGGGACTGTTTGAACGGCCGCCTGCCTTCAACCTGGCCGAATATTGGACGCAGTGGTGTCGCCGCTTTGAGCGCAGCCAGGAGAAGCTTGCCGTTACCTTGCAGGTTTCGCCAGCGGGTGTGCCAGGGCTGGTGCAGGTGTTTGGGGACGGACTGTATCAAGTGTTGGAGGGAGCGGTGGAAGAAAACGGTCGTCTCACCTTTAACCTGACCTTTGCTTCCGAAGAAGCGGCTTGCCAGCAGTTATTGGGGGTGGGAACAGCCGTGGAAATCATAAATCCTCTTTCCCTGCGCCAAAAGATCTTAGAGATGGGCCGGGAGTTAATTGCTCTGTATATGTGAGCCAGTGGGCAGTAATCAGTAATCGGTAATCAGTAATCAGTGAAATTAAAATCTGAATACTGATCACTGAATACTGATTACTATTATCACAACCATCCCTGTAGGCGATAGACCAACAGACCAAGATATTCCTTCATGGCCGAGGTTGTGAGTTGTAAATTTTCTACAACAGGCAGAACATTACCGAGTTGGGCCAGGATCGAGGGCCTGGTGATGGCTTGCCAGCCCTGCTGCGTAACGACAAAATCTGTGGGTAAGGGGATGACCTCAAAGCCCTGTTTCTCAAAAAGGGCAACTGCCCGGGGCATGTGTATGGCGGATGTAACGAGCAGAATTGTGTTGATGCCTTTTTCTGCTAGCAAGGGACGGCTGAACAGAGCATTTTCATAACTGTTGCGTGATTCTGTTTCCAGCCAGATGGCTTGTTCAGGCACATTGAACATTTGCATGACAGCCAGCATGTCTTCGGCTTCAGGTGGTTTAGTGATGAGGGTGTCTGTGAAAACATTACCACCTGTCAGCAACAGGTGGTCGGCTTTACCCTGATGATAGAGCCAGGCAGCATATAAGGCTCGGTCACCAGCTTCGCCTAATTCGACCGTTTGGCGGGGGTAATCGGCCGTTTTCGTTGCGCCCCCCAAGACCACAATCACTTCGGCCGTGGGCACTTCCTCCGGTGGCAAGTAACGCCATTCCAGGGAACGTACTAGCGGCGTGGCTATCAGGTTACTGCTGCCCAGCCACAATAACAAAAAAGCCAGGGCAATGAAGCCTCGCTGCCATCGGGGCTGGCGGGGCAGAACGGCCGCCAAGAGCATCAAGATACAGACCAGACCAACGGGATAGACAAAAATAGGGAGTAATTTGGAAAGAAGAACGAACATTATTAGCCATCATTAACGGTTCATCAGAAGTCAGGCCTTTCACTCAAAAAGTCTTCCCTCAAAGAGGTCAAAAAGCCTGACTTACCAGAGACATTAACGGTCAGCGAAAGTTTTTTGCCAGGCGGTTACAATTTCCTGGTGAGCAATTACATCGTGCAAATATGAGTCGCGGAATTGGGCCGGATCCAGGTGTTTGGCCTGTTCCTGTAGCCGTTGATAAGTGGTTTGGAGGATGGATTCAGCCATTGACTCATTCCCATTGGCCATCGTTACCCGATAACAGTTCAGGCAGACGTGAAATGGTTCCTGAATGCCGACCAGACCTCGCTGCTCAATATAACGCCAGATTTCCCTGACCTCGCTCATTGCCTCGTTCTGTTTTTTCTGGGCCAGGTAAACCTGGGCTAAACCGGCCATTGGTTCGATGGCCCGATGGGCTTGTTTGAGTTTACGGCGAATGGCCAGGGCTTCCCGATAATATCCCGCGGCGCGTGCTGGCTGCTGGAGGCCGGCCAGTACGTGGCCCAGGTAGGTGAGGGCCGTGGCTTCAGTACTGCTGTTGCCAATGTTCTGGATGAGGCGTAGGGCCTGGAGATTGTATTCCCAGCTAACGGCCGTATCCCCCAACCGGTGAAATAGTAAGCCCAAATGAGCCAGGACATATCCCTCCACCTGTTGATCGCCAATTTGGGCACAAATTTGCAATGCCTCTTCGTAGCAAATTCGGGCCAACTCATAATGGCCTAGAAACAGATACACATTGCCCAATTCCGATAAAATTTCGCCCTCACCCTGCAAATCACCAATCTCCTGGTCAATTTGCAGCCCCTTCTCCAACTCCTCTTTGGCCTGCATAAAGAGACCCTGCTGTAAAGCACTACGCCCCAGGCTGTGGCGCAGCGCACTCTCAGACTCGCGTTCACCGGTCTGCTGGCTGATGTGGAGAGCTTGTAGGTAATAGTGCCAACTTTGGTCAAAGTCACCCTGTTCACGCAAGATTTCCCCCAGGTTATTCAGAGCTGCATCTTCACCCAATAGATCGCCGATCTGCCTATAAATTTGTAAAGCGCGTTTACTCCGCCGTTCGGCCTCCTGGAAGTTGCCCTGCGAGGCAAAGACAATGCCCAGGTTTCGCAGTGCGCCGGCTTCAATCTGTTTCAGATTAACACTCCGGGCCAGGGTTAAGGCCTTTTCCAAACGTGAGAGGGCCTCTTCAAACAGGCCACGGCGCCATAAAGAACGACCCCAGAATAAATAACCCTCAGCTTCCCCCTGGTGATGTTTTGTTTGTTGGGCCAGGGTGACAGCCATCTGGGCCGCCGCCATAGCCGCTGAATAATCGCCAGTGGCATGGGCAAATTTGGTCAGGCGGACAGCCACTTCCACGCGGTGCCGATCATCGTTGGCAGCACTGGCGTGAATGCCAAGTTGCTCCAAATCGTCAGATTGGGCCTCACGCTTGCCCTGAACATTATAAATTTGCTCGCGGGCCAGCAATAAAGTGTAGTGGGTGAGATGGTCATTTTCGGGCGTGAGTTTGAGGGCGCGGTTGAGGTAGTTGAGGGCTTCTTCATTGGCGAAGCGGGCGACAGCGTGCCAACCGGCCAGCCGGTACCAACGGGCGGCTTCGCCGCTGTTGGCAGCCCGGTCATAATGATAGGCCAGGTCGGCGTAGTGGGGGGCTAAGTCGGCATCATAGGTTTCTTCGATGGCCTTGCCAGCCAGCCCATGCAATTGGCGCAAACGTGCCCGCAGTTGCATATCGTAGGCGGAGTCACGCAGAAGGGCATGTTTGAAGATATAGCGGATGTTATTCAAGGTGGCCCAAATTTGGGCTTGTTCGGCCGTTTTTACCTTGTTGGTCAATTGGACATCATTCTGCAACATATGGCTCAGGATGAGCAGCTCAAATTCACGGCCGAGGACAGCAGCCGTTTGCACGACATGTTTGACTTCGGCCGTGAGCCGATCTAAACGGGCAATGAGGACGGCGTTGATGTTGGAAGGAACTTCATCAATGCGCTGAACCAGCAGTTCATAATGGGCATTATGGGTGGATGGGGCTAATAGGCGGCGTTCTTTTAAATCGAGCGACAGTTGCTCGACGAAAAAGGGGTTGCCGTTACATTTTTGGACGAGGAATTGAACCACGCTCTCCTCGACTGGCCCGCCGACAACCTCTTCGGCGATGACCTGGATGTCAGCCGAGGCTAAATAGGTAAGTTCAATTTCCTGCTGCAGCACGGAGGAGTCCAGGTTGAATTGAAATCTACGGCCGTCATCTCGATGCCGTCCAGAACAGAGAATAACAATTGGATAATTTTCAATGTTCCGGGTAAGCATAGCCAGAAATTCTTGCGAATCATCATCTAGCCAGTGTGCGTCTTCTATTTCAACGATGATAGGCTGCATCAGGCTCTCCGCCAGCAGCAGGTTTTTGAGGGCAACCAGGCTGTTTTGGAAACGAAGTTTGGGTTCGAGTTGTTCATACAGAGAGCCAGGCCAATAGTGCCCAACCAAGGCGGCCAACATAGGGCGAGTCCGTTTTAACTCTTGAATAATTTGCTTCACCTCTTTTTTAGGAGCCGCCTGCTTCCGCTGAAGTCGCTGTAGAAGTGAATCTAATATCTGGTCAAACTTGGCCTGACTGTGACCATCTTGTTCATTGGACTGTTCAAAATAGCGACTGAGGAAATATTTGAAAGGATTAAGCGATTGGCGCAGAATTTCCTCAGCGGGGCAGTGGAACCAACTGAGGCGACGATTCTGACTGAGTTGTTTGTGCAGTTCATGCAGCAGCCGAGTCTTGCCAATGCCCGCTTCCCCGTAGATGTAGATGAAACCAGCAAATCGGCCGTTAAAAATGGATGATACCATTTGGTACAATTGTGTGAGTTCAGCCTCACGGCCGATCATGCGTTCCGTTTGGAAAGAGACTTCATCTGTTTGTTGAGGACGCAGCAGTTGATAGATAGTCGTTTCCTGGCGTTTGCCTTTGAAGTGAAATTTACCCAAAGCCGAGAAAAGGTAGGCATTTTTGATGTGCTCGTAGACGGGCTGGCTGACCCATACCTGGCCCCAATGGGGATGGGTGGCAATGCGGGCTGCCAGATTGACGACATCGCCGACAGCCCCATACTCGCAGCGTTCCGCCCCGCCACGGGTGCCGGCCCAGACAAGACCAAAGGTTATGCCTGCCTGCCATGGCACAGGCTCAGCCAGTTGTTGGTTGGCTGTTTGTAAGGCGAGTAAACATTGGGCGGCTCGCTCGATATTGTTTTCATAAGTCATCGGTGCTCCAAACCAGAGGACGATGAGGCTGCCTTTGTCGCCAAAGTCTAGTTGGCTAAGGGTGCTGCCGTACTGTTGAGCCAACAGCAGCACCCGGGCGATGAAAGCGTGCAGGTGGTCGGTGTTGGCCGGCTCCTGGAAGGCGATGAAGACGGGACAGATTTCGCGGAATTCGCCATTTTCGGTTAATTCCAAAACGGCCTGGGGCAGAAAAGGCCGTAAATCCTCGGCTGTCGGCCTGGCCGCAACAATATCCGGGCTGGTGATTTTCAGTGAGCAAGTTATAAGCCTGTAATAGCCGGGACTATCTTGGATTTGTTCCGTTTGGCTGACCTGTTGCACGACATCGAGCACTGTTTCATCTATGACAATTTCGCCTGTTTGGGCTAATTGCTGGCAGCGGGCACAATTTTGTATGGCTTCACCACGAAAATAAAAGGTGGCTGCAGCTTCCTGGCGGGGAATACCCCATTGCACCTGGCCCCGAGATATGCCAATTTTGATGCCCATCTGGAAATTGCCATAGGCAGTATGGATGTGGTGGTCAGCAAAATCGGCCTGGATGAGGCAGGCGGTGTCGAGGGCATGGAGAATGGTTTGTTGGGGGTTGTGGGGATCGAGGGGGAAAATGGCCGTAAAGGCATCGCCGGCAAACAAGGGAATGATGCCGCCTCGTCTATGTACCTGGTGGACGAGAGGTCCAAAGATGGTGGCCAAGGCCCCCGTCAACATTTCGGCTCCTTCCTTTAGCGGGTGACCCTTTTGGGGCCGGATGAGTGCCTCGGCGAGGCTAGTGAAGCCGGAAATATCGAAGAAGAGCGTGGCTGCTTCAAAGTGGCCCTGATAGCTTTGATTTTGGTACTGCTTTAGAATAAATTGAGGTACAAACGGCCGCATTATAGTACCCAGGTTTTAATCTCTAATGGTCCCATTATACCCCAACTCCCGAAATCGCGTATTTCTTGGCTCGCGGACGCGCAGACTCAGATGTAAAATTACGTTTGACGTTTTATGATAAAAATCGCCATCTTATCTGACATTCATGGGAATTTACCCGCTTTGCAGACGGTAACGGCCGATATCGAAGCCTGGCAGCCTGGCCTGGTTGTGGTCAATGGTGACATCGTGAATCGCGGACCATGTTCTCTGGACTGTGTTCACTTTGTCCGAGAGAAGCAGGCGACGAAAGGTTGGCAGGTAATTAGCGGTAATCATGAAAGCTTTGTCCTGGCCTGTGGTGAAGCGGATACGCCTGGTTCCGGGCCGATCTATGAGGTGGCTCAGTTTGCCCATTGGACGTATGAGCAACTGAATGGTGAAGTTGAATGGCTGGCTCAGTTGCCCGACGAATTTAACTGGCTGGCCCCTGATGGCAGTGAGCTTCGCGTCAAACATGCCTCAATGCGTAGTAATCGTGAGGGCCTGTTTTTAAGAGACGAGGATGAGCTTCTGCGAGCGAAGATTGCCCCGGCACCGGCCGTTTATGTGACAGCCCACACCCATCAAACATTTATCCGGCAGTTGGCAGAAACGTTGGTGGTAAATATTGGGGCAGTGGGGTCGCCTTTTGATGAGGATCATCGGCCAGGATACGGCCGTTTCACCTGGGATGAGCAGCAAAGCTGGCAAGCGGAAATTGTGCGTCTGCCTTTTGACCGCGCTGCTATTGAACGGGATTATGTGGAATCGGGCTTTTTGGCTGAAGCGGGGGCTTTGGTACAACTCATGCTGGTGGAACTCCGTAAAGCGCGGGGACTCATGTTCCGCTGGGGCGAACGCCATTATGAACAGGTGTTGGCCGGGGAGATTACGATTGAGGAGAGTGTGCGGGATATTTTGCGGGACGAAGATGTACGGCCGTTTACCGGCCCCCCAGGGTGGAGAGTGGACTAAAATCAGGTTGTGTTAGCATTGACTATAAACCCGGTGCTTGCCCTTGACAGGGTGGGCCGAGACTTTACAATAGCAAGTAAGTTTAACAAAGTAGTGGTGCATGGAATACAAAGATTACTACCAAATTTTGGGCGTGGCTAAGAACGCCGACGAAAGTGAGATTAAACAAGCTTACCGCCGTTTGGCTCGCCAATATCATCCTGATAAAAATCCTGGAAACCAGGCTGCCGAGAATAAATTCAAAGATATCAATGAAGCCTATGAAGTATTAGGCGACTCGAAAAACCGGGCCAAGTATGATCAGCTAGGCCACAATTATCACCGTTACCGGCAGATGGGTGGTAATCCGCAAGATTTTGACTTCTCGCAATGGTTTAATATGGGGGGGCAGGGAGGCCAACGAGTGAACGTGGACTTTGGCGACCTGTTTGGTCGCGGGGGCAGCGGCGGGATGTCAGATTTTTTCGATGCTATTTTTGGTAGTGGTGGGGCCAGGCCATCGGGCGGAGCGGGCCGTTCTTACGACGTTGAACAATCCATAGAGATCACCCTGGAAGAAGCCTATCAAGGTACTACCCGTACCTTTAGTCACAATGGACAGCAGTTCACAGCGAAAATTCCGGCGGGGGCGAAAACAGGCACAAAGGTACGCTTGAAGGGCAAAGGCCAGGCCAGGCCAACTGGGGGGCAAGGCGATTTGTTGCTGGCAGTCCAGGTGCGCCGCCACGAGATCTTTGACCGGGATGGCCAGACCTTGTTGGTGTCGGTGCCTGTGTCTGTGGTAATGGCCGTTCTTGGTGGCAAAGTCAAAGTCCCGACGCTCACCGGCCCGGTAAACCTTACCATTCCTGCCGGCACACAGGGTGGTCAGACCTTCCGACTGCGCGGCAAAGGGATGCCCCGGCTGCGTAACCAAAATCAATATGGTGACTTATTAGCCACAATCAACATCGCTGTGCCGCAAGAACTCAGTGATGAAGAACGCGCTCTCTATGAGCAGTTAGCTGCTTTGCGACAAGATTGACGATACTGTATTGTTGTATTTGTCTATTGATTTGTGGCACAGATACAGTAATACGCCTCTGACCACTTTTTTATGACCAGAACGCGACCCAATTCTTTTGTTCTTTTTGCCTCTTTTTTATTGCTGACGACGCTGGCCTGTCAATTGGTTTCGGCACCGGCGGAGACAACGGCCGTTGGCCAGGACGAAATTGTGCACCAGGTAGTAGCTACCATTCAAGCCCAAACGCCCATACTTGGAGCTACGGCTGCTCCCGTCACAATAGACAGCAGCGGCGCGCTCATCACTCTGGATTTGGAACAGACGCTCATTAGTTTGTACCAACGCATTAATCCGGCCGTCGTTCACATCTTCGCTCTGGATAACTCTGGCTCCGTTCTGGGCACCGGCAGTGGTTTTGTCTTCGACAGCAGCGGCCACATTGTCACCAACAATCACGTTGTTGCTGAGGCCGACGCATTAGAAATTAGTTTTTTTAATGGTTTATTGGAAGAGGCCGTCGTGGTGGGTACAGATGTAGACAGTGATCTGGCGGTTGTTAAAGTTGATTCCTTACCGCCTGAGTCACAACCCCTGGTCATTGCCGATTCTACGCAGTTACTGCCGGGCCAATTTGTTATTGCCATTGGCAACCCCTTTGGCCAGGCTGGTTCGATGTCTATTGGCATTGTAAGTGGCCTGGAACGCACTTTGAGGTCTCAGCGGATGACTCAGGGAGGCGGCAGATATTCCTTGCCCCAAGTGATCCAAACGGATGCGGCGATTAACCCCGGGAATTCCGGCGGACCGCTGCTTAATTTGAATGGCGAAGTAGTTGGGGTGAACAGCGCAATTCTCTCGCTGACAGGTACAAATTCGGGTGTTGGCTATTCGATCCCCAGCAATGCTGTGAGCCGTATCATTCCGGTTCTGATCAGCGAGGGGAGATTTATTTATCCTTTTATTGGCATTTCAATGAGAAATATTGACTCATTAGAGATGCAAGCAGCGTTAGGCTTGCCGCAGGTGGCGGGGACATATATCACAGAGGTTGTCGCAGGGACACCAGCGGATCAGGCAGGGTTGGTTGGGGCAGGAACTTTCCCTGACGGCTTTGAGGTGAGACCAGGAGGTGATTTTATTTTAGGCGTGAATGGTAGGCCCATCAAAAACTCGGATGAGTTGATTAGCATCCTGACTTTTGAGGCGCAGATAGGAGAGACGATTGAGTTGACAATTTGGCGCGATGGAAGAGAGGTGGTCGTGCCCCTGACGTTGGGCGAACGGCCGTAGTCAGCAGTCAGTGATCGGTAATCAGTGATCAGTAATCGGTGAACAGTATATGGTACTGGGAACTTTTTATGGCTTACTACTTGCTGAAAGTAAGGAGGAATGATGTTGACCCAAGAGCAGTTCCAAGAGTTGTTGTCGTATGAGGCAGATGGCAAGAAGGTGTTAAGTCTTTATCTGGATGCTGATGTTTCCCAGCAGCCGATTGAAATGATTAAGCTGCAAATGAAGGGCATGGTTAAAGAGGTAAACATCAATCATTGTGAGGATGTCAATGCGCTAGAACGATATTTGGACCACAGCTTTGATTGGTCGAAGCCAGGCTTAGCCGTTTTTTCGGCTGATGATGGACAGTTTTTCCGTGCTTTTCCTGTCAATGTTTCTTTTCGCAATCGGCTGCGGGTGGGGCACAGACCCTATGTGAAGCCCCTGGCTCATTTGTTGGATCATTATGCCTATTATGGTGTGGTTGTTGTTGATCGCGTGGGGGCGCGCTTCTTTGAATACCATTTAGGTGAATTGCAGGAAACGGACGGCTACATGGGGGAAGATATACGCAAGGTGAAGAGAGGAAAGGGGTCATCGGCCGTTGGTATGAGAGGGGGTCAGGGGGGCAGCCGCCACGAGGAAGAGGCGGCCCAACGCAATTTGCGAGAAGCAGCCACAGCCACCAACGCTTTCTTTAGCCGCAAGCCCATCCGTCGCCTCTTTTTGGGAGGAACGGCCGAGACAGTCTCCCAATTCCGTGATATGCTGTCGAAGCAGTTGCAAAGCTGTGTGGCCGGTACTTTTGCCATCGGCATGGATGCTGGTGAGCCGGAGGTACGCAAACGCTCGTTGGCCCTGCTGCGTGAAGCCAATGAGGAACGGGAAAAGCGGCTGGTGCAGCACATGGTCACGACTCATGCCAAAGGCGGGGCGGCGATAGTAGGACTGGATGAGTCCTTACAGGCCGTATCTGATAAACGGATTCAGACGCTCATCATCAGTGATGGCTTCCGTACGCCTGGTTATGTCCATGATGCCTCTGGTTTTGTGGTCGCTAATTTGGCCCGCAGTCCACTGTCAGAG
>Ga0299914_10004192_pt1 | contig 10342 bp, 10 predicted proteins | sample RVTome_10_FD_201361 | JGI IMG/M metagenome (GOLD analysis project Ga0299914, IMG submission 201361) | Soil microbial communities from uranium-contaminated site in the Upper Colorado River Basin, Wyoming, United States - RVT153D57 (version 2) ... | reverse complement strand
ACCGTCGGGCCGGTCGGGCTGAACGCGAGCCCGCGGTCGCGCTCGGTATCGAAGAGATCGACCAGCTCTTCCGCCAACAGGCCGCGGACCTCGTCCGCGGTCGTGACCTGTCGCTCCCGCGACTTGGCCTTCAGATCCTCGGTGACCCGGGTCGCGACTTCGACGCCGACGTCCGCCTGGATCAGGGCCGCCTCGATGTCGTCCCAGGTGTCCTCCGAGGGACCCTGCCCGAGAGCGTCCGCAAGCCGATCGGCAAGGAACCGCCGGCTCCTGCCGAGCCGGTCCCTGAGCGAGGGGCGGGTGGGGGGCTCGACGGCGACGGGATGGGCCTCCGGCGGCGGTGCCTCGACCGCGGTCTCCGGAGCGGGGGGCTTGATCTCGGTGTCCGGCGGAGCATCGGTCAGGGTGGCCCCGGCCGCCCCGTCGGCTTGCTGGTCGGCGCCCTCGCGGCGGCTCGCGCCTCTGGTCAGGAACCAGACGCTCGCGATGATCGCGATCAGGATCGCGAAGATGACCAGTTCGGTGGTGATCCCCTCAGGCATGGCGACAGGCTAAACGACCCACTCACGGCCCCGCGCTCTCAAGACGTCAGACGGTTACGTCCTCCATGCGCTTGGCGATCACGTGCGACACGCCGTCTGTTGCCATCGACACGCCATAGAGCACGTCGGCTGCCTCCATCGTTCGTTTCTGGTGGGTGACGATGAGGACCTGGGCCCTGGTTTCGAGCTCGCTGATAAGACCGAGGAAGCGCAGCAGGTTGATGTCGTCCAGAGCGGCCTCGACCTCGTCCAGCAGGTAGAACGGTGACGGGCGGGAACGGAAGATCGCAAAGAGGAACGCAAGCGCCACGAGCGAGCGCTCCCCTCCAGACAGCAGGGACAGCTTCTTGACGTTCTTGCCGGGGGGCCGCGCCTCGACCTCGATCCCGGAGGACAACACGTCGTCCGGATCGGTGAGCTTCAACGCGCCCGACCCTCCCGGGAACAACCGCTGGAAGACGCTCTCGAACTCGGTCGCTACGTCCTCGAAGGCTTCGCTGAACACCTGGACGATCGTGTCGTCCACCTCGCGCACGACCTTCATCAGGTCTCTCTTGGACGAGCGGAGGTCTTCAATCTGACCCTCGAGGAACGTCTCGCGCTCGGCAAGCTCCGTGTACTCCTCGGCCGCATGGGGGTTGACGGCACCCAACCGGCGCATGTTCCGATCGAGCTTCTCCACCTCGGAGCGCGCCTCCTGCTCGGCCACCGGGTTGAATCCTTCCAGCGAGATCAGCTCGTCTACCGAGAGGCCCCATTCCTCCATCGCGCGCTCGCCTAAGGCATCGGTGCGAGCTCTGGTCTCGGCGCGCCGGATCTCCGCCTCGTTCTTCAGACGCCCTACCTCATCCAGATGTTCGGCAAGCTCGCGCTCTCTGGTCCGCATGCTCTGCAACTTCTTCTCGGCCTCTCGAGCATCGTCACGAGACCCTTGCGCGGACTCCTCTGCCTCGCGTGCCCATCGCCCGGCCCGCTCGGCCGCGACCAGCGCGGCGTCCCGTACCTGCTCCGCGCGAATCCGTGCGCTGCGGAGCTGGTGGCGAAGTCCCTCGAGTCCCTCGAGAGCCGCCTGTGCGTCGGCGATGCCCCCTTCGGCCTCTTCGAGCCGTAGCCGAGCGGCCAACGAGCGTTCGACGGACGCACGCGCCTCCAGCTCGATGTCGGTCAAAGCCGCGGTCGCTCGATGAGCCCCCTCGCGCGCCTCTGCCATGGCCGCTTCCGCGCCCTCTCGGCGGTTCTTCATCTCATCGACCGCGGCTTTGCGCTCGGGTAGCGCGGCGCGCTCCTCCATCGCGGTGCGCTCGGCCTCGGCCAGCGCGTCGCGGGAACGGGCCAGCTCGTCGTCCAGTGCCGCGAGCTCGATCTCTCGAGCGTCCCGCTTCCTGCGGCTCCCGGCCAAGCGCTCGGCGGCACCCGACATCAGAGCGTCGAGACGGCGCAGCTCCTCGTCGTGTCTGGCAACCTCGACCCACAGGCGCTCGACCTCGGTCTCCGCGGCCGTGACGATGCGAGCTGCCTCCTCCTCGGCCGCGCCGGCGAGACCGAGGAGCTCGCGCGCCGACTGCAGCAGATGTGTCATGCGGTCGATGACGTCCGGGCGGTCCGCGAAGAGTCCAGCGATCTCCTCGAAAGCTTCGACGCGAGCCCGTGCGGCCGCCGCCTCCGCCTGCGACGCACCCCGGGACGTCTTGAGCGAATCCGCGTGTTCGCGCGCTGCCTCCAGCCTCGTCTCGGCCGCGGCCGCGGCCTCCGCCACCGTGTCCAGCTCGGATTCCAGCGTCTTCACGTCCACCTCGGCGGCGACGACGGCGCGTGCGTGTTCCTTCAACGCCTGATCCGCGACCTCACGTCTCTCGATCGCCGAACTCACGCGCGCCTCGATCGCGCCGACCGTTGCCCGGCCGGATGCCTCGCTTCCCTCGGCTCGGACCAGGGCTTGCGCCGCGGCCACCTCCTCGGCTCGAGCTGCAGATAGGCTGCGATCTGCCTCGTCGGCCGTGGCCCGGGCGACCGCTGCTGCCGAGCGCGCTTGCTCGACTCGGGCGTTCACGCGGGTGGCGGCCTCCTCCAACACGGAGACCTCCGACGACCATCGCCGTTCGTCGGCCTCGAGGAGACGGATGCGCTCGCGGTAGCCCTCTTCGGTCTCGGCGGCCAGCCGGCTCGCGAGCCGCGCGGCGCGTTCATCGGCGAGCCGAGCCAGGGCGGTGAAGCGATCTGCGCTTCTCCCGATGCGGTTCGCGACGTGCTGCATGTGCTCGGCCGACGTGCCCAGCTTTTCCCGTTGCTCGGCCGCGGGACCGAGCTGCGCTCTGAGCGACGCGAGCTCGTCGGCCAGCAGACCGGCTCGTTGAGCCGCGGCCTCGAGATCCAGAGTCGCGTCCTCGCTCTGGAGGCGCTGCAGCTCGGTGGCGATCAGGCGCTGGCGGAGCTCACGGTGACGTCCGACGAGCTCCGAATACTGCGTGGCCGCGTTCGCCTGGCGTTTCAGTGGGCGGATGGCTCGCCTCAGCTCGGTAAGAACGTCGTTCAGCCGAACCAGGTTCTCGTCGACGCGCTCTATCTTCCGGACCGCGCGGTCCTTGCGTCTGCGGAACTTGCCGATCTGTGCCGCCTCTTCGATCAGATGACGCCGATCCTCCGGACGGGCCTGCAGAACCGTGTCGAGCTGTCCCTGTCCGACCACGGTGTGGATGCTCTTGCCGATGCCGGTGTCGGAGAGCAGCTCGGCGATGTCCAGGAGCCGGCAAACGGCGCCGTTGATGCGGTACTCGGTCTCGCCGTTGCGGTCCGTGGTGCGGGAGATCGTCACCTCGGACAGGTCCAAGGGAAGCACCCCGGACGCGTTGTCCAGCGTGAGGGCGACCTCGGCCATCCCCAGCCGGGAGCGGCCGGCCGAGCCGGCGAAGATGACATCCTCCATCGAGCCGCCTCGGAGGCTCGTGGGGGCCTGGGATCCGAGTACCCAGGACAGAGCGTCGGCGATATTCGACTTCCCCGAGCCGTTGGGCCCGACGATCACGTTGACTCCCGGCTCGAACTCGAGAACGGTTGGGTTCGCGAACGACTTGAAGCCCGACATCTTCAGGGCCTTTACATACATCGCCCCAACCTAACGGCCATGCCGCCTTCAACCACGGAAATCCGGATCCCCTAATCGAGGGCGCCGAACGCCTCTGCCTTCGTAGTCTCGCCCGCCACGACCAGGATGTCGCGGGGGCGCACCACGGTATCGGCGGTCGCATAGGTGAAAGCCTCACCCTCGGTCTTGATGCATACGACGGTGATGCCGTAGCGCCGGCGCACCTCGGCCTCCCCGAGGGTCTTACCGACCAGGGCGCTGGGGGCTTCGGTCTCGACCAACGCGAAGTGGGGGTCCAGCTCGATGTAGTCGATCATCTTGCCCGTCACGATGTGCGCCAGACGCTCGCCCATGTCGTGCTCCGGGAACACCACGTGATGCGCCCCCACCCGAGCGAGGATCTTGCCGTGCGCGTCCGTCACGGCTTTGGCCCAGATCTCCGCGACGCCCAGATCGACCAGGCTCGAGGTGGTGAGGATGCTGGATTCGATGTCGGTCCCTATCGCCACGACCGCTTTCGAGAAATCGCCCGCACCGAGCTGGCGGAGAGCCGCCTCCTCGGTGGAATCCGCTTCGACCACGTGCGTCAACCGATCCGAGAACCGCTGCACCAACTCGCCGTCGGCATCGATGCCCAGCACTTCGCAGCCGAGCTCGACCAGTGTCTCGGCCACCGCTCCGCCGAACCGGCCGAGCCCAATGACGAGCACCGACTTATCGCGCGTGGATCTAGCCAATGATGGGCCGCTCCTCCGGAAGCTTGTACAGGCGGCGGTGCTCTCGCATCGCCAGAGCGGCGCCGAGTGTAATGGGGCCCACCCGGCCCGCGAACATGAGAGCGATGACGATCAGCCGTCCACCGTTCGAAAGCTCTGTCGTGATCCCCGTCGAGAGCCCGACGGTGCCGAACGCAGACACCGCCTCGAACAACGACGGCGCCAGCGCACCTTTGCTCATCGCCATGATGAAGAAGGCACCTGCTGTCACCGCCGCCACTCCCACGATCACGACCGAGAGGGCCTGGCGCTGGGCGGGGCCGGGGACGCGTCGGTTCATCAGGTTGACGTTCTCTTCCCCACGCGCCTCCGCCAGCACCATCGCACCGATGAGCGCGATCGTGGTGACTTTGACACCGCCGGCGGTGCTGGCGCTCCCTCCGCCGATGAACATGAGCAGCATCGTGCCCAGCCAGGTCGTTTCGCGCATGGCGGCGTAATCGAGACTGTTGAATCCCGCGGTCCGCGGCGTCAGCCCTTGGAAGAACCCGGCCAGCAGTTTTCCGGGACTCGAGAGGTCTCCGAGCGTGGCGGGGTTCGTCCACTCGAGTGCGAGGACCATGACGGCACCGACGATCAACAGACCTCCCGTCATCGCGAGCGTGAGCTTCGTGTGAAGAGACCAGCGGGATGGTTGCCGCTTCTCCTGCCAGACCTCCAGCAGGACGGGAAAACCGATACCCCCGACGATCACGGTTATGCCGATAGTCAGTACGAACCACCAGTCCGATACGAAACCGATCAGGCTGTCCTCGTACAGCGCGAAACCGGCGTTGTTGAACGCAGACACCGCGTGGAAGACGCCCAGATATAGGGCACGCCCCAGCGACTCTTCGTACGAACCCATCAGCCGCGTGGTCAGCGACACCGCGGCGAGGGCCTCGAACACCAAGCTGAGGATCGCGACCCCGAGGAGAACCCTCCGGATGTCGCCGAGACCGAGCGCCTTCGTCTCCGTCTGCGCCAGGATCTTTCCGCGCACGCCCAGGTTCCGGTACACGAACAGGGCAAGTAACGAGGCGAGGGTCATGATCCCGAATCCGCCGATCTGGATCAGCAACAGGATCACGATCTCTCCGAATGACGACCAGTACGCCGAGGTATCGACCACGACGAGGCCGGTCACGCACACGGCCGACACCGACGTGAACAGGGCGGTCAGAAACGACGCGGATCCGGCCCCCTCGCGGGCGGCGGGCAACCAGAGCAGGATCGTTCCGATCGCCACCGCCACAGCGAATGCCGTTACCACCAGTTGAGCGGGGTGTCGTCGCCGAAAGGCTCCGCCGGCGCGCGCGCCGACAGGTGCCGGACCGTTCACCAAGGTCGGCGCCTGCGCTCTACTTGACCTTGAAGGTCTTCTCGTTCTTCGGGGGCTCCCGGTCCACCTGAACGCCCTGCACCTTGGCTCCCTTGGGCCCGGCCCGGCACAGTCCCACGACGCGGTAGACCTCGTCGCGAGGGCCCTCCAGCACGGCTTCCACCCTCCCGTCGCGCAGGTTCCGGACCCATCCGGTGACGCCTTGTTCGTTGGCTTTGTCGGCTATGGCCTGGCGGAAGCCCAGACCCTGGACCTCCCCGGACACGAACACATGCACTCGCGTCCTATCTTCCAATTCGATCCCTCCTGCTCGTGGCGGCTAACCGGATGGAACTCACGTCTGGCACTGCGGGCAGTAGTACGCGTACGTGTTGTCGATCCTTATCTTCGCGATGTCGTGTCGGCAGCGAGGACAGAATTCTCCCTCGCGCTCGTAGACCTTCAGCTCGAGCTGATAGGTCCCGGTCTCACCATGAAGGTCCCGGAACGGGATCTCGCCCACGCTGGTGCCCCGCGCCTTGATCGATTCCTGGAACGTCTCCATCAGCGCTCGATAGAGACGACGGACATCTTGAGACGAAAGCTTGTCCGACGACCGGTCGAGCTTGATTCCGGCGGTAAAGAGGACCTCGTCGGCGTAGAGAGGTCCCAGGCCACAGATGAACTTCGGATCGATCAAGAGCGACCTCATCGGCACCTCGCGGTCCTGCAACAGGCTGGAGAAATGGTTCCAGGTGAACTGGTGAGTGAGGGGGTCGATCAGAAACGGTGGGTTCTCTCTGAGCTCCTGGATCTCCTGGCCGGGCAAGACGGATACCTCGCTGGAGGGCTTGGGATCGACGATGCGCAGCTGCCCGCCGATCGTGAAACTCAGGACGAGATGCGTATGGGTCTCCATCTCCTCGGATCCCGACGTCTTCAGGAGGAGTCCCGACTCGCCCAGGTCCACGACGAACACGTAACCGGTGTCCAATTCGAGCAGCAACAACTTGCCGATGCGATCGACCTTCTCGACCTTGGCTCCCTCGAGGAGGTCTTGGAACTCCTTCCTGCGTCCGTGGCGCTTGATGATCTTCATCGCGTTGCGGTTCGCTCGCACCTCCGCGTCCTTGACGCGGCGGCCGACGATCTCCTTCTCCAGGTCCCGCTTCAGGACCTCGACCTCAGGAAGCTCGAGCATCGCCCTGCTCCTGCTCCGACAGCCGGGACAGAGCCTCGCGCGCCGCGACCTGCTCGGCCTCCTTCTTGCTACGCCCGCTGCCGGTACCGAAGAGCTCGCCGTCCACGTAGACGTGGGCGGAGTAACGGCGATCGTGATCGGGGCCGGTCGAGGCGATCCGATAGACGGGAAGCTCGGAGGTCCGGCGTACCACCACCTCCTGCAGCGCGGTCTTGGAGTCATAACGGTCCTCGGTGGCCAGAGCCGCCGCTATCTGCTCGCGCAGGATCGGGTCCAGGTGCGCCCGCAGCGGATCCAGACCGCGCTCGATGTAGACGGCTCCGATGATCGCTTCGAAGGTGTCGGCCAAAAGAGACGGCTTCGCTCTTCCTCCGGAGCTCTCCTCGCCTTTGCCGAGTCTGATGTTCTCTCCCACCTGGTATCGGACCGCCAGCTCGGCCAGCGCGTGCGTGTTCACGACCGCGGCCCTCAGACGAGCCATCTCGCCTTCGGTCAGATCCGGGTGAGCCTTGTAGATGAGGTCCGTCACGATGGCGCCCAAGATCGCGTCTCCCAGGAACTCCAATCGTTCGTTGTGCGCGATGAGCTCCGGCTGCTCGAACGCGAAGCTGCGGTGGGTGAGCGCCAGCTCGAACGTGCCGCCGAGCTCGGCGGGCACGCCCAGCGCCTGGAGTCCCTGTTCAGGGCTATTCGGTTTCGACAGCCTGGCGTCCTGCGTAGTAGCCGCAGTTGGCGCAGACGCGGTGAGGCATCTTCGGCTGACGGCATTGAGGACAGGCCGAATAGGTCGGAGCCTCGGCCTTCCAATGGGCTCGCCTCATTCGCATCTTCGATCTCGTCTTCCGCCTCTTGGGTACTGCCATGGTCTCCTCCTGGTTCTTTCGGATGCGTCGTCTACTGAGCCAGCCGGTCGCGCAGCTCGTCGAGCGCGGCCCACCGGGGGTCGCCCTCCTCCTCCGTGCACTCGCAGTCGCCAAGGTTCAGATCCTTGCCGCAGTGGGCGCAAAGCCCTTTGCAGCCGGCCTCGCATAGCGGATTGAGCGGCAGACCCAAAGTGATCGCGTCCCGCAGCATCGGCTCCAGATCGATGTCGTTGCCGGCGACGCGGTAGGAGTCGTCGTCGGCTTGATCCGTGTGCCCCTGAGCGTAGAAGAGCTCGCAGACCTCGACGTCGACGTCCGCCGGAAGCTGCTTCAAGCAGCGGGCGCACTGCAACACCGAGTCGGCGGCCACCCGGCCCGTCACCAGGATGCCCTCGACGACGCTCTCGGCCCTGAGGCTCGCATCGATGGCCCGGTGCAAGCGCGCGAGCGAGGTGCGAACCCCCTTCAGAGGCCTCCGTATCCTCAGGTCTCGATAGGCCCCGGGACTGCCGAGGATCTCCGCGACCGAGATCGTGAATTCATGCACGCGCGCGTCCCATCCTGTAGGTCGTTGTGGGCCCGTCACGGCGGTCGTGAGGGGCACTCAATGCTAACAGACCGGCCTATTTTCCCAGCTCGGCAGGCCCAGTCACGCCCGCCTCCGGCCGCCTATTGCTGTCGGCTGAGCTCGGCTGCGTCGAAAGGAGCGGAGTCGACGGGTGCCGGTTCGGAGTCCTGCGGGACGTTCACCGTTTGAGCATCGCCCTGTAGCTGCTCCCGACCCCGGCCCACCACCTTGAGCGTCTTGTCCAACAGGATCTCGAACGCCGCCAGTTTCTGGTCGATGTAGTCCTCGGCCTCGACGCGCATCTGAGCGGTGCGCTCCTTGGCTTCGTCGATGATCCGCTCGGCCTCGCGCTGGGCGGCATGCACGATCTCGGTTCTGGACAGCAGCCGGTCCCGTTGCTCGGCGGATTCCGTGATGATGCGCTCGGCCTCTTTTCGGGCCCGGGCCAACAGCTCGTCTCGGTCCCGGGACATCCACCGGGCCTGGCGGACCTCCTCCGGCACGGTTTCCTTCAACTGCGCGAGCAGCTCGAGGAACTCCTCGCGGTTGATGACCGCGCTCGAAGACAGAGGAACGGCCTTGGCCTCCTCGACGAGCGCTTGCAGCTCGTCGATCCTCTCGATCAGGTCCATCGGGTCACCTTCCTGTTTCTGGTTGAAAGATCCATTTTCGCGCTTCGGGACGTCCCTCGTCCACGTACCTCAGCCGGCGGGTGGGTAGCGACCGACGAGCGCCTCCGCCACCGCCTCCGGAACGAGGCCCTCGACGGGGCCCCCGAAGCGAGCCACCTCCTTCACCAGGCTGGAGGACAGAAAGGCCCAGGCGGGTTTGGCCGTCACGAACATCGTATCGAGCCCCGGCGCCAGGGCGGCATTCATCTCGGCCATCTGCAGCTCGTACTCGAAGTCGGATACCGCCCGCAGGCCCTTGACCACCACGTTCACGCCCCTGTGCCGGGCGTATTCGACCAGCAGCCCGTCGAAGGAGTCGATCTCGACGTTGTCGACGTGGGCCAGGGCCGCCTCCAGCATGTCCTTGCGTTCCGCCAGGGAAAAGAGCGGCTCTTTCGAAGGGTTGGCGATCACCGCGACCACCACGCTCTCGAAGTGCCGCGATGTCCTCTCGATCACATCTACATGACCGTTAGTGGGAGGGTCGAAGGAGCCGGGGCAGAGAGCTGCCGTCACTCCTCTTCCTCTTCGTGGCAGAACACGAGGATCCGGGACTGCCCGTACTCGCGCTCCCACATGAGGTCCAGACCGAAGGGCTTGAGCTGCGCCTCCTTCACGGTGCGATGCACGAGGATCCGGCCCTCGTCGGCGAGCCAGCCGCCGGTCACCAGGGACTCCAGATCGGCGCGCACCTGGGCGAGAGGCATGTTGTAGGGCGGATCGAGGAAGACCAGATCCATGCGGTCGTCGGCCGGGAGTTTGAGAGTGGACTTGACGTCGGCCCAGAGGACCTCCGAGGCCCCGCCGAAGCCGGTCGCCTCGATGTTCGACTCGAGCTTCACGATCGCCTCGCGCGCGCTCTCCACGAAGATCGCTTGTTTGGCCCCCCGCGACAGGGACTCGAGCCCGAGAGCTCCGGACCCCGCGTAGAGATCGAGGATCTTCATCCCTCCGAGGTCCCCCAGGGCCGAGAAGACCGACTCCTTCATCATGTCGGTCATCGGGCGGGTTCCCATGGTGGGCGCTTTCAGACGCCGGCCTTTCGCGCTACCGGCTATGACTCGCATCCTCTAAATCTACTAAACCGGTAACGCGGATGCAGGTGGGTCGAGGCACTAGCCGCTCTGGACCACGTCCAGCGCCTCGGCGGGGAACCGATCCCTCATCTCGCGAACGAGCGCGATGTGCTCGTAGGCGCTCAGCTCGGGGTCCGCATCGAGCACCTCGGTGGCGAGCTTGCGGGCCATCGCGATCTCCTCACGATGCTGCAGCACTCGAGCCAGCTTCAGCTCCGGCATGCCGGATTGGCGGGCCCCGAATATCTGTCCCTCTCCGCGCA
>Ga0299914_10004190_pt1 | contig 10343 bp, 9 predicted proteins | sample RVTome_10_FD_201361 | JGI IMG/M metagenome (GOLD analysis project Ga0299914, IMG submission 201361) | Soil microbial communities from uranium-contaminated site in the Upper Colorado River Basin, Wyoming, United States - RVT153D57 (version 2) ... | reverse complement strand
CGTCGGCCTGAACCCAGAGCACTACACCCGGTACCCGCACGAGTTCTCCGGGGGCCAGCGTCAGCGGATCGGGGTGGCTCGGGCCCTCGCCTTGCGCCCCAAGCTGATCGTGGCCGACGAGCCCGTCTCCGCGCTCGACGTCTCGGTGCAGGCCCAGATCCTGAACCTGCTCGACGACCTTCAGGACGAGTTCAACCTGACGTACCTGTTCATCGCGCACGACCTGTCGGTCGTCAAACACGTCTCCGATCGGGTCGCGGTGATGTACCTCGGCAAGATCGTGGAGATGGCCGACGGCGATGCGCTGTATCGGTCGCCCAAACACCCGTACACCGGGGCGCTGCTCTCGGCTGTACCCATCGCGGACCCCGAGCTCGCCAAGCAGAAGAAGCGGATCATCCTCGAGGGCGACGTGCCCTCGCCGATCGACCCCCCTTCCGGGTGCCGATTCCACCCTCGGTGCCCGCAGACGAGGGTGATCGCGAAGGCCGAGGGCATCCCCGACGGCATCGAACCCAGGTGTCGAACCGAGGACCCGGTGCTGGAGCCCTTCTCGCCGAGCCAATCAGCGGCGTGTCACTTCCCGCTCGAGGAATCTATCATCGGCTCTGCCGGCGACTGACCGGCTCGACCGACTCGGAGACCTTGATGCTCACAACCATCGTGATCGTGATCGACGTGATCGCCGCGCTCTTCCTGATCCTGACGATCCTGCTGCACTCGGGACGGGGGAGCGGGCTGTCCGACATGTTCGGCGGCACGTCGTCGCTCTCGGGCGGCACCGCCATGGAACGCACGCTCGACCGCCTCACGGTCATCACCGCCCTTGTCTTCGGCCTCTGCACGTTCTACCTCGCCTGGCAGTGGAACCCGTAAGGGGTCGCGACCGGGCCGGTTGATACGATGCTCGTTCGCCCACGTCGGAGTGGCGGAATTTGGTAGACGCGCTAGGTTGAGGGCCTAGTCCCCAGCGATGGGGGTGGGGGTTCAAATCCCCCCTCCGACACCGATCTACCCTGCGGAGACGGGTTCGGGGAGCTCCCGTAGGAATGACCCCACGTCTACCTCGTTCCATCGGCATGCCGAGAGGACTCGATGGGTATACCCACCCCGAGACACGATCCGAGGCCCGAGGAGGGATGATTCCGATGCTCAAAGACATCGATGCGTTCGCGACGCTTGCCGTCAAGAACATCGACGCCGCGAAGTCGTTCTACGAGGGCATGCTGGGCCTCGAGCCAGAGGGCGAGGACCAATCCGGGATGGCCACCTATCGCAGCGGCTCGACCCGGATCCTCATGTACGAGTCGGGATTCGCCGGAACGAACGGGGCGAACGCCCTGACGTGGGGGGTCGGGAGCCAGTTCGACGCGATCGTGCAGGACCTTCGTGACAAGGGCGTGTCCTTCGAGCACTACGACGACCTGCCCGGACTCACATTGGTCGGTGACGTCCATGTCGCCGACGACTTCAAGGGCGTGTGGTTCAAGGATCCCGACGGCAACATCCTGCACATCAACTCGGGGTGAGCTGATCTCGGCGAAGTCGTTGATGCCGGGCATCGCCGTCTCGTTCCTCACCCCGATCAGTCGGGGAGCAACGGCACCGACGGGCCGTGGTTGCGGCCGAGGAGCACCGCCCGGGTGACCGCCCCCGAACCGAAGCGGTCGCGTACCTCGTCGAGCGTGGTGTCGATGGCGGCGGCGGGCGCGCCGCCGAACGGCAACGCGAGCTGGATGGCGCGGTCGTCGAAGAGGTTCGTGAACGTCAATCCGATCAGCGTGATGCCCTGACGCTCGATCATCGGCAGCGCGACCGAGAGCAGTCCCCTCGCAGCAGCGAGCAGCGTCTCGGTCTCGGCGGACGCCTGCGACAGCGTGTGTGAGCGCGTCGCCCGGGTGAAGTCATCGAACCGCATGCGCAACGTCACCGTGCGGCACACGCGGTGAGCCGCGCGCAGCCGGCGCGCCAGGCGGTCCACGAGCGCGACGAGGTCGGTGTCGAGCGACGCCGGTGATCTCGGCCGTCGGCCGAGCGCGCGCTGGGTGCCGATCGAGCGTCGACGTCGCCCGACCTGCACTGGACGCGGATCGCGGTTGTGTGCGAGGGCATTGATGTGGCGACCGACCGCCCGGCCGAGCATGCGAACGAGCGCCGCCTCGCCGAGCCGGGCGACCTGCCCCACGGTCGTGACGGAGTGCTCGCGCAGCTTGGCCGAGGTGACGGGCCCGACGCCCCACAGCGCCTCGACCGGGAGCGGATGCAGGAAGTCGAGCTCGCCGTCGGTCGGCACCACGAGCAGGCCGTCGGGTTTGGACACCCCGCTGGCCACCTTGGCGAGGAACTTCGTCCTGGCGACCCCCACGCTGATGGGCAGGCCGACGTGATCGCGGATCGCGCCTCGCAATCGCACGGCGATCTCGGTGGGCGTTCCCGAGATGCGCCGCAGACCGCCCACGTCGAGGAACGCCTCGTCGATCGACAGGCCCTCGACGAACGGGGTCGTGTCGTCGAAGACCTCGAACATCGCCTTGCTCGCCTCGCTGTAGGCCTGCATGCGCGGGTGCACGACGACCGCCTGCGGGCACAGCCGGCGTGCCTGCGAGCCGGCCATCGGCGTGCGCACGCCGTACGCCTTGGCCTCGTAGCTCGCCGCGAGCACCACCCCCGCGCCCACGATGACCGGGCGGCCTCGCAGCGAAGGATCGTCGCGTTGCTCGACCGACGCATAGAACGAATCGACGTCGGCGTGCAAGATCGTGGCCCCGCTCGACACGAACGTATGTTCGCATGCGTAGGTGACGTCGATCCGAGTCGATCACGCGGGACCGAGGTCGTCGACTCGAAGCACGTCGTCGGCGCGGATCGCCCACAGCACGAGCCGCGCCGGCAGGGGAAGCCGCGATGCCCCGCATCGCGGACGATCACGGGGTTCGCGATCCGCCGTGGGCGTCCTCGCGTGAGCAGCTCCGCCTCACCGGCGTCGAGCACGTTGTGAACCCAGTCCCCGCGCCCGTAGGTCAGCGCGAACTGGAACCCGGCGGGTCGCCGGAACACGTTGACGGGTGTGCGATACGTGCGGCCCGTTCGACGCCCTCGATGGATCACGATGCCGAACCCCGGCATGCGCCCCGCGACCGCGCCGGAGATCCGGTTCGTCACGCTCCTGTTGAACCGGGCGATCGATCTGGGCAGCGGCATCGGAAGATCAGGTCGCGACCACCGCGGCCATCCAGATCGCGATCATCGCCACGCCCGACGCGAGCTGGATCGCGATGCCGAGGCCCACGCTCTTCAGGGCGTCCCGGGTCGCCCGCCAGGCCGGGCCGGGGTGACGGTGCCGGAGAAGCTCGGCGACGAACACGCCCGCCGGAAATCCGATCAGCGCGCCGATAACCGGCACGGCGAAGAAGCCGATCACGAGGCCGGCGATGCCCGCGACGACCACCCACGGCGGCGCCCCGGCCGACGCCGTCCTCCGCGCCGGCAACACGCTCGAGGCCACGATGCCGGCCACGCCGATCATCGCCACCACGCCGGCCACCGTCCACGCCGTGGCCCCCCCTCGATCGATCGCCCAGACGACGGCTGCTCCGATCACGAGCAGGAGTCCGGGCAGCACCGGCACGATCACGCCGACGAGTCCGACGAGCATCACGAGACCCAGCACGATCTCGGCCGAGGACATCGCCGCTCACCCTATGACGGGTTCAGCGAACGGCGTCGGAAGTAGGGCCAAAGGATGTTGTACCGCGCCGCATCACGCGGGTACCATCGTGCCCGCTCGCGGCGAGACGGGGGACGCCCGCGAGCGGCACCGCGCGTCGTCGGGCGAGGACGAGCGGTCCAGGCGCGTCCGTCATTCGTCCGGTGGGTACCGTCGAGCAAGGGAGGATCCCCCGTATGACCCTTCGCAAGCTGCTGGCCCAGGCGATGATGCTCGCCGTGGCGGCTGGTTCCATCTTCGTGACCGGCGCCGCCCCGGCGTCGGCCGGTGCCGGAGACCCGACGATCTTCATCGTCCACGGCCTTCCCGGGGCCGGCAAGGTCGACATCTGCATCGGTGGCTCAGAGGTCGCGTCGAAAGTTGCGTACGCGACCCGTGTCAAGGAACGCGTCGCCGCAGGCAAGGTAAACATCAAGGTCCGCAAGGCGACCAAGGGCAAGTGCAAGGGGAAGCTGCTCGCCGCCGGCGGGGCCACCCTCGGCGCCGACGCCAACAGGACGTTCGTCGCCAGCGTCGTGGCGGGCAAGGGCAAGGTCACGTCGTTCCAGAACAACGTTGATCCGACCGGGCCTGGCCAGAACCGTCTCACGGTCGCTCACAGGATGAAGGCGAAGCAGCTGGACATCCTGGACGGCGTCGGGACCAAGCTGATCACGGGGTTGGCACCGAACGGCAGCCCCCAAACGGTCCCGATCGCGTCGGGGGGCATTTACAACCTCACGGCTACGAAGGCTGGTACCGTCAACATCGTCGCGGGGCCTCGGACCATCACGAAGACCGGCCCGGGTCAGGCGTTCACCGCCGTGTTGGTCGGCAGCGGCAAGGCGGCCACCAGGCAGATCGTCGTGTTCAAGCAGACCGTGGGAGTCGTCTGAGTCGTCCTGACTCGCCGGTGGTCGCTCCGCGACCTCCGCTATAGTCGCCCCATGGAATAGCGGGACTCCTTCGTCGACAGGGCGCCGTGCTCGGCGCCCTGTCGACATGCCCACCTCCGGCCCGGCACGAAGGAGTCACTCCGCAGATGCAGCACACGATCCGAACCACCCGACCCACGTCGTTCACCCCGACGTCCGAGGCGTCCGCATGATCCCGCTCGAGGTTCGCGATCTCGAGGTGGAGGCCGGCGGCCGAACGGTCGTCAGCGGGCTCTCGTTCATGCTTCGGGCGGGGGACAAGGTGGGCGTGGTCGGTCGCAACGGGGCGGGGAAGACGAGCATGTTGCGGGTGCTCGCGGGGGAGAGGCCGCCGGCGTTCGGTCACGCCGTGCGCCACGGAGCCGTCGGTTACCTGCGCCAGGATCCGCGGCAGCATCGGGCAGGCGATGGCGTCGCCGCGCTCGGGTACGTGCTCGAAGCGCGCGACCTGGTCGAGCTCGCGACGCGGTTGGAGAAGGCGAGGCTGGCGCTCGAGGAGGACCCTTCCGAGCGGCGGATCTCCCGGTTCGCCGCGTTGGAGGACGAGTACCGCGCCGAGGGTGGCTACCGAGCGGAATCGGAGGTGCGGTCGATCGCCGCCGGGCTCGGCATCCCGCAGGATCGCCTGGCGTTGCCGGTCGGCACGCTCTCGGGCGGAGAGCGCCGGCGCCTGGAACTCACGCGCATCCTGTTCGGCGGCTCCGACCTGCTGTTGCTCGACGAGCCCACGAACCATCTCGACGCCGACGCCAAGGTCTGGCTGATGAAGTTCCTCGCCGCCCATCAGGGGGCGCTGATGGTCGTCAGCCACGACCTCCAGATCCTCGACGCCTCGATCACCCGCATCCTGCACCTCGACCGCGACGGCGTGGTCGACTACCGGGGCACCTACTCGCAGTACCGTGAGGCTCGGGCTCGCGACGAGGAACGGCTCGCGACGCTCGCGGAACGGCAGGATCGCGAGATCCGGCGGCTGCGGACGCTCGCCGACTCGATGCGTGGCCAGACCCAGCGGCGAGCACGGGTCGCCAAGTCGATGGACACCCGCCGGGCAAGGCTCGAGGCCGCGCGCGTCGATGCTCCGACCCATGAGCGAGCCGTGCGGTTCCGGTTCCCTCCGCCGCCGCACTGTGGCCGGACGGTCCTCACCGTCGACAGGCTGGCGAAGTCGTACGGCTCGACCCACGTCTTCGGCGACGTGTCCTTCGACGTGGGCCGGGGAGAGCGACTGATGATCATGGGGTTGAACGGCGCGGGCAAGACCAGCCTTCTGCGCATCCTCACCGGGCAGACCGAGCCCGACGAGGGCACGTTCCTGTGGGGCCACGGTGCCGAGCCCGGCTACTACGCCCAGGAGCACGAGGGCATCAGCGACGGTGTCGACGTGCTCGCGCACATGCGGGCGGCATCCTCGGCCGACGACCAGCAGCTGCGGTCGTTGCTCGGCATGTTCGGACTCTCGGGCGCGATCGCGTTCCAGGACGCGGGCACGCTCTCCGGTGGCGAGAAGACGAAGCTGGCGCTCGCACAGCTCGTGGCCGGCCGCAGGAACGTGCTCTTGCTCGACGAGCCGACGAACAACCTCGACCCTCCGTCGCGCACCGCGATCGCCCAGGCCCTGCAGGGGTGGCCGGGCGCCATGGTCCTCGTCAGCCACGATCCCGAGTTCGTGGAGGCGCTCGCTCCCGAACGGGTGCTGATGATGCCCGAGGCGACGCTCGGGTTCTGGGACGACGAGCTCCTCGATCTCGTCTCGCTCGCCTGAACCCGATACGTGTCTCGGCCGATCCGGCGGGATATCCTCCGCGCAGACAGCACAGCCGGGAGGGGCGCAAAGGGGATGTCCATCGACGGAGAAGCCGATCTCGCCTTCGTGAACGGCGCCGTCTACACGGTCGACCCGGCGAGGTCGTGGGCCGGTGGCGTGGCGGTCCGCGAGGGCGTCATCGGGGCCGTCGGAACCGACGCCGAGATCCGCGGCCTCGTCGGCCCGCGCACCGAGGTGATCGACCTCGCCGGCAGGATGCTCGTTCCGGGCTTCCAAGATGCACACGTCCACCCGGTGTCGGGCGGCCTCGACATGATCCGGTGCGATCTGCACGACCTGGCGACGCAGGAGGACTACCTTCTGGCGATCAAGGCGTACGCCGACGACCGTCCGGAGCACGAGTGGATCCTCGGTGGGGGCTGGTCGATGGACGCCTTCCCGGGCGGCACACCCACCAAGGAGCTCCTCGACGCCGCGGTGCCGGATCGATGCGTCTTCCTGCCGAACCGCGACGGTCACGGCGTCTGGGTGAACTCCCGGGCGCTCGAGATCGCCGGTATCACCGACCGAACGCCCGACCCGCCCGACGGCCGCATCGAACGAACCGCCACCGGGGAACCGTCGGGCACCTTGCACGAGGGCGCGGCCGACCTCGTGGGCAGGTTCGCCCCCGCTCCCACCGCCGAGGAGATGACGGCTGCGTTGTCGAAGGGCCAGGAGTACCTGCACTCCCTCGGCATCACCGCGTGGCAGGACGCGATCGTCGAGGACGACGCGCACGCCGGACCCGGCTACTCCGCGTATCTCGAGGCGGCGTCGCGCGGCGACCTCACCGCGCGGGTGGTCGGCGCTCTCTGGTGGGATCGCCACCGCGGCGAGGAGCAGATCGAGGAGCTGGTCGACCTGCGCGACCGCGGCCGGGTCGGCCGGTTCGCCGCGACCAGCGTGAAGATCATGCAGGACGGCGTCTGCGAGAATTTCACCGCGGCGGTGCTCGATCCCTACCTCGACGCGCAGGGGCGACCGACCGGGAACCGGGGCATCTCGTTCGTCGATCCCGAGGCGCTGAAGCGGTACGTGAGCGAGCTCGACCGACTGGGGTTCCAGGTGCACTTCCATGCGCTCGCCGAGCGGGCGGTACGAGAGGCTCTCGACGCGATCGAGGCCGCGCTCGTCGCGAACGGGCCGGGCGACAACCGGCACCACATCGCACACATCCAGGTCGTTCACCCCGACGACATCTCGCGCTTCCGTGCCCTGGACGTGGTCGCGAACGCGCAGCCGCTGTGGGCCGCCCACGAGTCGCAGATGGACGATCTCACGATCCCGTTCCTCGGCGAGCCCCGGTGGCGATGGCAGTATCCGTTCGCCAGCCTGGTTCGCTCGGGCGCCATGCTGGCGATGGGCAGCGACTGGAGCGTGTCGAGCCCCGATCCCCTCGAGGAGATCCACGTCGCGGTCAACCGCTGCATGCCCGCCGGGTATCCGTATCGGGTCGAACGTCACGACGTGTTCCTGCCCGACGAGCGGCTCGATCTCGCCACGGCGTTGGCGGCGTTCACGATCGGGTCCGCCTACGTGAACCACCTGGACGGCGAGACGGGGTCCATCGAGGTCGGGAAGCTGGCAGACCTCGCCGTGGTGGACCGCAACCTGTTCGAACATCCCGTCGACGAGATCGCCGAGGCGAGCGTGGACCTGACCTTCGTCGGCGGCGAGCGCGTTCACGCCGCGCCGGGCGCATGAGGCATCGACCGAGGGAGGATGCAGTGCAGAGGAAGTGGGCTCGAGCGGTCCTGATCGTCGTGCTGACCGCGTCCGTCTCCACGATCGGATCGGCGAACGCCGTCCAGAGCACCGGCCGCGTCCTCAGCTACCGGTGCGAGCTGATCGCCACGAAGCTCGGCGAGCAGATCACTCTCGCCTTGCGGCTCAGGACGAACGCTCCTCGCCGGTACTGGCGCATCCGCATGTTCCACCAGGGTGAACGCGTCCTGTTGAAGACCAGGCGGACCAACGAATTCGGCAGGTTGACCGTGGTCCGGGTCGTGCCGAACCTCCGGGGACGCGACCAGGTCGCGGCTCGGGCTCGCCACGTGGCGTCGGGGAAGGTCTGCAGGGTCCGGACGCGAATCTGAGCGATCCGTCGCGTGCGTCTGACCGCGGGACAGCCGGTCGGCTGCCTCGGCGCCGTTCCCGGTCATACGATGCGCACCGACCATCCCGGAGGGAGCGACCATGCCTGAAGCGTTCGACATGTCCTTGGTCCAGCGCGGCGCGCGGAACCGCCGTACACCGTACTTCGAGGCGACCCAGCGCTACGGGCCCAAGGGGTTCACGGTCTACAACCACATGTACTTCCCGATCCGCTTCGACTCGTTCGAGGCCGAGTTCGACGCGCTGCTGAACGCCGTCACCCTCTGGGACGTCTCGGTCGAACGATGCCTCGAGATCTCAGGTCCCGACGGGTTCCGGTTCGCTCAGCTCCTGACGCCGCGCGATCTGTCGAGATGCGCCGTGGGCCAGGCGAAGTACGTGTTGATCTGCGACAGCGACGGCGGCATCGTCAACGATCCCGTGCTCACCCGCATGGACGAGAACACGTTCTGGTTCGCGCTCGCCTCGAGCGACGCCTTGCTGTTCGCGCGCGGCCTGAAGAACGCCTATCCGGACCTCGACGTCACCATCCAGGAAGCCGACGTCGCTCCGCTGCAGGTGCAGGGCCCGCGGTCGAAGGACCTCATGGTGAAGCTGCTCGGCGAGGACATCCTCGATCTCAAGTACTACTTCTGGACCGAAGCGAAGGTCGGCGGTGTCCCAGTCGTGGTCACGCGCACGGGCTGGACCTCCGAGGTGGGCTACGAGGTCTACACGACGGACACCTCCCGCGGGAACGAGGTCTACGAGGCGATCATGGAAGCCGGCCAGGAGTTCGGCATCGTTCCGACCGGCCCGAGCGACATCCGGCGGATAGAGGGCGGGATCTTCAACTGGGGCGCCGACATGACCTACGAGAACAACCCGGTCGAGATGGGGCTCGAGCGCCTCGTCGACTGGGACACGCTCGCCGACGATGCGTGCATCTCGCTCGCCGCCCTGCGGCGCATCCGCGATGCGGGCGTGGACCGCCGCATCGTCGGGGTGGAGTTCGACGGCGATCCTTTCCCGGCGTTGAACAACGTGAAGTGGCCCGTCTCCGATGAGACGGGCGTGATCGGGAAGGTCACCTCGGCGATCCACTCGCCCCGGCTCGACAAGAACGTCGGCTTCGCGTGGGTGCCGGCCGACCGGTCCGCGAACGGCACGTCGTTCCGCGTGGATTCCGAATGGGGAAGCCGGGGCGCGACCGTCGTGGAGATGCCGTTCGTCGACCCCAAGAAGCAGATCCCGGTCTCCTAGCCGCTGCCTGAGGCGCCGTTCAGCGCGGCCGCCCTGGCTCCGGGCCGAGGCGGGTTGCGATAGGCTTCCGGTTTGAACGATGATTCAGCACGCGAGCCGGCATCCCAGGCACGCCATCCGGAAGCGAGAAGGGAAGGGGTTCCCCGATGGTGCACGAACGGCACGAGATGCTCGAGAAGAGCGCGACCCTGTACTTCGGCCCGTGGTACCGCCAATCGCCCTTCTTCGAGGCGACCAGGCGGGCGGGCTGCACCGCGTACGACATCTACAACCACATGTACCTGCCCGGGTACTACGACGATCCCGAGACCGAGTACTGGGCGCTGGCGAACGCCGTCACGATGTGGGACGTCGGTGTCGAGCGCACGATCGAGGTGAGCGGGCCGGACGCCGACAGGCTGATCGACATGATCACCTGCCGCGACCTCACCAAGTGTGCCGTGAAGCAGGGCAAGTACATGCTCGTGACCGGCCCCGACGGGTCGATCGTCAACGACCCGGTCTTGCTGCACGTCGGACAGAGCCGGTGGTGGAT
>Ga0299914_10004189_pt1 | contig 10347 bp, 7 predicted proteins | sample RVTome_10_FD_201361 | JGI IMG/M metagenome (GOLD analysis project Ga0299914, IMG submission 201361) | Soil microbial communities from uranium-contaminated site in the Upper Colorado River Basin, Wyoming, United States - RVT153D57 (version 2) ... | reverse complement strand
AACGTGCTGCAGAACCTGCTGGGCGAGGGCACGCTCAGCGCGTCGTTCATTCCGGTGTACGCATCGCTGCTCGAGCGTGGCGAGCGGGAGGCGGCCGGCCGCCTGGCGGGGGCCATCTTCGCACTGCTGCTGGCTACCGCGGGCGGGTTGACGCTGGTCGGCGTCATCGCGGCACCGGTGCTGGTCGACATCTTCTTCGCGGGTTTTCAGGGGGAGCTGCGCGACATCACCGTCGCGTGCGTCCGCATCATCTTTCCCATGACCGGCATCCTCGTGCTGTCCGCGTGGACGCTCGGCATCCTGAACAGTCACCGGAAGTTCTTCATCGCCTACTTCGCGCCGGTGCTCTGGAACGCGGCGATGATCGGAACGCTGCTGCTGCTGGGCGGATCCCTGGAGCAGCGCGCGCTCGTCATCGCGCTTGCGTGGGGCGCGCTGATCGGCGGCGCGCTCCAGTTCGGCGTTCAGGTGCCGTTCATGCTGCGGCTCGAGCGTCAGCTGAAGGTGGGCTGGCGGCTCCGTGATGCGAACGTCAGGACGGTGCTCGGAAACGCAGCTCCCGCGATCCTCGGGCGGGGCGTGGTCCAGGTCAGCGGCTGGGTCGACATGCTCCTCGCCTCGTTCCTCTTCGTAGGCGCCGTCGCTTCGCTGGGCTACGCACAGACGCTCTACATCCTGCCGGTCAGCCTGTTCGGGATGTCGGTCGCGGCGGCGGAGCTGCCGGAGATGTCCCGCGAAGGCGGCGTCGATGCCGAGGCGTTGCGCCGCCGGCTCGAGGCGGGCCTCCGCCAGATCGCCATCCTCGTGGTGCCTTCGGCGATCGGCTACCTGATCCTGGGCGATGTGGTGGTGGCGGCGCTGTACCAGACCGGTGAGTTCCAGCCGAGCGACACGTTGCTCGTGGCACTGGTCCTGGCCGGCTACGCCGTCGGGCTGCTGGCGTCCACCGCGACTCGCCTGTACTCCTCCGCATTCTACGCGCTGCGGGATACGCGCACGCCCGCCCGGATCGCTGCGTTGCGCGTGCTCGTGGCTGCCGCGCTCGGTGTGGGGCTGATGCTGCTGCTCGAAGGGTACGCTGTCCGCGGGGGACCGATCGGCTTCGCGCCGACGCCGCCCGTCCCGGACGACGCGACACTGGACGCATACGGCCCGTGGCGGCCGCTCGGCGCTGCCGGTCTGGCGCTCGGTACCGGGCTGGCCGCGTGGGTGGAGTGGCGGATCCTCCGCCGCACACTCGGCCGGCGCATCGGCGGCGCAGGCGCCGGCCGACCGTTCGTGATACGGCTCGTCATCGCCGCCGCGATCGCGGGCGCGGCGGGCCGGGCCATCGCATTCATGCTGCCGCCGCTGCACCCGGTTCTCGTCGCGGTGCTCGTGCTGGGACCGTTCGGAGGCGTCTACTTCGCGGCAGCGCACGCTCTGGGCGCGAGCGAGGCGACATCGCAGCTCCGGAGGGTGTTCCGGCGATTGCGCCGCTGACCGTGCGGACCGGCGCGAATCGCTCCGATCCGCCGCAGTGAACGGGTGACGGGCGAGGCACCGCAAATCGCTCGAGGGCGGAAATCGCCGCCCGTGAGCCATTCAGACGGTACGGCGAATTCACCGATCCGCCTGGAACGCGCGGGGTAGTATCCGGCGGAATGGATCGGAATGACGACGGACGAGCGGAGCTCGAGAAGAAGCTGCAGCACCTGCCCACCCGGCCGGGCGTGTACCTGTTCAAGGACCGCCGGGGCGAGATCCTCTACATCGGCAAAGCCAGCTCACTACGTGCGCGCGTCCGCAGCCACTTCGCCGTGGACGCCGCGACATCGATCAAGAATGCCGAGATGGTCCGGCGGATCGTCGATGTGGACACGATCGTGGTGGGCTCCGCGTCGGAAGCGCTTCTGCTCGAGGCCAACCTCATCAAGCAGCACCAGCCGCGCTTCAACATCCGGCTGCGCGACGACAAGCGGTACCCGTACATCAAGGTCACGCTGCAGGAGCCGTTTCCGCGGGTGTACGTGACGCGGCGGCTCGACAACGACGGCGGCCGCTACTTCGGACCGTACACGGACGTCGCGGCCATGCGGCAGGCCCTCGAGGTCATCAAGCGGCTCTACACCGTGCGGAGCTGCCGGTACGACCTGCCGAACGACACACCGGCGAGGCCCTGCCTGGACTACCACATCGGTCGCTGCCAGGCACCGTGTGTGGGGCTGCAGTCCGAGACGTCTTACCGCAAGATGATCGAGGAGGTGCTCCTCGTGCTGGGCGGGCGAACGGATGAGATCCGTACGCGCGTCGAACGCGACATGCACGAGTGTGTGGGCGCGCTCGACTTCGAGCGGGCGGCCACGTTGCGGGACGTGCTGGTGGGACTGAACAGCATCGAGCGCCGTCAGCGCGCGCTCGACCTGCGAGGCGGCGATGCGGATGTGCTGGGCGCTGCACGCGACGGTGATCGCGCGTGCGTCGTGCTGCTGCGCATCCGCGGTGGCAAGCTGCTGGGGCGCGAGGTCGACGTGTTCGAGAACGTCCGTGACGAGACCGACGCGGTGCTGCTCGCGGCAGCCACCAGCCGGACCTACTTCGGCCGCGGCGAGCTGGGCACGTCCGACCTGCCGCGCGAGGTGCTGTTCCCGGCCGACTTCGAAGACAGGGCGACCGTCGAGGAATTGCTGGGTACCGCTGCGGGCCGACGGGTGCAGACGCACGTGCCGGTGCGCGGTGCGAAGCTGCGGCTGATCGAGCTTGCGAACCAGAATGCGCGGCACCTGCTCGAGGAGCGCGTCGTGCTGGAAGAGAGCGCGCACGCCCGGGCCGACGACGTGCTGTACCAGCTTCAGGAGTGCCTCGAGCTGAAGGTCGTGCCTCGACTGATCGTCTGCTTCGACATCTCGCACACGCAGGGCACCGAGGTGGTGGGCAGCGCCGTGGTCTATCGCAACGGCGAGCCGCTCAAAGCGGAGTATCGCAGGTTCCGCATCAAGGGCGATTGGGGCAACGACGATTTCCGGTCGATGGCGGAGGTCGTGGAGCGATATTTCCGGCGTCGCGTTCAGGAGAAGCTACCACTGCCGGAGCTGGCGCTGATCGACGGCGGCCGGGGCCAGCTCACAGCCGCGCACGCCGCTGCGGTCGCGGCGGGCGCCGTCGATGTCGCCTTCGCGAGCCTGGCCAAGCGCGAGGAGGAAATCTACCTTTTCGGCCGCCCGCGGCCGCTGCGGCTACCGCGTACGAACACGGCGCTCCGGCTGCTCCAGCGGATCCGCAACGAGGCACACCGTTTCGCGCATGGCTACAACCGCAAGCTTCGCGGCAGGCGCACGCTCGCCAGCGAGTTGTCGGAGATCCCGGGTATCGGACCGGCGAGACAGCAGGCGCTGCTCCAGCGGTTCGGCAGCGTGCGCGCCCTGCGATCAGCGACGCCCGCCGAGATCGCGCGCATCGATGGATTCTCGACGACGCTCGCCATGCACGTCGTCGAGCACCTGAACCGCTGAGCTTCCGTGGTGCGAACCCGCTTCGCCCCCAGCCCGACGGGCAGCCTGCACGTCGGCAACGCCCGGATCGCGATCCTGAACTGGCTGTTCACCCGCAAACACGGTGGCGCGTTCATCATCCGGATCGAGGACACCGACCGGGACCGCACCGTGCCGGGCGCGGAGGCGCAGATCGGCAGGGATCTGCACTGGCTCGGACTGGACTGGGACGAGGGTCCGCCGCTCGACGCCTGGCCGCATCGCGGACCCCATGGTCCCTACCGGCAGACGGAGCGGCTCACCCTCTACCGCGAGTTCGCCGAGCGGCTGCGGGAAGCGGCCGCCGCCTACGATTGCTACTGCACCGACGACGACCTCCGTGCGATGCGTGAGCGCGCCATCGAGCGAGGCGAGCCGGTGGGTTATGACGGGCGCTGCACGAAGCTCACGGCCGAGGAGGCGAGCGCAATGCGCGCGGAGGGACGCACGCCATCGCTCCGGTTCCGTGTGCCCGAGGACCGCTCCGTCACTGTCGCCGACTCAGTCCGCGGCGACATCACGTTCGAGACCGATGCGATCGGCGACTTCGTGTTGCTCCGCGCCGACGGCGTGCCCACGTACAACTTCGCGGTGGTCGTCGACGACGTGCTCATGGAGATCACGCACGTCATCCGGGGCAGCGGCCACCTCTCGAATACACCCCGCCAGCTTCTCGTCTACGACGCGCTGGGCGAGCGTCCGCCCGTCTTCGCGCACGTGCCGATGGTGCTGGGCGACGACCGGCAGAAGCTATCCAAGCGCCACGGCGCCGCCGCCATTGCGGAGTATCGCGCGGAGGGGTACCACCCGGACGCTCTCGTCAATTACCTCTCACTGCTCTCCTGGTCGAGCGAGTCCGGGGATGAGGTGCTCGATCGGGACCGGCTCATCGAGGAGATCTCACTCGACCGGATCGGCGTCGCGGACGTCGTATTCGATCCGCAGAAGCTGCTCTGGCTGTCGGCCCAGCACATCGCGCGGATGCCGCTCGATGCCCTGGTCCACGCCATCCGCCCGTACGTCGACCCCGAGCTGCCGGTGGCGGAGCCGGTGCTGCCGGTCGCCATCGCGGCGATCCGCTCGCACCTCGCGACGCTCGGCCAGGTGAACGAGCAGCTCGCGGCGTTCTATCCGGATCGTGCGGCCGGGCAGGTTCCGGCGCCCGAATCGCTGCCGGTGCTCGAGGCGGCCGTCATCCAACTGGACGACGTCGCCTGGACCGAGGACGATCTCACAGCGACGCTGCGGGCCATCGGCAAGGCGGCCGGCGTTTCGGGCCGCCGGCTGTACGAACCGCTGCGCCTCGCGCTGACGGGCAGATCGCACGGGCCGCCGCTCGCCGCGACCATGCTCGTCCAGGGGAGGGATCGCGTGGTCGCCGCCCTGCGCGATGCCTGTGCCGAGGCTCGGATCCACGCGAACTCGCCGGAGTCAACCCGTTGAACGCATTGATCTTCGACCCGTTCGCCGGCATCAGCGGCGATATGACGGTGGCCGCACTGCTCGACCTCGGGCTGACCGAGGAGTGGCTCCAGGACTTCGTCGCTGCGCTCGGCGTCGGCGCTGTCTCGGTCCACGTCGAGCGCGTGGTTCGCAGGGGCATCGCATGCCCGCGAATCTCGTTCGAGCTGCCCACGGAGCACGCTCACCGCCACCTGAGCCACGTCCTCGAGATCATCGACCGATCGTCCGCGCCCGTGCGCGCGAAGCAGAACGCAGCCGAGGCGTTTCGCAGGATCGCCATCGCGGAGGCGGCCGTACACGGAACGACGGTCGAGCGCGTGCACTTCCACGAAGTCGGTGCGCTCGATGCCATCCTCGATGTGCTGTGCACGATGGCGGCCGTGGAGCAGCTCGGCTTCGATGCGTTCTTCACCCGTCCGGTCGCACTGGGGCACGGCTGGGTCGACATCGCGCACGGCCGGTACCCGGTACCCGCGCCCGCCACGCTCCGGATCCTCGAGGGCGTGACCACGACCGGCCTCGAGCTGGAGGGCGAGTGCACGACGCCGACCGGCGCCGCGATCCTCGTCACGCTCACAGGCGGTCGACCCGTGCCGGACCCCATGGTGCCCCGACGGACCGGATTCGGCGCCGGGACCCGCGATCCGGCCGACCGTCCCAACTGCCTCCGGCTGCTCGCGGCCGATGTCGCCGCTTCATCCGCTGAGCGGCTCGTACTCGTCCAGTCCGATATCGACGATCTGCCGCCCGAGTACATGGCGACGGCACAGGACGCACTGCTCGGTGCCGGCGCCGTCGATGCTGTGATCCTGACCGTCGCGATGAAGAAGGGTCGGCCGGGTCTGCGCGTCGAGGCGCTCGCTCCCGAAGCAGCGCTCGACCGCGTCATCACTACCCTGTTCCAGACGACCTCCACCATCGGCGTGCGCTTCTGGAACGTCTCCCGGTCGGCGCTGCCGCGCACCGAGGACACCGTCGAATGGCACGGTCAGCGTATCCGTCGGAAGCGCGTTACCTTGCCCGACGGCACCCAGCGCGCGAAGCCGGAGCACGACGATGTGCTGCGTGCGGCAGCCGCGCTCGGCGTGCCCGCGTGGCAGGTTCGCCTCGATCTCGAAGGCGAGCCTGCCGCCCAGGAATGATCGGCCGGTCCGTACTCGCCGGTGCGTCCCGCGGAATGCATGCTTCTTGCACCCGCGCGTCGCAGGATCCAGCCCCCGTGGAGGTGTGGAATGGTGGAGTGTACCGGTTGCGGCGCCCACGTCGATGCGCAGCGGGAGGCCTGCCCCGAGTGCGGCACGACCCTCCTCGGTGTCGTCAATGCCTGCGAGAACTGCGGCCAGGAATTCGACGCGACCGAGCCCGCTTGCCCTGCCTGCGGCCACCTCCTTGCCGAGGCTCGCTGCGAACGCCACCCCGACCGGCCGGCGAAGGGGCAGTGTGTCATCTGCGGCTCGCCGGTGTGCGAGGAGTGCGATCGCAGGAACGTCGTCCACTACGCGTGTCCGGCACACCACGACATCCCGATCATCTCCGGCTGGGCACAGGTCTACACGGTCGGCGACGACGTCGAGGCCGACCTCATCAAGGAGAACCTCCAGTCGGAGGGCATCGATGCCGAAGTCCTGTCGCAGAAGGATCACGCGCTGACCGTCGATTTCGGGGATCTGAGCCCCGTTCGCCTGCTCGTCCCGGCATACGAGTACGGCAGGGCGAAACAGATCATTGCCCGACACATGGACGTTCGCGGCGAGGTCGCGTTCGCCTGCCCCGCATGCGGCGAAGCGTACGAACCGGGTGACGACGTGTGCAGCGCGTGCGGCGCGCCGCTGCCGGCGACTTCCGCTTGAACCACCGGTGAGCGGCGGCTATCTTTCATAGCTGTTCATCGATTTCGGGGCGGCCTCGCGGCTGCCCCGTGCTTTAGGTGGCCATGGTCCGGATCGCTGAAGTCCTGCCCGGCACGATCGCCGACGAGCTCGCACTCGAGATCGGTAGCCGCATCGTACGCATCAACGGCGGGCTGATCCGCGACACCGTCGATTTCCGGTTCCTCGAGGTCGATGGCCGGATCGAAGTCGAGGTCGCGACGTCGATGGGCGAATCCACGGTCTACGAGATCGAGAAGGAGCCGGGCGAGCCGCTCGGGATCGTGCCCTCGCCGGATCCGGTGCGGCAGTGCGCGAACGAGTGCGTGTTCTGCTTCATCGATGGCAACCCCGAGGGTGCGCGCCGCTCGCTCTGGTTGAAGGACGATGATTTCCGGCTGTCGTTCACCTACGGCAGCTACGTCACGCTCACGAATCTGGGACCCCGCGGGCTCGACCGCCTGATCGAGCAGCGGCTCTCGCCGCTCTACGTGAGCGTGCACGCGACGGATCCGGCCGTGCGGATGCGGCTGCTCGGCGTGCCGCGGGGCGGCGAGATCGTGCAGGAGCTGCGGCACCTGATCGCTGGCGGGCTGGAGGTGCACACCCAGGTCGTGCTGTGCCCGGGGTGGAACGACGGCCGGGAGCTGGACCGGACGATCGACGACCTGTGGTCGCTGGGCGAGGGCGTGCTGTCGCTGTCGATCGTGCCGGTGGGCCTCACACGCTACAACCTGCACCGACCCGTGCGTTTGCTGAAGCCCGAGGAGGCGGCGGCCGCGATCGAACAGGTGGAGCGCGGCCGCGAGCGGGCCGCGCTGGAGCGTGGCCTGGGCTGGGTGTACGCGGCGGACGAGATGTTCTTCCTGGCCGAGGAGCCGCTGCCCGCCGCCGACTACTACGACGACTGGCCGCTGACGGAGAACGGCGTGGGTGCGGTGCGTACGCTGCTCGACGCCTTCGAGGCGGGCGGCGCGAGCCTGCCGGCGCTGCCCGGCCGCCGTGTCGCCGTCATCACCGGGACGCGCATGGCGCCCATCCTCACGCCACTCGTGCGGCGTGCAGCGGCAGCCACCGGCTGTTCGGCGGACGTGGTCGCCGTGGCGAACGGCTACTTCGGCGACACGGTCACGACGGCGGGGCTGCTGGGTGGCGAAGACATCCTCGCGGCGCTGCGCGGCGCACCATCGTTCGATTCGGTGCTGCTGCCGGCAGAGGCCCTGAACGACGACGGCTGTTTCATCGACGACATGACGCTCGATCGGCTGGCATCGGCGCTCGCACCGGCTACGGTGCTGCCCGCCCACGAGCTGACCGCCGCACTCGCATCGCTGTGAGACGCCCGCTCCCAACGGTCGCGCTGGTGGGCCGACCGAACGTCGGCAAGTCGACGCTCTTCAACCGCGCGATCGGGCAGCGGCGGGCCATCGTCGAGGATGTGCCGGGCGTGACGCGCGATCGCAACTTCGCCCGGGCCGAGTGGGCCGGCCGGCGCTTCTACGTCGTGGACACGGGAGGCCTGGAGCCGGATGCGGAAGCGGGACTTCCGCGCGCCGTTCGGTTCCAGGTGATGGCGGCCGTCGAGGAGGCGGACGTGATCGTGTTCGTCGTCGATGGCCAGGTCGGTCCGCACCCACTCGACCAGCGCGTCTCCGAGGTCCTCCGCCGTGCGGGCCGGCCGGTCATCCTCGCCGTCAACAAGATGGATCGCCTGCCGCACGATCCGGCGCACCACGAGTTCTGGTCGCTCGGTCTGGGCGAGCCATACCCCGTCAGCGCGTTGACCGGAAGGGGTTCCGGCGACCTGCTCGACGTCGTCGTCGAGAGGCTGCCGGCGTTGTTGGAGCCGGACGAGGATGATACGGCACTGTACGTCGCCGTCGTCGGCAAGCCGAACGTGGGCAAGTCGAGCTTCGTGAATCGACTGCTCGGAGAGGAGCGCATGGTGGTGAGCGAGGAAGCGGGCACCACGCGCGACAGCGTGGATACGCCGATGCGCTACCACGGTCACGATCTCGTCTTCGTCGATACGGCGGGTCTGCGCAAGCAGGCCCGGATCGAGCGAGGCCTCGAGTACTACAGTGCGCTGCGAACGGAGCGCGCGGTCGAGCGCTCGGACGTGTGCCTGCTGCTCATCGATGCGACCGAGCCCATGCACATCCAGGATCTGCGTATCGCGGAGAAGGCGTGGCGCGCCGGCTGCGGCTTGATCGTCGTCGCGAACAAGTGGGACCTGGTCGTGAAGGACACGATGACGGCGGTGACATACGAGAAGCAGCTTCGCGAGCGGGCGCCGTCACTGCGGTCGGTGCCGATCATCTTCACGTCGGCGCTGACGGGCCAGCGGGTACAGAAGACGCTGGATCGTGTGCTCGAAGTGGCGGCGGAACGGGCAAAGCGGATCCCGACGCAGGAAGTGAACGAAGCGCTCCGTGCGCTGGCGGAGCGGCTGCCGCCGCCCCATTATCGAGGTATGCCCGTCAAGCTGAAGTACGCGACGCAGGCGGGCACGGCGCCGCCTACGTTCGTGCTCTTCGTGAACCAGCCCAAAGCACTGCCCGAGTCCTACGTGCGGTACCTGCGCAACGCGTTCCGCGAGCGCTGGGGCTTCGCGGGCTCGCCCATCCGGTTCCGCGTCAAGGCACGGCGGGAGAAGAAAGCCGGATGACGTGGGTCCTGCTGACGGCGGCGTATCTGCTCGGCGCGTTCCCCACGAGCTACGTCGTCGGGCGGGTGAGCCGTGGCATCGACCTGCGCCAGCACGGAAGCGGGAATCTGGGCGCGACCAACGCGTTCCGCGTACTCGGCTGGCGGGCGGCGTTGCCCATCTTCGTGATCGACATTGCGAAGGGCTGGTTCCCGGCGTTCGCGTTCCCGCTGTGGGACGGGCGACCCTCGTCGGAGTGGGCGCTCGCGTTCGGCGCCGCAGCGATCGTGGGTCATGTCTTCTCGGTCTATGTGGGGTTCCGGGGCGGAAAGGGTGTCGCAACCAGCGCCGGCGTGTTCCTGGCCCTTGCGCCCGCTGCCGTCCTGGTGGGGCTGGCGGTGTGGGGCGCGCTCGTCTACCTCACCGGATACGTTTCGCTGGCGTCCGTCGTCGCTGCGCTGGTCACGCCGACCGTCATCTTCACGATGCGCGGTGCCAGTCCCGTCTTCTGGCTCGCGGCCGGGCTCGGCGCCTTCGTGATCTACGCGCACCGCGCGAACCTGGGCCGGCTGACGCGTGGTGAGGAACACCGCTTCGGACATCGGCCGCGGGAGGTCCGCTGATGGAGAGCATCGCCGTCGTGGGTGCAGGCAACTGGGGAACCGCGCTCGCCAACCTGCTGGCGAAGAAAGGCAGCGCCGTACGGCTGTGGGCATACGAGCCGGAAGTCGCGGCGGGGATCAACGAGCGTCACGAGAACCCGCTCTACCTCACGGGGATTCCGCTGGACCCGCGGCTCACGGCGACGCCGGATCTGGCCGAGGCGGTGACGGGAGCCGACGTCGTCGTATCCGTGACA
>Ga0299914_10004188_pt1 | contig 10347 bp, 9 predicted proteins | sample RVTome_10_FD_201361 | JGI IMG/M metagenome (GOLD analysis project Ga0299914, IMG submission 201361) | Soil microbial communities from uranium-contaminated site in the Upper Colorado River Basin, Wyoming, United States - RVT153D57 (version 2) ... | reverse complement strand
CCGGAGTGCTCGGCATGTCCACTGCGATCACCGCTGGGGCGGTGATCTGTGGGGCGTACTTCGGCGACAAGATGACTCCGCTGTCAGAGACGACGATTCTCGTGCCGAAGCTCGTCGGTGGCGGCCTTACCGTGTCCACGCATGTGCGCAACATGTTCTGGACCGCCGGCCCCGCCTTGGGGATCAGCTGTGTCCTCTTCCTCCTGCTCGGCCTGAATGCGGTACCCGACGCGGATGTCAGCACCGAGCAGGCGGTCGAGGCGCTGGAGAGTACCTTCAACATCTCGCCGGTCGCCCTGTTGCCACTGCTGCTGCTGGTCTACTTCTCGGTGCGGAAGGCCCCACCGTTTCTGGCCATCGTCGGTTCGGCGCTGTTCGCCGGCATCCTTGCCTGCTTCACCCAGTGGGACTTGGTCAAGAGCTTTGTCGGCGACACCGGCCGCGGTCCCATCGGGACCGGAATCGAGGCCATCTACGCCGCGATGAGTACGGGCTTCGTCAGCAACACGGGAGTGCCGGCGATCGACGAATTGTTCTCCCGCGGCGGCATGGCGGGCCTGCTGACGACGGTGTGGCTGGTCATGGCTGCGCTCTCGTTCGCAGCGATCATGGAACATGCCGGATTCCTCCACCGCCTGATGACCCCGATCGTGGGCTGGGCCCGGTCGAGGGGCAAGCTGATCCTCGCGGTGAACGCCAGCGGCATCGGGCTGAACGTGATCGCCGGCGACCAGTACGTCGCCGACGTGCTGCCCAGCCGGATGTTCCGCGACGAGTTCCGGCGCCGCGGGCTCGCTCCGCAAGTCCTGTCCCGCGCGGTCGAAGACTCCGGAACCGTGACCTCGGTCCTGGTGCCGTGGAACACCTGCGGCGCCTACATCTCCGGCGTGCTCGGCGTCTCCACCGCCGCCTACCTCCCGTTCTGCTTCTTCAACTTCCTGAGCCCGATCTTGGACGTCGTCTTCGGATTCATCGGGTTCAAGGTTCCCAACGCCGTCGACGAGGAGGTGGGTACCGATGAGCGAGCAGCCCACGCTTGAGCCCACGACACCGGCCGAGCCCACGACACCGGCCGCGCCCACCGCCGCGAAGAAAGGCCGGTTCACGCTGCCATCGGCTTACACCATCTTGTTCGCCCTCATCGTCCTGGCGGCCGTCGCCACCTGGTTGGTGCCAGCGGGCACGTACCAGCTCGACGAAGAGGGCTCGCCGATTCCGGGGACGTACGGGGAGGTGGAGTCGAACCCGCAGCGCATCCTGGTGGATTCCATCACGGCGCCGATCAACGGCCTGTACGGGATCGAAGATGAGACGGGAAACATCAGCTACTACAACACCGGCACGCTCTTCGGAGCGATCGACGTCGCCCTGTTCATTATCGTGATCGGTGGCTTCCTCGGTGTCACCATGCGAACCGGGGCGATCCAGGCCGGCATCGGCCGCCTGGTGCAGCGGTTACGAGGCCGAGAGAAGTGGATGATCCCGCTGCTGATGACCGTGTTCGCCATCGGGGGCACGACGTACGGCATGGCGGAGGAAAGCCTGGCGTTCTACGCCCTGGTGATCACGGTGATGATCGCCGCCGGCTACGACGCCTTGACCGGTGCCGCAATCGTGCTGCTCGGGTGCGGTATCGGGACCTTCGCCTCGACGATCAATCCGTTCGCGACCGGCATCGCGTCCGGGTTCGCCGATATCCCGATCAGCGACGGCATCCTCGGGCGGATATTTATGTTGGTCCTCGGTCTGGCGATCGGCATCTTCTTCGTCATGCGCTATGCCGAACGAGTCAGGAAAGATCCGACGAAGTCCCTTGTGTACGACATGAAGGCGGCGAACGAGGAACACTTCCGCGCCAAGGACCAGGCGGGCGGCGTCATCACGCTCACCGGGCGGCACAAGGCCATCCTGGTGGTCTTCGGCTTGGCGTTCGTCGTGATGATGTACGGCGTGATCCCGTGGGAGGATCTCGACGTCCCATTCCCCACGCTCTGGTGGTGGTTCCCAGAGATGACGGCGTCCTTCCTGCTGTTCGCGGTGATCATCGGGCTCATCGATCGGATGCGTGAAGGGGAGCTCACCTCGACCTTCGTCACCGGTGCCGGTGAACTGCTCGGCGTTGCACTGATCATTGGAATCGCCCGAGGTATCACCGTGATCATGAACAACGGTGAAATCACCGATACCGTGCTGCACTGGGCCGAAGTTGCTTTGGGTGATGTCGGTTCAGCGGCGTTCGCCGTCGTCATGTTCCTGCTCTTCCTGCCGCTTTCCTTCCTGATCCCCTCCTCCTCCGGACTGGCGACCGTGGCCATGCCGATCATGGCGCCGCTGGCCGCCTTCGTCGGGGTATCGGCCAGTCTCGTGGTGACGGCATTCCAGAGCGCCAACGGACTGATGAACCTGTTCATCCCTACGTCCGCCGTGGTGATGGGCGGCCTGGCCATTGCCCGGGTTCCGTACGGTAGCTACCTCCGATGGGTCTGGCCACTGCTCGCACTTCTAGGTGCACTCAGCCTGGCCGTGTTGGGCCTGGGCGCTGTGGTGGCCTGACAATGCGTGGCAGGGTCCGGGCACCTATGGCGTCGGCATGACGGCAGTGCCGGAGGTTGTGAGCCGCCCGACTGCTGGCCGTGGGCCGCGACCGCTGCTTCGCGTACTCGTCATTTGGCTGTCTACCACGCTCGCGTTGTGGGTCCTCGCGTCCGTACTTCCCGGCCTTGACGTCGAAGACATCGGAACGGCACTGGCCGCCGCTCTGCTCCTCGGCCTGCTCAATGCCTCGGTCTGGCCACTGATCATCCGACTGGCGATGCCGCTGACGGTGCTCACGCTCGGACTGTTCCCGCTACTGCTCAATGGCTTGATCATTGGACTCAACGCCTATCTGCTGCCCGGGTTCGCCGTTCAGGACCTGGCCACCGGAGTACTCACAGCACTGGGCATTACGGCGGCGAATACGGCTGTGACAGGTGTGCTGGCGATCGATGACGACGACATCTATCTGCGCCGGGTGGCCCGGTTGGCCAGCAAAGAGAGTCCCGGCGCCGCAACGGACGTCCCTGGTGTGCTGTTCCTGCAGGTCGATGGGCTGGGCCAGGCCGTTCTCAAACGAGCCATCCGGGACGGCAACGCCCCGACCCTTGCGGCGTGGCTATCGGCCGGCAGCCATCGGCTCATTGGATGGGAAACGGACTGGTCTTCGCAGACCGGCGCCAGTCAGGCCGGCATCCTGCTGGGCTCTAACGACGACATACCCGCCTTCCGGTGGATGGAGAAGGACACCGGGAAGCTGATGGTCTCCAACCATCCTCGAGCCGCAGCGGAGATCGAGCGCAAACGCTCTACCGGCGCTGGGTTGCTGCATGCGGACGGGGCCAGCCGGAACAACATCTTCACCGGAGACACCGCCGATGCCGTGCTCACGATGAGCGTGGTGGTACGCCGCGACCGCGGCAAGGGCCGTAAGGGCCGTAAGGGCCGGATCGGGCGGAGCTACCAGGCCTACTTCGCCCACCCCTACAACACCACCCGGACCCTGCTCGCCGCCATCGGCGAGATCGTCCGCGAGTGGCAGCAGGCCGCCGTCCAGCAGCGGCGTGACGTACGGCCACGGGTGCATCGCGGCGGCGTCTACCCGCTACTGCGCACCTTCACCACTGTCATCTCGCGCGACGTCACCGTCGCCACTCTGGTCGGGGACATGATGGCCGGCCGCTCTGTCGTCTACGCCGACTTCCTCGGCTACGACGAGGTTGCGCACCACTCAGGAGTCGAACGGTACGACGCCCTGGACACGCTGCGCAGAATCGACCGCGAGTTCGCCCGCCTCGCCCGCGTCGCCGAAATGGCGCCGCGTCCCTACCGGATCGTGGTTCTGTCAGACCACGGCCAGAGCCAGGGCGCGACCTTCCGGGACCGTTGCGGCGAAACACTGGGCGAACTCGTCCAACGTGCCATGGGACCGGCACCAGTGGTGACCGACCGAACCGGCCAGACGGCCCCCGGTGAAGAATCCTGGGGATACGCCGCCGGCGCCGTCGAAGAAGCCTCGGCCGGAACCGGCGTCGTCGCCGCCGCCCTGCGCAAGCTCAGCGCCCGGCGCCGCACATCTGGGGAAGTGCTGCTCGGCCCCGACCGCGCTGATGCCACACAACCGCTTAAGGAAGCAGACGGCGACGCAGTGGCCACCAAGGACGAGGCCGTGGTCCTGGGGTCCGGCAACCTCGGACTCGTCTACCTCATGAACTCCACTGAGCGCATGACGCTCGAACAGATCGACGCCAACTACCCCGAACTCGTCCCCACTCTCGTCGACCACCCCGGCATCGCCTTCGCGCTGGTGCGCACCGAACAGCACGGCCCAGTGGTGCTCGGACGAGACGGCGCCAAATTCCTGGCCACCGGCGAGGTGCGCGGTACCGACCCGCTTGCACCATTCGGCCCGAGCGCCGCACGGCAGGTGCTTCGAACAGACGGGTTCACACACTGTCCCGACCTGACGGTCAACTCAATGTGGGACCCGCAAACCGACGAAGTCGCCGCCTTCGAAGAACTTGTCGGCTCACACGGCGGACTCGGCGGGGAGCAGACCAGGCCATTCATCCTCTTCCCCACCGATCTCCCCGCACCGGATAGTCCTGTACACGGAGCAGAACAAGTCCACCAGCTTCTCCGTATGTGGCTGGCCCACCTCGGCCACTCCTCCTACGCCGAGATTCAGGCGCTGCCTACTGCCCCACCCGCTGAACCACACGACGGCGAACCGAGGTGACCCACCATGTGCGCGAGTCAGACTTCCAGTGCCCCCGGCGAAGCGACATCGCGCGCCGGTGCGGCCGTCTTGGCACTCCTGGCCACAACGCAATTCCTCATGACCGTGGACACGACGGTCATGAATGTGTCGATCAGTGCGCTCGTGGCCGATCTCGACACAACGGTCATCGCCATCCAGGCGGTGATCACCGCATACACGCTGATCATGGCCGCGTCCATGATCACGGGGGGCAAGCTGGGCGATCTGCTTGGCCGCCGGCGGGCTCTACGGATTGGCCTTGTGATCTACGCCGCTGGCTCCGGACTCACCGCGCTGTCACCGAACGTCATCGTGCTGTTCATAGGCTGGTCGGTGCTCGAAGGTCTCGGTGCGGCATTGATCATGCCGACAGTGACGTCACTGATCGCCGGCAACTTCACGGGGAAGCTCCGGGCCAGAGCGTACGGAGTGATCGCGGCATCGGCGGCCGCAGCCGTTGCCGCCGGCCCGATCATTGGTGGCTTCGTCACCGCGAACTTCAGCTGGCGGTGGGTCTTCGCGACCGAAGTGCTGATAGCGGCCGTCATCTTCATCGGCACGACCAGAGTTCCGGACGTACTCGTGGAGCACCGACCGAAGTTCGACGGCATCGGTGCGCTTCTGTCGGCAGCAGGGCTCGCGATGATCGTGTTCGGAGTACTGCAATCGTCGTCATGGGGTTGGGTGGCGCCACGGACACCGAGCGGGCCGGAAGCGACCCCACACCTCGCCGGCATTTCCCTCACCACGTGGCTCATCGCGGGAGGTGTGTTCGTGCTGTGGCTGTTCGTCCTGTGGATCAATCATCGCAAGATTCGTGGGCGGGCACCCCTTTTCGAGCCGTCGCTGCTTGACGATCGCGTACTCCGCGGCGGCCTGTCCGTGCTGGCGGTCCAGTACCTGGTATCGAGCGGCGTCTTCTTCGTCGTCCCGCTGTACCTATCCATCGTGCTCGGGCTCGACGCGTTCGAGACCGGTCTTCGCCTGCTACCGCTGTCGCTCGCGCTCGTACTCGTCGCACCCGCCGTACCGCGCTTCGCGCCGAACGCCAGCCCGCGCCGGGTGGTGCGGGTCGGCCTGCTGCTCATGGTGGGGGCGGCGGTGTTGCTCGCTCTGCTGCTCGATGAGACCAGTGCCGACGCGGGCATCGTCACGGTGCCTTTCCTTCTCCTTGGTGCGGGGCTCGGCCTACTCGCTTCACAACTCGGCAATGTCATCGTCTCCTCGCAACCGGTTGAACTCAGCGGTGAGGTGGGCGGCCTTCAGTACACGTCCCAGAACCTGGGCGCGTCGCTGGGAACCGCCTTGGTCGGGGCGGTCGTGCTCGGCACGCTCGCCACTCAACTCCTCACCGGCATCGAGGAATCACCGGACGTCAGCGATGCGGTGGAGCAGGCGGCGAGTGTCCGGCTCGATGCCGGTGCCGAGTTCGTTTCGGACGCCCAGCTAACGGCAGCCCTCGCCGAGACATCACTCGCGCCCGAGGAGCAGGACGCCATCATCGCTGCCAATGCCGAAGCGCGCATAACGTCACTGCAGTTCGGCATGATCGCCGTCGCGTTCGTGGCGCTGCTGGGTCTCTTCTTCACCATCCGAATCCCGCGACATCCTGTCGTGGGCCAGAGTGCCGCGGAAGAGTCTGCCCCAGTTCCCGACGGCCCATGACTGCCGCGATCACGTTGAAATCAGGCGTCCTGGCCTCAGATCGCCGCCAGCCCCAACGACAGTGCGAATCCCGCGACCACAAGCATCCCCGTCGCCACACCCTCTACCTCGTAGGCCTCCGGCAGCAGCGTGTCGGCCAGCATGGCCAGCAGCGCACCCGCCGCGAACGCCTGGGCCAGCGCACCCGTGGTGCCGCTGGCGGGATCCAGCAGGGCGTAACCCGCCGCCGCAGTCAGAGCCGCGACCACGACGACCGCAAGCCACATCACGATGACCCGGCGTCTCGGCTAGCCCGCCGTTTTGAGGCCACTGGACGACGCCATACCTTCCGGCAGGTTGGACAGGATGATCCCTCCCAGCAGAGGCAGGCTTACGCCCCCTTGTAGGACGGTCAGGCCAAGCACGAACGACTCGGGGATGCCGTCGAGAATGGAACCCAGCACGATGGCCAGTGGCGCCCCTTGCGCCTGCGCACCGCTCGGATCCTTGCGCTCACCTGCGCCGTAACGATCGAGAAGCCAGTCGCCGACGGTAAATACCCCGGCGCCGACGAGGACGAACAGGGCGACCAAGCCAACCGTCCTGGTCTTCAGCGCCTCGTCCACCAGCTCAAAGGCCACCGACCCGATCAACACGCCGGTCCCGACCGCCATGACTATCGCGATCGCCCTGCGGCCGGGCGCGAAGACATAGGCGATCAGAGCGCCGATCAGCAACGCCGAGGCCCCCACAGCTCCCCAGAGGAACGCTTCAGCCACTTGCCCACCTCACGACGTGATCGGCTCGACGTGGACAACCGGACATCCCTTGCCGCGAGCCGCCGCCGACGAGTCGGTGAACCAGATCTTTGAACGGAACGGCGACCACGTTAACTGACGCAACCATCAGTGCCCGGTAAGAAATGCCTTGGCTCCGGCGACCGCGAGGCCGAGCAGGAGGCCGATCACGCCAGCCACCAACGAAGCTCCAGCAGAGCGGCCAGCACTCCTCGCTACGCGGTAACCTGCGAAACCGATGAACACAGCGGGCGCGAAGGCGGCCGCCCTGACATCTGAGATTTCATCTGTAACCACGATCGGGATCGTGGTGCTCAGCGCCACGATCACCGCTCCGGCGACGTGGGCGGTCGCAAGCTCCCACTCGTGGCGGTGGAGCTTGCCGGCGCGGAATCCGGCCGCGCCCACAACGAACGCGAACCAGTGCGCCAGTGCCAACCCGATCGAGGTGCTCCAGACGATGACGACCAGCGATGGTTCGTCACCCCCGGCTGCGGCGTCGCCATAGTCCGCAGGCAACGCCGCAAGCGTTGCGAGCAATACGATGGACACGTAGAGGATCATCACGGCGAATTCACGCTGCAACTCGTGGCGGTGCCGGTGATGATCCGCGGTCAGGGACTGGCCTACTGCGTCGGTAGCGTCCACGCTGCGAAGCCTGTCACACTACGCCGCTAGGTAGAGGGCGCGCCGCCCGTCGTCGAGAGCCGTTAAGCAACTTCAGCCTCGAGCCGCCGCCGAGCTTCGGCCATGACCTCACGCTCCTGATCGGGGACCTCCGGCCACGACAGGTCGAGTGACTGGACTGTGTTCACCAAAATCCTCGCAACCATGGCCCGCATGACGGGCTTGTGGTCGGCGGGAATCACGTACCAGGGCGCCCAGGGCGTGGAGGTCGCTGTGATCGCATCCTCGTAGGCCCGCAGGTACTCGTCCCAGTGGGCCCGCTCGGGCAGGTCGGATACGCTGAACTTCCACTGCTTCTCCGGCGTGTCAAGGCGCGCCAGGAACCGTCGTCTCTGCTCCTCTCTGGAGACCTGTAGGAAGAACTTCACGATCTTGGTGCCGTTTCGGTCAAGGTGCCGCTCGAATGCGTTGATGTCTTCGAAGCGCTCCTTCCAGAAGCGCCCGCCGCGCGGGCCGGGAGGGAGGCTCTGCTTCGCCAACCACTCCGGGTGTACCCGCAGGGCCACCACCTCTTCGTAATGCGAGCGGTTGAAGATACCGATCTGTCCACGCTCTGGGAGAGCCTTACTGATTCGCCAGAGGAAATCGTGGGCGAGCTCCTCGCTGGAGGGCTGCTTGAACGAGACGACTTGGACCCCTTGTGGGTTGACGCCCGACATCACGTGCTTGATCGTCGAATCCTTGCCGGCCGCGTCGATCGCCTGAAAGACGACGAGCAGCGCATACCTGCCGCTCGCCCACAGCAATTCCTGCGCCTCCGAGAGCTCCTCCACACCCTTTGTCAAGATGGCTTTGCCGGTCTTCTTCAGCTGCTTCTCCGAAAGCTGCGCGAACTCCGGGCCACCTGTCCAGGCCGGATCCCGATCCGCGAGACCGGCGGCCGTACCGGGCTGGACTATCAGTCTGCTCAGGATGCGTTCACGTCGGCTCATCTCTGGCTCCAATGATGTTCAGTGGACATGCACGGCGGTGCGTTGCGGCGGGGGTGATCCGAGACTGGCACATGTCTGGGCTTGCGGCGTCGAACCACCCTCTCGTCAACGCAGCAGTGTGGACTTCCTCGCTTCGAACTCCGCGTTGCTCAGGATGCCTCGGTCACGAAGTTCAGCGAGCTTGCCGATCTCGTTCGTGACGGACGACCCCGTCACAGCCTCGGCGTAGCTGCGGTGCCCCCGGTCCATCGTCATTGCATGGGACCAGGAGGGCTCGCGGATCGTCCCGTGCCGCGCGATCACGTACGCGAGCACGCCGACGAACGGAAGGATGATTATGCAAACAGCCCACAGCGCCTTACCCCACCCCGACATGTCAGTCCGGAACAAATCGCCGAGGACGACGAACACCAACCAGACCCAGGTGATGAACAGGAAGAACCACAGCATGGTCAAGAAAAGATCCCACAGCGGCATCGCTGCCCCCTCCGGCCAGAATCGATGGGTAGCCCATGGCGTCAGATGGCCATCGTGATCAGCAAAGCGCGGCCAGGCATCCCGAAGCATCGCCCGCCGAGGATGAAACGGACGGTCCGCGCGTGATCACGGGTGTCTCGACCTGAGCCCGCAGGTGACCCGGATACCGCGACGACGCGGCTAGGCCACAAAGGTCACCCACCATGGGTGATGACCGGTGTCCCGCTGCGTCGGATATTGAGCGCGTTAGAGCCGATCAGGCTGTTAGGGAGAGGTGAGATTCGTGAGTACTGGGGCTCCGCAGCAGCAGCGGCCCTATGCCCGGGTTCCCGTTTCCACTGGTTGGGTGGGCTGGATTTGGTTCGCCGGGCTGGCGCTCATTCTCGTCGGCACGTTCAACGTGATTTACGGGCTCATCGCCGTATTCGAGGACAACGTGCTCGTCGCAGCGGGGCAGACGCTGGCCGTATTGGATCTGACGGCCTGGGGCTGGGTCCACACGGTTGCCGGAGCGCTGCAGATTGTGGTGGGGGTCCTGCTGTTCACTGGCGCCCGCTGGGCTCGCATCGCGGCGATCGTTCTGGTGATGATCAACGCGGTCGCTCAACTGGCGGCGCTTAATGCGCAGCCCACCTGGGCAATCGTAATCATCGCGCTGGACATCGTGGTGCTCTGGGCGCTCGTCGTGCATGGCGAAGAGGCACAAGCCGGCATCGCCGTCTGATCGTTCTTGTTGGCGCCGGGGCTAATGATCGAGATCGCGCCGCGCCGTGCAGTTGAGGGGAGCTCGACATGGCGAACAACGAAGGCTTCGCGCAGGAGCCCGCTGAGGTGACCGGGACGCTCGCACGTTTACAGGCCGAGAACGCGGCGCTGCGCTCACGTCTGCGACGGCGTACGAGTATCCGTCAGTGGCTCAGTGGTGTGCTGGTGATCCTGTCGGCGCTGCTCGTGGTCGCGTCCACGGTGGCGGTCTGGACCTACCGGACGGCTTTTGACACTGACCGCTTCATGG
>Ga0299914_10004187_pt1 | contig 10350 bp, 7 predicted proteins | sample RVTome_10_FD_201361 | JGI IMG/M metagenome (GOLD analysis project Ga0299914, IMG submission 201361) | Soil microbial communities from uranium-contaminated site in the Upper Colorado River Basin, Wyoming, United States - RVT153D57 (version 2) ... | reverse complement strand
TGCTCGCGGCCCGTGCGAGCACGGTCCTGACGGCGTCCTCGATCGAATCGCCCGCCTTGCCTGACAATCTGATGGATTTGGTGATCGACGACATGTTGTGGCCAGACGGTAGCTAACGGCGTGCGATCGCGGAGGCCACCGCCGGTGCGCCGTCGCCGAGAGCCAACGTGTAGTGGTTGAGCCCGGGGATGTATTCCAGACTCAGCTGCGGATTGGCAGCTGCAGCCTTCTCTGCGATCTCCAGCGGGATCATCCCCGGCGGTTGGTCGGCCGTGCCCCGCTCCACGACGATCAGGTGAGTGGGTACATCGAGCCGGGCGGCGGCGGCGTTGGCCTCCACCCCAACGGTGATCTCCCGTGCCGCCACCTGGATGGCTTCGGGGTTCGCCCTCACCCGGAACCTGTCGCCGATCCGCTCCAGCTCGTGTCCGAGCGCAGGTCTCATCCGTTCGTCCCAATGCCGGGCCAGGGCAGGATGCGCCTTCCAGTAGTCGAAGAAGGCCTCTTCGCTGTCGAACTCGAGCTCGAGTCGTGCCAGCGAAGGGCCGACGACGGCTTCGATGATGGCGTCGGCGTCGGCATCGGGGTCTCTCGGGAGCGGAAATCCTCCGTCCACCAGAACCAGACGCTCGACACGGTCGGGATGTCGAAGTCCGAACAGGGCCACTATCCAGGCCCCCATCGAGAAGCCGGCGATGATCGCGCGATCGACCTCGAAATGGTCGAGGGCACGGGCGATGTCGTCGGAGATGGTGGTCAGGTCGAACGGTGCCGGGGCGTCCGCACTGTCTCCTCTTCCACGCACGTCGAGGGCGACGATGCCCAGTTCCGTGGGGAGATGGTCTATGACCGATCCCCACCAGCGGGAGTTGCCGGAGAGACCGTGGACGAGGACAGTCGTGCCCGCCCGCATTCGTGCAGGGCGGCGCCACACGCCGATCTGGCCGCCGGGCACGTCTATCCGGGCGTCCTCCATGGAGACGAATGTAGCGTCAGCCGTGGAGACGCTCGCCGCCGACGAAGGTGGCCACGGCGGCGAGATCGTTGTCGAGAAGCGTCACATTGGCCCGGCTCCCATGGCGGAAATCGCCCTGATCCACCAACCCCAGGGCTTGGGCGGGATTAGACGTCGCACAGCGGAGTGCGGCGGCGAGCCCGGCCGAGGTCGTTCCGGCCAGGTTCCGTATGGACTCGGGCAGCGTCACCACGCTGCCCGCAAGCCGGCCATCGGCGGTGCGCGGCCCGTCGTCACCCACCGTGATGGGGCCGTCGCCGAGGGGATAGGTCCCGTGTCCCAGGCCAAGAGCAGCCATCGCATCGGTGACGAGGATGACCCGCTGCTCTCCGAGCACCTGCCAAGCGATCTCCAGGGCGCCATCGGCGACGTGGAGACCGTCGACTATCAGAAGACAATGCCGCGCCGCCAACAACGCGGCGCCCACCACACCTGGCTCTCTGTGGCCGAGTGGGCTCATCTGGTTGAACAGATGCGTGGCCATGGTCGCCCCGGAGCTGAGGGCATCGGTCGCGGTCTCGAAGTCGGCGGCCGTGTGCCCAATGGAGACGACGACGCCAGCGGTCCGCAGAGTCTCGATCACGACCTTCGCCCCGGGGCGCTCCGGGGCAAGGGTGACGATGCTGACGAGACCGGAGTCGGCCCAGCGCTCGGCCGTAGCGGTGTCCGGAGCGACGATGTGCTCGGGGTTGTGCGCACCGTGCATCTCCGGCGAGATCCAGGGCCCCTCGAAGTGGAGACCGAGGACATCCGCGCCTCGGTACCCCGAGGGCCGGCGATTGGCGACGACGTCGAGTGCCTGGTCGGTGACCTCGGCCGGTGAGGTCACGATCGTGGGCACGAATGCGGTCACCCCCAGTTCGGGGAGTCGTTCTCCCACTTCCCATATCGTCGTGGGGTCTTGCGTGAAGTCGTGGCCGAAACCCCCGTTGATCTGGATGTCGATGAGGCCCGGAACGACGAAGAGCCCGTCGGCGTCGACCACCTCGGGACCACCCGCTGTCTCCTCGGTTATCACACCCGCGTCGAGATACAGGTCGGCCGTGCCCAGACCGCCGCCTGTCAGGACCCGGCCACCGCGAATGGTTGTCACGGCGGAGAGTGTGGGCTTCGCCGGCCCCGGACGCAACTAGTGGTATCCGGTCCTTAAGGTCATGCCATGCGACGTGCGTCGCTTCTCCTCGCCTTGATGATCGCAGGGTGCTCCGAGCCGGCTACCGGGGAGCCGGCTCGCACCACTGATCCAGCCCCGACTACGACTGCCAGCGTCCTCGCCACGACGACCACTATGCCCACCACGACGACCACGGCCCCGACCACCATCACGACCAATCCATTCGCCCGCCCTGACTGGTTGGGAACCAGACCGTTGCCGCTGCGACCCGACGGCCACGGTGAGGTAATGCCCACGCCCGAGGAACTCCAGGACCGCCGTCTGGAGACCGTCGACTTGCTGGATCCTCCAAGCGCTCGGGACTACCAGTCGAGTATCGAGGAGATCCCACCCGAGGTGCTGGCCAGGTCGAGTTGGGCCCAGGAGTGCCCGGTGGCCGTGGACGAGTTGCGCTATCTGACCGTCTCCCACTTCGGGTTCGACGGCGAGACCCACACCGGAGAGATCATCGTCAACACCGGGGTGGCCGAGGATGTCGTCGAGGTCTTTCGCCAGCTCTACGAGGCTCGCTTCCCGATCGAGCAAATGCGAGTCACGAGACTCGAGGAGGTCGACGATCACCCGACCGGTGACTTCAACGAGACCGGCTCCTTCGTCTGCCGTCCCGCGGTCGGTTCGACGAATTGGTCCTATCACGCCTACGGCTTGGCCATCGACGTCAACCCGTTCCACAACCCATATGTGAAGGGCGACCTGGTCATCCCCGAATTGGCATCGGCGTACGTCGATCGCGACGACGTCCGCACCGGGATGATCTTCCGCGGTGACGTGGTGACCGAGGCCTTCGCCGACATCGGCTGGGAGTGGGGCGGAGACTGGAGCTCCTTGAAGGACTGGATGCACTTCTCGGCAACTGGTGGGTGAGGGGACTCCGAAATTGAGATGACAACGTCCGCATAGCGGACGAAATCGTCTCAATTTGGAGACTGCCACTCGAAGTCGGCGGCCCCAGTGCATCGAACATATGTTCGATATAGTGTGGTGGGTGACCCGATACGCCGAGCTTCATTGTCATACCAACTTCTCCTTTCTCGACGGGGCGTCCCACCCCGAGGATCTGGTACAGCGGGCGATGGATCTCGGCTACGAAGCGCTTGCGGTCACCGACCACGACGGCTTCTACGGAACCTCCCGGCTCTGGCAGGCGGCGAAGGTCACCGGTCTCCCGGTCATCTATGGGGTGGAGATCGGGCTCGAGACAACGACAATGAGGGGGGACGACCCCCCTCAAACCCCCCGACTGCCCACCGGCCCCGCCGACCCGATGTCCAGGGCCGAGGAATGGGACCGAAGGCGATACGCCCGGGTGAAGGGCAGCCAGGGGCGTCTGCGCAGGGGACGGTCCGTTCGGGCCCATGGGGCCAAACCAACCGACCTCCCCGAGTCGGACCATCTCGTGCTGCTCGCCGGGTCACCCGACGGATACCGCACCCTTTCCCATCTGGTGACCAAGGCACAGATGAGGGGGGAGAAGGACCATCCGATATACACCTGGGACGACCTGGCGGTGGTCGCCACCAACCGTGACATCCACCTTCTCACCGGATGTCACCATGGAGCGGTCCCCAAGGCCACCACCGACGGTTTGGCCGCCACCATCAGGGAGGCGTCCCGTCTGAGGGAGATTTTCGGACCACGGCTCCATCTGGAGATATGGCACCACGGGATGCCCGAAGACGACCCCCGCAACGACTTGATGTGGGAGGTGGGCCAGAAGCTCGGGTTGTCGGTGGTGGCCACCAACCAGGTCCATTACCACGACCGCGCCGACGCCTATCTGTCGGAGGTGCTCGCCGCCATCGACGGCCGTCGCACCCTGGCCGAGGCCGACGGTTTCCGCCCTGCTTCGGATGAGCGCTACATGAAACACCCCAAGGAGATGGAGTGGCGGTTCACCCGCTATCCCGGCGCGGTCGCCCGCAGCGCCGAGCTGGGAAGACGTCTCGCCTTCGATCTCGCGTTGGTGGCACCCAGTCTCCCCGACTTCCCCATGCCCGGTCACTTCCGCGACGAGATGGACTATCTGCGACATCTCACCTGGGAGGGGGCCCGCGACGTCTATCCCGGCTCCGACGACGGCATCGACCCGGTGGCCCGCAGGAGACTCGACCACGAGCTGGGGATCATCGAGAGACTCGGCTTCCCCGGCTACTTCCTCGTGGTCAAAGACCTCGTCGACTTCTCGAGAGACCAGGGGATCTACTGTCAGATCAGAGGGTCGGGGGCCGATTCTGCGGTGTGTCGCTGCATCGGCCTGACCCGTGTCGACCCCATCCGTCTCCATCTGCCCTTCGAGCGCTTCTTGTCCGAAGAGAGGGGGCGGCCGCCGGACATCGACGTGGACTTCGAAGCCGACCGTCGCGAGGAGGTCATCCAGTATTGCTATCGCCGCTACGGGCGGGAGCGAGCGGCGATGGTGGCCAATGTGATCACCTACCGGGCACGATCAGTCCTGCGCGACGTCGCCAAGACCTTCGGATTCACCCAGGCCCAGGTAGACGGGCTGTCGAAGTACGTCGACACCCGCGATCCCGCCCAACTCGCCAGCTCCGACGTCTCGCTGCCGGAGGGGATGACCGCGGAGATGATCTACGACATCTGCTGGCGTCTCGACGGGTATCCCCGTCACCTGGGAATCCACTCCGGCGGGATGGTCATCGCCGACCGGCCGCTCTGGCAGGTGGTTCCCCTCGAATGGGGCCGGATGGAGGGACGAACCGTCATCCAGTGGGACAAGGACGACTCAGCGGCGGTGGGGATAGTCAAGTTCGACCTGTTGGGGTTGGGAATGCTCAATGCCCTCCATCTCGCCACGGACCTCATCGAGGACACTCATGGTGTCGACGTCGATCTGGCCCGGATCCCCCAAGAGCCGGCCATCTACGAGTCGATGACACGCGCGGACACGGTCGGGCTCTTCCAGATCGAGTCACGTGCGCAGATGGCGACCCTTCCCAAGATGAAGCCGAAGACTTTCTACGACCTGGCAGTCGAGGTGGCGCTGATCCGCCCCGGCCCGATCCAGGGTCAATCGGTCCATCCCTATCTGCGGCGACGCAACGGCGAGGAGCCGATCCGCTACCCGCACCCTTCGACCGAGGAGATCCTGGAGAAGACCCTCGGTGTCCCCATCTTCCAAGAGCAGCTCATGGAGTTGGCCCGGATCTGTGCCGGGTTCGACGGCTCCCAAGCGGACCGGCTTCGTCAGGCGATGACCCACAAACGCTCCGACGAGGCGATGGGCCGGCTACGTGACGAGGTCTATGCCGGGATGGCTTCCAACGGGATCGTCGGCGCCGCCGCCGACGAGATCTGGGAGAAGCTGCAGGGTTTCGCCAGCTTCGGCTTCCCCGAGAGCCACTCGGTCAGCTTCGCCTACATCGTCTACATGTCGGCCTGGCTCCGCTTCCACTATCCGGCCGAGTACCTCGCCGGTCTGCTCAACGCCCAGCCGATGGGCTTCTACAGCCCCAACTCGCTGGCCCAGGACGCCCAGCGGCACGGGGTCGTGGTGCTCGGCCCCGATGTCAACATCTCGTGGCACGACTGCACGGTCGAGCCAATCGACACCGATCCCGACGACGTCGTGGCCTATCTCGGTCAGAGGTGGCGGCGGGGGAGGGGCCATGTCGACGACCCCGTCCGTCCTGCCGTGGCGGTGAGGATGGGCCTGCGGTATGTGCGGAACCTCGGGGAGAAGGAGGTCACCAGAATCGAGGCGGCGCGGATCCTCGGTGGTGAGTTCGCCACGCCGGAGGACTTCGCCTTCCGGACCGGTCTCGACGTCGACGCCCTCGAAGGTTTGGCGGCGTCGGGGGCCCTGGAGTCGATCGGGCTGGGGCGTCGTGAGGGGATGTGGGCCGCGGGGGCTCTCGCCGAGATCGATCCGGAGCGTCTGGCGCTATCGCCGGGAGTGGAGGCACCCGCCCTGCCTGGGATGAGCCCCGAGGAGACCCACCGTGCCGACTTGTGGGCCACTTCGGTGTCCTCCCGGCACCCGATGAGCTTTGTCCGCGATCGTCTCGAAGGTTGTCTCACCGCCGCCGAGGCATTGGAGGTGGGACGGAACCGGGCGAGGATCAAGGTCGCCGGGGTCGTCACCCACCGCCAGCGACCCGGCACCGCCAAAGGTGTCTACTTCCTCAACCTCGAGGACGAGACGGGGTTGTTGAACATCGTCGTGCTGCCCGACGTCTGGGCGAAGCATCGTCACATCGTGCGCAAGAGCCCGGCGCTGGTGATCCACGGCCGTCTCGAGTTCTACGACGGGGTCACCAACATCGTCGCCAGCGATTTCGACCCCATCGGAGTGCAGACGGTGCAGTCCCGCGATTTCCGCTGAGGGCGGAGCTCCACCCGAAATTGAGACGAATTGGTCCGATATCCGGTCGTTTTCAACCCAATTTCGGATCTAGCGACAGTTGAAGATCTCCCAACCGGCGCCGTCGTAGACCTCCCACGCCGCGGCGGCGGTCGAGGCTTCGGCGTCGGTGGCGTCCACTCCGGGGAAGCCGGCGTTGGTGGCCCGCTCGTCCCAGTAGCGGGGGAGATGATTGAAGAGGCCGACACCGCCGGTCTTCATGTCGACGGCGTTGGGGTCGAAACGTGACTCGCACCAGGCGATGCGAACGGCACGGTTGACATCGGTCGGCTCGAAGTAGAGCTCGACGAGGGCTCGGACCTCGACTTCGGACAGCCAGCCCGACGTGGGTGATGCGATGGTCCCCGAGCCTGCCATCTCGCCAGTCGGAGCTTCCTCATCGTCGGCGTCCTGGGTCAGTGTCGCCGCCTCGCTGTCTTCGGTGGACTCGGCCGTGATGGCCACGGCCGCCTCCTCCCCGAGGAGGGCGAAGCTGAGACCGGCGTAGGCACCGGCCGTGTGCCCGATCGATGCGGCCGCAGCCTCTGCCTGGACGTCGTCGGGATTCGCGTCAGGAGTGCCGAACGTGGCAAAGCCAGCGACAGCAAGCAGGGCAACGGCTGCCCATCCAGCGACAAATGAGAGGCGTCTCGAACGCATTCAGAATTGACTCCATGTGGGTGATGAACCCACACCCAGGGGTCACAACCCTAACGAACTGTGGATAACAATGCATCCGGGGAGTCACAGGATGTTCGGCCCGGCCTGTTGCTGCCTCAGACGGTCTCGAGTGCCCTTCCGATCCTCTCCATCATCTCGATGAGGATCTCGGCATGGGTGGCGAAGTTGAGTCTGGCGAACTGCGTGCTCTCCCCTCGAAATGGCCCACCGTCGGTCAGGGCCACCCTGGCGTGCTCCAACAGGTAGCGCGTCGGGTTCCCGAGGCCGTAGGCGGACAGGTCCAGCCACGCCAGGTAGGTGCCGTCGGGGGGTGTGAACACGGCGGAGGCTGCGTGCTCGGCCACCAGTTCGGTCAGTAGGTCCCGGTTCGACCCGAGGTGTTCGAGGATGCCATCGAACCAGTCACGCCCGTCGGAATATGCCGCCTCGGCTGCGAAGAGCCCGAACGTGCCCACACCGACCTTCTCCGGAGTGAATTGCCGCTCCCAGATCACCCGATCGGACTCGTTGGTGAGTACCACTTGAGCGCACTTGAGACCGGGCAGGTTCCACGCCTTCGACGCGGCGGTCACCGTCACGGCCCGATCGGGGTCGAGCGTCGAGATCGGGGTGTGGCGTTCTTCGCCGTAGGTGATGAGACCATGGATCTCGTCGGCGATGACCCGTGCATCGTGGCGCTCGGCCAGGGTAAGGACTTCCTCCAGCTCGGTGCGGCCGAGAACTCGCCCCGTTGGGTTCCAGGGATTGCACACCACGATGGAGCCGGCGCCGACGGCAAAGCCGCGTTCGATCCCGTCGATGTCCAGTCCGTAGCGACCATGCTCGTCGGGCCGGCAGGCAACCTCGAGTATCTCCCGCCCCGCCTCTTCGACCATGGAGAAGAATGGGAAGTACACCGGTGTGTGGAGGATCACCGGAGACCCGGGACGAGTGAGATGCACGATGCACCTCCGAATCCCCTCGATCACGTCGGGGGCGGGGAAGACCCACCTCGGGTCGATCATCCAGTCGAACCGATCGGCCCAGAACCGGACGGCTGCGGCCGCAGCTGCCTCCTCGGCGCCCGGGTAGGGATACCCGGTCAACCCGACGTCCACTGCCCGGTGCAGGGCATCGGCGATGGGTGGTGCGAGCCCGAAGTCCATCTCCGCCACCCAGGCGCCGAGCACGTCGTCGTCGTAATAGGTCCACTTGAGCCCACCCCGGTGGTGGGGCATCTGCGCGGGCGAGCTCATCGGCCGACCGCAATCCGCTCGACGGCCCAGGACCACTCGGGTTTGGTCGGGTCGAGAAGGGAGAAGTGGTCACACCCGGTGCGATGGTGCTCCAGTCCATGCTCTTCGGCGAAGGCGATGGTCCGTCCCACCGGCACGATCTGGTCGGTGTCCCCGTGCACGAGCACGGTTTCGATGCCGCTCGGCGTCACGACCGGTGGTGCCCCCTGAGCGAGCATTTGGCGACTCTCGGGAGCGCCCACACCGTCGGCCGCCACTGCCGCGGGCAGGTCGAGCAGGGGGCCCAGTGCGATGTGTATGCCCGCCTTCGTGGACGATCTCGGCGCCGCCCACATCAGGAGCTGTGCACCCACGGAGTGACCGACGAGCACGACTCGCTTCGCGTCCAGACCCAGTTGGGGCACGAAGTCGAGGGCCATGAGGACGTCGTGGCCCGACTCGGGCCAGCCTCCGCCCAGACCGACCCGTCTGTACTCGAGGTTCCAGGTGGTGTAGCCGCGGCCGGCGAGGTCGACGGCCAGGCCCTCGGTGGTGTCCCGCTCGAACTCCTGTCTCCACAGGCCGCCGTGAACGAAGACTGCCAGGTCGCCTCCGCCACCCCTCCTCAGATCACCGACGTTGTCGTCGTGAGGGCCGTAGCGGATGGTCTCGAAAGGCATCGCTGCCCGGTTGACCAGATGTCGCATGGCGTTGCGGTAGCCGGCTATGCCTCTTCCATAGATGCTGCGGACGCAGGCGTCGGCGACGACGGACAGTGCGCGCCATGGCTCTCGGTTCTTGACGTTCGAGATGTGAACCTCGACGACCGGTGTGGCGACTCCTCGAATCGCATCTGATAGGGCGCGGGAGGTATGGGTCAGGGCTCCTGGGTTGAGCACGATGCCCTCTCCGTCGTACGTCTGGATCAGGTCGATCAACCGCTCCTCGTCATTCGACTGCTCGGTCTCTACTTCGATACCCATCTCGGCCGCCCAATCGCCCACCTGCTCGTCCAGATCGGCGAGCGTCGTCGATCCATAGACTTCGGGCTCCCTCCTTCCCAGGAGGTTGAGATTCGGACCGTTGATCACCAACAGACGCATCAGGCAACTTTGGGAAGGTGATCTTCGAGGAGCTCTCCGGCTCTATCCAGGACCTCGGTGGATAGACCTCTTTCGACCATCGGGTATCTGCGGCGGAACTGGTCCTCGATGGCTTCCCTAACCAAGTCTGTGGTCAGACCCGGCGACCTGTCAGCCAGCGACCCCGCGGTGCGGGGGTCCCAGTCGAGGCCGAGGGCGCGGTAGACGGGGATCAGAACGTCCCTGATTCGCTCGCCATGGTCGACGACGACCACCCCTCCGATATGAGCGGCCTGGCGCACGAGCCTCTGGCCGACACCCATGACCTTGACCTTGCCACCCACGTTGACCGACCACTGGCCCGGGCAGTACTCGCCGGGCACCTGGCCAACACGGGCGTCGATCCCGAGGGACTCGAAGGCGTCGACCATCAGCCCGGATATCAGCTCGAATCTCTCGTGGATGCCGATCTTGGGCTCGGGATCGGGCAGAGCGAGGGAGAACGCGATCGTCGACTCGTGGAACACAGCGGCTCGGCCACCGGCGAGACGCTCCACGGCTGCGAATCCGTGGGCCTCGGCAGCCCGGACCGCCGCCGCGTAACCGGGCGTGACCCGGTCGGCGCGGCCGAATGCGACCATTGGCGCCGCCGTGTGGAGCCGAAGGGTCGCACCGAGGTCACCCGCCGAAACCGCCGAGAGGATGGAGTGGCTGATCGCCACGTCCAGTGGCCCCGGGTGGCTGTCCCGAATCAATGTGAGCGAATTCACACGATTCAGCATACGGAGGGGGACAATGAACCATTGGGCATAACCGGACCGGAA
>Ga0299914_10004186_pt1 | contig 10352 bp, 9 predicted proteins | sample RVTome_10_FD_201361 | JGI IMG/M metagenome (GOLD analysis project Ga0299914, IMG submission 201361) | Soil microbial communities from uranium-contaminated site in the Upper Colorado River Basin, Wyoming, United States - RVT153D57 (version 2) ... | reverse complement strand
TTACCAGCCCAAGATGAGGATGAAGGCTGGGCACCCCGGAGGCAAGATTGTGTTACGCACGAAGGATCTGCTGGTGGGCTATCCTGATACCCCTTTGTTTGAGGCTGATGATATTCAGTTGTATCGCGGCGAAGTAGTGGCCTTGATTGGGCCGAATGGGGCTGGGAAGTCTACTTTTTTGAGATTGTTGTTGGGCGAGATTGAAGCGTTGGACGGCCGTTTCCAACTCGGCTCCTCCTTGCAAATAAGCCATTTCTCGCAGGCCCATGAAACGCTGAATTTGGAGAACAGGGTGCTCGATGAATTGCTCACTGTTAAAAATATTGGCATTGGCGCGGCCCGCGATCATCTGGCCCGCTATCTTTTTGGTGGCGATGAGGTGTTCAAACTTGTGGCTGCTCTCAGCGGGGGTGAGCGGGGGCGGTTGTCGTTGGCCAAGCTGGCTTTACATGAAGCTAACTTCCTGCTGCTGGATGAACCTACGAACCACCTGGATATTCCGGCGCAGGAGGTGTTGGAAGAGGCGCTGCAAGCTTATGAAGGCACAGTGCTGTTGGTGACGCATGATCGTTACCTGGTGGATCGGTTGGCGACGCAGATCTGGCTGGTGGCGGACGGCCGTCTCACCATCCACCAGGGGAATTATCAATCTTACCTGGCAGAAAAGTTGGCCCTGGCAGCCTGAGAGAGCCGGTTCATTCGACTGAAGTCACGGCCGAATGAACCGGCAGAGCTTTGAGGCTGGTTGGTCAGGTTTTCGAGAGGTTTAGTCCTCTTCCTTTTCCCTGGTTGGCTCTTTGGCGGCTGCCGGCTGCTTTTCCCGGCGGCTTTCTGCTTTGGCTGACAGCCAACTGCTGAGTGGGGCAAGCAATACTAGAACACCAGTTGTCAGGACGGTTGTAGCAATGCCCAGCATATAGAGGTCTGTGGCGACGGCCATGCCCACGGCGGCTACCATCCAAATGGTAGCACCTGTTGTCAGGCCATAAACAGCCCCTTTTGTTTGAATCACGGTGCCGGCGCCAAGAAAGCCCACTCCGGTAACTATTTGGGCGGCGATACGGGCTGTATCTTGGGCAGCACCGATTAAGGGAAAGGCGTGGATGGACAAGATTGTGAAAAGGCAGGAACTGGTAGCGATCAAGATGTTGGTACGCAGACCGGCCTGATGACCATGTAGTTCCCGTTCCAGGCCAACAATCCCGCCTAAAACGGCCGCCAGTGTCAACCGCCAAAATAAGGTCCAATCGAAGAGCTGTTGTAGTTGCATGTTCCATTCAGGGGCGATGTCCATAGTATGACTCCTTTTGCAGAGGGCGTTGGTTCGCCTTCTGCCTGTTGATATAGAACGGCACATTATACAAGGGTCTTGAAGTGGAGGGTATTGAGGTTTAAGTCGAGGACATTGCCAAGACGATTGGGCCGAGTTGGTAGCAGAGGCGAGGTAATGGTACCCCGGCTACGAAACCAGTAGCAGAGGCGAGGTAAGGATACCTCGGCTACGAAAGTAGTCTTGTGGCAATTGTGGTGTGGAAGAGTTCGAGGAAGCGGGGGATGTAGGCGGTGTCGGCGGTGTAGTACATGTTCATATTGCCCCGGTCGGTGTCTTCCCAAAATTCGGACTGGAAGTGCAGGAGCCGGTGGCAGTTGCGCTCTATGGTCTGGCGGAAGCGGTCCGGCCCGAGGCAGGCCTGGTCATCGAGGAGGTCGGCGATGATTTGGTGGACAAAGGCTTCACGGCCGGTGCGCAAGTAGTAGAGGGCCAGGCCAATTTGCAGGACACGAACCCGGCTGCTGATAATGAATTCGGGATCGAGGCTTTCTTGTTCGCGCTCTGGGGAGTGGTCCATTTGCAGCAGCAGATCGAGCATTTCCGCCTGGAAATCGGCCGGCCAGCCGGCTTGGCTGAGAGCGATGAGGATGTTTTTCATTTCGTTGACGAAGGCGTCTACCAGGAAGCGAAAGGCGGGTTCAGTGCGGCTGTGGTGGAAGATTTCGGCGCTGTAATTTTTGAGGTGGGTGCAGGCGTTACGGACATGGTCGGGCTGCTGCTGCTGTACCATTTCATCAATGAAGTGGCTGTAATGGAAGATGGCGTTGTAGAGGTTGCGGGCTTCGCTGTGGCGCAGGCCGTGCTTGATGCTGAAGCGCAGGATGGTGTTGAGGTGGACGAGGGTGGCGTGGATGAGGGGATGATCGTGGCATTGGATGGCTAGACGGCCGATCTCGGCTACTTCAAAGACACACAAGGAGGCGAGATCAAAATGGCCTTTGTTGATCAATTGGATGTAGGCGTTGTCCAACATGCGGAAGGTTTTCAGTTCTAAAAAGATGCGGTGTTTTTCCATCTGCTCGAATTGGTCAACCATCGTTTTGAAGGAGATGTCATCCTGGACGTGGGGCGAGAGCAGGAAAAAGGAGGGATGGATAGCGGCTTTCAACGATACGTAGGTGCGGGTGGCCTGGCCGATTTTGCGTAGAATGTCGGCTTGTGGTTCTTTGAAGGAGACGAATTCCATGAGGTTATCAAGCTGGTTGAGGGTTTCAAAGAGATCAAGCTGGTAGTCGGCGACGATGTTGGGGTTGTTCATGGCTTTGTAGATGAAGGGCTGGCCCAACTGTTGGATCTGGCGCATGTAGGCATTGTGGAGACGAGCGACAACGTTGCTGGGGCGGGTTGAACGGAGGGTGTAGAGGATGTAGGGCATGGCCAGGACGGCTGTCAGGGGCATGAAAAGATAGGTGCTTAGAACTATGCTGCTGGTACGTGGCGCGTGGGCGGTGCTGATGTATTGAGCGAATAGATTGTGAACCAGGCCCAGACCGACAAACCAGAGAAAGAAGAGGCTGCGCCAGTCACGAATGTAGAGATCGATCAGCTTGGGTGTGCGCTGGGCGGCAATGGAGATGGCAATGATGAGTGAGCCGAGGACCATGGAGAAGAGGGCCAGCCAGACCTGGGGGGCGAAGATCATAATGGGTGGATTGACCAGGGCGATGCCGGCTTGCAGCCACTGTTCGGTAAAGAGAATGTCCAGCCAGATGATGAGGGAGGCGACTATCAGAAAGACGAGGATGAGTGGATGCCGGTTGGCGCTTTTTAAGAGATGAATGGGGGAGAGAAGATGCCGTCGTTGCATGAGTTTAATGTGGTCATTATATCGTGTATACTTCTATTATCCAATGACCTGTTTCAAAGACAAGGAGAGATGTAAATGGCGATTCGGGATAAGACGATACATGATCCGGTGGCGGATTTTAAGGTAATGGATGCCTATATGCGTTCGGCTTTGTTGGCTTCTGAGGAGGTGGTGGGGGAACGGGGTATGAATATCGTGCTGCGGCAAGCGGGATTGGAACAGGTAATTGGTAATTACCCACCCAATTCGTTTGATGCAGGCAGTGGTTTTACTTTTGGCCAGTATGCTGATTTGTGTGCGGCGCTGCTGGATTTTTTCGGCCGTCCAGGGAAGAGTATGACGCTGCGGATCGGCCGTATCGCCGCCGACCATACTTATGAACAGTTGGATGACCGCTTCAAATTGTCCAGGCTGGCGGCCGCTTCTAAGTTGCTGCCGGCGGCGGCTCAACTGAAGGCCTCGCTTATGGTTTCGCAAAAGGTGCTGTCGGATTTGGGCAAGGAGGTAGGCAATCCTGTTGCCCTTAAATTGGAAGATCGGGGTGATAGGATCGCCTATATTGATAATACCTGTGTTTGTTGTGCCGGTAAGGAGACGGATGAGCCGATTTGCCATGTATTGACGGGGGCTTTGGACCAAAATGCGCAGCGGATGGGACGCAAGTTCAATGTGATCCAGGTGGCCTGCCGGGCAATGGGCCAACCGGCCTGTGTTTGGGAGTTTGATAAAAAACCAGCAGGATAATCATGGAACAAGGGGGTAAGCAGTTTGATTTAGGACAAGATACTGTGATTATGGTGCGTGGTCGTTGGGCCGGCCGGCCCAAGTTGGGGATTAGGGGGTTTGATGGCAGCCGGGTCTTTCTCGAGTATTCTGTACGGCAGCGGGTGCGGGCGAATCCCAAGGTGCGCTTGTGGCAAGGCGCAGATGTGACGCAGATTTTGACTGACGAGGCTTGTACGCGGATTGCAGGGGTTCAGATTGCCTGGCGACGACAGGCAGAGGAAGTTGGCCCGGAGGAATTAATGGCCGATCTCGTTGTTGATGCCAGTGGTCGTAGTTCTCGTACTCCGCAATGGTTGGCGCAATTGTGCTACGATGAACCAGAGGAGACAATCGTGAATGCCTTTTTGGGGTATGCGACACGTCGCTATGCACGGCCGTCTCACTTTAATGACAACTGGCGGATTATGCTCGTTTCTGCAACTCCCCCCCATAACCCACGTGGTGGAGCCATTTTGCAAGAGGAGAATGGCAACTGGGTGGTAACGTTGGCGGGAACGGCACGTCATTATCCCCCAACCGATGAAGCTGGCTTTCTTGACTTTGCCCAAAAAATGTTTACGCTGACATTGGTAGATAATGTTGAGGTGCATAAAGCCTTTATTGAGGTGCAGCAGTTGCTGCAGCCACCTGCACATCTGTTTAAGCCCTTTGTGGTGATGGCTGTGCTGGGTCGTTTGCTCAGGCGTACACGGTGATGGCCGCCGATCTGTTTAGCCCGGCATTTAAGGCTGATCCTTTTCCCACGTTTGCCCTTATGCGGCGGGAAGCCCCCGTTTATAGCCATCATGCGCCGGATGGCCGGGTTATCTGGTATATTACTCGCTATGATGATGTGGCGGCGGTGTTAAAGGATGATGTCCATTTTGTGAAGGATAGTAATCGCGCCGTAGCGGCTGCCAGCCAATCGTCACGCCGATCTGTTATTCATCGCCTGATCAATGAAAATATGCTTTTTTCGGATCCGCCGGATCATACGCGGCTGCGGGGGTTGGTGAGCCAGGCGTTTACACCGCGCCGTGTGGAGCAGATGCAGGGGCGGGTGGAGGCTATCGCTGCTGAGCTGCTGGACAAGGTGGCCGACCGGGGCCAGATGGATGTGATCGTTGATTATGCTTTGCCGTTGCCGGTGGCGGTGATTACGGAGATGTTGGGGGTGCCGGCGGCCGATCAAGTTCAGGTGACGGATTGGTCACAGGCTATTATTTCGCCCGGCAGCCGGGGGTTGAGTTACAGGGGGCGCAAAGCAAAGGTGCAGGCTCTCCTGGCTTATTTGCGGCGGATGTTTGCTGAACGGCAGCGCGAACCGCAGGATGATCTGGTGACGGCGCTGGTGCGGGCGGAGGAAGCGGGCGAGAAGTTGAGCGAGGCGGAGTTATTTGGCATGGTGGCCTTGCTGTTGGTGACGGGGCATGAGACGACGGGGAATTTGATTGGTAACAGCACGTTGGCCTTGTTGGGCCATCCTGAGCAGTTGGCTTTATTGGAGCAGGGAGCAGTGAGCTGGGAAGCGGCCGTGGAGGAGCTGCTCCGTTACGACGGCCCGGTGGAAACTTCAACGACGCGCTGGGTGGGGCAGGATGTAGTTTTCAAAGGTCACCAGATGCGGCGTGGGGATGTGGTGCGGGTAGTGCTGGCTTCGGCTAATCGGGATGGCGGCTGCTTTGTGAAGCCGGATAGGTTGGATTTGCAGCGCCAGGAAAATCGCCATTTGGCTTTTGGCCTGGGGATCCATTACTGTCTGGGTGCGCCGTTGGCCCGGTTGGAGGGGAAGGTGGCGTTAAGGTCGTTGTTCGGCCGGTTTCACAATGTGCGACTCGAAATTCCTGTTGAACAGTTACGCTGGCGTTCGGGGGTCCTCTTTCGTGGTTTGGAGGCGCTGCCGGTTAGCTGGGATTTAATATGAACCCCCAGATTGGGTAATTGGGTAATTGAGTAATTGGGTAATTGAGTAATTAGGTAATTGAGTAATTGGACTTTAATTAACCCACCCTCCCGGAGGTTTAAGCCGGGAGGATTACCGAACGTTTAGGCTGCCTCCCGGCCGGCCTGTAATTCATCTTGCAGTTTGGCTAGTGCTTCCCAGTCGCCGGCGGCAGCCAGCCTGGCCTGTTCGGGCCAGCTTGCCGGGAAGGCAATGCGGATACCGGCATCTTCGCGGACGACTTTTTCGAGGTAGCTGACTTCGGCTGCAGCCAGTTGGGCAAAGGTGAGAATGCCGGTCTGGTGGAGGATGGTTTCGATTTTGGGGCCGATGCCTTCTATCCGTTTCAGGTCATCTGGGGCAACGGGTATGGCAGTTTCAACTTGGACCAGGGCATGATCATCGCCGGTCTCATGATGTACATCTGTGGCTGTGTCCGGGGCGGGTGCCTGGTCGTAAGACGGCCGGTTTAGCCCCCACCAAAATAGGGCGATTACCAACAGGAGTAAGACAATGATGACCCAGATGGGTGTGGTGCCTCTGTCAGAGGTTTGCAGCAGTGGGCTGACGGCCGGCAATAGTAAGAATGCTTGTAGTGACAACATGAAGAAATTCTCCTTTTCCCAGGATGAGGTGACTATATTGTATTGATTAACTGGAAGAATCACAATATTTTTTCGACAGTTGGACCAATTTTCATTACAATTCGGGTAGACCTATCATTATTCTGATTCATAATAAAGCGAGGTTATTCAGTGTCCATTCAAGATACAATACGAGAATTAGAAGCCCGAGAACATAAGCTGCATGAACTTTTGGCGGAGGATACGCAAAATTTGCGCCTGGCCCGCAACCAGGTGGCTCGTTTTGAAGAGATGTTGCAGGCGCGGCTCGATGAAATTAATCAAGTACGTAAGGAGATAGCTGAAGCGAAAGAGACGCTGGCCCATATGATGAAGTGAATTATGGGGATTGTAGTTAAGGATCACGTTGTACTGTCTGTTTGATAGCTGGTAAGCAGCGTAAAGTGGCTTGCCGGCCGAGGGCTATCAATTCTTGACGGTGTGAGAAGCGAATGTAGCTGGAGCCTGATAGTTCGGGGGCAATGAGACAATCGGCCGTTTTTGTGCCGCCACCGGCGTGTTCGATCATGATTTCCAGGGCTGCCAGCCCCCGCCCTAATGGCCCCAGAAAGGGCCATTGTAGATTTGGCTCGAAGATATCTACGCCAATCACATAGTCAGCCCCTAGCTGCCGAGCCACGGAAACGGGCAAGTTGTTGGTAACGCCCCCATCGCCAAGGAGGCGGCCGTGCAACAGGACGGGGGTGATGATGCCGGGAATGGAACAACTGGCCTGAACGGCGGGGGCCAAAGGGCCAGAATCGAGGATAACGGCCTGGCCTGTGCCTAAGTCAGTGGCCACGCAGGCGAAGGGAATGGCTAAATCTTCAAAATGTAGTTGACCCAAGACCTCTTCCATCCAGGCGGCCAGAGGTTCCAGGGAAATAAAACCTTGCGCGGATAGGACAGGGCGAACGGCCCGCCGCCAAGTCATTTGCTGGGCCAGCTCATCTATAAGATGTAGGGCCATACCTGTACTGTAAAACGCGCCCATGAGGGCACCGGCACTGGTGCCAGCGATCACGTCAATGGGGATGCCGGCCTCTTCCAGGACAGATAAGACGCCAAAATGGGTAAAGCCCCGGGCTGAACCGCCGCCTAAGGCCAGGCCGATGCGGGGACGGCCGTTCTCTTCTATTGGTTGGTGCGGCGAAAGTTCTGTCATCATAATAGCTCAAGCTAAAAATGAGTGGGCGATTGTCCTTATTTTATATGGTAGTCTGGCTGATGCCTAATTCTTGGGCTAATTGGCTTTCAGATGGTAATCTAGGGTTTGGTGAGTAGAGATGATCCAAAAGTCGCTGCCAAAGGATGGCAGTGGCTTGATGACTACAACGGATATGAAAATGAAGGGATGGTACTCCTGAAGATCCGTAAGTAATGTATTGGAGGCTGTTAATCGGGATATGCACGAAGTACAAAAACAAGGCCAGTTTATTGCCCGTTATGAAACTCCGACAAGTGTAGCGGATGCTTTGGCCTTATTGGCGCGATATGGGGAAGAGGCACGGCTGGTGGCGGGTGGGACGGATTTGCTGTTGGAATTGGCACGGCGGCAGCGGCCGTCTGTTCAAACTCTGATTGATGTTACGCGCATTCCTGGTTTGAGTGAGATTCGCCTTGACGAAAACGGCCTTATCCATCTTGGCCCCCTGGTCACGCACAACCAGGTGGTGGCCTCTCCGCTTCTTGGGGAAAAAGCTTTGCCGCTGGCCCAGGCTTGTTGGGAGATTGGTTCGCCCCAGTTGCGGAATCGGGCAACGATAGCGGGCAATCTGGTTACTGCCAGCCCGGCCAATGATACGATTTCGGCGCTTTGGGCTTTAGAGGCTCAGTTGACTTTGGCCTCTAGCCGGGGGCAGCGTGTTGTGCCCCTCAACGAATTTTATAGAGGTGTGCGCCGCACAGTGATGAGTCCTGATGAGATGCTGGTGGATATCACTTTCCCGGCCATGTCACCAGAGACGCGGGGCATTTTTGTCAAGTTGGGCTTGCGACGGGCGCAGGCAATTTCGGTGGTGCATCTGACGGCCGTGGTGAGGTTTGATGATGATGTCGTGACGGCGGTGCGCCTGGCTCAGGGGAGTGTGGCCGCCACGATTATAGATACGCCGGCCGTCTCTGATTATTTGGTGGGCGGGCGGTTGACGGATGAGCGGATTGCCGAGGCAGCGCGGCTGGGAGCAGCTACGCCTAAGCCGATAGATGATATTCGAGGCACGGCCGGTTATCGGACTAAGATGATTGAAGTGATGGTCAGGCGGGCGCTGGTGGCATTGCGGGATGGGCAGGAGCGGTCACAGTGGCCGCAGGGTCCGGCGTTGTTGTGGGGTGGGGTGGAAGACGGCCGTTTTCCTACAGGTGATGGGTTTGAAGCCAGTCATGGAGTTGATACGCCGATTGTGGCGAAGGTGAACGGCCGGCAGGTGACGGCTGGTAATGGCACACACAAAACCTTGCTGGATTGGCTGCGCGACGAGGCGGCTCTTACGGGCAGCAAGGAGGGCTGTGCTGAGGGTGAGTGTGGGGCTTGTACTGTTTATTTGGATGGTATGGCCGTTATGGCTTGCCTGGTGCCGGCGGTGCGAGCGCATGGCGCAGAGGTGATGACGGTGGAGGGCCTGGCGCGAAATGGCGATCTGCATCCCCTGCAGCAGGCGTTTATTGAGCAAGGGGCGGTGCAGTGTGGCTTTTGTATTCCTGGCTTTATTATGTCGGGCGCGAAGTTATTGGAAGAAAGGCGACGGCCGACTTTGGATCAGATTCGGCAGGGTTTTAGTGGTAATTTGTGCCGCTGTACGGGGTATTACAAGATTATTAAGGCGGTGGAGCAGGCAGGGGAGAAGATTGGTAATTAGGTAATTGGGTAATTGGGTAATTGGGTAATTGGGTAATTGGGTAATTGGGTAATTGGGTGATTGGGTGATTGGGTGATTGGGTAATTGGGTAATTGGGTGATTGGGTGATTGGGTGATTGGGTGGTTATCAGTTGCCAATTACTAAATTACTTGGTTACGGAATTACTTCCTTAAACAAATGGCAATCGGAAAGTCTGAGTATCGGGTGGATGCGCGGGGGAAGGTGACGGGGGAGACTTTGTTTCCTGGTGATTTGGCGCGGGAGGATTTTTTGCACGCCAAGGTGCTGTTTAGTGATCAGCCTCATGCTCGAATGGTGCGGATGGATGTGAGCCAGGCTGAGGCGCTGCCTGGGGTGATGGCGATTTTTACGGCGAAGGATGTGCCGCTAAATGAGTATGGGCTGACGATGTTTGATCAGCCGGTGATGGTGGGTGTGGGGGGGAACGGCCGTTCGTCTGTTCCGTCTGATGTGAGCCGCTGGGAGGGTGATCAGGTGGCCATTGTGGTTGCCGAAACGGCAGCTATTGCCGGGCAAGCCTGTGCTTTGATTGAGATTGAGTGGGAAGAACTGCCTCTGGTAACGAGTATTGAGGCGGCTTTGGCCGATGAGATTTTGCTTCATCCTGAGAATCACCGGGCCAGTAATGCCTACCAACATTATAAAATTCGCAAGGGGGATATGGCGGCCGGTTGGGCGGCGGCGGAGGTGATCATTGAGGGCGAATATCATGTGCCTTACCAGGAACATGCTTATTTGCAGCCGGAGGCGGCCGTTAGTTATGTGGACGAGGCGGGGCGGGTGACGGTGGAGATTGCCGGACAGTGGACGCATGAGGATCAGGAACAGATCGCCCATGCGCTGGATTTGCCCCGCGAGCAGGTGCGGGTGATTTACCCGGCGATTGGTGGGGCGTTTGGCGGCCGTGAGGATATGTCGCTGCAAATTGTGATGGCACTGGCGGCCTGGAAGCTGCATGAACGGGGTGAGGGACGGCCGATCCGTGCGATCTGGTCGCGTGAG
>Ga0299914_10004184_pt1 | contig 10353 bp, 7 predicted proteins | sample RVTome_10_FD_201361 | JGI IMG/M metagenome (GOLD analysis project Ga0299914, IMG submission 201361) | Soil microbial communities from uranium-contaminated site in the Upper Colorado River Basin, Wyoming, United States - RVT153D57 (version 2) ... | reverse complement strand
TCGCGAGAGTTCTCGCGCCACCTCCGCGCCGCCGAGCCGTAGCGCGACGAGCGCCCCGGCGCTGGCCCCGGTCTCCCCCTCGAGCGCGGACGCGAGGCGCCCGAGGAGGGCGCCGCTCCGTCCGCCTGCGGCTTCCAGGTCCTCGGACACGGCGTCGATCGCGGGGTTCGAGCTCGAGAGGAGCCCCCCCCAGGCGCTCACCGCGTGCCCGTCGTCGCCCGCCGCCAGCGCCAGGTCGGCTCGTCTCAGGTGGAGCGCGATCGGATCCTCGACGCGCGCCGCGGCGGTTTCGAGCTCGCGAAGACCGCGTGCGGTGTCCCCCGACGCCGCGGCCGCGTCGGCGAGCGCGAGGGCGGCGCGGGGCTCTGCGGGACGCTCGGCGACCCACGGCTCGGCCACCGCGAGCGCCTCCTGCACGCGGTCCGCCTCGATGAGGGCCCCGACCCGAAGATACCGGATGGCGGGGTCCCGGGGAGCGCGCACGGCGGCCGCCTCGATCCGTGCAACGAAGCGCGCCGGCTCGCCGCGGGATGCGAGCAGACGCCCGAGGAGCGCGAGCGCCTCCGCCGAGGCCGGCCGGGCATCGAGGAGCTCCTCGAGCACGAGGATGGCCTCGTCGGCCTGGCCGCGCTCGAGCAGGCGCTCGGCGCGGTCGACGGCGCGGCGCTCGGCCGCCGGGCTCGCCTGCGCCCCCGCGAGCGGTGCGGCGATGAGCAGCAGACCCACGATGAGGAGACGGGTCACCGGCCGCCGTCGTCCCCGGAACCCTGCCCGCCGGCGCCACTCGCGGGGGGCCTCGCCGGTCGGTTCAAGCGATCGAAGTACTCGAAGATGAGCGGGCGGTAGAAGACCGGAAGCTCCCGGAGGAGTGCCTCGGGCGGAAGCGGGAAGCGCCGCCCGCGCAGGAGCTCCGGGTCGATCTCGGGCGGCTCCCTCGGGAACGCGCGTCCGGTCTCGGACTCGCGGCGATTCGGGTCGAGGTCCTCGTCCTCGAGCGAGCGGCCGGCGTCGAGCATGCGCCGAAAGAGACGGCGCTGCCGCTCGAGCGTCTCCTGGGACGGGCCGCTCTCGGCCAGTCGCCGGGCCAGCTCGCGGGCCTCGGCCGCCAGCTCCTCGGGCCGCCCGAGAAGCTCGCCCTCGGGGTCCTCGAGCTCGTCGAGCCCGTCCGCGATCTCCTGCTGCCTCCCGGAGAGCTCCTCGGCCCGCCGCTCCTGGCCGGACGGGCGCGGCCCCGGCGTGAGGAGCGAGCTGGTCTCCTGCGTCACGCCCTGCTGCTGCCGCGCCAGCGACTGCATCTGCTCGCCCGCCTGCCGTCCCTGCGCCTGCTGCTCGCTCGCTCGCGCCGCCTGCTCCGCCCCGAGGAGCCGCATGGCGAGCTGGTTCAGCGACTCCTGTACGCCCTCCGCCTCGGCGCGCGACGGCAGACGACGCGCGCCGTCCTCGGCCAGGCGCTCGAGCAGGTCATCCATGCGCGCCGCCGCCTCGCCGGCGGCCGCACTCGTCTCCCGGTCGATCATGGCCGCCTCGCTTCCGGAGGCGGACAGCCGCTCGAGCAGGTTGTCGAGACCCTGGCGGACCGCGCCCTGTCGCGCCTGCCAGGTTGCCGGATCCCGGGCCTCGCTCCCGCTCGTGGCGTCCGCGAGCTGACCCTCCTCGCCCGCGAGCGCGAGCGCTTCGGACCGGGCTCGCCCGAGCGCCTCGGAGGCGGCCTGCCGATCCTGCTGCTGCATGCCCTGCTGTGCGGAGCCCAGAGCCTCGGCCGCCTCCTCCATCGCCGCCGCGGCCTCCTGCGCCGAGGCGCGGCTCGATTCGGTGGGGCCCTCCATCCCGCCCTCGGACACGGAGCGCGCGGCCTCGCGCGTATCGGCCGCCGCCTCGCGCATCTCGCCGGCGGCCTCCGCCGAGCGACCGCCCGCCTGGCCGGCCGAGTCCGCGGCCGCTTCGCGTCCCGCTTCCTCCAGCCGCGTCTCGATCTCGTCGAGCGCCTCCGAAAGGGCTTCGGCCCGCTCGGCGAGGCGCTCCTCTTCCGCCGCCCACTCTTCCGCATCGCGGGCGTCCCCCTCGGCGAGCTCCCGCTGACGGTCCGCGAGATCGCGGGCATCCGCCTGCGCGGACTTGACCGCCTGGTCCAGCGCCGCCTGATCGAGGAGCCCCAGCGTCTGCTCGAGCTGCTCGCGCAGCCATTCGGAGTCCTCCGAAAGGCGCTCGAGCGCCGCGCGCATCGTCTCGGGATCGAGCTCGCGAAGGGCCTCCGCCAGCTCCTCGATCCGGTCGAGCAGCCCGGACTCGCGAAGCTCCTCGTAGCGCTCGGCGAGCCGCTCGAGCTGTTCCTCGAGCGCCGGATCGTCAAGCTCCGACCGGGCGAGCTCGTCGCGCATCCCGGCGACCTCGTCCTCGAGCTCCTCGAGCTCCGCCGCCGCTCGCTCCGCGTCCTCGAGCACGGAGCGGGCCTCTTCCGTGGTCTCGAACCCGCTCTGCTCGGGCTCCGTGGCCGCGCGCCGCGCCGCGTCCTCGGCGGCCTCCGCGAGCGCGTCCACCGCGTCCTCGAGCTGACGCGCGGACTCGGACAGGCCCTCGGTGCGCGCGGCGCGGTCCTGGCGGATCTCGGTGAGCGTGGGGACGCGGAGGAGGAAGACGTCGGAGAGCGCCGGGCCGCGCGTCGGGTGACCGTCGTGGGCCTCGAAGCGGTAGAAGATCGTGTCGCCCGGCAGGAGCTCCGCGTGGCTCCGGTCGAGCAGGTGGCGGAAGACGGCGCGCCGCGATCGGTCCGGACGCGGCTCGAGCACCTCGCGCCGCTCCTCGCGCTCCTCGCCGAGCCCGGAGCGCCAGGAGCGGAGCACGACATCCAGCAGCCCGATGTCGTCGCCCGCATCCACGACGAGAGGCATTACGCGGTCGGGACCGAGGAGCGTGTCGGGCGCCGGGAAGAGCAGCCTGATGTCGGGCGGGAGGTCGGGCACCACCAGCACCCGGATCGGATCGGGCAGGATGGGATCGCCGATGGCGGCGGCCGCCTCGAGACTCCAGCTCCACTCGCCGCTCCTCCGGGGCGTGATCGTCGCCGAAAAGACCGTGTCATCGAGCTCCAGAGGGACCGGGGCGGGGCCACCGGACTCCGGCTCCCCGTCGGGGGGACGCCACGTCAGCGCCCCGCCGTCGAGGGGGAGGTTCGCCTCGCCCCGGATCAGGAGGCGCGTTCCCTCGGGCGCCACGAGCGGCGGGACCTGGCCGCGGTGCTCGTCGCGCGGGCGCGCGAGATAGGCCGGATACACCACCTCCACATGGAGGTCCTGCACGAGGAGCGGCTCGACGGGACGCACCGTGAGCGTGTCGGGGCCGGCCCCTTCGAGGTCCTCGGCCCACACGCGCGTGACACCCGTGATCGGAGCCGTGCGTCCGAGGGCGATGCCATCGTTCCCCACCTCGAGCTCCCGGCGCCGGGCGCTCTCTCCGGCCGGCCGCCACACGAGCGTGACCCGCGTCCGCCCGGCGGCGGAGATCCGCACGCCGAGCCGCTCGCCTTGCCGCACCGGGCCTTCACGCTCGAGGGCGAGGGGTGGGAGGGCCACCGGGAACGCGGTGCGCCACGGAGCGCCGAGGGCGGCCGCGGCGGACCACGTGGGCTCGGGTCGCAGGAGCGCGGAGGACACGAGCGCGACGAGCGTCAGCCCGCCGATCGCCGCGGCTCCGCGGGCCCGCCGCTTCCATCGCGGTCCCGTGAGGGGGAAGAGGCGATCGGCGTCGAGGCCTTCCAGGTTGCGGCTCACTCGGTCGCGGTGGAGCGCGGCGAGATCGCGCGAGCCGCGCGCCCGCCCCATCTCGAGTGCCGCCTGGACATCCCCCGCCCCGAGCCCGACCGCGCCGTCGGTCTCGGCGGCGAGCCCCAGCGGATCGAGACGCCGACCCGCGCGACGCGAGAGCGCGAGGATGATCCCCGCTCCCGCGAGCCACGCCGCCGCGATGGCGAGCGGACCCACCGACCCGCGGCCCTCGCGAACGGTCACCGGGAAGAGCGAGAGGAGCAGGATCGCCGTCGCGCCCGCGGCGACGACGACCGCGGCCGTCGCGACCGCGACGCGGACGCGCACCGAGGCGCAGGCCCGCGCGAGACGTTCGAGACCGCCCGGCTCACTCATGGGAGCGGCCGCCCTCGAGGCTCCATTCGTAGGCTTCGTTGCGCGTCAAGTCGAATCGTTCCTCGAGCCGCGCGGCGATCGCGCGCCGCGACAGTCCCTCGTCGGCGAGCTGCGCGACCACGGCGCGGACCCGCTCCGGATCGGCGTCTTCGTCGGGCCCCGATGCGTCCTCGCCGGCTCCGGACACGACCAGGGTCACCTCGCCTTTGACGGTCTCGCCCTCGTACACCGTTGCCAGCTCGGCGATCGTCCCCCGCCGGATGGTCTCGTGGAGCTTCGTGAGCTCCCGGCACACCGCGGCCGTGCGCTCTCCGAGCCCGATCGCGGCCAAGTCGGCGAGGAGCCCGGCCAGTCGGCCGGGCGCCTCGAAGGCGACGATCGTATCCGGCATCCGCCGGACGCGCCCCAGCCAGGCGCGCCGGTCGCCACCCTTCCGCGGGGGGAACCCGGCGAACCAGAACCGGTCTGCCGGGAGACCCGCGGCCGAGAGCGCGGCGGGGACCGCCGAGGCCCCCGGGATGGGCACGACGCGGTGCCCGGCGGCCCAGGCTTCCGCGACGACCTTCCTCCCCGGATCCGACAGCGTGGGCGTGCCCGCATCCGACGCGATCGCGAGCTTCTCGCCGGCCGCGAGGCGCGCGAGGATCTCTTCCGCGCGTCGCCGCTCGTTGTGCTCGTGGAGCGATCGCAGCGGGACCGAGATGCCGAGACGGGAGAGCAGTCTCCCGGTGCGGCGCGTATCCTCCGCATAGCACGCGTCGACGGTCCCCAGGGTCTCGACGGCCCGCGCGGTCAGATCATCGAGGTTGCCGATCGGCGTTCCGACAATGAAGAGGGTTCCTTCGCTCACCCGCGCCTCCGGCTCCCGTGACAGTCCCGCCCCGATACGCGAGCGCCTCCCGGACCGCGGGGCCCGAGAGGCGTCGGCATCATCGGATCCCCGGAGGACGGGCTAGAAGCCTGTCGAAGAAGTACGGCGGGTCGCGTTCCGACCGGAACCGGTGTGCCCGTTGACCGCGTCAACCCTGTGGAACGGCGCAGGGGGGTCGCCCGGTCGATCCATCGTCTCTCCTCCTCGAAATAGCGCTCCTATTCCGACCGGTCTGCGACGGGTACCCCCGTCGATCCTCGGCTGAACCGCGCGAGAGGGGCACCCGCGAGGCGGGTCCGCGCGCGGCCCATCGTAGCTCTTCAACAGGCTTCTAGGCGTGCTCCTCGATCTTCTTTTCGAGCGCGGCCTTCGGCAGGGCTCCGACGACGGTGTCGACCAGTTCCCCGTCCTTGAAGAACAGAATGCTGGGGATGCCCCGGACGTTGAAGCGGAACGGGACGTCCGGATTCGCATCCACGTCCAGCTTCCCCACCTTCACGCGTCCGGCGTACTCGGTCGCCAGCTCGTCCACGATCGGTCCCACCAGACGGCACGGCCCGCACCACTCGGCCCAGAAGTCCACCATGACCAGGCCCGTGCTCCCTTCGATCTCCTCCTCGAAGTTCGCGTCGGTGATCTCGACCGGTCCCGTCGTCGCTCCGTCGCTCATGTCCCGCTCCTCCCGTTCCCGCCGGGCCGGCGAACCTCGCTGGCTGGCGGCATCTCGCTCGTATACGTTGCGGCGCGTCGCCCCCGACGGCGCCCTCCGGCGCCCCGATCGGCTCCCGCGCACCTCTCTCTGTCGATGAAGAACAACGAAACCGTCCGCCCGGTGCCCATAATCGACCACGTCGGAATCGCGGTCAACTCGATCGAGGCCGCCGTTCCGGGGTGGGCCGCGGTGCTCGGAGGACCGCCATCGGGCGAGGAGCGCGTCGATTCCGAGGGCGTGCGGGTCGCGTTCTTCGGGTCGGGGTACGGCCGGATCGAGCTGCTCGAGCCCCTGGACGACCGGTCGCCCATCGCGCGGCACCTGGCGCGGCGAGGACCGGGCGTACATCACGTGTGCCTGGAGGTCGCGGATCTCGATGCGACTCTCCGGCGCGCCGAGGCCGAGGGCTGGAGCCCGATCCCCCCGCCGGTCCGCCCGGGCGCCGAGGGGACGCGGATCGCCTTCCTCCACCCGCGCACGACGGGAGGGGTCCTGCTCGAGCTGCGCGAGGCGTCCGGGGCCGGGTGACCTCCGACCCGCCGAGCCTCGCGCTCTCCGCCATCGTCCCCACCCTCGACGAAGCCGGCGGGATCGAGGAGACGCTCTCGCGGGCGCGGGTGGCGCTCGGGGAGGACACCGAGATCCTCGTCGTAGACGGCGGGAGCCGGGACGGCACCCGCACGCTCGCCGCGCGCCACGCCCGCGTGCTCGAGTGCGAGCCGTGCCGTGGCGTTCAGCTCCACCACGGGGCGCATGCCGCGCGGGGCGACATCCTCGTGTTCCTGCACGCGGACACGTGGCTCTCCCCCGGGGCGGGCGCTGCCATCCGCGGCGCGGTGGCGGGGGGCGCGGTGGGCGGGTGCTGCCGGCTCGCCGTACGAGGGGAAGGATGGCGGTACCGGTGGCTCGAGCGGGGCATCGCGTGGCGGACGCGCCGTTTCGGGACGGCGACGGGGGATCAGGCGCTTTTCGCGACGCGCGAGTCGTATGCCCTGGCGGGCGGGTTCGGGCCGTACCCGCTGTTCGAGGACGTCCGATTCGTCCGTGCCCTCCGGCGCCTGGGTCCGTTCGTGTCCCTCGAGGCCGTTGCCGCGACGTCGCCGCGGCGCTGGACCGAGCACGGATTCCTGCGCACCGTGGTCGGACACTGGCTGCTCAGGGCGCGGCATGCGGCGGGCGCCGAGCCGGCGACCCTGGCCCGACGCTACGACCACCGCCGAGAGAGGTGCGTCGGGCGCCTCAGCCGCCTCCCGACGTCAGGTCGTCGGTCATGATCTGCTCGACGAACCAGCGGCCGCCATTGGAGGCCGCGACGAACGGGACGGTCGCGTTACCGTTCCGCGTTCCCACCATCTCGGCGATCACGCGCCGCTTCCCCTCGACCTCCGCGACGCCCATGGGACGCAGGGAGTAGCTCTCGTGCCGGAGGATGGACGCGAGCACGAACATCCGCTGCTCGACCTCCACCCGACCCATGCGCTGGATCGCGGGCCCCTGGGTCGTGCCGAACAGCCGCGCCATCAGCCCGTAGTCGTTCCGCTTGGCCGCGTCGAGGAACTGTCCCACCGCCGACTCGGGAGACAGGGCGCCATAGGCGTCCTCGATCGTGGGACTCGCGCCGCCTCCGCCACCCGAAGCGCACGCGGTGGCGGCGATCGACAGCGCCGCCACCGTCGCGCGCCAGGATCCGTTCCGTGCTCGCATCCTCACCTCCCGTGATCCGACCCGATCCAGGCGATCGTCCGCAAGGTAGCGGGCGAACCTCCCCGAAACCACGATCCCCGACGGCCCGTGCGCCGGTCCTCGCCCCACCTCAGGACGGCTCGCCCGCCCCGACCTCCTCGGGCTCCGGTCGCGGGATCACCCGGGTCTCGGTGAAGCGCAGCCCCCCGCCGGATTCGTCCACGTCGACCCGGATCCGATCGCCCTCGGAGAACGTGCCCTCGAGGAACGCCATCGCCAGCGGGTCCGTGACGAGCCGCTGGATCGCGCGCTTGAGCGGTCGGGCCCCGAACGCGGGCTCGTATCCCGCCTCCGCGATCCGCGCCCGCGCCGCGGGAGTGACCTCGAGGTCCACCTCGCGCTCGGCGAGCGAGCGGGCCACCCGGGCGAGCTGGAGCTCGACGATCTCCTCGAGGTGCTCCCGCTCGAGCGGCCGGAAGACGAGGATGTCGTCGATCCGATTCAGGAACTCGGGCTTGAACCCGCCGCGCAGCGCCGCACGCACCTCCTGCTCGACCGGGGCCCAGTCCGCCCCGGCCTCGGAGCGTTCGAGGATCCGCGAGCTCCCGATGTTCGACGTCATGATGAGGACGGCGTTCCGGAAGTCGACCGTGCGTCCCTGCCCGTCCGTCAGCCGTCCGTCGTCGAGGATCTGGAGGAGGACGTTGAACACCTCGGGGTGCGCCTTCTCGATCTCGTCGAACAGGACGACCGTGTAGGGCCGGCGGCGCACGGCCTCGGTGAGCTGGCCGCCCGCCTCGTAGCCCACGTAGCCGGGCGGGGCCCCGATGAGCCGCGAAACGGCGTGCCGCTCCATGTACTCCGACATGTCGATGCGCACCATCGCGCCTTCGTCGTCGAACAGGAACTCGGCCAGCGCGCGGGCCGTCTCGGTCTTCCCGACCCCGGTCGGCCCGAGAAAGATGAAGCTCCCGATGGGGCGGTTCGGGTCCTGCAGACCCGCGCGGCTCCGCCGCACGGCGTTCGACACCGCGCGGATCGCGTGCTCCTGGTCGACGACGCGCCGGTGGAGGTGGTCCTCGAGATGGGTCAGACGCTCCCTCTCGTCCTCGAGCATCCGCGACACCGGGATCCCCGTCCAGTTCGCCACGACCTCGGCCACGTCCTCGGGCCCCACCTCCTCCTTGAGGAACGACCCGGTCGCCTGGAGCTCCGCCAGCCGCGCCTCGGCGGCCGCGAGGTCGTCGCGGTGCCGAGGGATCTCGCCGTAGGTGATCTCCGCGGCGCGCTGGAGGCTCCCGGTACGGGTGGCCTGCTCGGCCTCGATCCCGAGCTCCTCGATCTCGCGCTTCAGCCGGCGGACTTCCTCGATGGCCTCCTTCTCGTTCATCCAGCGCGCCTTGAGGGCGGCGAGCTCCTCGCGCAGCGCGGAGAGCTCCGCCTCGAGGTCGGCGAGCCGTGCCCTGCTCCTCGGATCCTCCTCGCCCTTGAGCGCCTCGCGCTCGATCTCGAGCTGTGTCAGGCGGCGGTCCACCTCGTCGATCTCCTCCGGCATGGAGTCGATCTCGATGCGCAGCCGCGAGGCGGCCTCGTCGATGAGGTCGATCGCCTTGTCGGGGAGGAATCGGTCGCCGATGTAGCGCTCCGACAGCCGGGCTGCCGCGATGAGCGCCGGGTCGGTGATCCGGACCCCGTGGTGGACCTCGTAGCGCTCCTTGAGCCCGCGCAGGATGGCCACCGTCTCCTCGACGGAGGGCTCCCGGACCATCACGGGCTGGAAGCGCCGCTCGAGGGCGGGGTCCTTTTCGATGTGCATGCGGTACTCGTCGAGCGTCGTGGCGCCCACCAGACGGAGCTGTCCGCGGGCGAGCGCGGGCTTGAGCATGTTGCCCGCGTCCACGGCACCCTCCGCCGCCCCGGCGCCGACGAGCGTGTGGAGCTCGTCGAGGAACACCACGTACCGGCCTCCCGACTCGGTGATCTCCTTCAGAGTCGCCTTGAGGCGCTCCTCGAACTCGCCGCGGTACTTGGCACCGGCCAGCATGGCGGCGATGTCGAGCTGGACGAGCTGCTTGTCGCGCAGCGACTCGGGCACATCGCCGGCCACGATGCGCTGCGCGAGCCCCTCCGCGATCGCGGTCTTGCCCACGCCTGGCTCCCCGATGAGCACGGGGTTGTTCTTCGTGCGCCGCGACAGCACCTGCATGACGCGCCGGATCTCCGTATCGCGACCGATGACGGGGTCGAGCTTGCCCGCCCGGGCCTGCGCGGTCAGGTCCACGCTGTAGCGCTCGAGCGCGCGGTACTTGCCCTCCGGCTCCTGGTCGGTGACGCGGTGCGGCCCTCGGACCTCCTCGACCGCGGCGCGGATCGTGTCCTCGCTCGCGCCGAGCTCCGCGAGCAACGGCCGCGTCGTCGATGCGGGCTTGCTCGCGAGACCGAGCAGCAGGTGCTCGGTGGAGACGTAGGCGTCGGACATGTCGCGCGAGACGCCCTCCGCGTGGTCGAGAATTCGGTCGAGCTCGCGGCTCGCCGTCGGGCTCCCGCCCGTCTGCGTCGGAAGTCGGCCGAGCGCATCCCGCAGCCGCGCCTCGAGCTCGAGCAGGTCGACGCCCACCTTCTGGAGAACCGGCACGACGACCCCGCCCTCCTGGGCGAGCAGCGCGGCGAGCAGGTGTACGTCCTCGACGGCGGGATTCCCCGCGCGGCTCGCGGCGAGCGAGGCGTCGCGTACCGCCTCGGCCGCCTTCACGGTGAGTCTCTCTACGGGGATCATGGTCTCACTCCACGACGACGTGTCGGGATTCGCGGTCCTCCTTGCGCGGGAGCGAGATCTCGAGCACGCCGCTCGTCATGCGGGCCGAGATCCGGCCCACGTCCACATCGGCCGGCACGCGCAGCGCGCGCTGGAAGCGGCCGTACGAGCGCTCGCTCCGGATCACCTCGCCTCC